>JGI1358J11329_10000553_pt1 | contig 33203 bp, 16 predicted proteins | sample Subgroupgradi54m_FD_11329 | JGI IMG/M metagenome (IMG submission 11329)
CCAGTTGACGATCATCCGCACGAAAGATTGCGTGTCCCGCTGGATCGGCTGGCCCGCCAGCAGAGTGGTCCGTTCGTCGATCGTGAGGTCGGACCAGCCGACCGAAGACATCTTGATTTCCACCTGGCTCTGGTCGTCCAAGGTCAGAGTGATCGACCTCCCGGCCCTGAAATCGCTCCACTGCTGCGCGGAAATCTTCCCCGTTTGGAACGCGACGAACAGGTCCATTCCGGAGACAGCCGCCGCGGAAGCCGGCCCGTTGATCGAAACAACCTCCACCGGCATCTCCAGCCGGAAAGGCGCCTGCGCCCCCAACCCGGCGTACCGCTTCCCGTCCGGCGCGGTCACCCACTGCCCGTCCGCAAGCGAAACCTCCAGCGCCAGCCGCAGCACCGCGCGGTCGCCTGAAAGCTCTTTTTCCACCGTGCCGCCGCCCAGCAGGATCTTCCACTCCGCATCGGTCAGCACCACGCCGGTCATCGAGGGCTCTCCCTGCCCGCCCCACTCCACGACCTCCACCGTGAGACGGTTGAAGGTTTCGGACAGCGGGAACTCATAGAGCTGGCGGACCGGGAAATTGGTCACCGGGTCCAGAACCTTGTTGTTGTCGATCAGCAGGAACCGGGTGACTCCCTGCTCCGGCTTCGTGAAGATGCCGGCGATCCGAAGGTACTCGTCCCCCGCCTGAGAGGGGTCGGGGTCCACGCCTTGGATATGCACCGTCATCCGGTCTCCGCCCGGGCCAAAGCCGTTCTTGATCCCCCATTCGATGATCATCTGCCCGTTTGCGGCGTCCCAGCGGCGCTGGACCTCCAAGCTTTCGGTCACCGAACCGTTGGGGCCGTAGGAATCGCGGATCACGCGGATCGGCCACTGGAAACCGTCGGCGGTCGGCTGTTCCGGGCCGTAGATCGCCTTCATGACCTGGGATGGAGATCCGTCCTGCGGGTTGAGGTAGACCAGCGTCCTCTCTGCAAGGCGGGAGCCGTCCATCACCTCCTCCACGCGGTAGCCGGACCCTGACCTGACCTTCTTCAAGATTTGGTTCTGCGTGGGGTCATCCGCATGGAACACCCCCTGGTACTTCACGACGGTCCGCAAGAACTCTCCCTCTTCCACGCGGGTCGTCGACAGGACCTCCCCGTTGGCGTCCTTCACCAGCGTCGTCAGCACCCCGTCCACGAAGTGGGTCTCCGCCGAGCGGAGAACGTCGCCGGACGCGGCGCGGGTGATCAGGATCGCCTTGTTCTGATCGGGATCAAAGGAGAGCTCGCGATCGCCCAACACCACCCGGTCCACCCCGCCGCTCACCGGCAGGAAAGAGATTTCACTGACGGAATGGATCGTCTCCTCTCCGGTCAGCGAGTAGCCGCCGAAACCGGTCACCGAAACCTCGGCGGTCCCATCGCTCCAATGGGCATCCAGCGTGAGGATCGGCATCTCCGTGCGCGGGTCGGTCATCACCACTTGGATCGTCTGCCCCTGGGAATTCCTCACCTCGGTCAGCCGGACCCGGTCGGTCTCCTGGACACGCACGGAGCGGCTCTCCTGCGGCGCGGCCTGGTCCACCCGCTCGATCCGGGTGGAGGTTCCGTCCTGGGTCATCGCGATCGAAACACCCTGTCCGGTCACGGAAATCCTGCCGTCGCTCAACTGGACTGGGCCGGCGTTGATCAGCAAAGAAGCGTATCCGGGCAACAGGAAGACCGCCGTTGCGTCCGATTCATTGACATTCACCACGCCGCCGCCCAACGCGTACGAAATGCGGCTGACCTTGCGGGTCTCCACATCAGCGAGCATAGAGACCGAAGTGTAGGTCGACTTGAAGATCCCCGCGGCACCCCCGGGTGCCGGCTCGGTGAGAATCACCTCGGAAAACTTGCCCCGGTCGAACCGGGAAATCTCCACGGCCCCCCCGGCCTGCTGGATGATCTCGTAGCGGAATTCGGCTCCGATGATCGTGGTCTTCCCGGTCGAAGGATCCTCCACGACATCGGTGGCACCCGTCAGGATGATACGGTTGCTGAACCCGGGAATCTCCACGACCACCCCGGCCAAAGAGAGGTCTCCTTTCTTGAGGTACTTCATCACCCGGACTGGCCCATAAACAATCGGATTGGCGGTCTCGTAACCGGACGGATCCATCAGGAAGGAGGCCACTGCCGCGCCGGCAAACTGCTCATGATCGGGAGGAGCCACCGGGAGGCCTCCGTCTGAGACCGGGGCCGCAGCCGACAGGTCTATAGCGGCCGCCGGGGAGCCCCGGGTATAGGAAATCGCCACACGGGCCTCGTTGCCGCCGGACCCCGTGTGGAACAAGCTGTAGATCTGCTCGGAGTCCTGCAGGATCTGGTCTCCAAAGGGGGTGAAGCCCCGGCGGCTCTGGCGGCCGGAGGCGCCAACCGGCCGGCCCTGGTCATCCTGAACGAAGCCGGTCGCCTGGTAATTCTGAGTGAGGGTTCCATCGGCATCCAGCGACCACCCCAGCCGGTAGGTCCCGGCTTCCATGAGACGGTTCCCTTTCATGATGCTGCTGGTCACCGACCGGCCGACCGAGGTGTCCCCGAAAGCGCTCTGGGTCGTCTCGATCCCGATGGTCATGCCTCCGGTGGAACGGATCCGGTCCGCGCCGTAAAAGGAGAAAACAAGCTGGTCCACCTTCGTCTCGTTGAATCCCAGCTCGTCAAAGATGGATTGGCGCCGGCTCCACATCTCCCGGCCGTCGGACGTCAAGAACCGGTCCAGCACCTTGACCCGGCTGACCCCGACCCGGCCCGAGGAGTTGGTCACTTCCTGGAAGTCGGTCTCAAAGCCGAAATCGTCCCGGACTGCGCCGAACCGGTAGACCCACTCGGCGTCATCCACGAAGATCGGCGTCTGGATCTCCTTGACCAGTCCCTTCCCCTTCATCTCCAGCAAGCTCAAGTCGCCGTACTGTCCGCGCAAGGCCCTCAGTTGTTCCACCCCAAGCAAGTCGCCCGAAGCGGTCTGCCAGACGGTCCGATAGCCCATGCCGCTGCGGCGGGTTTCCACCAGCTGGTCTTCCGGCTGGCCATCCGCATGGGACCGGGAGAGAACCACCTTGCGGGTAGTGGTGATCTCATCGGCGTCCCGGCCCTTGGTGTTGATCACATCGGTAGAGGACCGTATCAAGCTGCTGACACCGTAGTAACGGCTTTCCAGCCGGGCCTGGATCTCCTCTTCCTCTACGGGGCCTCCCTCCATCTCCAGAACAATCGTCCCCTCCATCTCCAACTGGTCGATGCTCTTGCCGGAGGTGTACACCTTGTCCACCAGCTCTTCCGCGGAGAGACGGTTCCCTTCCGCGTCCCGGTAGAAGCCGGTGCTGGAAGCCCGGCCGGTGGTAGTGGTCTTGGAAAGGAAGCGGTCCTGCCGGGCGGCGCTGTCGTAAAGGACGCCGGAAAGGACCCGGGTGGTCTGCGTTCCATCCGAGACGTTGAACGTGAGGTCCGTTTGCCCGAGCAAGCGGCCCTCCATGTCATACCGGCGTCCGGTGATCACCTGCAGGGTCTCCTGCCGGAAATGATAAGGAAGGCCGGTCCGGACCTGCAGGACTCCCATCTGCTGGAGCTCTTCCCAGGTGACCTGATGGGCCGGCTGAGACTGCTTCTGAAGGAGCTGGTTCAGCTGAGAACCGGCCTCGGCCGAAGCGATCTTCCGGCCTTGGGCATCCCACACGGTGAAGTAACCCCGGTCGGCTCCTTCCTGAATCGTCAACGGGCGGGAAACCGGGGTTTCAGGCGGGGGCTCCTGGAAGCGGAGCTCGGAGAGAACGACCGGGTTCTCTTCCAAGATCACCTTCAGCTGATCGGCGGTCAAGAGACGGTCCTGAGGATCCCGAAAACTGACCAGCCCAAGCCGGATCAGATCGGCGACCACCGCGGTTTGTCCGGCCGTTGAGTAGGACTGGAGCAAATCATGGGAAACCCGGGCTCCCGAGATCCCCACCAGCTCCATGACCCACGTCCCGTCCGGATCCCGCTGAACCAGGCCGGCCTTCTGCAGCTCTTCCAAAGAGACGGTTCCGTCACCGTCCAGATCCTTGGCGGCCGGATCGGCGCGGAGGATCTGAAGGATTGGGTCGCTGATCCTCACGAAGTAAGCGTTGCGGGTGGAATCCCCTTCCGAAAGCCGGTTCGACAGGGAGCCCAGCTCCCGGTTCTGATCGTCGTACCAAGAGAGCCCGACCCGGTTCGTATCGAGCCGTTTCGGCGCGGTGCTGTCGGTGGACAGCTCGCGGAAGCTGATCGGGCTGCCGGAGGGGTTGTAGCGGATGTCAATGCCGGGCGCCGTGCCGGTCTGATACTGCAGTGTGGTGCGCAGGACCGCCACTTTGCCGGCCGCGATCTCGCCGCTGTCGAGCGCCTTCAAGGCGTCATGCGCGGCCTCGATCTCGCCGGTCTGCGCATCCGGGTTGGCGAGGATTGCCAGCGCATCCTGCCGGAGCGCCTGGACCGATTCCGCATCGTAGACGGTCTGGTCAGTCACTTCACGGAGCCGGAACCGGGGGCGCTCCTTGTCATCGTAAAGGACGCGGGTGACGCTGACCGTCTGCCGGCCGTTCTCGGTGGTGGTCTCCCGGGTGACCAGCGGCCGGAAATGGTCGTCCCTCTCCTGGACCTCCGTCACCACCTGGGTCTGCCGCGTCTGCTGGGCGCCGGCCACGACCCGGCCGGCCAGCAGATCCTCCTTCAAAGAGTTGGCGTAGCGCTTCTCGGCCTCGGTGGCGTCCGGGTTCCCTTCGATGTCGGCCACCGCGCGCCAAAGAACGGCGACCTCCTCTTCCTTGGTCTTCCAAGTGCGGGAGGAATCCCTCTTCTCCTCCGCGAGCCCCCCTTCCGGATCGAATTTCCGCTGGATGGTGGTCACGCTGGTGACGCCGGTGGTCACGTTCTCAAACGTCTCCTGCCAGCCGGTGGCCATCTCCCCGCGCTGGGCGTCGCCGTACTCGAAGTGGTCCTGGTGCCGCCGGAACTGGATCTCGCTGAACAGCCCTTCCTGGGGCACCACCGATTCGACGCGGCCGTCCACCACGCGCACCCAGTTCTGCGCCACGTACTGCTCCAGCGACTGCCGGGCCATCGCCTTGGCTTGCTCGGTGCCCTGCGGGTCGTTCAGCAGTCGGTTCAGCGTCTCGGCCACATACTGCCCGTCCTCGGCCGTTCCCATCAGCGACTTCTGGGTTCCCTCCTCATCGTAAACCTGGAGCTTCGCGTCCGATTTCTTCGGGTCGTCATAGGCCACCTTCACCTGCGATTCGGTGACCGTGCCGGAAGGATCGGTCAGCTTCTGCTTGTAGGCCCCCCCCGTGGAGCCGACCCACTCGGTGTATTCCCGCTCGCTGCGGCTGGTCCGGGTGAATTCCCGGCCGACCGCGAAGGTCCCGTCCTCCAGGGCCCGCTTCATGTCCTCCGCGTAGGCCAGGTTCAAGGCGGTGGCTCTCCCCTGACCCACTTCCTGCTCAACCCGGGCAATCTCGGTCTGGATCCACTCCCTCATTTTCTCAGTGACCGTGTAGAAATCGATCACCTCGGATTCGGTCAGCCGCTCTCTGCGGAAGGCCTCGGTGTCGGACCGGGCGTACCACTTCGAGCCCTCCACATAGTCGTTGACCTTGTACCGAATGATACGGTGCAGGAGCCCGCTCTTGGCGTCCCGCTGGGTGGCCTCGTAGGAGCGCAGGAGTCGGGTGTTTTTGAAGTAGGTCATCTTCGTGGTCTGGAAGAGCAGGTTCCCCTGGTCGCTCAGCACCGGCTGGCCCTCCACCGTGGTGGGCAGGCCGTCCATGTAGAGGGTCCGGTAGCTTCCACCGGGAGCCCGGCCATCCAGCGTGACGGAGTAGTTGAACTCGGTGACCGCGCCGGCGAGATTCTGGATCGTTCCGGCCGCCTGCGCGGCCAAGTCATGGCTGGTCTGGATCCCCTGCGCCGTTTCCTGCTGGAGGGAGCGGATCTGCTGTTCGGTCTGGTAGCGGGCGGCGGCCGAGTTCATCTCCGCTTGGTATTGGAACACCATCGCCTTCCGGCGGTGCTCCTTTTCCCAGCGGTCGATCGCCTCATTCAGGAACTCCACGGGCACATTGGAAAGGTTGCCCAGGTTGGCGATGTTCCCGGACTGACTGATCTGTTGGTAAGCGTAGGCCGGCAAAAGAGAGATCGGGAGCTGAGTGAAGGCGAGCGAAAAACAGGTGACCGAGGCGATGAAGCGCAGGAGCGGGCGGTGCCGAGGGGATCCCGCGGGGATGATGACCCCTTCGGTCGAAGGCGGATAAGGGCTGTTGTTTGTCGGGTTAGTTTCTTTCACCGGGGAGCGAAAGGCACCTATTAAAATACCAATCAAGAGTATTAAAAATCAAGCACAGAATGTTTTTCAATCTTGCAAATAACGCCGGCAAAAAAAAGACGCTTTTCACGTCCATTGATTCCCCCTTTGGAATTACGACCCTGCTGCCGCTCCCGGAACCCTTCTGTGCCCCATAAGGAAGAATACCTAACCAGCAACCCCTATGTCAAGAGGCCAATTTGAATTAAGACACCGGCCTAAAACACCCCATAGGCCCATAGATAGGTGATACGGTCTGATACGGTTCTCAGGCCGCTTCCGACAACCCCATTTCCACCCACTCCCGCCAAGACCGGAAAGAGATGCTCGGGATCTTCAAGAAGGGACCCAGCGCCCGGATCTGTTTCAGGGAATCCAGCACAAAAACCTCCATGGGGTTGGCCCTGCTCCAGGCCTGGACCTGGAAATCCACAATGGACTGTTCCAAGGTCTGGCCGGTCCGGGAAAGGTTGCTGATTCCAAAGAGGGAGAGGGCCTGGCCTGCCTCCTCCAAAACGGCCCGGACACGGCTTTCTTGAGCGTCGTCCCGCACAATGACCGCCACCCGAAGAGGGGCACCCCCCTGCCCCAGCCGTACCAGGTAGCCCAGCGCTTCCGCCATGGCCGGGACCACCACCACCACATGGTCCGCCGACACCTCAGGGGAAAGAGCCACCTCCTCCATGCCGGCCTGCGGCGTCTCCGCCTCATCGGCCGTTCTCAGCGCGGCCAGCCACTCGGCGGTCTGGTCATCAAACAGCTTCTCCACATCCGGCGGGGCTTCACCCGGGCGATACCCGCCCTGTGCGAGCGCCTCCTCATAACGCAGATCCAAGGTGGGGGCCGCTTCCGGCACCAGTTCCTCCATCCGGACCGATTCCACCTGATCGAACTGCGCCTTGAGCAGGGGCTCCATCCGCACCGCATGTCCTCTTCCCCGCGGCATCACCACCGCCACCTCCTCCGGCCGGAGCGGCTGGATGTGCGAAGGATCCGCCGGCTCCTCCTCCAAGAACAGATCTTCCAGGAGCGGGATCAGCCGTTTCCCGACGAGCGCGTCATCCCGATCCTGGCTGCTGTTGATCCTCAAGGCCAGCAAATCCAAGAGCTTCTGCCGGTCCTCGGCGGAGGGAACCGGCGGCAAACGGGGAAAAATGAACTCCACCCCGTCTTGCCACAAAAGGAAATTCCACCAGGAGCTCGCGGAGGGATGCTCCACAACGGGATGGACCTGGTATCCCTTTTCTGAAAGGTGGTGGATCAACTCGAACAGCTTCTGGTGCCAAACCGTGTTGTCCAGGCGGCTGGGGATTTCGCCGGCGTAGATCTGGCTCCACCAGCCGTCCACCTTCTCTTGAACCGCTTTCATCACCATCTCAAACGTGGGCCGGACCATNTGCTCGAAGCCGTCCGGGTTTGCCTGGGCCACCGCCACCAGATCCCCCGGCTCCATACCCATCTGGCTCAGCGCCTGCGTTAGAAAGGGCCCTCCCACCTCCTGGACGAAAATCAGCTCTTTGACTTCCTTGTGGGCTTTCAAGAAGGCGTTCAGCCGCTGACCGAACAATTCCAGAGCTTTCACGGACTGGGGATCGTCGCCATGATTTAGAAAGCCGGCGATGACTGGAACCTTCCGTATCAGAGAGGCACCCGCTTTCTCTTCAAGCCCGGCCCGGACCAGGAAACCGGGGGGCATGATACGGTTAGGGTCAGCGGGGTCAACCGCATCCGCCCCCACGGAGAAAGCATTGAGCTGATCCAAAGCCAGATCTTGTGTTACTTCCAGCCGGAGGGGGTTGGAGACCCCAAGGAACTTCCCCATGACCGGGAGGTTGCGGCGCAGAGTCACCGGGTCCAGAAGCCAACCCAGCTGGGTCCAGGCGGCATCATCGCCGGCCGGCAATTCAACCGTGAGACCCGGTCCCGCCGCCGCCCTTCGGAACCCCCGGCTGGAGAGAAAATCCCGAAGCCCGCTCCAGTTGCCCGGCGACCCGAAATGACCCTCCATTCTCGTCCAATTCGAATTCCCGGCGGTTTGGAAGAAAATCCCCTGCTCCACGATCCGGAAGCGGACCGCCCCTTCCCGCACGGCTTTCTGATGGAGGGCCTCCGCCAAATGGGCGTACACCTCGAAGGGACGGCCCAGCCCCGGTTTTAGCGCAGCGGCGAGGACCGTCCCATCTCTCAGTGGGTTCAGCTGCACCCCCCACCCCGCCTGAAACGGCTCCCCGGTCTGGATAACCCGTTCCACGTTGTACGGGGTCATGGCAATCAGCTGCTTCCAAAGGGCGGGATCCGCTTTGACCTCCGGCTCCAAGCGCAGTTGCGGAACCCGGTCGATCAAGCCGGCCAGCTCCGGATCCAACGTGGGATGGACCAGCACGTTCAACTGCTCGTCCTCCAGCGCTGTCCGGATCGCCGCCGGCTCCGCCGGCTTAAGGTCTCCGTAGGCCTTGATCATCAGATCAGCCATCTGCACCGGGGTCTCCGGCCTCTGCGCCATCCAAGCGGCGGCCGTGAAGGTCACGCCGATGCCGGGCGGCTCAAAGAGCTCTGAAGCGTGATACAGCTTGCGCAGGACCCCGGCCGCCTCGACCACTTTCAACAACGACCCGAAAGCCAGGTTCGGGTGATAGGCGTGCAGGATTTCCGCCTCCGCCTCCGCGGAAAGATAGCCGTAGCTGTGGTGGCTGAACCGGTCGAAAAATTCCCCGGATTGCTCGTAGAATTCGTACGGGGGACGGGGCGGCGTCCGGTTCATCGCGATGATCGCTCCCTGCGGCAAGATGAACTCCTTCCCGCTGGGCAGGAGGACCCTCCTCTCCTGGAGAAAATCGTTGAAAGCGGCGAGGACCCCCGGATCTCCCTTCTCGCCCCGGTCCCACACAATGATTGGAGGGCCCTCCTGCAAGACCTTGTCCGGCCGGAGGTGAGCCAGCGGGAGGGAATCTTTCCAAAGGGTCTTCCCGCCCGAATACCAGCGCATCACCAGCATATCCCGGACCCGGAACCCCTGGCTCATCGTGAGCACGATCAGGTTCCGGCGCAGGACCTTGGACAAGAGCTCCATGAAGTAACTCTGTCCGGTGTCGGTGTCCCCCATGTTGAGGATGTTCCTCTGAAGCGCCACGTCCATCAGCAGGTCCTCCAGCCGTGACAAGTTCTCTTCGGTCTCGAAGAAAACGGGCCGCTGGATGTGGGCCCCGGTCCCGGGCCCCAGGGGGATCCGAACATCGGCCGGCCAGTGGGGATAGCTCAGGGTGCCGCCGGACACCTGCGGAAGGCCGGCTGGTTTCCGGGGGGCCGGCCACGGCCTGTCCACCGGCCAATCAGATGGCTTGAAAATGCGCTCGATTAACGCAAGCAGATGAGCCCGCGTCCCTTCCCCGTGAACCGTATCATCCACCCAGTAGGAGTTGAAGAAGAGATCCGGGATCTGGTCCACGAGATGGGGGAACCGGTCCATCTTCTCTACCATCCGGACAAGGGCCCGGGTGCTCACGACGAAGGGGGCTTGGCCTTGCAGCGCGTCTTCCCGGATGAGTCCGGCCAGCCGGACCAACCCGTCGATCACTCCATCCGGGACCGCCCACTGGCCGTCGGCCAGTTTCCGGCGCCGGACCTCCTTAAGCACTTGGACCTCATGCTTAAAAAAGAGGGCGTATTCCGGGTTGTCACTGCCGTCCTGGAGCTTCCGCGGGGGATAATCCAACATCACCTTGGTGAAATGGTTCAAAAACTGGCCCGAGAGCTGTTTGCCCTTGTAACCCATCGAGTAGGCCACCTGCCCCTCGGGAGGGTTGATCGCCGCCACAAAGCGGGTGCCCGGATGAAAGGGAACCACCCCTTCATAAAGGGTCTTCTGACGGCTTCCGAGCGGCTCATCCAGCTCGGCGAGGATCTCATCGCCGGCGCGGTTGACCTCCGAAAGGATGACCTGGTCGCCGGCCCGGCCTCCTTCGACGATGTCGCTGGGGGTCCAGCCGGCTTCATCCGCGGCATTCTCCCCCAGATGGAGACGCTCCGTCAGGTCCGCCTTGCGCAGGTTCTCATGAAACGTGACGACGCGGGTCTGGGTCCGGGCGGCATACTCCTGGACTTGTTGCTTGAGCCCCTTCAAGGGGCCTTCCATGAGGGCCGCCTTCCCCCTCAGCCAGCCGCGGTAAATCTCCCAGAGGTATCGCGCATAGAGACTTTTCCCGACGCCGGCTTGGCCGTACAGCAGGAGATTGTTGTTCCGTCCCTTGGGGTGCAGGCGGTAGACATCCCACATCTCCTCCAGTTTTGATACGGTCCATTCGGAAAGGGTGACTTTGGGTTCCGACGGCGGAGGGATGCGAATCCCGTCCACCTCGAACCAGGTCTCTTCCCCTTCCCGGCGAAGGATTAGCTCCCCGGCGCCCGGGCGGCCGTCGCCGGGGTAAAGCAGAGGAAAGGCCTCCTCCAAACCGGCGCCGGTCTTTCCCGTTTCCCAGGTCCGGACCGGCCGGGCCATCTCTCTTTTCAGGACGAACATGCCTTTCTTTACCAGTTCCGCCATGCGGGGAATATAAATCCCATAGGGGCCGAAGGTCTGGGCGACCCCCTCTCTCATCTTGGGCCCAAAGCCCCAGCCGAAGATCCGGATGTCCGGGTTCTGTTTCATGACCTCCATCATCCGCTCGGCCCCTTCGCCGTCCCCGTCCGTGAGGACCCAAAGCATCTTTTGGGCGCGGGGATCCGCCGATTCGCGGATCCGACGGATCTCCTCTTCAACCGCCGTCACATCCATCGTCCCGCTGTGGTTGCTGTTGAGGACCTGGTCGATCACCTGCGTCGCCTTCGCCTCCGTCCAGGGCTCGTTATACCGCTTGACGACCGCGGAGACGTTCGGGCTCCAGCTGGAGAAGATGACGATTTGCGTCTTCATCTCCTTGTCCCCCGCGGCGGCCCCTCCCAGCGTCACCAGGAGATCGTTCACATAATCGATCTTCCGCTCTTTTTTCTTCTCCGTGGCGGGTTGGAGCATGCTGCCGCTGACATCGATCACGATGGAGAGCCACTTGCCGGCCGCCTTTCTCCGGGGGACCTCTTCCATGTAAAGCCGCTGGGTCCCCGTCCTGGCGAGAGCCAGCGCCTCTTCATCCAGCTCCCCGTCCAGCAGATCGGTCCGGAGACCGCCGCGCCGCCTCATGGTGGACCATTGAAACAGATGAGCCGCAGCGGTGGAGATGAAGGACCTTCTTGCGGTTTGATATTGCTGAAAAACAGGGATCTGCGCCTCCACGATTCCGGAGCGGCGGACCCCTGCCTCTTTTTGAAACGCGCGGGCCGCCGCTTCCCGCTGGGCCCATTCCGCTTGAGAGACCGGGAACTGGGGCCGCGGGGCGCCCGTTTCCGGCTCCTCCTCAGAAACGGAAGCAGAGCGGGCCGGAGCGGCCGGCTGCTCCCTCGGGTCGGCCGGAGGTGTGACCTTCAAGAAATCGGTCCCGAGAAGCTCATGCGGGCTCCTGGAAGTGCCCCCCCTCCCTCCGCCGGGACTTTTCCGGGCCAGGGCTTCCTGCAGGGCATTCTCCAAATCCGAGGCTTTGAGCGCCTGCGCCTGCTCTCTCCACTTCTGCTGGAGCTCCTCGGGAATGCCGAATCTCCGAAAGAGACGGCTCATCCGCTCGTCCAAAGAGCCCATCTCCCGCTCCAGCATCGCGCGGATCTGTTCCGGTGGGATCTCGTCCGACTGCAGGCGGTTTTGCAGGTGCCGTAAGCGGTGGAGGATCCTCAGAACAATCTGCGAGAAGGCCTCGATGAAGGCCTTCTTCTGCAGGATCTCCGGGTTCGCCCATTGCGCGATTCTCTCTGCGGCGCGCATCCATGGGTTGTCCTGCCCCTGCCCCGCCGCCAGAGCCATCCCCTCGGAGACCAGCTCCAGCGCGGTCAACTCGGCCTCTTCGGCCCGTGTTAGGACCTGGTCGACCTCTCCCCGCAATCCTTCGGCCTTTGAGCGCAGTTGGCGGGCCTGCTCGAGCAGGATCTTGATCTCTTTCTCGGAGAGAGCCCTCCTTTTCGCCGCTTCGCGGACGCGGGCGGAGAACTCGGCCGTGTCGGCCATCAGCCCGTCCGCCCTTTGTTGGATCTCCACGTTCCCCCGGTGAAGCTGGCCGGCCAGCTCGAAGACCCCCCGGGTCTGGGGGAGATCGGCGGCCCCCATCGCCTGCATCCTGGACGAAAAGGCCCCGGTGCGAACGGAGGCCCGTTTGACCTTGTCCGCCATCTCCCGGGCCTCCCAGTGCATCTGCTGGGCGAGACCCGAGAGCTGGCGCCAGTTCCCTTCCTCCAACCCGGCGCTGGACATCCGGTTCAGCTTCTCAAGGAGCCGGTCGGTGAGCTGGAGGGTAACTTCGGCGCTCCTTCGAAGCTGGTGTTGGAATTCCAGGATGTTATCCGGCCGGGCGGGCGGATCAACCGGGAGGGGGGGCAGGATCCCGGTGACCAGTTGAGAGCGCATCCTCTCCAGGCCGGCGGCGATCCTGTGCTGGAGCCGCTGGCGGAAAACCTCCAGCTCCTGTTCCGGCATGACGGCGATCCGCTGGGCGAGGATCCCATCGAAGCGTTCCCTCTGAAATGAGGTGAGCTCGTTCAACAGCAAGCGCCCGTGGGAAGCCAGCAGTTTCTGGCGGCGGGGCAGTTCCATCTCCTTTCGAAAAGCGGGATCTCTCTGAAACACCAGGAACATCTCCTGCTTCAGGTCTTCCTCCAGAAGCTCTTGGGCGACGGGCCAAAGCTTGTCCCGCAGGAGCAGGTAGAACTGTCTTGGGCTGAGCGCAAGCGCTTCCCGGCGCAATTCAGAGGATTCATATAAAGCTTGTTGAGCGGCGAGGAGAGTCCGTTGGAATCTGCCCTGCCGGACGCGCCCCTCGTAAAGGGCCCCCCGCAAAAACTGTAGGAAAGAGGAGGGCTGGCGATGGGATGCCTGCAGATCGGAGAGCTTGCTGTCGTGATAGAGAGCGTTGTCGAGCCGCGCGAAATCGGCGGCGATGCCGGGAAACCCCTTGAGGAGCCGGGCGCGGGCCCATGGGATCACCATCACGGTCGTGAGGGCCCAGAAGGCCCCGTTACTGCGATACTCCGGTTCCACGACTTCGGGACGGAACGTCGTGGCCACCGCGACCGACTCAAAAACCAAGCCCAACACCTGATCCGCCCTGAAACGGTTGAAATCCTCCGGCACGTACTGCAGAAAGGATTTCCCGGGCAGGAAGCGCCACTGCGGCCAGTCGTTTTCCACGGAGGGCAGCGGCTCCCAGGGAACCAGCACGAGCCGGTAATCTCCGGTCAGCGTGCGGGCCAGGTTGGAAAGATGAACGAGGAATTTCGGGTCCGGCGGCTTGGGCTGGTTCTGGGCGAGCGCTTCTTCCATTCCGGCCCGCTGGACCGGGGCTTCCGGCTGGGGGATGCGGAGCGCAACCGCGGGAGAAGAAATCGCCATCGTCAAGACGAGCACGATGGCCGGCAGAACTCGGGGAGTAGTTCTTATCCGCATGATGGCTTTGACCTGTAGCCGATTGTACAGGCCGGCGGAACCGGATTCAAAGGAATTATCTATCTATGGATTACGACTAATTATAACGGAGAGGCAGGGATTCGAACCCTGGAGGCACCTTTCGGCACCTACGCGATTTCCAGTCGCGTTCTTTCAACCGCTCAGACACCTCTCCCGAAGAGGGTAAGGAAAGCTTACGGAGAGAGGAGGATTCGAACCTCCGAACCCTTTCGGGTTAACGCTTTTCGAGAGCGCCGCTTTCAGCCGCTCAGCCATCTCTCCAAAGAAAATCCGGAACTCTATTGTACACAAAGCGCGGAGAGGGTAGGATTCGAACCTACGGAGGCCCGAAGGGCCTCAGCAGTTTTCAAGACTGCCGCTTTCAACCACTCAGCCACCTCTCCCTCAGTGGAAGATCTGCGTGAGAATGCCCCGGTAGAGGCCTAAGCTCGCGTGGTACCCCTCCGCCAGGTAGGAGCCGAAGCGGATCTCCGGGATTACCAAACTCAGGATCGCCAGCACGAAGGAAATATTCGCCCAGTAGATGAGCCCGACGGAGAGGACCGGTCCAAGCACCTCCAGGTCCGACTGTTTCTGCTTGAGGGCCTCCACGGTGAAGACCAGGTGGAAAGCCAAGCTGGCCCCCAAACCAAAGAGGAACCAGCTCAAATACGACCGGACGTCCCAGAAGAAACCGGCGATGCCGTAGGCCAGCGCCACCAGGACCGCGTAGACCGGGATCATGTAGGGGGCCAGCGCGATGAAGCCGGTGACCTTGTTCGTGACCACCGATCCCTTGTTGCTGCCCACCTTGAACCCTTTGACCTGGCCGCCGGAGACCCAGGCGGCCGACGCGTGCGTCAGCTCATGCCCGAACACGTAAGCCCGGTTGGGGGCGCCGAAGAGGACGTGGACGGCCAGATAGACCGTGATCCCCAACAGCAGAGCCACCTCCGGCTGGCCGACGCGGCGCGGGGTAAGGATCTGCTCGTAGAACGCGAACGAATAGCCGGCGCAAACCGGCAGGAGAAGGAGGCCGGAACAGACCCTCAGGATCCGCGCGAGCATCCTAGGGAGGAGTGATCCTCTCGAGCCCTCCCAGGTAGGGGCGGAGGGGCTGCGGCAAGGTCACCGAGCCGTCGGCATTCTGGTGCGTCTCCAGCAGGGCGATCACGGTCCTCGCCAGCGCCACGCCGGAACCGTTGAGCGTGTGGACGAACCGCACCTTCTTGGTCGCCGTTTCACGGTACCGGATGCCGGCCCGGCGGGCCTGAAAATCCTCGAAGTTGCTGCAGCTGGAAACCTCCAGCCAGTTCCCCGTCCCGGCCGAATGGGCCTCCAGGTCGTAGGTCTTGGCCGAGGAGAAACCAAGGTCCCCGGTGCAGAGAGAGACCACCCGGTACGGCAGTTCCAGTTTCTGCAGGACCGACTCGGCGTCACTGAGCAGTTTCTCCAGCTCGTCGTAGGAGGTCTCGGGCGCGACCAGTTTCACCAGCTCGACTTTGTCGAACTGGTGGACGCGGGTCAGCCCCTTGGTCTCCTTCCCGTAGGAGCCGGCTTCCCGCCGGAAACAGGGGGTGCAGCTGGTGTAGCAGACCGGCAATTTGGCCTGGTCCAGCACCTCTCCGGAGTGGATGTTCGTGACCGGCACCTCCGCGGTCGGGATCAGGAAAAGGTCATCCTCCTTGAGCCGGTACATGTCCTCTTCGAACTTCGGCAGTTGGCCGGTCCCGGTCATCGCGGCCCGGTTGACCAGCAGGGGGGGCGAAACTTCGGTGTAGCGGCTTCCCCCGGTGTGCAGGTCCAGCATAAACTGGATCAACGCCCTTTCCAGCCGGGCTCCCAGCCCGGTGAACAGCACGAAGTGGGACCCGGCAATCTTGGCCCCCCGCCCAAAATCGATCAACCCCAGCAGTTCCGCCAACTCCAGGTGGGTCCTCGGCTTGAAGCTGAATTTGCGCGGCTCGCCCCAGGCGCGGAGGATACGGTTGGACTCGGGCGGTTTCCCAACGGGGACGCTCTCATGGGGAACGTTAGGAATGAGCAGAAGCTGCTGCTGAAAGCGGCTCTGCAGAGCGTCCACCTCCTGGGTGAGACGGTTTTCTCCCTCCGCCTCCCCCCGTAGTTCGGCCAACTGCCGGTCGGCGCTTTGGCCGCCGCGCTTCAAACGGCCGATCTCCTCGGAGGCCCGGTTCTTCCGGGCGCGGAGCTCATCCAGCTCCTGGGAGCGCTTCCGGAATTCTTCGTCCAACTGCAGGAGACCGTCCAGGTCAAAAGAGGTGTTCCGGTTCTTCAGCCCCTGCTTCACCTTGTCCGGATTTTCCCGGATAAATTTGAGGTCGATCATCTCAGGACCCTCATGATAGCACAGGAAAACAGGGGGACTTGCGCGGCGGGCGGGGGAATCAGATGGTGTACAATGGCAGTCTTCCGGGCCGGTAGCTCAGTAGGAAGAGCGCCAGACTTTTAATCTGGTGAGCGTGGTTCGAATCCACGCCGGCCCATCTTCCCGCCTAGACGACCTTGAGCTCCGCCTCTTTCGCGGCGAGGAGCTCATCCACCTTGGAGTGGTACCGGTCGGTCAGTTTCTGAAGCTGGTCGAGATTCTTGAACTTGTCATCCTCGGTGATGAGCTTATCCTTGAGGAGCTTCTCGATCCCTTCCTTGCCCGTGTGGCGGATGTTCCGGATCGAAACCCTGCCTTCTTCCGCTTGGCGGTGGGCAATCTTTGTCAGCTCTTCCCTGCGCTCCGTGGACAGAGCGGGGATCGGCACCCGGATCGTCTTCCCCTCCACGATCGGCGTCAGCCCGAGGTCCGATTTCTGAAGCGCCTTTTCGATCTCCTGGACCACGTTGGCGTCCCACGGCTGGATCATCAGCATCTTGGGATCGGGCGCCGTGATGCCGGCCAGCTGTTTCAGCGGGGTCGGCGTCCCGAAGTAATCGACCCGGAGCCCTTCGACGAGCGCCGGGCTTGCCCGGCCGGTCCGGATCGTAGTGAACTCCCGCGCCACCACCTCAAGCGCCTTCTGCATTTTCGTCTCGATTTCCTTCAGCAGCGTTTGAGGGTTCTGAACAGCCGGTTTGGACTCTGGGCTCATAGGATTGCCGCTCCTTATTGGATGACGGTCCCGATCTTCTGACCGAGGATCACCCGCTTGATGTTCCCCGGCCGGCTCAGGTTGAAGATGATGATCGGCAGATGGTGGTCCATGCAGAGAGTGACCGCCGTGGCGTCCATCACTTTCAACCGCTTGTTGAGCACCTCAATGTATTCCAGGCGGGCGAACTTCTTGGCCTGGCGATGCGTGTGTGGATCGGCCGTGTAGACGCCGTCCACCTTCGTGGCCTTGAGCACCGCCTCGGCGTCGATCTCGATACCCCGCAGGGCCGCCGCGGTGTCGGTGGAAAAATAGGGGTTGCCGGTGCCGGCGGCAAAGATCACGACGCGGCCCTTCTCCAGGTGCCGGATCGCGCGGCGGCGGATGTACGGCTCGGCCAGCGCCTCCATCTGGATGGCCGTCTGGACCCGCGTGAAACAGCCCTGCTTCTCGAGGGCATCCTGGAGCGCCAGCGCGTTGATCACGGTCGCCAGCATCCCCATGTAGTCGGCCGTGGTCCGGGCGATCCCCTGCACATTGGCCGTGGCGCCGCTGCCGCGGAAGATGTTGCCGCCGCCGATCACGACACCGACCTGCACGCCGAGGCGCTGGATCTCCTTGATCTGAGCGGCGATGCGATGGGTAACGGCCGCGTCAATGCCGTACCCTTTGGAGGAAGACTGCAGGGATTCGCCGCTGAGTTTCAGGAGGATGCGTTTGTAGGCGGCGCGGGAAGAGGCCTTCTTCCCCATGCTACCGCCGGCCTAAAGCGAACGCGGGGTCTTCCCCGAGCACGAAGCGGACGAACCGCTGGATGACGATGTTCTCCCGGGTCGCCGCGATCGCGTCGTTCAGCAGGTCCTGAACTGTCTTCGAGGAATCCTTCACGTAGGGCTGGTCCAACAGGACCCGTTCCCGGAAGAACCGCTCCATGTGCGCCTGCTGGATCGGCTGGGAGGACTCGTCATCGACGCCGGAGATCTCCTCATGGAGCTGTTCCAGCTCCCGGCCGATCTCCTCGGGAGGGACCTGATCGCGGTTCACGAAGCGGGGGTTCATCGAAACGATCTGGAGGCAAATCTCATGGACCAACTGCTTGAACTGGTCGGTCCGGGCGACGAAATCGGTCTCGCAGTTGATCTCCACGAGGACGCCGATCTTCCCGGCGTGGACGTAACTGCCGATCAGGCCCTGCCCAGTCGTGCGACCCGCCTTCTCACCGGCAATCGTCTTTCCCTTGGCTTGTAGGAGCTTCAGCGCTTCCTCCAACTGTCCGCCGGCCTGCTGGAGCGCTTTCTGGCATTCCATGACACCGGCGCCCGTGCGCTCACGGAGCTGCTTGATGAGCCCGGTTGCCCCGGAGAGCCCTTTCTCAGCCACCCGCCGGCCCCTTCTCCGGCCCTGGGATGGGGGGCTTCGCCTTCGGAAGCTTCTTCTTCCTGCTCTCATCGAGCTCGATCTTAGTCTTGAGGGCCGCGTCGGGGATGATGGCCTCCACCTCGTCGATGGCCAACGTGGGCTCCGGAGCAGGCGCCGCCTCGGCGGTCTCCGCGTCCTCTTGGGCCTGGCGGTCGGCCGCCTGCTTAGCGGCCACCTCGGCCTGACCGGCCAGATACTGCTGATGTCCTTCCAGGATGGAGTTTGCCAGCAGGCCGGTCACCAGCTTGATGGAGCGGATCGCATCGTCGTTCCCGGGAATCACGTAGGAAATGGGGTCCGGATCGCTGTTGGTGTCCACCAGGGAGACCACCGGGATCCCCAGGCGGATCGCCTCGGCGATGGCCGTCGCCTCCCGCTTAGCGTCGATGATGTAGATCGCCTTGGGGAGCCGGGGCATGTCCTGAATCCCGCTCAAGACCTTCTCGAGTTTGCCCAGCTCCTTGCCCGCGCGGGCCGCTTCCTTCTTCTTCATGCGGTCCAGCGTGCCGTCCTCTTTCCAGGAAGTAAGCTCCTTCAAGCGGGCGATGGATTTGCGGACGGTCTGGAAGTTGGTCAGGAGGCCGCCCAGCCAGCGGACGCTCACGTAGAACTGGCCGCAGCGCCGGGCCTCCTCGGCCACGATCGGCTGGGCCTGCCGTTTGGTCCCCACAAACAGGATCGGCCCCCCCTCGGCGGCCACCTTGCGCAGGAATTCCCTGGCCTCACTGAGGCCGCGGGCGGTCTTCTCCAGATCCAGGATGTAGATCCCGTTCTTCTGGGCATAGATGTACCGGCGCATCTTCGGGTTCCACCGGTGGGTCTGGTGGCCGAAATGCACTCCGGCTTCCAACAGGTCTTTCACAATCGGCTCAATCATCATAAACGGGAATTCTACCAGAAAACGGTCTAGGGTGCAACCTGCAGTTCATAGAGCTTGCGGTAGAGGGCCGAGCCCCGCATCAGCTCCTCATGGCGGCCGGTCTCGGCAATCTTCCCCTGGTCCAGCACCACGATCCGGTCCGCCTGCCGAATCGTCGAAAACCGGTGCGCGATCACGAAAACGGTGCGGCCCTTCATCAGACGGTCGAGCGCCTCCTGCACCATCTGCTCGGAGGCGGAATCCAGCTGGGAGGTCGCCTCATCCAGCACCAGGATCGGCGGGTTCTTCAGCAGGGCGCGGGCGATGGCTATCCTCTGCCGCTCCCCGCCGGACAGTTTCTGGCCCAGGTCCCCGACCTGGGAGTCGTAGCCGGCCGGCAGGCGCCGGATAAAGGCGTCCGCGTTGGCCGCGCGGGCCGCCTCAATGACCTCCTCCAGCGAGGCCTCGGGCCGGCCGAACGCGATGTTGGTCCGGATCGAGTCGTGGAAGAGGAACGGGTCCTGCGTCACCAGCCCGATCTGCCGGCGCAGGGAATCCAGCGTGACCGAGCGCAGATCCGTCCCGTCGACGGTGATCCGGCCGGAGACCGGGTCGTACAGCCGCAGAAGCAGGTTCACCAGGGTGGTCTTGCCCGACCCGCTGGAACCGACCACCGCCACCACCTCCCCCTGCTTCACGGTGAGGTTCACCCCCTGCAGGACCCATCGCTCGTCGCCTGACCCGGCAGCAGCCGGGTAGCGGAACCGGACCTCCTCGAACCGGATCTCCGAGTGGAATGGCGGCAGTGGCTGCGCATCCGGCGCTTCCCGCACGGACGGCTCCGTCCCGAGGATCCCCGCCACCCGCTTCGCGGCGCTGAGCGCCTGCTGGTTGATGGAGTGCAGGCGGCTCAGCCGCTTGATCGGCTCATAAAGGGAAAGCAGGGCCGCCAGGAAGAAGACCACGGTACCGGGCGAGAGCTCCCCCTGAAGCACCGCCCGGCCTCCCACCTCCAACACCACCAAGCCGCCGGCCATGCTGATCATGTCGGTGATGCCGGCCAGGGCTTCCCGCCGCTTTACGGTGCGGATATTCGCCTTGTAATAGTCCTGGTTAATCGCCGCGAAGCGCTCCATCTCAGCCCGCTCGGCGGTGAAGGCCTTGATGATGCGGATCCCCTGCAGGGTCTCGATCAGCCGGCTGTTCAGGTCGGCCATCCTCTGCTGAACGGAAAACCCGAACTTGCGCAGGGCCTTGCCGATGCGGACGATCGGGTATCCCAGCAGTGGGAGCAGCAGCAGGGCCAGCACGGCCAGCTTCCAGTCGATCGCGAAGAGGATCACCGTGAAGACGACCATCTGCGCGGTCTGGTACACCAGGTCGGTCCCCCCCTCGGTAATCATGTTCTGGAGCACCGCGACGTCGAAGGTGATCCGGGAAACCAACTCCCCCGTCCTCTCGCTGCTGAAGAAATCCTGCGAGAGCCGCTGGTAATGCCGGTAGAGGCCGTTCCGGATGTCCCTCAGGAACAGCAGGGAGACATCGTTCATCAAATAGGTCTGGAAGAAAAGGACGAGGTTCTTGAGCGCGAACAGCAGGATCAGCGCCGCCGCCATCACGTTGAGCCGCGCCAGTGGAGAAAGCCCTTGGAACCAAACCACGGCGGACGCCAAACCACCCGGCAGCCACGCGGGTAAAACAGGCGGGCGGTTGAGCAGGACGAAATCCACCAGCGGCACCAGCAGGCCCAGGGAGACCCCCTTCAGCACGCTGGAAGCCACCATGCAGACCCCGGCCCAAAAGAGAATCGGAAGATGGGGGCGCAGATAGACCCAGAGTTTCAGATAGTTTTTCATGGAATCCGTTATTTTAGCATTCCGGCCGCGTGCTATACTACCGCTCTATGCAGCCGCTCCGCGTCGCCGTCATCGGCGTAGGCCACCTGGGTTCCATCCATGCCAGGATCTACTCGCAACTCCAAGAGACACAACTAGTTGCGGTGTGCGATCTTTTTCAGGACCGAGCCCAAACCGTCGCCGGCTCCCTCTCCTGCCGGGCCGTCCTGGATTTCCGGGAGCTGTTCGGCCAAGTGGATGCCGTCTCCATCTCCGTGCCGACCCAAGCCCACTTCGAGATCGCCAAGGAATTCCTCGCCCGGGGCATCCACACGCTGGTGGAGAAACCGATGACCCCCACCGTGCGGGAAGCCGACCGGCTCCTCTCCCTGGCCCGGAAGAGCGGCGCCATCCTGCAGGTCGGCCATGTGGAGCGGTTCAACGTGGCCCTGCGCCGGGTCCAGGACTCGCTCAAGAATCCCCGCTTCATTGAGGTCCACCGGCTGGCTCCGTTCCAGCCGCGCGGGACCGAGGTCGGCGTCGTGCTGGACCTGATGATCCATGACATCGACCTCCTGCTCTGGCTGGTCAAGAGCCCGATCCGCCGGGTGGAAGCGGTCGGTGTCCGGGTGCTGACGCCGTTCGAGGACATCGCGAACGCCCGGGTCACCTTCAAGAACGGCACGGTCGCCAACCTCACCGCGAGCCGGATCTCCAAAGAAGGGATGCGCAAGTTCCGCATCTTCCAGCCGGCCGGCTACATCTCGATGGACCTGCTGGGGCTGGGCGTGGACCTGTTCCGGCACGAGGAAGGCCGGATCCACCATGAGCATCTCTCCCTCTCAGGCGAAGAGCCGCTGAAAGCGGAGCTGGCCGGGTTCCTAGATGCCATCCGGCACCGCACACCGCCGCCCGTCTCCGGGCGGGAGGCCCGCGACGCCCTCGCACTGGCCTTGAAGATCACCCAGCTCATCCAGAAAAACCACCCCTGACTTCCGCCATGGCCCGAAAAATCCTCCTCTTTGCCGGCGAGTCCTCCGGCGACCTGCACGGCGCCCGGTTGGCCCAAGAGCTGAAGGCCCTCTCGCCCGGGCTGGAGCTGTTCGGCTTCGGCGGCAGCGCGATGCGGGAAGCCGGCGTGGAGATCCTGGAGGACCCGACCCGGATCGCCGTGATCGGGCTCGTCGAGGTGCTGAAGCACCTTTCCGATTTCAAGCGGCTGTTCCGCCGGGCGGTCCAGGCGCTGGAGGAACGCAAGCCGGACCTCGTCGTGTTGATCGATTACCCCGGCTTCAACTTGGCGCTAGCGCGGGAGGTGAAAAAAAGGGGGATCCGGCTCCTCTACTACATCAGCCCCCAGCTCTGGGCCTGGGACCCCGGGCGGATCGGGACCATCCGGAAACTCGTGGACCGGATGGTGGTGCTGTTCCCGTTCGAGAAGGAGATGTACGAGAAAGCCGGAGTCCCGGTCACCTTCGTGGGCCACCCCCTGCTCGACCAAGTTCGTCCGGAGCTCACCCGCATAGAATCCCTCGAACGGCTCGGTCTCGCCGACGGGCTCCCGGTGATCGGCCTCCTGCCCGGCTCCCGGGAGGGAGAGATCCGACGGCTCCTGCCGTCACTGCTGGCCGCGTGCGAAAAGATGCGGGATGCCTTACCCTCTTCCGCCCGCTTCCTGCTGATCAAGGCGCCGCACCTTCCCTGGGAGATCTACCAATCCTGCCTGCGCGGCTCCAACCTCAACCCCAAGGTGATCGAGCGGTGGGACTACGACGGCATCCACGCCTGCGACCTGGTGCTGGTGGCCTCCGGCACCGCGACGCTGGAATGCGCCCTGCTGGACCGGCCGATGGTGATCCTCTACCGGACCTCCTGGCCGACTTACCTGGCGTCCCGCCTGCTGATCCGGATCCCCCACATCGGGCTGGTCAACGTGGTGGCCGGGAAAAAGATCGTGCCGGAGCTCCTCCAACAGGATGCCAACCCTCGGAAAATCGCGGCTGAGGCACTTGCCCTATGGAATGACGCGCAGAGGCGCGGGCAAATGAAAGAGCATTTCGGGAAGATCCGGGAATCGCTCGGGAGCCCGGGGGCCAGCCGCCGGGCGGCGGAGGCGGTGCTGCGAGAGCTGGATCAGAGATAGACGCGGAGGGACTGTTCCCCTTCGAACCGGATATCGAAATCACCCCAGGAAAGCACTCCCCCCAGCCGCCGGGCGAAGACCGCCAACAGCGCAAGCCGGCTCTCGGTAAAGGATCCCTCCTTCACCAGCTCCTCCGGCAGGTTCAGCACCGTCAGGTTCGGCTTGCCCCGCAGATCCCTGGGGATCCACTCCAGCTCCCGTCCCTTGGGCACGTACTTCTGGTTCAGGATGACCATCGCGGTCTCTCCGTGCACGAAGCTGGCGATCGTCTTTTGGGCGAACTCTTGCGCGGCCGGGTCTCTCACCAGGCCATTGCGCGGGTGCATCAGCAGTTTGATCTCCTGCTGGGGCATCTTGTCCCTCAAAAGCACGGCGATATCGGCGTGCGCGAAGACCAGCGCGGTCTCCGGTATCTTGGCGGACTTCCGCGTGATCATCAATAACCGCTGATCGGGACGGATGCCGAGAAACTCCGGCAGGCCGGCATCCCCGCCGCTGTATTCCTGTACCACGACCCCCTCCTCGGCTCCCGCGGCAACCGGCACGGGAACCGCGTCCCAGATCCAGCGGAACGTCGTCCCGAACGCGCGCCTCGAGACGGCCGGCAAATCCTCCCGCACCCCTTGGCCGCCCGTGAACCGGTAGCTGAGCCCCCACGGAGACTCCCGGTCCTCCTTGGCCAAGCCGCGCTCGTTGTAACAGAAGGTTTCCACCTCCACGCGCCCACCCATCACTTGAAGGAGCCGCTGTCCGAAGAGCCCCAGCCCCTTCCCCAGCCCTCCGGCCCGGGTGCCCGGCTCCTTTGAGGTGAACTCCTCCTCCCCGAACAGGAACTCGCCGAACGACCGGGGGATCCCGATCCCGTTGTCCGACACCTCCAGGATGAGCTGGCCTGCTTGCCGACGGGCCTGGACAATGATCCGGCCTTCGTAATCCGATGGCTTCCTGCCTTTTTGCGCGATGGCCTGCTCCACCTCCATCCGGTCGGCGATAGCGTCCACGGCGTTCTGGATCACCTCGTAGAGATGAATCGCAAGAACACGCCGATCATCTCCCGCCGGCGCGGCGCTGAGAACCTGCTCGGAATAGAGGACCGGGGAACTGCTGACCTTCAAGGTTCGTCCGTCTCCGACGCGGATCGGGCCGCGGAACAATCCGGATTTGGACAGGGCTTCGGCAATTTCATGGGTCAGACGGGCGGCCTCTTTCTTCAGCGGTTTTGCCGCCCCATACAGGTTCTCCGGGATCTTCACCTCTTTGACGATCCGCACGCTTGAGGGCTGCTCCTCCATGCCGGCCAGCGCGGGCGGCTGGTCCGGCGGGACCGGCCGGACGTTCGTGATGACCATCGCCATCTGGCCGGTTTTTACTTCCTGGTCGGCCACCACCCAGAATGGGCCGGCATGGATCTGCAAAAATGCTCTTAACCGGCTTCTCCACCCATCACCCAACGGGAACCCCTGACGGACCAGGGTGACATGCCCCTCGATGCCGGGGTCTTTTTGGCGCAGAGTGAGGAAAACAGCGTGTGAGAGGATGCCGGGCTCCGGGATCATCTTGTCCCAATGCTTGTTCATCCAAACCATTACGCCGGAGGCCTCCGTCTCCTCGGCAAGGATCTGCATGGGCTCCCATCGGAGGGACGGGCGATAGACCAGGCGGCCGGCCGGATAGCCCCGGAACACGGCGCTTCCCTTTTCCGCCATTTCCTCCTCCGTTTTCTCAGCCGAAAGCCGGAAGGCGGAAGCCCAATGGCTCGCGCGAAAGAAGCTGAAGAAATCCGACAGCGTCCATGCCGCCAAACCCTGGACCTCCAGCAAAGCCGCGGGGGAGGCCAGCAACATTTCATCCCGCAGGGACTCGCTGACCCGCCGCGCGGAATCCCGCGCGTCCGGCTCGAGTGAGACGCCGAACCGGCGCTTTACGATCTGGTTGAACACACTGTAAAGCTTTTCCTTCGGGCGTTGGTGGCGCAGATCCTCGGGGATAAACTCCACCAGCGGGCTGAACGCCATCGTTTCGTACTGATCCAGCATTGGAAAATCCTCGGGCGGGCTTAAAGCCGCCAGCAGGGCATAGGCCATGGCTTTCTGGTAGCTGGCCTCCTTGGAGGAAGTGGGTTCCGTCCCGCTTTCGGAATGGACGCGGAATGCCTCGGAGAGGAGCGAGAAGGCATAGCCGGTCGGGATCTCCCGGTCGGAGAGGGCGTTTTGGACCGTCTGGATGTTCTTGAACATCCCCGCGGCGCTTAAGGTCACCACGATGTGCGCCTGCTGGATCCGGATCACCTGCCGAAGGGACTGCTCGCTCTGCGATGCTCTTTGGCGCGGAGGAATCCTCTTGAGGATCTGGTCGCTTAATTTCAGCGCTCCATACAGGTCTTTCTCCAAGGCATCCGGATCCGGGATCGGATCCCCCGGACCCCAATTCATCGGAAGGTTCCGGTTGACCAGCAGAAGGACCTGGTGCATCAGCAGGTGGGGAATCCACCGGCGGATCTCCGGGTCCCTTTCCTGCTCCCGCGTCACTTGAGCCAGCCGGCGGATGACCCCTTGCTGGTGTTCTTCCATATCCCGCCACTTGGTCGACCAGCCCAAGGAAGTTTCAGGATTTCTTCCGATGATGCGGGCTCCCTGCTCCCCGAGCTGTTCCAGCTCCTTGGCCACTTGCTGGTTCTCTTCTGCGCCGGAGAGCCGGCTTCCCATCTCCTCCAGGCCGGTCCCTTCCGCGCCCATCGGCCGCAAGGCAAAAACCGGCTGAGGCAGGGCAAGCCCCAGGCTTACCGAAAGCCACAAAATTCTGGTTAAAAAACAACTCTTCGTGTTCATTTCAGGGATTCGTCTCGACCTATAAGAAAAGTATACAGTCGAAGGAGTTACAGGAGCGGCAAATATGTTTTGCGTTCAAAGTCGGTGACGGCGGCCCGCCAGCGTTCCCACTCGATCCGCTTGTTCTGCAGGAAGGAGGTGAAGATGTGGTCGCCCAGGGCCTTGCGCAAGAGCTTGGATCCCTCGGCGGCGGCGATCGCTTCCCCCAAATCGCGCGGCAGAGACTGGATCCCCCGCTTCTGCCTCTCCTCCTCGGTCAAACGGGCGACATTCGTGTCGGCCGCGGGCGGAAGATGCAAAGGGTCCTTCGACTTGAGGCCATCCAACCCCGCCGCCAGGATCACGCTGAACGCGAGATAGGGGTTGCAGGCCGGATCGGGACTCCTCAACTCCAGCCGGAAGGCCTCTTCCTTGCCCGGCTTGGTCTGCGGGATGCGGACCAGATCGGAGCGATTGGTCAGCGCCCAGGTGACGTAGACCGGTGCTTCGTAGCCCGGGATCAGCCGCTTGTAGGAGTTCACCCATTGGTTGGTCACCACCGTGAACTCCCGCACGTGGCGCAGGATACCGGCCAGGAACCGCTTCCCTTCCCCGGAGAGACCCTGCCGGTCACTTCGGTCAAAGAAGAGGTTCTTCTCCCCCTTGAACAGCGAGATATTGACGTGCATGCCGGAGCCGTTCTGTCCCGCGAGCGGCTTCGGCATGAAGGTGGCGTAGTAACCGTGCTTGAGCGCGATCTCCTTGACCACGAGCCGGTAGGTCATCAGGTTGTCCGCCATCGTCAGCGCGTCGGCGTAGCGGAAATCGATCTCATGCTGGGAAGGGGCCACTTCATGATGGCTGAACTCGACGCCGACCCCGAGCTCCTCCATGGCCAGGATCGTCTCCCGGCGCAGGTCGGTTGCCAAGTCCAGCGGGGTCAGGTCGAAGTAGCCGCCGGAGTCCAGCGGCGTGGGATCTTCGGCCGACTTAAAGTAGAAATGCTCAAGCTCGGGCCCGACGTAGAAGGTGTAGCCCAAGGCGGCCGCTTCCTTGAGGTTCTTCTTGAGGATGAACCGGGGGTCCCCCTCGAACGGCTGGCCGCCGGGCTTGACGATGTCGCAGATCATGCGGGCAACGGCGTTCTCTTTGGGGCGCCACGGGAGGATCGCGAAGGTGTTGGGGTCCGGCAGAGCGATCATGTCGGATTCCTCCGCCCGGGTGAAACCATCCACCGCGGAGCCGTCGAAACCGACTCCCTCCTCCAGCGCTTCCTCAAGCTCTTCGATGGTGATCGCGACGTTCTTGAGACAACCGAGGATGTCGGTGAACCAGAGGCGGATAAACTTCACGCCCAGGTCCCGCGCGGTCTTTAAGACGTACTCTTTATCTTTAAGTTTGGCTGTCGGCATTTCTTCTCACGGTATCCCTTGAGACACAGAACCCCACACCCGGTTGCTTTCCCCGTTGCGGGGAGCTTCCGGGTGCGGGGTCTTTCTGTGCATTACGGAATTTTAAACGTCGAAGTAAAGGTAGAACTCCCACGGATGCGGGCGCAGGCGGACCGGGTCGACCTCTTTTTCCACCTTGTAGTCGAGCCAGGTGTCCAGCACATCCTGGGTGAAGACGCCGCCGCGCAGGAGGTAATCGTGGTCCTTCTCCAGGGCGCTGAGCGCTTCGCTCAGCGAGGCCGGCACCGTTGCGATCTTGGCCAGCCGCTCCTTCGACAGACTGAACAGGTCCTCATCGACCGGTTGGCCCGGATCGATCTTGTTGAGGATGCCGTCCAAACCGGCCATCATGAGGGCCGAGAAGGCCAGGTACGGGTTCGCCGCGGCGTCCGGCGGGCGGAACTCCACGCGCCGCGCCTTCGGGCTGGGCGAGTAGGTCGGGATACGGCAGGCGGCCGACCGGTTGCGTTGGCTGTAGACCAGGTTCACCGGCGCCTCGTAACCCGGCACCAACCGCTTGTAGGAGTTGGTGGTGGGCGCGCAGATAGCCATCAGGGACTTGCCGTGCTTGATGAGACCGCCGATGTACCACTTGCACAGCTGGGAGATCAGCGCGTAGCCCTTCGCGTCGTAGAACAGCGGATCGCCGTTCTTCCACAGCGACTGGTGGCAGTGCATGCCGGACCCGTTATCCTGAAACAGGGGCTTGGGCATGAAGGTGGCCACCATGTTGTGCTTGCGGGCCACATTCTTGACAATGTACTTGTACAGCATCAGCTTGTCCGCCATGGCGGTCAGCGAATCAAACCGCATGTCGATCTCGCACTGGCCGGCGGTGGCTACCTCGTGGTGGTGGACCTCCACCGGGATGCCGGACTTGATCATTGTCAGGATCATCTCACTGCGGATGTCCTGCAGGGTGTCATGCGGCGGGACCGGGTAGTACCCTTCCTTGTTGCGGGTCTTGTAGCCGAGGTTCGGTCCCTCCGCCTTGCCGGTGTTCCATTCCCCTTCTTGCGAATCGATGAAGTAATAGGCGCTGTTCTGGTTCTGCGCGAAGCGGACGTCGTTGAACAGGAAGAACTCCGCTTCCGGACCGAAGTAAGCGGTATCCGCGATGCCGGTGCCCTTCAGGTATTCTTCGGCCTTGCGAGCGATGAAGCGAGGGCTGCGGCTGTAGGGCTTGCGCGTGAGCGGATCGATGATGTCGCACACCAGCGACAGCGTGGGGATCTGGTACACGGGATCCACAATCGCGGTGGAGGCGTTCGGGATCAGCAGCATGTCCGACTCGTTGATCTTCTGGAAACCGCGGATGGACGAGCCGTCAAACCCGAAACCCTCATCCCAGCTTGAGCGGGTCAGCTGACCGACGGAAACCGATACGTGCTGCCAAGTGCCGGGAAGATCGCAGAACTTGAAGTCGACGATCTCGATTTTATTGTCCTTGATCAGCTTGTAGGCCCGCTCCACGGCGGCCGGATTGGACCGGAACGGGTTTTCGGTGCCCCGTACGGGAGACGCCTTCGAGCCGTTGGTGGCCTTGGACTTGGAAATCGCCGCTGCAGCACGACCTTTCGCCATCAGAACCTCCTGTTAGAGAAAATGGACCCCTTGGGTGACATCCACTGATTGGATTATTCAGTAGGAAGACAGGGCTCGCTGGGGCGGCCAGCCCAGTAGTTGTTAGCGCTCATCCTCTCCCCACCGCATTAATTCCGAGTTACATTTATGTTAAATCTAGGTTACAGCGCGGCCTCGCCCATCTCCGACGTCCGGATCCGGATTACCTCATCGACCGTGGAGACGAAGATTTTCCCGTCCCCGACTGAGCCGGTCTTCGCAGCATCTTGAATGGCCTGGACGATCTTCTTGACGTCCTTGTCGCTCACCACGATCTCGACGCGCACCTTGGGCAGCATCGTCACCCGGTACTTGTCGCCGCGCCACTGCTGGACTACCCCCTTCTGCTTGCCGTGGCCTTCCACTTCGGTGACGTTCAAACCCGGAAAACCCACCTTTTCCAAGGCCTGCCGCACGGCAGTCAGTTTCTCAGGACGGATGATCGCTTCGATCTTTTTCACTTTCGGCTCCCTCCCACCGGCTCCTCTACCTCCGCTCCAGCCCCATTACTGGGTCCCTGGGAGAAGGGCGTCTCAGAGAATTTATCCAGTTTGATCCCCGAGTAGCCGGGCACACCCATCTCCGGGATGTCCAGGCCTTCCACCTCGGCGGCCGGATCCACCCGGTTACCGACCGTCACTTCGATCAGTTTGTAGACGATCAGCGAGACCAAGCCGACGTAGACCAAGTTCGCCGCGACACCGATGCACTGCGCGATGAACTGGGAGGAATCCCCGTAAAACAACCCCTTCACCGGGCCCGCGACACCGTTCCAGCCGTCCCCGTAGGTGCCGTCGGCGAAAAGCCCTAGGGAGAGCACGCCCCATGCTCCGTTCACCCCATGCACCGCGATAGCGCCGACCGGGTCATCCACATGCAGTCTCCGCTCGATGAAGAAGGCCGCCTCCACCACCAGCAGGCCGGAGATGAGCCCGATCACGCAGGCATAGCCCGAATTCACGAAAGCGCACGGCGCCGTAATCGCCACCAAGCCGGCCAGCATCCCGTTGCACATCATGCTGGGGTCCGGCTTCCTGCCCCGTACCATCCACATCCAGAGCGTCGCCGCCACGGCACCGGTGGCCGAGGCCAGCATCGTGTTGACCGCGACCACCGCAATGCGCAGATCGGTGCCGGCCAGCGTGGAGCCGGGGTTGAACCCAAACCAGCCGAACGCCAGGATGAAGGTCCCGATGATTGCCATCGGGATGTTGTGACCCGGGATCGCGTTGGGAGATCCGTCGTGGTTATACTTCCCGATCCGGGGGCCCAACAGCCAACCGAATACGAGCGCGATCACGCCGCCGGTCATATGTACCACGGAGGAACCCGCGAAATCGACGTGGCCGTGGCCCAGCCCGAAATTCTTGCCCAGCGTCGCCAGCCATCCGCCGCCCCAGACCCAATTGCCGTAGATCGGGTAGATGACCGTCCCCACGAACCAACCGTAGATGAAGAACGCCACATACTTCCACCGTTCGGCGCAGGCGCCGGTCGGGATCGTGGCGGTCGTGTCCATGAACACCATCTGGAACAGGAACAGCGCGAAGACCGCCACATCGTACCCGCCGGAGAGAAGGAATCCCTTCGTGCCGAAAAGCCCGAAACCCTTCCCAAAGAGCTGGAGGGTGAATTCGTTGTTTAACCCATCAAAACCACCCATCGTTCCGATGGCGCCCAATCCCCCGAACATGAACGCGAACCCGCAGAGATAGAACCCCAACATGCCCAGCGGGTAGATCATGAAGTTCATCGCCATCGTGTGGGCCACGTTCTTCGCTCTCGTCAAGCCGGTCTCGACCATGGCGAACCCGGCCTGCATGAACATGACCAGGAATCCGGTGATGAGGACCCAGACCATGTTGATGGCCACCTTGTTATGGCCCACCGCGTTGGCCACCTCCACCAGTGTGGGCTGACCGGGCGTAGCGGCCGGGACATCCATGGCCGTGCCGGTGTTCGCACCGCTGGGATCCGGGTCGGCCGCCAGCGCCATCACGGGAATCACCCATCCCACGACGACCAGGAGTCCCAACAAAAGCAAGCCGCTTGTCTTCTTGCGCATCTTCACCTCTCCTCTTTTATTAAAAGTAGACGTATGCCCCGACTCCCACCGTGTGCTGGGTGGTCTTCGAGCGGAAGCTGCTCTTCCAGGTATAGAAGTTCTCCGAGGTCTTATCGAACCGATATTCCGGCCGGATCAGAACACTGAACCCTTTCTTTAGAGGAATCTTGTAGTTCAGGGAAAGGGTGACGCTGTACATCTTCTGGTCCACCCCGCTGGCAAAACCGTCCCGGTCGTTCAAATACTCGAGCCGGAAGGCCGGCTCCAAGTGGTCCGTGAGCTGATAACGAACCGTTCCGCCGACCCCGTTCCAGGCGGCGCTGTGGGTGTTCCCGCTGAGCGCGTCCTCCTCGTAGCCGAAATCGCCGAACAGCAGGAGGTTCAGCTTGGGCACCGGCGTGTTGAAGAAGGCCTGCCAGTCGATGAGGTGGCGCAGGTGATCATTGTTATTGCGCTGTTCCGGACCGACGAGGTAATTCAGATAGAAGTTGAACCAGGCGGCCGGCAGCCAGCTGAAGGAAGGTCCGACCGTCACACCGCGGTTATTATCCCCGGTGGTGACGTTCCAACCCCGCAATACGTGGAAGTCGGTGATGAACTTGTCGCTCCAGGGATACTCCAGCCGGATGCCGGCCTGCTGGAACGGAATGGCATACGTGAACAACAGCCCGTGGGAAAGGTTGTTATTCTTGATCCCCTCGATTGTCTCGCCGCCGATGTGGGTGACGAATTTACCGGCATCCAGCCGGAGCCCCTTCCCGATCGGAGCCACCCAGCCCACCGTGGCGTGCTGGATCGCCTTATCCGCGTGGTTGAGCACTCCTTCCCCCACCGCGCCCTGGATGGAATCGTAGATGACCTCCGGGACATCTCCCCAGTTCACGTCCAGCTTGAATCCGGCGCCGGCCCATTCCCCCAACGTGGGAACCTTCTCAATCTCCACCTCCGCCAAAGCGATCCGGGGAGCATCGTTGTGGATGTCGAAGAGGCGTCCCTCAATCGTTGTATTCTGCGCCTTGACAATGGAAGAGCCCTGGTTGGCGTTGACCACCGACCGGGCGGAGTTATTGAAGTTGTGGACGAAATAGCTCTCGAGCCAGCCGCGAACCTTGATCTTCTTCAGCCATTCGACGCCGGTCCATTCACCGGCATCCTTGGTGCTGGCCTCGCTCCAGATCCCGTTGACCTCGGCGGCATGGCTGAGGCGTGGGACGGAGAGAAGGGTTGCCGCGAGAAAAAGAGCGAGGAGACATGTTCGGGTCTGCATCGGGGAGCAAACCTCCTTTTGGGTTAAGCTGCTTGGACGATGAGTGCCGGGTGAAACTCCTTCAAAGACAGCATCATTCTACGGAGGAACGTTACCGGGGAATAACCTTCAGGTTAAATCCTTGTTACGTTACAGGGATTCGAGGAAGCGGTAGCCGACGTTGCGGACCGTGTCGATGAGGACAGCAACCTTCGGGCCCAGCTTCGCCCGCAGGCGCCGCACATGCACGTCGACGGTGCGGGTGCCGCCGATGAAGTTGTAGCCCCACACCTGGTTCAACAGCTGATCGCGGCTGAAGACGCGGCCCGGGTGCGTGGCCAGGAACTTCAGCAGTTCGAACTCCTTGTAGGTCAATTCCAGCGGTTCCCCGCTTAAGCGAACCTCGTACCGGTCGGCGTGGATCTCGAGCGGGCCGAACCGTTTCCCGGTGCCGGGCACCAGGTGGTTCAACCGGCTTAAGACGAACCGGACGCGGATCTCGATCATTTCCGGATCGGCCGGAAGAACCAGGAAGTCCTCAAGCCCCGAAGCGGCCGCCAGTTCCCGGACCTGGGTTTCCCGAACCAAGGCGATCAACGGGAACTCCCCGCAGGCGCGGTGAGCCCGGACCTTCTGGATGAGTTCCTGCAGGCGCTCCGACTTGGCCGGCTCCAGGAGCCCCAGCGCGAAGCGGGCCTCCTTTTCATGGCTTTCGCTGGAGGAAGCGAAACCACTTCCTCGGCCGCTTCGCGGCCGCCCTGGGTCGCAAAATCTATCCAGCTCCTCCATCGAAACA
>JGI1358J11329_10000567_pt1 | contig 32891 bp, 29 predicted proteins | sample Subgroupgradi54m_FD_11329 | JGI IMG/M metagenome (IMG submission 11329)
CTTTTAATCCTGTTTGCAGGGGAACTGTCACCGGTCTTCTATAGATTACGCCCGGAGCAATTTTTTCTATTGGATATCTCTGGTTAAGCTTGATTTTATTAAGGCCGTCAAGAGATTCAGCCAAGGGATCAATAACTCTGCCTAATAGAGATTCTCCCACAGGAACAGACAAAATCTTTCCTGTACTTTTGGCAGAATCTCCACTTCTTAAACTTTCAAAATCTCCCAGAATGACTGCGCCTATTGCTTCTTCTGTCAGATCTATGACAAAAGCTTGAGTACCATTGTCAAATTCGATGATCTCTCCGTAAAAGACGTCCTGCAAACCCGAAAGTATAGCCACGCCATCTTTTAGTTCAAGAAGCGTTCCTCTTTCCTCTGATCTTGGAAGATCTTTTTTTTTCTCAAGTTCTTTCTCAATGGCTTTGAGATATTGATCAAGTAGCTTCATCGACCAAGTGTTGTAAATTTTTAATTTTATTAGCTAAGGAAAGATCCAATATTCTGGTACCAATCTTAATGATAACTCCAGCAATGATACTTGAATCAATAATCGTGGTCATTTTTCTTCCTTCGAGTTGAGGATATTGTTCAATTATTTGGCTAATTTCGTCAGTTGAAAGTCTATATGGTGCAACAATCGTTACTTCTTCCTGTTTTTTTTGCCACCGTTCACGAATAAACTTTTTGAGGTCTTCCTTGAGTTCTGCTTTAATTTTCATTGAAATCTATATTCTTTGGAGAATTTTTAAGTATCTGTTGGGTCACTTTTTTCCTCAAGTCTTCCGTCAAAACATCTTTTAGAGCACTATTTATCAAGTAGAAGCTCAATTCGTTTATTTTCTCTCGAGCTTCCTTGTAGATATTCTCTCTCTCAAGTTCAATTTGTTTTTTAGCTTTCTGCTTTATTTTTTCTGCTTGTCCTTGGGCTTCGTCCAAAATTTGCTGCTTTATAAGTTCTGCGTCCTTTTTAGCTTTTTCAATAACTTTTTCTCTTTCTTGCCTTAGTGTTTGTTGAAGCAATTCCTCTTTCTTAGCTAGCTCATCCTTTTGTTTTAGAGCTTTTTCGTGAATTTTTCTAATTTCTTCGTCTTTCTTTTTTTCCTTATCCAGAAAGCGTAGAAAAGGTTTAGAAATAAATCTGTGAAAAATAAACAGGAAAAGACCAAAATTAATGATCTGTGCTATAAGGAGTTTTACGTCTATTCCTAAACTTTCCATAATTTAATTTAATTAAGTAAATCTAATCAATAATGCAATTACCAAGGCAAAAATTGCCAATCCTTCGGTAAACGCTATTCCTAAAATCATAGTCGCTCTGATTGAGCCTTCTGCATCAGGATTTCTACCTAAGGCTTCGACGGCCTTCCCAGCCACTATTCCTATACCAATACCGGGTCCTATGACTCCGAGTCCGATCGCAAGTGCCGTTGCCAGTTGTTTTGCTGCTTCCGGTGACATATTTACACCCCCTTAACTTCAATAAAAATTAATGATCTGCTTTCTGCATAGCTAAATTATAAAAAACTGCTGAAAGCATCGAAAAAACTATTGCTTGAATAAAGCCGATAAATATCTCAAAAAGCAAGAAAGGGAACGAAATCAAAACCGGAATAAGAAAAGCCATAATGGCAATAATCACCTCTCCTGCGAAAATATTTCCAAATAAACGAAAAGAAAACGAAACGATTTTTGAAAATTCCGATACAGTTTCTATTATACCAGTGAAAAAAGCCATCGGACTCTTGAAGTTGACGAATCTCTTAATGTAAGCGAAGAAGCCGAGCGTTTTTATTCCAATATATTGCGAGAAAACGACTGTGATCAAGGCTAGAGCAAGAGTGGTGTTTAAATCCGCCGTACCGCCTCGTAATAGAGGAACGAGAGTTTCGTGTCGACTTTCAGATGTCTTGACAAGTAGTGTTCCAACACCGGGGATCAGTCCAGACCAGTTATTCAGAAGAATGAAAAAGAAAAAAGTCCCTAGAAGAGGAAAGAAATAGTTTATCTTATCCTCAAAAACCGATCTAAAAAGACCGTATATGAAGTTCAGTCCAAAATGAATAAGATAGAACAAGCGATTTTTTTCTTCTCTGCGGATTTGAAATGAGTAAAATAAAGCCAGAGCAACAAAAAAAACAAAAACTGCGGCTGAAAGTAAAATGGTATTAGTCACCGGAAACCCGTAAACTCTGAAAATCGGCTCTGCCTTGATACTTATATGTAGCATTATTTTATTTCTTAGCTATTTTCCAAAAATTATAAAAACTGCTGACAGTGCCTAAAAGTATAAAAATAATTACAAAGATCGGCTTGGTCTTCAAAACTCGGTCTAGGCTATACCCGATGAAAACACCTATTAATATTGGTGTCATTAAATAGATACCTACGTTATATAACATCGGATTCAGCCAGAATTCGTCTTGTTTAGACTTTTTCTTTTTGATAACTTCTGATTCAATTTCAAAACGTTCATTTATTTTTTTGTGATCTACTGTCTTCATTCTAGCAATTTTGAACTAACACTGTCAAATTAGGATTTAATTCAACCTGACGGCATTCTCCATAATCAGAGATAGTTTATTATCTCTATCCGTTACTTTGCCCTTTAATATTATGACCTGGTTAATAAACAATAAATCGCTAATTCTCTTATACAGCCGAGGGAAAACCACTGTTTCTATTGCACCTGTTTCGTCAAAAACTGTTATAAAAGACATTTCGCTGTTATCCTTTTTGGTTTTAATAATTTTTTTTGCGCTTATTATACCTGCCAAAATAAGATCCTTATTGACATCATCCATATTTACCTCACCTATTTTTTTTGTAGTCTTTTTATCTATAATGGCTTTGAACTTTTCCAAGGGATTTTTATCAATCAAGAAACCAATTACTTCTCTCTCCATGCCGAAAATTTGTTCTTCCGAAAACTCTTCAACGGCATCATAAGTGTCTTGCAGACTCTTATAACTATCATCTTGCGAAAAGAGACCAAACTGACCCTTATCAAATTCCGTCTTGATGCTGGAAACTTCGCCAACTGCACGGGGATAGTATGTCAGAAGAGTGGCTTTGTTGCCAAATTGAGTGAATGCTCCTGCTTTTATCAGACTCTCAACTGACTTTTTGTTTACTTTTCTCAAGTCAACCTTATATAGAAAATCTCTAAAACTGCTGAATTCTCCTGTTTTTCTTGCTTGAATAATAGACTCTATTGCCGCTTGGCCGACATTTTTGATTGCCGAAAGTCCAAATCTGATTCCCGGACCCTCAATTTTGAAGTTATAAGTGGATTTTGCAATATCAGGCGGAAAGACCTTTATCTTCATTCTTCTGCACTCTTCGATCGTCTGAGCCATTTTTATTTCTCTTTGAGGACCTGCTACTCCCTGTAATTCAGCGGAAAGAAGCGCTGTCATAAACTCCACAGGATAGTTAGCCTTCACGTAGGCTGTCCAGTAAGCAATCAGTGCATATGAAGCCGAATGAGGCTTGTTAAAACCGTAGGCAGCAAACTTCTCTATAAAATTAAAAATTTTCTCCGCTAGAATCTTAGTATATCCTTTTTTTATGCAACCATTGATAAACTTTTCCTTTTCAATTTTCATTAAGCTTTTTTTCTTCTTACCCATAGCCATTCGCAAGTTGTCGGCCTGACTCATTGTATAACCAGCAAGTTTATTGGCAATTTCCATAATCTGTTCTTGATAGACGAGGACGCCGTAGGTTTCCTCCAGAATAGATTTCAGATCCGGATGCAGATACCTGATTTTTTTAGCATTGGCTTTCCCCTCGATAAAAATTGGAATAAGTTCCATCGGTCCTGGCCGAAAGAGAGCTACCATGGCTATGATATCGCTTATTTTCTCAGGCTTCAAATCCTTAGCTAATCTGCGCATCCCTGAGGATTCCAGTTGAAAAACTCCGATTGTTTCTCCTCGACTTACTAGCTCGTAGGTTTTTTTATCGTCAAGTGGAACCGTATGAATATCGATTTTCTCGTGAGTCAATACCTCAACAAATTCTAGTGCTCTTTCAAGAATAGTTAAATTTCTTAAACCCAGAAAATCCATTTTCATCAAACCTATAGCCTTATTATCAGATACGGCGTTGAGATCAAGACTGTACATATCATATTGAGTGATTATTTTTCCTTCCTTAGCTTCTCTTTGAAGGGGAACGTATTCTGTCAGATCCTTGTCAGAGATTACAACCCCGGCTGCATGTGTGGAAACGTGGCGAGGTAAACCCTCAAGTCTCCGCGCGATATCGATGGTTTTTTTTGTGTCTGTCTCAGTCTGGTAAGCGAATTTCAGAGCAGTAGATTCTTCAATGGCTTGGGCAATGCTCATTGGAAAACCTTGCTTTCCTTGAGGGATCATTTTTGATAATCTATCTCCTTGAGCATATGAAAAACCCAAGGCTCGAGTGACGTCCCGTACAGCCAAACGGGCTTCCATTGTCCCGAAAGTTATAATCTGAGCGACTTTGTTTTCACCATATTTTTTTCTGACGTAGTCCATGACATCGTCTCTTCTGATATCTGCAAAATCAATGTCTATATCAGGAGGTGTAGGTCTTTCAGGATTCAAGAATCTTTCAAATGGCAAATTATATTCCAAAGGATTGATATCTGTTATCCCTAAGGTGTAGGCGACTAAAGAACCCGCCACCGATCCTCTTCCAGGACCTACAGCAATGTTGTTAGCTTTTGCCCAATTTACAAAATCCTGAACGATAAGGAAGTAAGTAGAGTAACCTTTCTTGATAATCACTTCCAGTTCGTAGTTCAGTCTTTTTTGAACATCTGTTTGATTAAAACTACTCACTCTTACAATTCTTTTTGTTACAAGCTCTTTCAGATACTTATCGGGACTTTCATTGCTGGGAGTTTTAAAGGCCGGAAGGATAAATTTACCGTACTCAATCTGTAAATTACATTCCTCAGCAATTTTAAGCGTGTTGTCAATAGCCTCAGGTATATCTAAAAATTGGCCTTTCATTTCAGCAGGTGATTTGAAGTAGTAGTCCGGTTCATCAAGCATCGATAAAGGTCTATTTTTTTCGACAATTGTTCTCTGTGTCTGGATACAGAGCAGGACTTCCTGGGCATAGGCGTCTTCTGCATCTAAATAGTGATTGTCGTTCGTTGCAACTATAGGTAGACCCAATTTCCTTGAGAGTTTTAAAAGTCCCAGATTTACTTTTTTAAGATCATCCGATTTTGAGTGCCTTTGAATTTCAAAGTAAAAATTCTTGCCGAAAATATCAGCATACCTCTTTGCTACTTTTTCGGCCTCACTGATTTGATCTTGAAGAATCAGTTCGGGAATTTCTCCATTCAGACAGCCTGATAAAGCTATCAATCCCTCTCCGTACTTTTCGAGTAATTCGAAGTCGAGTCGCGGCTTATAATAGAATCCCTCCAGATTAGCCAGAGTAACCAGTTTTAATAGATTCTTATAGCCTGCCAAGTTTTTTGCCAAAAGGATAAGATGGTTTTGATCCCGATCTACGCCTGGTTGCTTATCAAAACGGGATCTTTTTGCCTTATACGCTTCAACCCCAATGATAGGCTTTATACCTTGTTCAATAGCCTTGATGTAGAATTTGAAAGCGCCGAAGAGGCCACCGTGATCTGTAATTGCCACAGCCGGCATGCCAAAACTTTTCGCTCTTTCCAGAGCGTCGTCTATGCGGCACATTCCATCGAGAAAAGAGTATTCTGTGTGATTATGTAAGTGAACAAAACTCATTTAAGTCTCTCCAGTAATTTTTTCTTAATAATATTAGCATCTGCCTGCCCTTTCATTTCTTTCATGACTTGTCCGACTAAAAACATTAGTGCGTTTTCCTTTCCGTTCTTATAATCGCTAAGGGCCTTATCGTTATTATTTACGACCAAATCAATCGCTTCGTCCAGTTTTTTGTTATCGGTTTCAATCGGCTTTCCAGATTCTTTAATAAAACTCTTTGTCTGTTCTAAATTAAAATGTTTTTTGTTGATAATTATTTTAGCTATTTTTGTCGAATCACTAAGCTCTTTCAACTTTTCAAATTTCTCACTTAGCGCTGAATCATAAGCTATTAAAAAGGCATCTGCCGGTTGAAGTCCAAGCTTGAGAAGGCGTTGCCATTTCCTTCTGGGTAATTCTGGTAGACTTTGTTCGAGTCTTTTAAAGTAATCCTGATTAAATTCCATGGGAGGAATATCGGGTTCTGGAAAATATCGGTAGTCATGAGCGTATTCCTTTGATCTTTGGGAGAAAGTTATTCCCTTATTTTCGTTAAAGCCTCTGGTCTCTTGTTCAGGAACACCCCCACTTTCAAGAATTTCTACCTGTCTTTTTATTTCGTATTCGATAGCTTTTTTTACAAAATTAAAGGAATTGATGTTTTTTACTTCTACCTTATAAGCTGGAAGTTTTTTTTCGGTTTTTAAACGGAGTGAAATATTTGGCTCCAGTCGCATACTTCCTTTTTCCATGTCCGCGTTAGAAACCCTAAGATCTCGGATTATAATCTGTAGTTCCTTGAGAAATGCTTTTACGTCCTCGGCATTATCAAAATCCGGTTCTGTAACAATTTCGACTAAAGGAACACCTGAACGGTTAAAATCTACCAAACTCTCTTCATCCTTGTGGATTAATTTACCCGTGTCCTCTTCCATATGAACTCGAGTAATTTCGTGCTTCGTTTCTTCTTTTGAGACTGGATTGTATATAGTAATTTGCCCTTTTGAACAGAGAGGTTCGTCATATTGACTAATTTGGTAACCTTTGGGTAAATCGGGGTAAAAATAATGTTTACGGTCGAATTTTGAAGTTTTGTTTAGCTTGCAGTCTAGTGCTAAACCTATCAACTGGCAATATTCTATGGCTTTTCTGTTAGGGACTGGCAATGCTCCTGGTAAACCAAGACAGACCGGACAAACTTGAGAATTGGGTTCTTTACCAAAATAGTCTGCAGAACATTGGCAGAACATTTTAGATTTGGTCTGCAATTCAACGTGAATTTCCAATCCGATAACCGGAATATAATCTGACATATTAATCTGGATATTTTTTTAACAGTTGACTATGTATGCCAAAGAAACCTGTTTCCTTTTCAAACTGGCCAGCTAAATTCAAAATATCCTCTTCTTTGAAATAGTTTCCTATAATCTGTAACCCCACCGGCAGTGTATTTTTATCCAACCCAACAGGAATACTTATTGCCGGAACCCCGGCAATTGCTGCAGGCTCGTTCAGCATATCCATTACCTCTCCAAAAAAAGGATATTTTTCAAATTCACCTAATTTCAAGGCTGTTGTCGGAGTGGTGGAAGATATAATCACATCAACTTCTTTAAAAGTTTTTTTATAGTCTTCCACGATTAACGTTCTTACCTGTTGAGCTTTTTTATAAAAAGCATCGTAGTAACCATGAGATAAAGTATAAGTTCCAAGCATCATTCTTCTTTTGGCTTCCTGACCGAAGTGAGTTCTGTCATTGCCGAATCTAATACTGTCGTATCTTGCCAGGTTTGAACTGACTTCTGATCTTTGGATTATTGTATAGACTGAAATTGCATATTTAGGCGATATGAGCTTGACCTTTTTTATTCCATGGCCTAATTTTTTTAACACTTCTATGGCTTCAAAAATTTTTCTTTTTACTTCTTCGTCCACGCCTTCAAAATAGTCCTCTGGAATTCCAATTGTCATTTTTCTGGGCTTTTTTAGGAGCTTAGTGTAATCTGGAACTTCATTAGGGGTGGTTGTTGCGTCAAATTGATCTTTTCCTGCTATAAGCTTCAGGAGCAACGCGGCGTCTTCAACAGTGCTGGTAATCGGTCCAGGACAGTCGAGTGACGATCCCATGGCAATAACACCGTACCTTGAGACTCTACCATAAGTAGGCTTTAAACCTACAACACCGCACCATGCCGCCGGTTGACGTATGGATCCTGCTGTTTCCGAACCTATTGCTGCCGGCGTCAAATAGGCTGCCATAGCCGCGGCAGATCCTCCTGACGAACCTCCCGGAGCTCTTTTTAAGTCCCATGGATTTTTTGTAGGTCCAAAATCAGAAGTCTCGGTTGATGAACCATGAGCCCATGCGTCCATGTTAGTCTTGCCCAAAACAGCAGCTCCAGCATTTTCTAATCTTTCTACAACCGTTGCGCTATACGGGGGATTAAAATTTTCTAATATTTTGGAGCCAGCCGTTGTTTTTATGTCTTTTGTACAAAAATTGTCTTTAAAGGCTATCGGCAAACCGGATAAAACCCCTTTTTTAGCTTGTTTGGGTCTTTCCTCTAGGCTAAGAAATGCATTTAAAGAGGAATTGTATTTTTTTTCTCTTTTAACAAAGTAATTAAACAGGTCCTGCTCTGAAATCTCTTTATTTTTTAGCAACTCCAACAATTCTGTGATCGATTTACCTAATAGTTTCATAGCACTTTTTTGACAGAGAAATATTTACCTTTTTTTACTTTTGTATTTTGAAAAACTTGTTGCTCAGATAGACCGCGGATGTTTTTTATCCCGTCTTCGAAATATTCATTTGTTAAATTAACCGTGTGGTTGGTTGGCGAGACTTTCGTTGTATTTATTTCGCTTAAATTTTGGACGTAATCCAGAGTTTCCACGAGTTGACTTTCCATTTTTTTTATTTCCTGCGAAGTTAGTTTGAGGTTTGATAGTTTAGCTAAATGTAAGATATCTTTCGTGGAAAGTTTAGCCTTTTTCATGCTCTCATTATAGCTCAAATTGAGAGTAAATGAAGTTAGTTTTCAGAAATAGACAATAGCCAGTGGCGTCTGTTCCTTGGCTTGACCCATTGGGTTATCGGCGAAGACTTTTTCTGTGAGTGAATTATCAAGATCTGTCGAATTTCCCAGCACATTTTGTCCCAAATCGTTGGCATCAATAATAACCACTCCCAAGAAATCTCCCTTCTGTTGAGATTTGAGCCCTTTTAATACTTCTTCGTGAATTTTGTATGCAACCTGCTGCGGATCCTTGGGAGCCAGTTTAGCCGATACATTTGAAGGGTAGAGAGAATACTCTGTTGGGCCGTCAATAGCCGCAACTTTGCGGCCTGCCACATGATAAAACACTCCTTTAATTCCTAAAGGTCTGGTCAAAAATGAAGCTGCAGATGCGAGCAGTATTTTAATGAGTCCTACTTCATTTATTGCCAACTGCATTGTCCAAGGACTTCCCAAACCAATACCCGAGGGAGTTTTTCTGACAAATTTTGAGAGAATTTTAGCTGGCCTACTTGGTTTAATCTCCCAAAGAAAGTAAGATCTTCCTTGTGCTATGGCGATTATTTTTTCCGAAACGGCGATGAACCATTTTTTTTGTGGTTTTGGCTTTTGCTGGGATATGTAAGCAGTAATTTCTCTTTCATAGTGATCATTTTTTTCAAAGAGGTCTGTTTTTATCGGATATCTCTCATATATTTTTCCTTTAACTGTAATTTTCGTCTGAACTCTCCTACTTTTCTCCACTTTCTCTTTATCAAGAAATATTCTGAACCAGATCTCCAGATTGATCAACCGCCAAAAAAATAAAGTATCATCGTTCTTCCCCTCGGTAAATAACTCGAATTCCTTTAGAATTTCTTGGCGACTGAAGTATTTGCGACTGGCAAAGGACTCGGATAACAATATGGAATAGATTTGGCTTGTCAAATTCTTAAACCATTCCTGCTCCGGCGTTGTAAAGCCGATTTTGTTTCGTCTTTTTGTAATTGAATCGGGCAATAAGTCTGCAAAAGCACTACGTAATATATTCTTATTTCGCCCGTCTTTTATAAAGGCTTCTTCCGGTAGTGAAAAAATATATTTAATTAAGTTAAAATCCAAAAAAGGCACTCTACCCTCGATCGAAAAATTCATGCTGTTTCTGTCTTCATATCTCAAGAGAGAAGGTAGACTATTATAGAAAATATCATCTATCAATCTCTGCTTAAGATTGTGGTTTACATTGGCAAATTTCTCTGTCTTGTACTTTGAGACAAATGAGGAATTTAAGACTTTCTCGAAATCTATCTCTTTTTTAATTCCCAACACTTTCTCTAATTTAATCCCCATATATTTCGAAACAAAATCCCACGCTGCAAAACTTTCCCAAACAAATTTAAAATATTTTTTCTCTACCAAGAGTTGACGCAGATAAACAAAAAAATAAGGATCATATCCCGCGAGCATCTCGTCTGATCCTTGGCCGTCTAAAACTACCTTTACATGTTTGGCTGCTTCTTCCATGACTTTATATTGAGCATAAGGTCCTGTACTAATCGTTGGTTCTTCCTGTACTGTTATGAATTTTTCCAGCTCATTAATGAAAGTTTTCGGTTGTGGTTTGACCTTAAAGTTTCTTATTCGTGTTATTTTTTTTATTAAATCATCTATATATTTTTCTTCATCATTTGAAGAGCCCGGAAAAACCGCTGAAAAAGTTTGCTGAATTTTTCCTATAGAATCGGATTCACTTACTTTTTCTTTAAGAAGTTTATTTACAACTGCCACCACGGTTGAAGAATCAAGACCGCCCGATAAACAAGTACCAATTGGCACATCTGAAATCAAACGGAGTTGAACCGCTTTTATAAAATTTTCCTTAAATTTTGCGTCCTCCTCTTTCTTTTTAAAATTGTCTGTTGAAGCCGAATCCTTCAAAACTTCCTTCAATTTTGAATAATACTCTATCTTAAATCCCGTCCTATCTATCGTCATCATCTGACCCGGCATTAGTTTTTTAACACCTTTAAAGAAAGTCTCTTCTTGATCATCATGAACTCTGTATTTTAAATATCTGTAGATAATTCTGTCATTTGGCTCTTTTTTTATCAGCCCGCTGTAAATTATAGGTTTAATTTCTGACGAAAAAATTAGCTTGGAATTTATGCTAGCGTAGTAAAGCGGTTTAATGCCAAAATGATCGCGCACTAAAATAAGTTTTCTCTTAACTAAATCATAAAGAGCTATAGCGAACATCCCGTTGAATCTATCAAAACATTTTTCGCCCCATTCCTGATAGGCATTAACTATTACTTCTGTATCTGATTCTGTATAAAAACGATGTTTCTCTTGAAGTTCCTCTCGAAGTTCTCTGTAGTTGTAAATCTCGCCGTTATAGACAACAACAATGTTCCTATCTTCGCTGTATTTTGGCTGATCTCCTGTTTTCAGATCGATGATCGCTAAGCGTCTGCAGAGAAGAGTCACCGTTTTGTCGCTGAAGAGACCTTCGCCATCAGGTCCTCTATGAGCAATCTGCTGGGAAATTTTTTCTATAAGGTTTTTATCTTCAAACCCGTAGAGACCTGCAATTCCGCACATAATTACATTTCCTTAAGAATTTTGATCCGCTCTTCAATAGGGGGATGCGTGCTGAATAGGCCGGAGATCCACGAACCAAGTCTTTTTCCTTTAAAAGGACTCACTATAAATAAATGAGCAGTTGCTCCAGAGACTTTTTTTAAGGGACGGGGATCTGCAGAAATTTTCTCAAGAGCGTGAATTAATCCCTCAGGGTAGCGCGTTATTAACACACCGCTTACGTCGGCCAAATATTCTCTTTTTCTTGATATAGCAAGCTGAATCAAGGTCGCAACGACTGGTGTGATAATAATTGTGAGTATAAATAACACAAAAAAGAGCGGACCTGATTGTCTGTCGTTTTCTTCTCTTCGTAATCCACCCCACCACCAACTCCTCATTATCCAGTCAGTTACAAAAACCAGTGTTCCTGCCAAAATTGAGAGGAGAGAAGACAAAAGAATATCATAATTCTTGACGTGTGATAATTCATGGGCTATAACACCTTCCAATTCTGTCCTGTTCAGCTTTGTCAATAAACCGGTCGTTGCACAAACTATAGCATGCTTGGGATTTCTCCCTGTAGCAAAAGCGTTTGGAGAAGGGTCGTCTATTACATATATTTTGGGTGTAGGTGTTCCTGCTGCGATTGCCAAATTCTCTGTTACGGTATAAAAATCGTAGAATTTTTTCTTTTCAGCCGGCTTAGCCCCTGTCATAAAAAGGATAATCTTATCCGAATAAAAATAACTGCCGACTCCCGATAAGACCGAAAAGAGCAAACCCAAAATTAAATAAGTTGCAGAATCCCCATAAACTCTACCAATAATAAAAAAAACAAAAGAGAAGAAGGCAATAAAAACTATCAATAAAAAAAAGCTTCTGAGCTTATTTTGCGATATTTGACTGTAGATTGTCATCTTCTAAAGTTTTTAAGAAAAGTCTACTTTAATATTTTTCTTTTCTTCCTCTGAAGTTTGGAAAAACTCATTTTCCTTAAACCCAAATACTCCGGCGATGACATTTCCCGGAAAAATAGCGATCTTGTTGTTATAATCCAGAACATTGCTGTTATAGAATTGTCTAGAATAGGCAATCTTGTCTTCTGTGTCTTCCAGCTGTCTCTGCAAATCTTGAAAGTTAGTACTCGCTTTCAGCTCTGGATATGCTTCCGCTACCGCAAAAATAGACTTTAAGGCAGATGTTATCATGTTATTTGCCTCAGCTTTTTCTCCAATAGACTTAGCTGAGATCAAAGCGCTTCGAGCTTGCGTTACATTTTGAAAGACTTCTTTCTCGTGCTTGGCGTAACCTTTTACCGTTGAAACAAGGTTTGGGATCAGATCAGTTCTTCTCTTCAACTGTACGTCTATTCCGGACAAAGCTTCTCTTATTCTGTTTCTGAGTACGATAAAACCGTTATAGGCAGCGATTACATAAACCGCAAATAACACTATTGCTATAATTACTATGTTTGTTAGACTCATCTTTACCGCACCTCCCTTAACTTTCCAACCATTGCTTAAAATTTTTATAATCTTCTGTATTCATTATATCATTTTTTTTAGCCCACCCTCGGCGAGCAACAGATACTCCATATTCCATATTGTTCATATGATCGTTCGCGTGGGCATCTGTATCAATAATCAGCTTAACGCCATGTTGTAAAGCTTCTCTAACCAAGATATCCGGTAAATCCAGGCGTTCTGGCCAGGCGTTTATCTCCATGGCTATGTGATTTTTTTTGCAACGCTCAAATATTTTCTCCCACTCAAGTTCATAACCCTCGCGTTTCCCCAATAGTCTGCCTGTCGGGTGGCCGAGAATTTTTACTTTAGGATTGTCTAAAGCTTTTAAGACCCTATTTGTCATCGTCTTCGTATCTAATCTAAAAGAGCTGTGGACTGAAACGAGGAGATAATCTACGTATTCAAAAGCCTTTTTTGGTAAGGCCAACTCTCCCGAGGGAAGAATATCCAATTCCAGACCAATGAAGTAATCAATACCACTTACACTTCCTAAGGTTTTTTGAATATGCTCTTTTCTCTTTCGCATGATTTCCACGACCTGTTCGGGCGAAAGATCGCTTATTTTGGGATTGTGATCGCTGAAGCCGACATATTCATATCCCAATTCCTTTCCCTTTTTGCAAATCTCTTTATAGGTATTTACACCAAAATCGTGCGATGGTTTTAAGTCGTAGTTTGAGTGAAGATGCAGATCGCCTTTTATGGATTTTGTCTCTACTAACTGAGGAATTTTATTTGTTTTTGCCATTTCAATTTCGTCAGTTCCCTCACGAATCTCTGGTGAGATGTATTGAAGGCCTAATAGACTATATAAAGCTTTCTCTGTCGAAAATTCAAGTAGTTTGTTTCCTTTATTCAGTTGTTTTATTCCCCATTCTGACAAAGATAGTTTTTTCTTTAAAGCATACTCTCGAAGTTTGATATTGTGGTCTTTACTGCCTGTAAAATACTGGAGCATCGACCCGTAACTTTTAACGTCCTGTACTCGAAGATCCACTCTTATTCCAGGACTTACTCTTATCGAAGCTTTGTTCTTGCCGGAATTTATTTTGGCCGATATTCTCGGAAAAGAGATGAAATGATCTATGACTTCAGAAGAATATTTGTCGTCACAGGAAACAGCGATATCAATATCACCGATAGTTGAAAGTCTTCTGCGTAGAGAACCCAAAGCGTCAATTCTTTTGATATGTCTAATTTTTTTTAGGTATGAGATGAGCTCCTGAGCCAATGCATCTGCATAAGGGAGCGGCATTCTCCTTAGTTCGGGAGATTCACCTTTTTTTTGATAGTGCTCTAATTCTCGTAGAATAGCATCCTGTGATTTTTTTCCGAATGTTTCAAGTTGGGCAATTTTTCCTGAAAGACAAAGATTTTTCAAGTCTTCAAAGACTGTTTCTTTATTGGTTATTTTAAGTGCTTTTACTAATTTGTAAGCTTTTTTGGGTCCAATCGAAGGAATTTTCATCAGCTCGAAGACTGTTTCAGGGATTCCTCTTAAAATTGATTTAAAGTGCTTGGAATAACCCTGTCTGAAATATTCATCGAGGCTTGAAGCGATTGTTTTTCCGATATTGGGAATTGTGTCAAGTTTCCCCTCCTGCCAAATGTCTTTTATCTCTCGATTCAGGTGTTCCACTGAATCGGCCGCATTCTCATAGGCAATAATTTGAAACCTGTTTCCATTTTTTATAAGATGTGCTGCAGCCAGTGATCGAAGGAGTTCTGCGATTTCTCTATTATCTATATTTGATTTTAGAGTTCGTCTCATAGTACTTGACAAGAAAAAATTATCTGATATATTATATAAAACTTATGGATAGGACATCTAATCAAAATCTCCAATCGCTAACTAAGATGCTTCGCAACAATTTTTCCACTTTTCTTTTGGGTTTAGCTGTCTTACTCATTGTGATACTTTTGGTTTCATCATTTGCTGGTAAAAATAAAAAAGCGTCTAAGCCGAGCAAAAGTTGGACCGCCGGATTGGCAACACTATTTACCGGAAAGAAGGAAAAGAAAGAATCAGCCCCGAAACCAAAACAAAGTCTAAACACTTATCGCGTTAAAGAAGGCGACTCACTATGGACTATTGCCCAGGCAACTTACGGCTCGGGTTATAATGGTTTGGATATTGCCAAAGCTAACAATCTTCCAAATCCGGATTTGATCGAACCGGGTCAGAATCTAGTTTTACCAAAAGTTACTTCTAAAGAACCGACATCGGGAGAAATGGTGATGGGAGCAGCGACCGGACAAGCAATTCAACGGCCACGCGAGTACACTGTTCAACAAGGAGACTTTTTGTGGAAGATTGCCAAGCGCTTTTATGGAGATGGTTACGCCTGGGTCAAAATCGCTCATGCCAACAATCTGCAAAAGCATCCTGGATTAATCTTTGCTGGAGCAAAGCTCACTCTTCCTTAAATTAACTTCCTATCAGATTGTATAATTATCTCGTGCGGGATTAGTTGAGTGGCTCAATGCGTCCTTCCCAAGGATGAGACACGGGTTCGATCCCCGTATCCCGCTCAAGTTACTCATATAAATCTATCAAGACTCTTAAGTACACCTAGTAGCCCTTTATCAATATCTAAAAAAGATCTGTCTTGAATTGTTAAAACTGGAACGTAAGGAATATTCGGCTTTAAGACTTCCTCTGCTTTTTGACCTGATCTTATTGGAACAGTCTCTATTCCAAACGTTCCACTCGGATTATATACAAACTCAAAATCTCCAACTGAAATCCTACTATGTGATGTCAAACTTGGGATATTGCTATCCAAAGACCAAGCAAGTTCATATTGTGTGGCAAATCTAGCTCCTGATCTCTGAGTTAGGTATTCAAACTCAACCAGCAAACCATTTTTAATTTCTCTATTATTGATTGATTGAATTTTTTCTAAAGAGACTGTTTGAGGAGATCTCATTTGAGACAGTTTACTTCTCAACTCGCTCAAATTTTCTTCAAGGCTCTTTAGTTCTATCGGTAATCTCATCAAATCTTCTTCCGAAGGAGGATATTCTCGTATTAACACGTCTAATCCTGTGAGAAGAAAGTCTGCTAATTTAACACCCAATACTTTAGGCCTTTCTTCATTAAAAACTTTTTTTTCTACAATTTCTGTATTATTTCTCATTCTAGATATGCTCCAAATTATACATTATCATAATCTCCTTTTGTTATACTATAATGGTCTTATAGTTGCCGATGTAGCTCAGCTGGTAGAGCAATGCTTTCGTAAAGCAGAGGTCGTCGGTTCGACCCCGACCATCGGCTCATGTCACGCCTGGAAAAACACAGACAAAAACAGATTGTAATTTATACGACTATTCTTCTCGCACTGGTAGTCTTCTTTATTTTTTTTGGTTTACCTTTTTTTATCAGTAGTTCTGTTTTCATCTCAAATTTGTTTGGCGGAAATAGGGAAAACACAACTAATAAAACCGAAACTTTCAGAGAAATTCAAATATCAGATATACCGGAAGCGACAAACAGTGCCTCTTTTATGGTTGACGGCACAGTAAATAATTTCGACACCATCGAGTTCTATCTCAATGGAGAGAAAATAAAGGAAAATTATACCAAAGGTGAAAGCAGCTTCTCCGAGGAAATATCAGGACTACGATCAGGTGAGAATAAATTTTTTCTTATAGCTAAAGCCGGAGGAACAACTGATATAAAACAGACGTCTACTTATACTGTAGTTTACAAAAATAACAAACCTAAACTTGAAATCACCGAGCCGGCCGACAACTTGAAAACAAACCATACTGAAATAAATGTTGCAGGCAATACTGATAAGGATGTAGAGATAAAAGTTAACGGAATTCCTGTCGTCATAGATGCTAAAGGCCATTTCCAAACTCAATTAAAACTGAATAACGGTGACAATAAGATCGTTATCACGGCTCTGGATTCAGCAGGCAATCAAGAAGAAAAAACCCTCACCGTAAATTATTCGAACGATAATTGAAGGCTTTTCGCCCCGAGAGTAAAAGTGTAAAAAGCAAAAAAAGGACAAAAGGATGGAGTAGTATATTATCTGTCAAGGAAAAAACAGCTGTAAAGATTATTAGAAGCTTAGCCAGCTCACTGTTTTTTGCGAGTTTTAACAAAGCAAAAATAAAGGCCAGCAATCCGACAATTCCACTCGTAACTAAAACTATTAGAAAGCTCGATGGAAACGATGCTCCAGAATGAGTAACGTCTTCATTTTCTTTTTCAAGAAGACCCAATCGTTCTTTTTCATAGCGGATCCTGTTGTATCCTATGCCCAACAAAGGTTTCCTTTGCCAGATAGAAATAGCAACCTTATCATCTTGAAATCTTGAATCGACTGAAAAAGTTCGCAGCAAATTAACGCCCTCACCAAATTTTTTAGGCAAAATCATCAGTGAGAGAAAAAATATGACTGTCAAAAGTAAAATATAGAAATACTTCTTCCTTGAAACTAGATAAACAGTTAACGTCAATAACATTGCCACATAAAACCCCCGGGAATAAGTCAGCATACCCATAATCGAATAGACTAGGATTAACATAAGCTTCGAATAAGTTGAAAGCTTGATTTTTGAAAAATTGACGAGCAAAAAGAGAAGCGCGATTCCATAAATAGCTGCGGCAACTGAAGTATCAAGATAAAGGCCAAAAGCCCGAGATAGGTGAGGATCCCAACCAAGGTAAAATAGATTGCGTAAATCGGGGTATAAAAAGTATTGAGCCAGGCTGAAGATGGGAGTCAGTATTATAAAAAAAAGTAACCCTTGAAGTATTTTCTTGCTGAAATTTGGTTTTCTCTTAACAATCCACCCGATATAGATGAAGGCGAAAAAATATAAAGCTAATCTTAGAAGATATAAAAAGGCAACTGCATTTTGATTTGCGGTAAAAAAGGAGAGCTCTATCAGATATGAAAAAAGTAATACAACAAAAAAAACAAAAATTTCCTTATGCATCTTGAAAGCTTGTTTCAACGACTCTAATTTGTATTTCAAAATCAGCGGCAAAAGAGAAATGCTGAGCAGCAGTTCATACAAATAGATATTCACTTGCTGGCCGAAAAAAGAGATTCGACCAATTTGCCCTAGTGAGAATAGAAAAAAAATCAGATATATAAATATCATCTTTCACGCTGAGTATTCAACTTTACGTACTGATACAATTTAGCTCTGACCAGAAAGGAATGAAAGCTCATCATGAAAGCGTAAAGGAATCCTACAGGACCGTCTAAAAAGCCTAATCTTAGAAAATAATTAAGAATAAATTTCGCTGTTGGAAAGATCGCAATCTCCAATAAGGAGGGTTTTTTGCCTTGTTGTTGTAATTCCTTTGCTCGTAAACTGCTATAAAAATTAATCTCCTCCAAGAATTCCTTTAGTGATTGGTGTGGAAAGTGGTTTATATATGAGTTTAATTGTCCGATTGATGAAAATGTCTGGAAAGTCTCATGGACGGGGGCTGACCATTTACCTGAATCCCTTTTAACCAGTCTTATCAGCCCTTTATTTCTTAATTTCCTTAACTCGCCATATTTGAGTTCACTCCCCCACATATAGTCACGTCGTTTAATGTAAAAGGCACTAATTTCAGTCGAATTGCTAATTGCCTTTTTAATTTCTTCCTGTAATTTTTTTTCCAAAAATTCATCAGCATCCAGAAACAGAACCCAGTCTCCCCTACTCTTTTGTAATCCAAAATTTCTCTGGCGGCTAAAGTTATCATTTAGTCGCCGTTGATAGACGATCGCGCCCATTCCTTTGGCAATCTCTCCCGTCCTATCTGTTGAAAAATCATCAACGACGATAATCTCATTTGAGAATTCAACAGACTCGATGGCACGGCCAAGATGCTTCTCTTCATTTTTGGCTAAAATTACCGTTGAGAGCTTCATATAGATTGACTATTTCTTTGGCGAATTTTCGACTATCGAAAATTTCCTCCGCCCTTTTCCTTCCCATTGTACCAAGTTTGAGACGCAGAGTTTCGTCCTGAATTAATCTCATCACTCCTCTTGCCAATCCGTTAACGTCATTCTCTCTTATTAAAATTCCGGTGTTTTCAAGATTTTCACCTATTGCACCAGTATTGTAGGCAATTATCGGTAATCCCGAAGCCATTGCTTCTATCAAGACCATTCCATACTGTTCCTCCCACGTCTCAGTTCTCTTTGACGGCATAACAAAAATGTCGGCACTTTGATAAACATTGGGCATTTGATGATAATTCTTGTTTTCAATAGTGACTGATTTTTCTAAATCGTCTTTTCCGATCAGCTGCTCCAGCTTACTTTTAAGCGGCCCTTCACCAATAATTCTCAGTTTTTTAGCCTTTACTTTTTTAAACGCTTCATAAAGGTCTCTTATTCCCTTTTCTTCAACTAGTCGGCCAACAAAGAGCAGTGTCAAATTCCTTGTGGCTATATTTCGCTTCTTTTGAAAGCGTCTTATATCAACTCCTAATTTGATAATTTTTATCTTACTCGCGTCCACTCCTTCTTTGATTAAACAAATTTTTGCTTTCTGTGTATAACATAGAAAAAAATCCGCATTCTTCCTTGAAAATTGCTTGATGAACCTCTTTCGGTAGACCGATTCATTGTTAAAAGGTATTGTTTCCCACGAAGTAAGCAAAAGTCTTTTGATCGTATTTCTTTGGCGTAGGCGAGCAAGTTGATAGCTATAATAGTAATGAGGGTCTGCCGAATGGAAAATATCAAATTCAGAGGCATACTTCTTCAAGCCGAAGAGAATTTGTTCGTCTCCCAAGGTTCTATTGGCGATAATTCTGGTGAGCCTACTATCAAAATCCGACAGACTGGGGAGCTTAATCAGCGGAAAATTAACCTTTGCATCAAGAGGAAAGCGACTGGCTATTGCCGATAAGGCAACTTTATTTCTTGTGAAACGGTAATTCTGACCTTCATAATTATTGAGATATTTGCCTCTGACAAAAGCAACTTTAATCATTATTAATAGAGTTTAGTCAATTTTTTGACGTAAGTCTGCCAAGAAAACTTCTTTTTCAGTTTAGTGCGGTCAATTGTTTTTGAGCTTCCGCTGGCGATCTCCTTCATCGCTGAGACAAAATCCTGCATGTTGTCTGCTATCGTGACAAAATCGTCGAATTCGGGAATGATAGCCGAACGCAGGCCGACTACAGGACAGTTTTGCGATAAAGCTTCCAAAACAGGAAAATTAAAACTTTCATATAAAGAAGTCGTCAGGTAACCGGCTGCCTCCTGATATAGAGCTCGAAGTTCTCTCCTACTTAATTTAGATTTTTCCACCTGGATCAGTTCATAATTCTTAAAGTGGGAGTCTTTTTTGAATTCTGAGAAAGCCTTTGCCATGAACTCCGGATTTTTGACCGGATGCTTCATTCCGACATAAAGAAAATATTTTTTTCTCTTTTTTTTCGAGTAAGTCAAAAAATCCAAGGGTACACCAAAAGGAATAATCACAATCCTGGCGTCATTTTGCAGAATGCTCTCAAATTCCTTTTTCACTTTTTCCGAAGAAACAACGATATAAGCGGATCTTTCATTCATTATTCGCAACTGTCTGATTAGCGAATCATAAGAATCTGGATATAGATTCTTATAATAATGAAATGAAAGACCGTGAGAAAAGGTGATTATTCTTGCTGAAGTGCTAGGAATAGCTTGATTTAAGGCCAGAAAAACATCTTGTTTATTGACTCTCTCTTCCAAGCTTACACGAAACTGCATCCATAACTTCCTAGGAGCAAGCTGCTTGTATATCGTTTTATCTTGTAATTTTAGCTCATTTGGTTTCTCACAAAAGGAATAGATTGAGTAATGATTCTCTCTATCAAAAGCGTCTAAAGCCTGAATGAGATTCAGACTGAAAATATAGTTACCAAAACGCGATTCTCGATTTGCACAAAAAGCTCCGCCGTCTAGAGAAACTTTCACGATCTGCTTGGCCGATAATTTTTAAAAAAGTACTTGAACAAAGTCACGGAGAGAAGTAAATTAATGATCTCGCTTCCCACAGTTATGTAAGAGCTTGCAATGTAAGAATACTTCGGAATGAATATCCAGTTTAATCCGACATTAAATAAAATCTGGATTAAAAAAAGGTAGACCACAACATATGATTTTTTTAGAATGTAAAGGCCATTCAACATTATAGAAGTCACAAACAGAAGCGGAAAAGCAAAAATCACAATCTGGAAAACAGCTATGGAGCTCTGAAAATCTCCTTTGAGAAATAGAGGGAAAAGACGGGGGGCCAAAAGTGAAAGACCGGAAGCAAAAAATACTCCAAACAGTCCAAGATATAGGTAATCCCTTTTTACTCGTTCTAAGAAAAGCTTCTTATTGTTGGAAAATATTTTGGTCAATAGCGGAATTGAAACGATATTATAACTTGCCGGGATAAACATCAACGCCTCCAGGAATTTGTAGCCGGCCGAGTAAATCCCAATCGCTTGCTGCCCTTTCAGGTAATTTAACAAAAAAATATCTATTTTGAAATAAAGACCTGCAAAAAAACTGATCAAAACAAAGATCGATGAATTTTTAATGATTTTAAGCCACTCGGGCAATTTTATGGCAAAAGAAATTCCTTTATTTTCCTTATTGAGAATGTATAGATTAACAATCGCATAAAGAACATATCCGATAAAGACACCGTAGAAAACCAACTTAAGATTGTGAGAAAAATAAAGAGCTGCGATCAATACTAGGGTCAGACAAAAATTGAATCCTACGGATATTAAAGAAGTAAGATGAGCTTTATTTTTTAGAGAGGAAAGAATGAGTAAGGAACCTGAAAATGCGTTGGAAAAAATGACTGGCGAAGCCAATAGGGTAAAAATCAGTAGCTGCGAATTAAATTTAAAAATATAGACAAGTATGAAGGTCAGCAGAAAAACCACTAGAGATAGGGCAAAACGCATCGAAAAAAGATTGTTAAATAGCTCATTTTCCTTAAATGAAGACTGAAGAATTCCATAACTGGTTGTCCCGAAATCGGCGAGAGGCGACAATAGGCCAATCTGAACCCAAACCAGAGTGTATATCCCATATTCACCCGCGCTCAGGAAGCGTATCAGAAATAAAAATAAAACGAAATTTAACATTTTATTTAATAGAGATGAGGTATTCAAGCTTAGAAAATTAAATGTAAATCCTTTCCTATCCTCAACTATCGTCTTGGGAAGTCGAATAAGCTCTCGGAGTTTTTGCAAAATTGTGCCGTATTTGAGTAGAAAGCGCAGCCTGTTTTTTTTGAGATAATAGTCCTTAAGTGGATTACTCTCTTCCGACAGCTCAAAATGTTCATAGAGAGTCTGGCTATCTATGCCAACCTTGAATCCCGCTTTGTGTGCTCTGAAGCAATAATCAACCTCATCGTAATAAAGGAAGTATTTTTCATCCCATAAACCGATCGTATCAATTACCTCTTTTTTAATACAGATCAGTGAACCTGAAACAAAATCCCGCTCAACAAATTCCTTTTTAGGTTTTTTGGCTATAAGTCCTCCGCTCATTCTCCACTTATCTATTTCTCCTCCATAATAAACAGTCTTTTTTTGTTTCATAGCAAATCCCCAAATATCGAAGAATTTCGAAGGAGCTAATAAATTTTTCGCCGTGATTTTTCTAAGTGAAAGATCAGGATTTAAAATAATGAAGATCTCTGCTTTATCTCTAAGCGCCCGCTTAATCCCCTTATTGACTCCACGGGAATAACCTTCTTCTCCGCGCTTATTTTTTATTTCGTAGAATCGACTTTCTCTAAGTTTTAACTCTCTAACTTGTTTTTTTAGATCGTTAATAAAAATGGGAGATTCTCCGGCAGTAATCGCGATAAAAGCAGTTCTCATCTGTTTTTTTTCAGAAATAGCATTGAAAAGTAGGTCAAAAATTCCATATAGGCAAACCCTGCATCTAGAGGAATTCGGAAAAAACCATCTTTATAGCCTTTATCTTCAACAAACCTCGCCCAAAACATGTGCACAGGATATAATACTATTTTTTTTAGCGAAGTTCTTTCTCCCTGCCTTTTCTTTTGCTTGGCTTCGCGCAAAGCATAATCCGTAAACTTTATATACATTTGACTCAGAGAACGATAAGAATAGTGGTAAATCTTATTTTTGAGCATCCCGATAGCTCTTTTATCTCCTTTTAATTCTGCGTGAACTATTACGTCTCTTACGGAAATATCTTTGGATTTTCTCTTAAATAGGCGCAGTTTTTGATAAGTTTCGCCTCCGTGCCGGACTACTCTGCCTAAAAAGTGATTTTTAAACGGAATGATGAACCCAGAATGTTTTGGTATAGTGGAAAGACTTTCTTTAATTTCCTCTTTCAGCTTAGAGCTGACTATTTCGTCACTATCTAAAATCAAAATCCAATCTCCGTGCGCTTTTGTTAGGGCAATTTTCCTTTGCTCTCCTTCACTCCTATATGGCTGAAAATAAATCACCGCTCCAAAGGCCCTGGCTATTTCTGCTGTTTTGTCTGCAGAATACGAATCAACAATGATCATCTCATTGACCAAATCTTTGATCGACTCAAGACTTTTTGCCAACGTATCTGCCGAATTTTTGGTGATCATTACTAAAGAAATGGATGGTTTTTTCATCAGCTTTGTAGATTATAATCCACAACCCAATCGAGTTCAATTACGCTTTCGGTAGTGTTAAAATGAATATATGGAGAGCCCTCCCATTCAAAAATTGAAGCAACAATTTACTGGCAAAAAGGTTCTTATTGTCGGTTTAGGTTTGCAAGGAGGAGGAGTCGGCCTGGTTAAATTTTTTAGTGGACTCGGAGCAGAAGTGACGGCCACCGATCTTAAAAGCGAAAAGGAACTGACTCAGTCAGTCGAAGCATTGAGATCTCATCGTGTCAACTATAGTCTAGACGGCCATAAAATGGCTGATTTTGTGTCTGCGGATTATATTTTTAAAGGCCCTTCTGTGTTCTGGGATCTGCCTGAACTTATTGCAGCAGAGCAGAAGCAAATTCCCATTGAAATGGAGGCTAGTTTTTTCTCCAGCCTCTGTCCAGCCTTGATTATTGGAGTGACAGGGACTCGCGGCAAAACAACCACCGCTTCTATGATCCATGAGACGTTGAAACACGCTGCAGGTAGTGTATATTTAGCTGGAAATGTAGCTGGATCTTCAACAATCGACCTACTTTACAAGGTAAAAAAAGGTGATTTGGTAATCCTGGAACTCTCATCTTGGCAGCTTTCTGGATTTCACAGGAAAAAATTGAGTCCGCATATTGCTGTTTTTACTAACTTTTACTCTGACCATCTCAACTACTATAAAACCGAGGATAAATATTTTTTTGACAAGAGCGCGATCTATGCTTATCAGAGTAAAAATGATTACTTGATCGCAAATACTCAACTAATAAGTAAACTTAAGGACCAAAGTATTAAATCTACAGTCTCCTACTTTTCAGCTGAAGATTTCCCCCAAACTCTAACTAATCTTCGCGGCATACATAATCTCGAAAATGCAGCAGCAGCTCTTGCCGTTAATAAAATTTTGAATAACGATCTCGTACGCGCAACCAAAATAATTTCAAATTTTAAAAGTATCTTATTTCGACAAGAAATTATTGCTGAAAAAGATGATATTTTTTTTATCAATGATTCAACTTCAACAACTCCCACTTCTACAATCAAAGCACTTGAAGCATTCAACGATGGAAAAGTCGTGCTAATTCTTGGCGGAAACTCTAAACAACTACCATTTAATGATCTCCTGAACAAACTTGAAGCAGTAAATGACATCGTTCTACTTAAGGGATCGTTTACGGATGAGATTCTCAGCGCTTTAAAAGAGAGATTTCCTGACAAAATTTCAGGTCCTTATGACAATTTGAAAAGTGCCGTTCAGAAAGCTTATGAGCTGGCGCAGACTTTTAAGAAAAGAGCATACGTTCTATTCTCACCAGGAGCAACATCTTTCTCTATGTTTAGCAACGAATTCGATCGAGGAAAACAGTTTAACCAAATAGTTGATTCCCTATAAACAATGATCCGCATGAAAAAGCTTAAAAAAAGTAAGTCCAACCGCCTTTCTATTTTTTTCTTTCCTATAATATTGACTCTTCTAGGTCTTATCTTTGTATTTGAAGCTTCATCCGTAAAAGGTTTTAGCGAATTTGCCGATAGCTTCCATTTTTTTAAGCTCCAGGCTGTCTGGACAGCATTGAGCTTGGGCGCAATGCTATTTTTCGCCTATTTTGATTATCATAAACTCTATTACCTCTCATTTCCTTTAATGATGGCAACCATTATCTTGCTTATACTGGTTCTTGTTCCAGGAATAGGCACGGTTTCTGGCGGCGCACGAAGATGGATCGATCTGGGAGTGATTAATTTTCAGCCCACTGAAATCGCAAAATTCAGCGTGATTATCTATCTATCTTCATGGTTTACACATAAGGAACGCAAGCGTTTCTTTTCGTTTATCGCTCTCTTGGGACTGTTGGTTTCTTTGATCATTCTACAACCTGATATGGGAACCGCTCTGATTGTCTTCTCGTTAAGTATTATTATCTATTTTTTAGCTGGCATTCAGCTCTCATACTTAGTGGCATTTATCCCTCTTTCATTTTTGGGCTTTATTTTTTTGATTAAAGTCTCACCATATCGTTTCAAGCGCATCACTGCTTTTCTTGAGCCGGCCAACGATCCTCTTGGTGTCGGCTATCACATCAATCAAATACTCATCTCTCTTAGCAATGGAGGTCTATTAGGACAAGGTTTTGGAGCTTCCAGACAGAAATATTTGTTCTTACCTGAGGCTCACACCGACTCTATTTTTGCAATTATTGCAGAGGAGTTTGGTTTTGTGGGGGCTTTTTTGCTGATTTTTGCCTTTTTTGTGCTCATCTATAAGATTTATGAGGTGGCTGTACGCGCGCCTGACAACTACGGAAAGTTTCTGGCCGGAGGCATTTTTGCTTACTTTGGACTCCAGCTTATAATCAACCTCGCGGGAATGGTAAATCTGCTACCTCTGACAGGTGTTCCGCTTCCATTTATATCATACGGAGGCTCCAATCTAATCGTTTCCTTCTCACTTATGGGTATATTATTAAATATTGCCCGCAAAACTAAAAGAGCCTAAATACGACCTATAGTTGACAAAATCAACTTCATTATTTAGAATAGTTGAATGGTTGAAGACGAATTAAACCAGGTCTCAAATGAGTTATCTTCTTTTTTAATTAAAAATCAGAGATCGCTGATGAGAGCAATTAAAACTCTAAGCGATTATCAACTCGTCCCTGAGCGAAGCTTAAAGGAGGAAAGTAGAATTGCGACTTCACTTCTTATGGCTTTCCCGCGGGGAAAAATCGGTATTAGAAGCGTAGAGGGCGGAGAAAAAATGACGGCCGATTATGCGGAAGGCTCACAAAGATTTCAAATAAGAAACAAACTCTACATTACGAATGCTTCTCCTTTAGACGTTGTAGTTGCAACCCCTAGTATTACTCAACCTTTTGGAGGATTAATCTTGGGAGAAAGACTTGTTTCTGTTGACGCTTCAGGGTTAATTAACGATGAGGAGTGGTATATGATTTGTGGAAAAAATGACGCACTGATTGCTCCGGTAAAAGGAATAAAAGATATACGACTTGGCTTCTTATATAGGGATATTGAACTCCCTTCTCCCGATAAAAACTCGTGGCCGCACGTATGACCCAGATGATACAATATTAGCTAGATGAGAATTTTGGTGACTGGCGGACACCTCACGCCTGCTCTGGCTTTGATAGATAAGCTCAAAAACCACGAGATTGTCTTTGTGGGCCGCAAGTATGCCCTTGAGCATGAACAGACGCTTTCTCTTGAATACAAAGAAATAACCAAGCGAAATATCAAATTTATCGATCTGACTACAGGCAGAATAAACCGCTCTGTTTCGCTGAGGGATTTTTTGAGCATTCTGCGTATCCCCTTAGGATTTTATCAAGGATTCAAAATTATAAGGAATGAGAAACCTGATCGTGTGCTCTCTTTCGGAAGCTATTTAGCAGCCCCAGTGGCTTTTTGGGCGTGGTTTTTCAGAATTCCTGTATTCAGTCATGAACAGACAATCCAGCCTGGTTTATCAAATCGTTTCATAGCTCTGTTCTCAAAAAAAGTATTTGTTTCTTTTGAAGAAACGCTCCAATATTTTCCTAAGCAGAAAACGGTTCTAACAGGAAATCCTATCCGACAATCTATCTTTAAAATACAAAAAAAACCTTTTGTTATCGAAAAAGATAAACCCGTACTATATATCACAGGCGGTTCACTTGGCTCACACAGCATTAATATGCATGTCAAAAATATATTACCCAAACTGCTTAAAGACTTCATCATCATTCACCAGACAGGTGACACTAAAGAATATCGGGATTTTGAAGAGTTAGAAAAGTTCAGAAAACAGTTGCCTGAAGCAGTGAAAGACAATTACATCTTGAGCAGACATTTTTTTGAAGAGGAAATTGGCTATATATATTCTCTGACTGATATAGTTATTGGCCGAGCGGGCGCCAATACTTTCTTCGAACTTCTCGCGCTCGAGAAACCAACCATCTTCATTCCATTGCCGTGGTCTGGACACAAAGAGCAACAGAAGCAGGCAGATATCTTCAAGCAAAACAGCGTTGGTGAAGTTTTTTTACAAACTGAAAAGAGCTCCCGATTAATCCAACTAATAGCTGAAATCCAACACAATGTGACAAAATATAGAAGAAATTTTCAGAAATTAAAATTTTTGTATAAAAAAGATGCGGCAGAAACAATCGCCAAAGAACTACTCAGGATTTAAATACTATCTCATCATCCTAATCTTTTGCGCTCTGGGATTCTTGTCTCTTTACTTATTAGATCAATATTTTACAATCCGGCGTATAGAAATAATTTCACCTCATGGAAAAATAATTGTTAACGGACTTGAAAATTTACAGCAAAGAAATACTTTTCTTACCACTGACGAGGAGATCATACAGACTGTTAAACAGAATAATCCGCAGCTGAAGAATATCGGTGTAGAAAAAAAGTATCCCGATCAATTAATTATCAGAGTTGAAGCTGATAGCAGCGTTGCCTCTTTAAAAGTAAATCAAGGCTACTTCTTGCTCAATCCTTCCGGCAAAATTATGATTAAGGATAAAAATAATTCCACTCAACTTCCGATAATAAATTATTATCAACAGCTAAACTACAACGCTTATAACATAGGCGATCAAATCGATTTACAGGATATTGTCGCTTCTCTTCACTTTGTCAAAAAAACCGTGGATATGGAATTGCCGGTTCTTAGTATTGATATTGGAGGAGTGGATATGATACGATTAAACTTGCAAGCTAAAAAAACTCTTATTTTTTCGCCAGATAAAAATATAGATATTCAAGATTATCAATTTGAAAAATTAATCCGGCAATTCAAAATCGAAGGTAGGGATTTTGAATCGCTGGACTTTCGCTTTGATAAACCAATAATTAAGTTAAAATAATCTATGCCTGATAATCTAGTTTCCGGAATTGATATTGGAAGTACAAAAATAGCCACCGCGATTGCCATAAAATCCAACGAAGAAGAAGAGATGAGAATTATAGGCTTCAATACTACTGTTTCTCGCGGTGTGAAAAAAGGCCTGATTGTCGACATTGACCAAGTAACCGCAGCTGTGGAGGAAAGTATAGAGAAAGCCGAAAGAATGGTCGGTCAGAAGGTTAATAGCGCTGTAACGTCTGTGGGCGGGCCTCATATCTCCTCACTTAATTCGCACGGTGTCGTTGCGATCACCAATCCTCAAGGTGAAATCGAAGATGATGACGTAGAAAGGGTTGTAGAGGCGGCTAGAGCAATCTCTCTATCAACAACCAGGCAGATAATCGACGTTTCTGCACGGGAATTCATAGTAGATGGCCAGGAAGGAATTAAAAATCCGATTGGGATGAGCGGTATCCGGCTTGAAGTTGATACTCATATTATTACCGCTTCGTTGACAAACCTTAAAAATGTTGATCGCTGTCTTTCCGATCTGGGCATTGATAACGACGGATTTGTATTTTCAGGCTTGGCTTCGGCCGAAGCAGTGTTAACCGATACGGAAAAGGAGTTGGGAGCAGTGCTCGTCGATATTGGCGGCGGAAAAATAGATATGTGCCTATATGCTGACGGCGCACTTTCCTACTCTGCCTCAATCCCTATTGGTGCCAAACACATCACCAACGATATTGCCGTTGGATTGAGAATTTCTTTAGAATCCGCGGAAAAAATTAAATTGTTTTTGAGCCGAAATCTTCGCGGTCGCAGAGATGATAAGAGAAAAGCGGAGGATTTGGATTTTTCCGAATTAAACCTTCCGGAAAGTCTTAATGACGTCTCTGTTAAAACAGTCGTTGACGGAATCATCGGTGCGCGATTGGAAGAAATGTATAAGCTGATTGCCGAGGAAATTGAAAAAAGCGGATTTGGGCAGTCCGTCCCTTCTGGATTGGTTGTCACCGGAGGTGGAGCTCTCACGGTGGGAATCGTAGAAACAGGTAGAAAAGTAGTCGGTCTCCCGCTAAGAGTCGGCACTCCATCAAACGTTACAGGTCTACTTGATGAAATTATTGATCCTCAATATGCTACAACTGTAGGATTGATTTTACAGGGAAGAAAAAATATAATTAACCAGGAAACTGGCGTGAAGAAATTTAGCAAGATCGTTAAGGATTTTTCTCTGGGCAATTCTTTTAACAAGATCAAAGATATGATTAAACAGTTTATCCCATAAGGATTTTATTTATATGTTAGTCAAACCGCGAGCCGGCCAGCCGGCCAGAATAAAAGTAATCGGAGTAGGAGGAGGAGGAAGCAACTCTTTGAATTCAATGATTGATGACGGTGGGATTCCAGGAGTTGAATTTGTCGTGGTTAATACTGACTCCCAGGCTCTTCTTCACAATAAAGCTCCTGTCAAAATTCAGATTGGTGAAAATCTTAGTAAGGGTCTTGGATCGGGAGGCGATCCTGATACGGGTTATAAAGCCGCGGAAGAATCACGTGAGAAACTTAAGGAGGAGATTGCTGGCGCTGATATGGTCTTTATAACTGCAGGCGAAGGTGGCGGTACAGGAACTGGTGCAGCACCGATCATAGCAGAAATCGCCAAGGAATCAGGAGCTTTGACTGTGGCTGTGGTGACTAAACCATTTGACTTCGAAGGAGCTAAACGAAAAATTATTGCAGAGGACGGCATCCAGAGATTGAGGGAAAAAGTTGATACATTAATCATTGTTCCGAATCAAAAGATTTTACAAGTCGTTGACAAAAAAACACCAATTCTTGAAGCTTTTAAAAAGATTGACTCGATCCTCCATCAGGGAGTTAGAGGAATAGCAGAACTCGTAACTACGCCTGGATTGATCAATGTTGATTTTGCCGATGTTAAAACTGTAATGAGCAATGCTGGAACTGCCTTGATGGGAATGGGTGTGGGAAGTGGAGAAAAAAGAGCTATGGTGGCAATCAAACAGGCTATCTCCTCTCCTTTACTGGACGTTTCAATTGAGGGAGCAAAAGGGATCCTTTTTAATATTATTGGGGGACCAGATCTATCAATGAATGAGGTCGACGAAGCAGTTTCTATCATTGCCAAAACAGTTGATCCTGACGCAGATATAATTTTTGGTGCTGTGATTGACGAAAGAATGATCGATCAAATTAAAATCACCATGATTGCAACAAAGTTCGACGAAAGTAAGTTAAAACTCTTTAGATTTAAGAAAAGTCATGACCAGCAAAAAGAAAATCCCCCTGTGACATTGAACGATTTGAAAGGCGATAAGACTTTAAATGATAAGTCGGATGAACTCGACGAAGAAGAATTTTTGGAGGAAGAGGACTCAGAATTCGATATTCCCGCTTTTCTTAGAAGGAAATAAAACTGCTATAATTATTTCTTATGTTCAAACCTGTTGATGCTGTCCCGAACTTTCCTCAGATAGAAGAAGACATCATTGAATTCTGGAAGAAAAACAAGATATTTGAAAAATCTATTACAAGCAGATCTTCGGATAAGCAATGGACTTTCCTTGATGGCCCTCCTTTTGTTACCGGAACACCCCATTATGGATCTCTACTTTCGAGTCTTCCTAAGGATCTTTTCGGCCGTTATTGGACGATGAAGGGCTATCAGGTAAGAAGAGTCTGGGGCTGGGACGGCCACGGCTTACCAATCGAGAATAAAGTAGAGAATGCCCTGGGTATAAAGCGAAAAAAAGACATCGAGGAAAAAGTCGGAATAAAAAAATTCATTGAAAAGTGCCGTCAATATGTCGAAGATGTTTCCGAAGAATGGGAATGGTATGTTGATCACATTGGCAGATGGGTAGATTTCAAAAATTCCTACAAGACATGGGATCGAAACTATATGGAGTCGGTCATGTGGGTTTTCAAGCAAATGTATGATAAAGGATATATCTATAAGGGTCTTAGAGTTTCACTTTTTTGTCCACATTGTTCTACTCCCATTTCCAATTTTGAAGTCGCTATGGATGCCGAAAATCATAAGGATATCACCGAATCCGCTACAACTTATAAATACAAAGTTGAGAATCAAAAAAATATTTATTTTCTGGCTTGGTCAACAACGCCCTGGAACAAAATTGTTACTCCCGCTCTTGCTGTAAATCCAAAATTGCTCTATGTCAAAGTACAACAAGGAGAAGAACAATACATTCTGGCTAAATCTACATTGAAAATCCTTAACAAAAAACCCGCCTATAAGATAGTCGATGAGTTTCTTGGATCAAAACTTGTAGGAATGGCGTTTGAACCTCACTACAGGTACTACAAAATAGATAAAGGGAAAAAAGCGTTTGTCGTTGTCGGCGGTGATTTTGTTACTGCAGAAGAAGGTACAGGAATCGTAACCCTTGCAGTTTATGGAGAAGAAGACTTAGAAATAATGACCAAAGAAGACATCCAGCTTGTTTTTCACGTTGATGACGAGGGTATCATTAAAAAAGAGGTTCCTTTGTTTGGAGGCATGTATTACCTAAAAGCCAATAATGAGGTCAACAAGGATTTAGAAAAAAGAGGACTTTTGTACAAAGATGAGAAATATACTCATTCGGTTGCACATTGCTGGAGATGTAGCACGAGACTCTTTTTCAATCCTCAAGACGCCTGGTACGTTGATGTAAAACAATTAAAAAATAGGTTAAAAAAGAATAATGAAAAAATCAACTGGTTTCCCGAACATTTTAAGTATGGCAGGTTTCTCAAAAGCCTTGAACACGCGCCTGATTGGAATATCTCGCGCAGTCGCTATTGGGGATCGCCCGTTCCTGTCTGGGAATGTGAATGCGGTGAAAGATTTGTTCCTGGTTCCATCCGGGAACTCGAAGACGTCTCTGGTCAAAAAGTTCTGGATCTACATAAACCTGAAATAGATAAGGTGACGGTCACATGCAAAAAATGTGGAAAAAAGGCGAAAAGGGTTTCGGAAGTTCTGGACAGTTGGATCGAGGCAGGATCAGCATCCTTTGCAGAAAGACATTTCCCTTTTGATAAGCAATATAAACTTGATGATTTCTTCCCACCGGATTTCATAGCGGAATACACTGGGCAAATTCGCGCTTGGTTCTATGTATTGCACGTTATAGGAACAGCTCTGTATGACTCTCCTGCATTTAAAAATGTTCTGGTTGAAGGAGTCATTTTGGGAACAGACGGCAGAAAAATGAGTAAAAATTACGGAAACTATCCCGACCCAAAAAAAATGCTCCAGAAGTATGGAGGAGACGCTCTACGCTTATATCTTATGGGAAGTCCTGTCATGAACGGGCAAGATATTTTGATTTCAGAAGATCACTATAGACATCAAGTCAGAGGTCTTTTACTTATCTACTGGAACGTCTATCGCTTTTTTATCACTAACGCAAATTCCGATATGTGGAACAGCAAAAGTACCAAAGTTGCATCCGAAAGCATTCTCGATAAATGGATCGTCTCATTGATCAATCAACTGTCAAAAGATTTCAGCGCTTCTCTGGAA
>JGI1358J11329_10000573_pt1 | contig 32814 bp, 34 predicted proteins | sample Subgroupgradi54m_FD_11329 | JGI IMG/M metagenome (IMG submission 11329)
TCACATGATTGAAATAATGACAGCAGCCGGAAATTGGGCAGCTGACCTTTTAGAAAGCAGAAAACAATCTTAAAGTAAAATAATAAGTTCCCATATAGTCAACCAGTGCCAGCTACATTAATTGACTTGACTTCGAAGTATTTCTTGGTATACTATTGGTCATTATGACTATGACAGCAGAAACTCCTCAACCTTTTGACATAGCTTCTTTACCCATAGGTGATTTGGCAAAGCAAGCTCGTCATGAGCTTGGGATAGTCGAACAAGCAGTTGAAGAAAGCAAAGATATTATTCCACGTGCATTAGCAAATATTGACTTAATCGATCAAATAAGGAGTAAGCCTGGTATTATTGCCTTTCTTAACCAAACTAGTCAATCAGTTGAAATACTGGGTGGAGTAATCTCTGGCGAAGAGCGTCTTTACGTTACTTCAGAAGGTTATGAAATTCGTTGGGGAACAGACGAAGACATCGCACGACAACATTTAAGACCTTTTATAGATATGGGTCGACAAAGACTGGAAGATTTTACTACTGGTATTGGAAAATATGGACACGAAAACAAGGTTTTGGTTAATAGATTATCAAAACTTAAACCTCGACAAATATTTGATAAATTCAGAAAAGCACTTTCATCTCCAGTCAAAGTAAAATAAAAAATTAAACAAGAAATCGTACCGTCTTCTCCCAAACCAACTCTGGATACTTCTAATCAAAAGTTCTGAAATAATCTACGATTCTCTAGCCCAAATCATACATACGAAACAGTTCTAATGTCTGATGGACAAATGACAATTATTGTGTTCGTGGAGGCTGAAGTTGTTCTTCGATTTTTTTAATTCTTTTTTCGTGCAGATTATATCCTTCATGAATAAGCTCAGAAAGAGCATCTACAGTTTCATCCTGTGCTTGTTCCACTCTTTTATTAACCAACTCTACTTTCATTTCAACAGTATCTAATTGTTGTTTGATTCCACTAATGTCTTGTTTGATTCCACTAATATCTTGCTTGACTCCACCTACGTCTTCCTTTACTGGTTTCAATTTCTCTTCTATTAAAGTTCCTATTTGTTCTAGTAGTTTTTTATCATTCATAAATCCATATTACGTTAGACAATATAACTTTTCAAGTGGTAAAAAGTTCCCACATAGTCAACCAGTGCCAGCTACGATTAGCCTCAAAACTTGACGCTATAGTGATATAATAAATTCTGATCATAAAGCTCAGAAAAAATATGGATAATTTATTTGCAGCAGGAATTTTCATTTTCGGAAGTTTAGGGTTATTATTAGTTGCATTAAAGAACAAATGGGGATTTGTTATTGGTCTTATCGGTCAATCTCTATTTCTTATTGCTGCATACGCCGACAAACAAAGAGGCTTATTGGTTTTCTCCATTGTTCAAATATGTGTTTGGATATTTGGTATTTATTATTGGTTTTATAAGAATAAAAAAGATTGATGTTTGTGCTGTGCATAAGAAGTTCCCACATAGTCAACCAGTGCCAGCTACGCCCTATAGTTGACAAATGAATCTAAACAAAATATAATTCGTAAACGAAATGACACAAGAAGCAAAAAATCGACCATCAGGCGAAATGTCAGCAGAAGCCTGGTCACGAACTGCAGTATCAACTTCTCTTCTTACATCGGGAATAAGAACAAGAGTTTGGGATTTGAAACCAGGCGAAGAATGGAAAGCAATTCCAGATCAGAAATCTCAGGCAGACTTTCTAATTAAGCCTGGTCAGAGGATTGTATTTCCAGAACAAATTTCAAGAGCGATAAGAAAAGATGGAAGTGTTTTAGAAATTACAAATGGAGAAGTCGTAAATGACGAAATTGAACCATTAACATTAACTATTGAAGGGGTAAGATTAGAAGTTGATCGTAAACCCGATGAAGAATCCATACCAGAACCAGTTGATATAGATAATTGGTAAATTTAACTATGGGCGACTATATTTCCCCCAACTCAAACACTGATGAAAACGGTTCTCATGTCGTCTAATGCCCACAGCTGGTTTGACTTTGAACTATCCCCATGGTATATTATCGATCATTATGACTATGACAGCAGAAACTCCTCAACCTTTTGACATAGCTTCTTTACCCATAGGTGATTTGGCAAAGCAAGCTCGTCATGAGCTTGGGATAGTCGAACAAGCAGTTGAAGAAAGCAAAGATATTATTCCACGTGCATTAGCAAATATTGACTTAATCGATCAAATAAGGAGTAAGCCTGGTATTATTGCCTTTCTTAACCAAACTAGTCAATCAGTTGAAATACTGGGTGGAGTAATCTCTGGCGAAGAGCGTCTTTACGTTACTTCAGAAGGTTATGAAATTCGTTGGGGAACAGACGAAGACATCGCACGACAACATTTAAGATCTTTTATAGATATGGGTCGACAAAGACTGGAAGATTTTACTACTGGTGTTGGAAAATATGGACATGAAAACAAGGTTTTGGTTAAAAGATTATCAAAACTTAAACCTCGACAAATATTTGATAAATTTAGAAAAGCACTTTCAGCTCCAGTCAAAGTAAAATAAAAAATTAAACAAGAAATCGTACCGACTTCTCCCAAATCAACTCCGGATACTTCCATTCATAAGTTCTGAAATCGTCCACGATCCCATATATTTTAGAGTATCGTAAATATACGATTAAATTTGCTATACTACCGACACTTATGGTTACAGCTTTAGAAACTGAATGGACAAGACCTGCTTTTGAGACCCAAATAGGACTTGAAGATTTCAAAAATATTTTAAGAACAAGAATAGAAACAGTAGTCTTTAAGTCATATTTTACTGCAGGCACATTAAGTGCGACTAAAACCTATGATGATTTAGGCAGAGAGCAATACAAAATAATCATAGACAGTGATGATCCAGAAATAGAACAGGCAATAACTTTGGTTCATGAGATTGCTCATATACATTACAAATCTCCCTACGCTAATTTAGTAATACAATTAGGAGTGAGAAAAGATGAGAAAGAAGATAAATATGAAGAATTTATCGAGGAGGAAACTGAAAGATTCTTTGCCGAAAATTCAGATTCAATTATGCAGACACTCGCCTTTCTTCATTTAGCGGATAATGTCTCCAAAGGTCACCCTTTCGGAGTTATTTCATAATAAGTTCCCACATAGTCAACTAGAGCCAGCCTAGTTATTTTGAGGCTGAGTAAATTATTCCCCAATCCTGCAATTCTATTGGACATTGACGGAAATTTGTGTTATGTATTGTAGTTATGGCTATTGAGAGGGAAGGCTACAAGGTTGTTCCACAAAGTGAAAACGTACCATTGTTTACATTTAAGCAAGTCGAGGTTTTGCAATGCCTGGTAGATGGTCTTGATTCTGACGTTGAGATTGCTAAAAGAATCGGCACGGTTAGGCCGTCTAGCATTCAAGAACGTAAAAAGATAATCACAAGAAGATTGGAGAAAAGAGGAATTTTTCCAGCCACTCTGAGAAATGCAATTGTTCTGAGTATAAAAGATGGTTTAGTAGATACAGAACAATTACCGAATGTGCCTGATGTGAAATTGACGGGATCAGAAGAAGATGTTTTTAAGTCATTGGCAGCAGGGAAAAGTAATAAAACGATAGTAAACGATCTACCGATAGGTTACGATTACCTAAAGAGGTGCCTATTTACTATGAGAAAAAAGTTTAATGTTGAGAGCACAAATTCTTTGGTCGCAATAAGTGCCGTCACGGCATTTGGGAATAGTCAAGAATCAGGAATTTTAACGAGCCAAGCAGGTTCTAACATCGTCTAATGCCCACAGCTACGATTTAGCCTCAATTTGACTTTCAATTACCTTTAGCCTATAATTGCTCGCTACTATGGTAATGGAAAGGCTAGAAGCCGCAAAACGCCATCATAATAATCGTTCTGTTAGAAGACAAGTGGCAATTGAGACAGCGACTAAAGAACTTAATCAAGCAAATGTATTTGACCCTGGCTCAATTGTTATTCTAAGCACAGAAAAAACAACTAAATTTGAAGGCGATGGAAGTAGCTATATACTTTCAGAAGACGCAGCTGAAATATTGGGTTTTGATGTTTCACAAGTAAGAAGACTGGCTCTGAGGGGTGATTTAGATGGTATTAAGATTGGTAAAATTTGGTTTATAAATAGTGAAGCCGTGAATAATTATCAAAGAAAACCAGTAGGAAGACCACCGTTAGAAAGACCTTCATGAAAAGTTCCCACATAGTTAACCAGAGCCAGCTCATCTATGTCTATAGTTTGACTTCGGTACCAGATTAGAGTTATAATGTCGCTCATGAAAAGTGAACAACTTGGCAACCAGCGATTGGGTTATTATGAATACAATGCTCTTTTACCAGATGCCATATTGAATGTCATACAGCAGGCAATACGTGAAGTAACTGAGGAAGCCAAAGGGCAACAAAGAGACCTTGAATGTGCTCCTTGGTGGCAAGGACTTCCTGTCTGGCGCATTAAAGACGAAAAAGATGGTCGTAGTAATGAAGTCGTAATTAGCTCCATAAAAACAGCCGAAGGAAAAATATTATCGTTCAGAGCAGATGCTTGGATTGATACTTGTTTAGAAAATGGTAACGTCCAGGATAGAACATTTGCATCACCCAACAGCGTGGTTGCAACAAGTATCGACCATTCTGTCGAGACATTGGAGCAACTTTCAGAAGATGAACGAAAGTCTTTATTCGTACAAACAATAAAGACTACTTTTACTAAAGCCGACAAACTTGTTCCCACAGAACGACATCAAGTTCGCAAGTAGTATCAACCTCAACTTAAGCCATGACCAATGTTCTACTATGCTCACAGTCTCGCATAAAAAGTTCCTACATGGTCAACCAGAGCCAGCTACGATTTACAACCTATAGTTGACAATCAATTCTCATTATGTTAAAATTTGTTTTGAAATGAAAAGAGGCAAAGAACAAGAACCTAGTGTTATCTCAGAAAAAACAAAAGTTGACTTGTTGTATACCACGTTGACTCCTGAACAAGCTGATTCATATTTTCAGCAAGCAAAGAATGTGCTTAATAATGCTAAAGATCACCCATATAGAAATTTGGCTGGAAGACTGAGAGGTCAACTTTCTAGAGATCGTATGCATGAGGTTATTGATACATTTGGAATATTAATGCCCCTATCTATTCAAGAATGTGTTCGAAGCGGTAAAACAAGTGAGGCTACGCCTGAGAATATTGGAGTGTTGTTAGGAAATGTGGGGACTTTTCTTGCAGGATTTAAAAATACTGGTGTTACATTACTATCTCCTGATCAAATCATTCCAACAATGACTGCAATGATAAGAGGAGAAACACTTCCTCATTCAAAATAGTGTTCTTAATAAAATCCTTCTCGCTTTCAAATTCACAAATTTAAATAAAAAGTTCCCACATAGTCAACCAGAGCCAGCTCAATTTTTAAGCCTCAAAAAACTATATATAAATAACGACTATTTCACTAGAATAGAAATTAGAGTTTAAGTTGTTGTATAATACGGCCCATGCCAGAGAAAACAAAGCCACAGAGAGAACAGCGCCATCTGCTTGATGTAGAAGAAGGTGATTTTTTAAGAGCTCTTGCTAAGGTTGGCCGAAACAACATTGACGAAGCATTAGTGGATACTTTAATGAAAGATGAGGAAATAGGTCTTTGGCAAGTTATTCAAGTTGAATATGAAATAATGCAGAAAGCTGTACCTAAAATGAAAGCTGATCAGTTTTGGTTTGGGGCAAGATATCTTTTTTTAATACTTAAAGAACTGGAAAAAGAAGGGTATAGCAATCCGAAAGTGACAACTTCTACTGCTTACGTTTATCAGGAAGAAAAATTAGTGTTGATAGAGGCTATTACAAAAGATACTCGTATGATGAATAATCCTGTTGAGACTTATGACCAACTGGAAGAATTTTCCGCTCTCTACGATGAACATGAGAAAGAAGAGGAATTTAAGCCATTAACAACTGATGATATTCTTGCTCAGGCACCCTTTATTCGCCCTTGGCTTGAATCTCTATCGCTAGATACTCGAGCTGGTGTATTTGTACTACATGAGCTTAAAAGAAGACAATTCCATGCCGACGAGCTTTCCAGGCAGTTGGGAACTCCAACTTCTCCCAAACCAACTCAGAATATTTAATCTTCCCTACCTAGCCAAAAATCTGGAAATACATAGTTTTCTTTATAAAAAGTTCCCACATAGTCAACCAATGTGACCCAAAATCACGTTAACAATGCAACCGGATACTCGCTTATACGTCTGTAAGTTTACTTATGTCAGAAAGCTTGATAATATCTTAGGTATATACGTATGAAAAAATCTAATTTGAGAGTTTGGCAAGTCCTTTTTCTTTTTGTTGCAGTTTTAGTGATTGGGTCCATAGAATTAAAAATGGCTCCAAGAGAAAACGAAATATTAAAATCACCAGTATCTCTTAGCACTAAATCTTCAACGCCGTTTCTCTCTGCCATTTCTACACCAACTCCCAGTCCCATTTCCACTCTGACTCCGACATCTACTCCTGTCCCAAATTACGGATTTTGCCTGAGAGTCCCTGTTCTTCTTTATCACCACATTAGGCCGCAAGCAGAGGCGGCTTTGAAAAGACAGGACTCGTTAAATGTCTATCCCGGATTTTTTGATTTGCAAATGAAATATTTAATAGAGCATGGATACAATACAATTTTCGCAGATGTTCTTATAAATTCTCTAAAAACCCATTCTGCTCTTCCTCCAAAGAGCATTTTGGTTACAGTTGATGACGGATACAGGGATTTTTCCCAAGATGCATTTCCAATTGTTCAAAAATACGGTATTAAGGTTAATTTAATGATTGCAACAGGGCTTATAGGAGGCGAAGATAATATGAGTTGGGATCAAATAAATCAGATAAAACAGAGCGGACTTGCGTATTTTGTTGATCATACCTGGTCTCACTATGCAATAGGTTACGGGAATATGGATAAAATACAATTTGAGATTAAAACTGCAAAGCAGCAGCTTGAAGAACATACCGGACAACCTGTTAATATATTTGCCTATCCCTATGGATCTTTCAATAATAACGCTATCTCAATTCTTCAAATCGACGGATTTTCAGGAGCATTTTCTACTATTCCGGGTTTTTTGCAGTGTGATTCTTTCATAATGACTCTTCATCGCAATCATATAGGCAATGCTCCTCTTTCCTCTTACGGACTTTAAATTGATATCTTAAGTCTACTTTTGTTCTATTGTTTTTCGTATAATTTTCTACTATTTTTAAAATATGGATAAAATTCTCCATATTGATTTTGATTCTTTCTTCGCAAGCGTTGAGCAGCAATATAATCCTGACTTGCGGGACAAGCCTATAGGGGTTACGGCAACGAACGGAAGAACTTGCATTATTGCATCAAGCAAAGAAGCAAAAGAACTGGGAATTAAAACCGGAACACGCTCTTACGAGGCTTTTAAAGTTTTCCCGAATTTAATTCTTGTTCCAGCGGATTTTGTAAAATACTTTGACGTTTCCAAAAAGTTTATTAATATATGTAAAGACTATTCCCCATTTGTTGAACTGTTTTCAATCGATGAACTTTTTTTGGATGTTACCTCGACCTCTCATTTATTCAATGGAGTTTTTGGGATAGTTGATGAAATTAAAAAAAGAATAAAAGAAGAAATAGGAGGCTATATAACAGCTTCTTTTGGCATTTCTTATAATAAGCTTTTGGCAAAGCTTGCCTCTGGTCTTAACAAGCCGGATGGAGTTTTTGAAATAAAACCGGAAGACCTTGATAAAGTTTATGAAAGCGCAAAGCTTACGGATGTTTGTGGCATTGGAGAAAGAATTAAAAACAGATTGAATAAAATAGGAGTTAGGGCACTTCTTGATCTGCGCAATATCTCTTATGACCGGTTAATTCTTGAATTTGGAAAATCGGAAGCACAATTTCTAAAAAATATTTCATTAGGCCTTGATGATAGTCCTGTAGTTCCATATACAACAGCTCCTTCCATAAAGTCTATCGGAAGAAGCTATTGTTTGCCTAAAAACGAATATGACATGAGAAAAATACTTCAAAATATTTATGAACTTTGGGAAGAAATATCAATAAAACTTAGAAGACTTAATAAGAAAGCAAGAACTTTAGGATTTTTGCTGCGAGGAAATATAAATATTAATAAACGCAAAACTTACAGTTTTTACTTTGATGATTCAAGGGAAATCTTTAATCTATTCAAGTCTTTAATTGCGGAAGATAATAATGCTTTTAATCTAAAAGGCTCTTTTATAAGACAAATAAGTTTATGGGTTTCAAGTCTTGAAGATTCTGAGAATATTTCCCTGTCGTTATTTAGTGAAGATTTTAAAAAGAGCAATGTTGCAACTGCGATTGATAAAATTAATAAAAAATTCGGAGATCATACGATAAGAAATGGATTTTTAATTTACGCAGATAAACTTACAACCGTTCCAAATGGATATTTAGCAGACAGATATGAAAGAACAAAACTTGCTAAAGATTTATAGGATCATTATTCTCATTGCATAAAAATTCCAGCTCCGAGATAGTTTTTTCTTTCTTATCTATAGGAAGATCTAAGACTTTAATAATATTAGGATTTAAACAAATATTCTTGCAAAGAACAATTCCATGGAGCAAGAGTAACTGTTTTTGAGATTGGGAAAGTGACTGAAGAGCTGTTATCGGATAAAGCTTTGCTTTTTCAACTAAATCTCGCAGGCTTCCAGTTTCCGGATAATTCCATCCAATAATTTTCATACCGTTGCAAAGAGCATACTCGACTCCGTCTGTTGTTACTTTAGTGTTTGTAACTATCCAGTTTTGAGTAAAATTATAATTATCTTTTAAATCATCAAATCTTGCTTTTGTATATAGAGAAACGTGCACATCTGATCTTGTCCCCGGGTTGTTATGAAACTTAGTTTCTATCAGTATTTTTTGTCCGTCTTTTTCAGCAATAATATCTACTTCATGAGACACGCATTTTCCTTCCAAAATTTGTCTAACTTGAGTTTGATATCCTTTTATTTTTAAGATTTCGGCAACATAGTTTTCAAACGGATGTCCTGTTGGTCCAAGATCCATTATTGCCCGCTTTAGCGTATATCTCGTTTTATTAAAAGGTTGAGTAGAAAATTCTAAAAATTCAACAATGTGTTTGTAGATTTCCGATGTATGAATATTCTCATAGATCTTTGTTTTTATATGTCTTAAAACTTCTTCTTGTATTCCTTGGGGGATCCCCGCTCTTCTTATAGAATTACGGACTTTAATTTCCGAGAACGGCTCTTTCTGCCCAGATGCTTTTATAACAGTAACCATACTACCATCGTAGAACTTTTTGAAGATTATTTACAATAGGCTAAAAGTTAAGCTAGTTGTTTCGAAAGAATTTTAAGGAATTTCCTGCGGCAGAGCTCCACGATTCTGTTATATTGTGATCATTATTTGGGTATAGGTTCGACTCCACGTTTTTGTTTAAGCTTTTTAAGTCATTATAAAGTTCAATAGACCATAAGTAGGGAACTGTTTTGTCTGATGTTCCTTGGTTTATTTGTAAAGGGGTGTTTATGTCTGAAAGATACGAAAGAGGAGAAAGACTTTGCCAAAGTGTAGGATTTTGATCTGGTGTCCCTAGTATTTGAAAAGTCTTTGCGTATGGAAAAGGTGTAATTCTCGCTTCTGGAAGTTGAGGTACATGTGATTTTGAAAACCATCTAATAGGATCGATAACAGGTGACCAAAGCACAGCTGCCTTTATTCCTTTTGATAAATCCGGATCTTTTCCAATAATTTCCAAGACTTCCAGCGTTACCTCTCCTCCCATTGAATGTCCCCATAAATAGATACTATTCGCATCTGCATTACCAATGCTTTTTATTGAGACAATCAGATTCATTACGTCAATTGGATAAGCAAATCTCATAAGTGCTGTATCATCAATTTCTGAATTTGCATTACCTCTATAGTCAGGTTTTATAACAAGAAATCCTCTTGATGAAAAATAATCTGTTATTGCTTTGTACGAGCCAATCGTGCTGTAGTCTTTTGGATTGATATACCCGTGATTTATTATAACAACCGGAAATCCATTCTCTGGCTTTTTTGAATTTGGTATATTCATCAATCCATATATCTTAAGACCATCTGATGGATAAGAAATTATATAGCTTGTAAATGACTTTGACGAGTTAATTTTCTTTTCTATATTTACTGCCCCTCCTTCATATTCCCTATTTGCCAAGGTAGGTATGGATAGTGGAAATAATTTAACTTGATGAATTTTTTTTCGTCCTGATTCTAGGTAAAGACTTCTTTTTTCAAATACAATAAAATCATTTTTTCTAAAAACTTGAATATAGTTTTTATCATTTTCCATCTGTTTTGCAAATTGTTTCTGAGCTTTTAAAGAAGGCTGAGCAAACGGGTCATTTAAGAGAAACAAAATTATGTCTGCTTGATCAATCCCAACGGGTATTGTAAAATTTTTTTGTCTATGGGAAAGATGAGATCCCAGATTGTTGGTTGATGCAATACTGAACTTTTGGGGTATAGTTGAAATAAAATTATTAATGATCTCCCTGTCTGGTTGAGGACTGATAAACATGTTTATATTCGGCTTTAATGATCCGGGAAGAGGACCAAATATGCCAGCAGATAAAAATGCAAAAAAAACAATGTAAAAAATATAAATATTTATATGAATTTTAGGAAACAATTTTATAAGATTTTTAATGCTGTATATTGTAGAGATGAATAGAAATGGTGTAATCGAAGATGAGTATTGATAATAAATCTCATGAAGCTGTTCATTTTTGCTTAAAAGATTTATCAACAAATCTGGAGCTGCAAAAATAAGAGTCAGAGGATTTAATAACGGTAAAAATCCCAGAGGAAGGGATATATTTAGAAGATATAAAAGTTGTTTTTCTTGTAAAATCGCAAACAAGGTTTTTTGCGGCGAGAAAATAATATTTTTTATTATGATTGTAGGAGAATCCCCAAAGTCGGAATAATAGGATAGAGCAAAATGTTTTCCTCCCAATGCGTCGGGTATAGCATGCCAAACTAAATAATAAAAAGTTATAAAGGATATAGCAGCAATTGTAATTCCTAGAATTTTCTTTCTTTCAATAGAAAATGCATATAAGCCCAATAAGCCTGCTATTATCCAGATTTGCTCTTTGGTTAGAGCCGATAAAACCAAAAAGAATAGAAACCAAAAATATTTTTTCTGTTTCAAAAAGTAGAAAGTAGCAAGAAGAAATGTTGTTGCAAGAACGACAGGATGAAAATCGTACAAGTTAGAAAACTGAATAGAAGGACTCATCAAAAAAGCCAACGACAAAGAAAAAGATAGATTTTTGTTTTTCAGTAAATCACTGCTTTGTAAAAATACAAAAACTGCTGCAATTCCTAAAATTATAGACTGAACAAGAAGAAGCATTTTGGGATTGGACCAAATAAAATATAGAGGAGCAAGGAGAACCAGTATAAAATCGGCATGAAATGCTAAACGAGAAATAATATTCGTACCGTTTGGATCTGTGACCTTAAAGATTCTTCCATGAATCGTATTCCAGACAGCCTGATCCATGTTGCCCAGATCAAAGCGCCCCGAATAAAAGTTATCGTATCTTTGAAAACTGGCTACTGTAAAATAGATGACATAAAGCACTATTAAAAACCCGAGTATTATTTCATGGGGATGTTTTTTTATGAAGCTCTCTATTCTTAAAAATAATTTATTTCTTGCAGTTTTCCAAATGAAAGTCATAACTAAAAATATTAATTCCGATATGATAAGTATTATTCTAGAATAGATTGCGACAAAACCTGCCATTTGAAGCGTCAGCATTCTTGAAAGACCTATTATTATTACTCCCTCCCGCACTCCCAGTCCCATAGGTGTTATAAAAGAAATGTATCCTAAGAAAAGTGAAAAAACGAAGAAACCTATAAACCAAAGTATTGAAGAGAGATTTAAAAAAACTACCGAGACGATGGTTAAATATGTTCCAAGACCAAAGAAAATCAGAGACAAAATAGATATGAGAAGAAGCTTAAAGTTGGCATAAGGAGAGAGGTCAGGAAGCGTATTGGCAAGGAAAGAAAAAAAAGTTTTAGCAGGTTTTTTTATTAGGCGTTTATTAAATATGAATATGGCAGATACAGCAAAAACAATGACAGCTATTACAGGAATTAAAAAGAGTGAGTAATATTTGATCAAAAATACAGACTCAAGTAAAAATGAAACTGCAAAAATCGATACTATTGTGCAGGATAAAATAAAAAATTCTGCTTCAAATAATAACGATTCAAGAATAATTTTTTCCCCAACTCCTTTTTGAGAAAAAGCAATGCCTTTTCCAAGATAAGACCAAATATTTCCGGGAATAAATCTTTTCAGCTCGGAGAGACCCCATAAAAAAGATGCTTTTTTAAGAGGTATGTTATACCCTTTTTCTTTAAGAAGCATTTTCCATAGAAAAGAACGGAGAAAATAAAAAGTTACAAAGCAAATAATCCCAGATAAAATAAGCAGTATGTTTGGGTTTTGAATCTTGCCAATAATTTGATTTAAGTTTGGGAGAAAAAGCTTTACGAGAAAAAAAATGGAAATAATTGATATCGGCCAGCCTATAAAAAATTTTAAAAAAGTTAACAACTTTTTTTTTAAATTGTTGTTGCGTATAACAGAGTTATTATTCATATCTTAGTGCTTCAATCGGAGAAAGTCGTGACGCTCTTATAGCAGGAGCCATTCCAAAGATTATTCCAACAGCTGCTGAAAAACCAAATGCCAGTAGAACCGACCATAGAGTTACCTCTGACACGAAAAATTTAGAAAGAACAAATGATGCTACAACGCCAAAAGTAATACCGATGATCCCACCTCCTATAGAAAGTATAACTGCTTCAAAAAGGAATTGTCTTAATATGTCCGCTCTTCGTGCTCCAAGTGCTTTTCTCAGCCCAATTTCTCTGGTTCTTTCAGTTACGGATACAAGCATTATATTGGCAACTCCTATGCCACCCACCAGAAGTGATATCGCAGCGATTCCTCCCAATGCTATTGAAAGAACTGTAGTAATATTAGAAACAGTAGAGATAATTGAGTCAGAGGTTTGAACCGAAAAGTCATCAGTCGTATGCCTTCTTAACAAAATCTGGTTAATTTGTCTAATTACAACAGGGAGAAGCTCGTTGCTGTTTGCAGAAATGTCAATCCTTGCTATTGAATTTATTCCGTATTGTTGACTTGCAGATTCAACAGGAATAACAGCGATATTGTCAGCGTCTACGCCTGCGAAAGATCCAATTTTATCAAAAACCCCAACAACATTATAAAGTTTAGTACCAACAAAAATTCGCTTTCCTATTGCATTTTTGTCTTTGAAAAATTTGCCATAAACCGTCTGACCGATTACAATTACATTTACACCGGAGCGTTCTTGTCCCGCAGTAAAAAAATTTCCTTGTACTAACTTTATTGTTGATACAACATTAGGATATTCCGATGAGGTTCCTACGACGAAAGCCCCTTTAGTTTTAAAATTTTTATACTTCAGAGTCTCAAGCTGTCTAAGCTCCGGAGATACTTTTGCTATAGACACCATTCTACTTTGCAGATTTTTTGCATCTTGAACTGTAAGTTTATTCGCAATAACTGCGCCTAGTCCACCCGAATTTCCTGGCAAAACAAAGATAACGTTTGAGCCCAAAGAAGAAATCTGTTTAGTTATATAGCCCTGAAGTCCAGTTCCGATTGAAATAAGAAGTATAATAGAGAAAACGCCAATAATAATGCCAAGCGTTGTTAAAAACGTTCTAAGCTTATTTGTTAAAAGCGCATTTATGGAAAGCTTTATGAGCTCGTCTATATTCATAAAATTACTTCTCTAACATTCCATCAGCAAGCTTTATTATTTTTTTTGCCTGAGCTGCGATATCTAACTCATGTGTTATCATTATTATTGTTTTACCATCATTATTTAATTGTTTTATTATATCTAATAGTTCTTTTCCGGATTTGGTGTCCAGATTCCCTGTCGGTTCATCCGCTAAAATTATCTCTGGACTGTTCATAAGGGATCTTGCGATTGCAACTTTTTGCTGCTGTCCTCCTGAAAGTTGATTTGGCCTATTATTTAAACGATTTTCAAGATCAAATTTTGTAAGTAGTTCCCTTGCTCTCTCAATTCTTTCTTTTGTTTTCATACCTGCATAGATTGAAGGAAGCACAACGTTTTCCAAAGCTGTCAGTTTTGGCAAGAGATTAAATGACTGGAAAATAAATCCTATTTTTCTATTTCTAAGATCAGAAAGCTCATCTTCATTAAATTTTGAAACATCAATTTCTTCTAAGATATAACTTCCGCTTGTTGGGGTATCAAGAAGACCTAGTATATTCATAAGGGTTGACTTACCGCTTCCTGATCTGCCGGTTATCGCAATAAAATCTCCACGTTTAATCTCAAGAGATATTCCTTTTAGAACTTTGGTAACTATATCAGCAGATTTGTAGTCCTTAATAATACTTGTCAACTTTATAAGAGGATTTATGGTTTTCATTCAGCATTTTATAGTTTGACCTTTGAAGCATCGATTGCCACTTCATCGTTTTCCGAAAGCCCTGATTGTATCTCTATTCTTAAATCAGTTTCAAGTCCTGTTTTTACAGTTCTTCCTTCGAATTTGTTATTTTTTAAAACATAGACCTTATTGCCATTTAAAATAGCCGAGCTTGGAACTGACAAAACATTATTTATCTCAAAAGTAATGATGTCTGCATTTCCGCTCATGCCGATTCTAAATTTTGATATATCGGAGCTTTTAAGTTTTGCCTTCACTTTAAATGCAGTCCCTCCTGTTGAAGTGGTATGGGATACAAAATCAATAGTATCGACTGAAAGATATAATGTTTGGTCTGGGTATGCATCTAAAACTACCGATATCCTGTCGCCGTTTTTAATTTTGCCAACATCTGCTTCGTCAGCATCCATTTCAAAATCAAGACTAGCGGGATCTACAACCGTGAAAGTTGTAAGAGATGTGATGTTCAGCCCAGTTTGCCGTGCGTCTTCATGAGTCACAATTCCGGCAATTGGAGTAGTAATCACGGAGTCTTGCTTTGCTAAATCCTGAAGTTCTACCGACACAATAGATTTATTAAGATCGTATTGATTATTTTGAAGTATTCTCTTCATTGCATCGCTTAATGCCTGATCGGGGGTACGGTTTTGATTACTATCTCGTGTCTGGTCAAATGTATTTCTTTGCTCAGAGTAATTAATTAGAGCCTGTTCCAGATTTTTTTGAACTGTTCTTTGGTCAAGAACCGCTATAGTTTGATACGCCGAAACACTATCACCTTCTTTTGCTCCAAGATACACCAGTGTTCCACCAGCCTTAAAAGTGAGGCTTGCGATATTTTGGGCTTCTACATTTCCGGTAATTGAAATTGTCTGAGTTAATTTTCCCTTTTGGACTTTTTCTGTCAATGTTTTGGGTTGAGGAGTTGGTTTTATAAACCAAATAAGCGCTATGATCGTAATAAGTATAACTGCAGATATTATTTTATGGATTTTTATGTATCTAAAAATTTGACTTATAAATTTTGTAACTTTTTTCATTAATCGATTAAATTAATAATTTCCTAGAAGCTATTATATCACGAAATAGGCATTTGAAGCCACGAAAGGAATATAAGTACAGTTAGCTTTGTTGCGAGAGACAGCTCAGAATCATCTCTACGTACAATGATGCAACACGTAAAGGATAAAATGGGCTTGTTACTTTCGTTTTTTTTATAGCGCGCCTGAAGGGAGTCGAACCCCCAACCCCACGGTCCGAAGCCGTGTGCTCTGTCCAGTTGAGCTACAGGCGCAAGTATTGTTATGATAAACCTCTTATAGTATACTAAATCAGCACTTTTTTATAAAGCGTACGGGCCGCTAGCTCAATTGGCAGAGCAATTCCCTCTTAAGGAATCGGTTCGGCGTTCGACTCGCCGGCGGCTCACCCGAAGCTAAAATATTTAATTAATTCAGTTATTTCAATTTTTCAAAGCTAAAAAAGTTCGATTTCTAATCAGTTAGATTCCTAAAATGTTTTAGGTTCGAATCCAAGCTCCCCAGCTCAGACCCTAATTTTTGATACTCGACTATTGATTCAAAGATACTTTTGAAGCCAAATTTGAGATTTTTATTCATTAAATTTAGGTTCGAAAATACAAAATTGAGAAGGTATCTCTTTTCCTCAGAATTTCGAACCTGATATATTTCCGAAGCTCGATTAGCCACGTCTAAGACTAAACAGCCAAAGTCTTTATATAAATCGTCTGCTTTCTCATGTCGTGCAATTTGATATTTAATATCTTCTCGTTCAAGAATGAACTGTTGTCTTTTTCTCTCATAGGATTCTTCATCTATTTTATTCGCGAGCTTATCATCATAAAGGCTATCCAGTTTGGTATTTAATTGAGTTAAACAGATATTGAGGGTTTTAAAAGCATTTTCCCTGAAAGTAACTTCTTCTTTGTGGCTTTCTCTCAGCATTTTTTTGAGCCATTCTGTTGTGTTTGGCGCAATATGCAGCGAGGAAAGAAGCTCCATTATTTCCTTTTCAATCTTTTCTTCCCTTACACAACCTGTTTGATTACATGGTTTAAAGTGAGTGCAATGGTAGTAAATCCATTTATGGACGTACCCATTCCCTTTATTTGTTTTCTTTTTTTCCTCTGCGGTTATTTTGCAACCGCATTCACCACAGGCCATTACGTTTCTATAGGTAAAATCATGTTTTTGGTAAATAGGGATCAGCTCGCCATTTTTCGTGCGGTGAAGTAGTTCTTGCACTTTATCAAAAAGAGGCTTTTCCAAGATGGGTTCATGAATACCGAGATACAGCTTATTGTTCCATTTCATCATGCCGTAATAAATTGGGTTTGTGAGAATAATAAAGTAATTGCTGAGTGTTAATAATTTTCCATTTCTTGAACGAAAGCCATTTTTATCCAGTGCTTTTTTAAGAGATTTAAGCGAGTGAACTCCTGAAGCATATAGCTTGAATGTTCGTGCAATATATTTGTCTCTTGGAGAATCAGGAACCAATAGTTTCTCAACCTTCTTATATCCGGTTGGACTTGCGCCACCTGGCCATTTGCCTTCCTCTAGCATTCCCCGTTGTCCTTTCTTTACCTCTTCAGAAAGATTATCAATATAGTTTTTGGCTATCACGGATTTCATATCAAACATTAACTTTTCATGAGATTTTGATTCTTTGCTTAATATTTGATTATCTCTTGAGAAATGAAACGTTATATTGTGATTATACACGAGGTTATAAGCAAGGACATTATCATAGAGGTTTCTGGTTAGTCGATCTGTTTTTTCAAGGAAAACATGCCGAATATTTCTGTGCTTCTTTATAAAGTTTATCGCTTCATGAAACTCATCTCGCTTTTCGCTGTTTTTCGCGGATTCAATAATATCGAATTCTTTGATTATCTGACAATTACTTCGTAGAGCTACTTCATTATTCAGCTTTGACTGCTGAGGTAATGAATAGCCCTCGTCTTGGCGTTGGGAACTAATCCGGTTGATAATAATACAGTCTTCCATCTTAATCTCGTTTTTGTTTTCTATTGTGTCGTATGTATCCATAATCGTCAAGATAGTCTCATGTATGGTTATAGAACCTCCCCTTTTTCTTCCTTTTGTTTTTGTTCTTCTTTAGCTTTATTTTTATTTTCGTAATCGAACTTAATCAGCGTTTCAAAAAACTCAAGTAATTCAAATGCTGCATCAAAAACTTTGTCTTCGGGTATCACAATGCCATAATCTTTATAAACTGCAGTTTTGAATTCTTTCAAATCCGGCTTCGTAAGCTGTTTCATATTTGATACCTTTCTTCGCTTACAACCAAGCTCTGCATTTCCTCGTTTGCCATGTACTGCTGCTGCTCTTTTTTTCTTCTGAATTCTTGGTATCGTTCTATGAAGCTGAAAAATTTTGAGGCATCAAGAGTTTTCTTTTTTCCTTTTACAATTGGTGTTCTTCCTCTGTATCCGTCAATAATATCTTGTTCTTGTTCAGTAGCAACCGGAAAGTAACAATCGTCTTTTTTAACAATTGCACCCTCAGTAAGTCCTATTATTAACCATTCTTTTTCAATCCAGCCAAATAGAGGCTCGGCTTTTACGTATCCATCGCTCTCAAGTGCTTCTCTGGCTTCTTGAGCAAGTTTTCTGACTGTTTCAAAGTCCCTGCTTCGGTATGCTTCTTTTTGCCTCAAGTATCGTTGGTACGCTAATGAGTTATTCATTTAGTGCCTCCTGTTCGAAAAGTTCGAGTCATTAACTTGGGGATCTCATCAGCGACATTTTTCAAGTCAAAACTATTCTCCTGCCACCATTTATTCTGAAGCATTACGTCAATTGCCCATTTGATGTCTTCAACGCCATAACCTGTATCGAGGATTAATTTTGCATACCTTGCTTGTTTGCCATAGTTTGGAAAACGAATACCACCGAGCTTTTGTGAGAGGTAACCGATAAGAAAAGTTATTTCTTCCTTATAAGAAGTTTTTTGAACTTTTTCCGAAGGAATAGTATTGTTATCCTTTATTGATATATCTTTTATTGTGGGTACCATTGCTTGGTAGGAGGAGCTGGTACCATTATTTGGGAGAGGTCGAGTACCATTTGCTGTAGGGGGTACCAAATCTTGGGAGGGGGTAATTTTGAGTTGGAAAAGATTTTCCCGTCCTAACTGTGGAACAATGATAATAAAACACTTTGTCTCAAGTCCTTTTAACGCTTTTCGAATTGTCTTTTCATCTTTAAGCCCTGTCCCTCTATCAATAACAGTTCCGTCTCTTTTGGTGATGCCATTAATAAATTGAGAAAGTGAAATACCATCGGCTGTTTTTTTAAATCCCCAGGTGTGGCGCAGGATATAATCGAGCACTTTTTGTTCACCGGGTGTTAGAATATGCCACCAGCCATTTAATGCCTTTGGATAAGGCCAGTAATTTGTTACCGGTTCAGGTGGAAAACCTGGGAAAGTAGTATAATTTTTATGCATATTTCCCTCCTGAAAAAATAAGATCCTTTAAGTCCTTGAGTCGAGCAAAGAGGTCGCGAGGGTTAATAACTGCGGAACCGGCAAAGTATCCTTCGACTAGCGATTCTGCTTTCTCTTTAGGGGTGAAATGGAAGAATACTTCTCTGTTAATTCTTTCTGTCCGGATTAACTGCAGATTTGAAGCATATAAGAATGCAGCAATGTTTAAATTTTTGGTAGTATATACGTTCTCCATATTCCTCTCAATTTCCTTTCTTGTCTAAAAATCCTGTTTAAATGTTGTCTAGTTAATTGTATTGAGGAAATAGAAAAAACTTATACATTTTTGATTTTGAGCAATTTTTTGATCAAATAAGTAAACAGCCTATTTTGCAAATAACCTATGAAAACCTATGAAACTTTCCTATTGTAAAAGTTCATGATTATTGATATACTGTTATTAACACTTGAGACAAATATATGTCAGATTTAATAACAAAAAAGCTTGAGGAAACGCCTGATTTTCTCACTATTGGCGAAGTATCAAAACTGTTTAAAATTCATCCAGACACACTTCGTAATTGGGAAAAAAGTGGAGCATTAGTTCCCTTGAGAGTTGGTCCACGCAAAGATCGAAAATACCGCAAGCAGGATATTGAAACGATTGTTGCCAAAATGGGAAGCAAGCTCACGCTGGCTCAACTCGAACAATTTTTATGGAAAAGTGCTGACATCCTGCGAGGTAAAATTGACAGCTCTGACTATAAAAAATACATTTTTGGACTTTTATTTTATAAAAGAATTAGTGACGTTTGGGATGAAGAATACAAAAAAGTCGTGGATGAATATAAGGATAAAACTCTTGCCGGAGCCGACTACAACCACCGATTCCAAGTACCAAAAGACTGTAGATGGGAAGTTTTAACCCAAACCTCAGAAAATATAGGACAGAAACTCAATGATATTTTTGACAAAATAACAAACGTAAATAGCCCCAAGTTGGATAAAATCTTCGATGATCTGGACTTTGCCAATAAAGACCGCTTCCCTAACGAAACAATACAACGACTGGTAAATCACTTCACGCAATATAACTTCGGCAGCACTTATATCAGTTCTGACCTCTTGGGTGACGCTTACGAGTATTTAATTAAGCAATTTGCTGCTGACGCGGGTAAAAAGGGTGGAGAATTTTATACCCCACGAGAAGTAGAGCGAATCATCATAGGAATTGTTAAACCTCATCAAAAAGATCATGTCTATGATCCTACTGTGGGATCAGGGGGATTTCTTCTTGAGGCATATAACTACCTTAAAGATAAAACGAACGAACAAGTAGCACGGACACTCTACTTTTATGGACAGGAGATAAATATTAGTACATTTGCTATTGCGAAAATCAACATGTTCTTACATGGACTAGATAGTTCAGACATCAGACGTGGTGATACTCTTGCGAACCCGCAATTTCTCAACAATCTAGGAAATCTGCAAACATTTGATATTGTAGTTGCGAATCCGCCCTACTCAATAAAAGACTGGGAATTTGAATCATTCAAAAATGATAAGTATGGACGTACTCAAAGATATGAACTACCTCCAGAAAAAAATGCCGACTATGCTTTTGTTCTTCACATACTCAAATCATTGAATGCAAACGGTCGTGCGGGTGTTGTTTTGCCCCACGGTGTGCTTTTTAGAGGTGGGAGTGAAGGTAGAATACGCGAACAAATTTTAAAAAACGATATTGTTGAAGCGGTTATCGGGCTTCCATCCAAACTTTTTTACGGAGCGTCAATATCAGCAGCAATTTTGATTTTTAATCTAAATAAACCTAACCATAAAAAGAATAAAGTACTTATCGTTGATGCAGAAAAAGAATACTTAGAAGGTAAGAATCAAAATACTCTCCGAAAGCAGGATATAGATAAAATAATCAGAACTTATGATCAATTTCAGGATGTAGAAAAATATGCTCGAGTTGTTGATTTCAAGGAAATTGAGCAAAATGAGTACAATCTAAATGTTAGAAAGTATATAAATACAAACGATGAACAAAAAACTATTGATGTAAAGACTGTATGGGATGAATTAGAAATTCTTGAGCAAGAGCGAATTGCCATTAATAAAAAGGTAAGTGAATCTATAAAAGAATTAGGATATGACAAATAACTGGAACCAAATAAAACTAGATAAATTGTTTACTAAGATAAACGATAGAAATAAGATTCTTAATGATAATGTACTTACTATTTCAGCTGTGAAAGGACTAGTTAATCAAGAATCATATTTTAATAAAAGAGTTGCAAGCAATAATTTAAGTAACTACTACTTGTTAAAAAAAGGAGATTTTGCCTACAATAGAAGTTATTCTCAAGGTTATCCAATTGGAGTAGTAAAACTGTTAGAGCAATATAATGCAGGTGTCGTATCTCCAATATATATTTGTTTTAGAGCAAAAGATCAATCAATTATTGATGTTAAATTTTATTCCTATCTTTTTGAATCAGGAATTTTAAATAATATACTTCGTACTCTATCTCATGAAGGTGCAAGGAACCACGGATTATTAAATATCAATACAGCTACTTTTTTTAATATTGAAGTCCCCTTTCCGCCATTAAAAGTACAAAACAAGGTAAGTGACATTTTATCATCCTTAGATAATGCAATTCAAAAAGCTGATCAGATAGCTTTTAAAACAGAAATGCTAAAAAGTGGCCTAATGAATGAGTTACTAAGAAGAGGACTTAGACACAAAAAACTCAAGAACTCAAAATTAGGGGAGATACCTGATGACTGGAATATTCATCGAATTGATAAAATTGCAAAAATTTCAACAGGTATTACCCCGTCAAGATCTAATAAAGATTATTACATCGGAAATATTCCTTGGATAAAAAGTAATCAGGTAAATTTTAGCGAGATCTTGAAATCTGATGAATCAGTTTCGGATCTAGCTGTTCAACAGTGCCGAATGAAATTAATAAAACCTGGCGCAATTTTAATTGCCATGTATGGACAAGGTGTAACAAGAGGAAGATGTGCAGTCTTAAAAGTTGAAGCAACAACAAACCAAGCAATTGCCAGCATTGAGGTTAATGCTGAAGTTAATAATTTATTTTTGTACTACTTTCTTCAATCAAAGTATGAATACCTAAGGAGTTTAGGACATGGTGGAAATCAATTAAATCTAAATACTCAAATTATTGGTTCTATCGAAATACCTATCCCCTCATATCAGGAGCAACAAAAAATAGTAGAAGTTTTATTTGATGTTGATAAAAAATTAGACGCAGACAAGAAAGAAGTCGAATATTACCGGAAGTTAAAAATGGGGATTTTACAAGATATTTTTAATCAGAAAGTACAAATTAACTGATATGAGAAAACTAAAAACACTAATCAGAAATCACAAATACGAACTTCTCGCCTTCCTAATTAATATAATTGTGGCTTATATTGCGTTTCAATTTTTCAGAGATAATCTAGCAATATTTGTAATAAGCGTCGTAATTTTTACGGCTTCCTTAATCTTTATCATCTATCAAAAAACTAGAGACAAGGACTTTTATTTTCTTCCTCTTGATAAAGCAGATCAAGATAAGGACTGGGTAGGCAGAGGTAGTTTTGCTTATATTCGCAGCGAACAATGCTTTGAAATTACTCAATCTCATTCTGGTTATATTTTCCCGAAAACGATTAATTGGGATGACTATCTATTTGAGTTTGACTTCAAAATAGCAAGGAGTACCTGCGGCTTTATAGTTCGCTCAAGAGATTTATCAAATTACATAATGATGCAGATTGCTACAAAGGGTATAAATCCTCACATCCGATTAGATAGTGAATGGATACCATGGCAACATGATGATCCTCAAGCAAATTTAACATTTGAAAATGAATTATCCTTGGACACGTGGTACAAGGCAAAAATTTATTGCGATAAAAGAAGAGTCCGAATGACTATTTTTGAGAAAAAAGAAATGATTTTTGATAGGAGCTGGGAATTAAAAGAACAAATGCTCGTTACATACCCTGCCCCCGGAAAAGATAGAACAAAAGATCTTAAAGTGATAAGACAAATTGATTTCGATTTTGGAGCAGTAGGTTTTAGAAACCATGGTGAAGAACGAGCTTTTGTGAAAAATGTTTATGTTGAAAAGCTATAAAAATATGGATACAAAAATTGACTTCAAAAATACAAAAGGGTTTCGTTTAGTTATCAAGTGGGGTGAAAAAAAGATTGACTTGGGAAACATTGAGTTTAAGACAGATGGTTCTCTTATTTTTGTCTCAAAATTTCACAGTGATAAGTCGATTGAACCAACAATTGAATTTGGTATAAGTCGGTTCAAAGATAATCAATTCCATTCACATGTTCCCGAGAAAAAATATAGCATTGACGATGGTTTTCATATTTCCCTTCATCCCAAAAGTCAAAAGATGCACTTTAGGAGACACTTTCCTGGGGAAATATTATATGAACGAAGTTTGAACTGGTTTCCAGTAGCTCAACCATTTAACTTACTTTACTTTTACACTCTACCACTAGATCTATGTAAAGAATCACCAAAAACTGAAACTTTTATTACTCCAGTGGATCAGTCTTATAAAGATTCTCTCGTATTGAAAATTGACATTTTCCCACGAGATACTAAGGAGCATTTCCCTTATGACAACAGCATCTACGTAATGGGTTATTGCCCAAATTATCTCGTAAGAGTTAGTGTGATGTTGGCAAAGCAACGAACAGCAGCCTTGTTATATTGGCCAGAAAGTAGTGAATTAGAATTATGAAATTTAACGAACGACTTAAAAAATATTTTCGGAATTTAATGATAAGTACACTCAAAAATAGATTAGCTAAATTTAGTTTTATAATTCTTGTATGGCTTATAAGCCTACAAATATTAAATATGGTCGGTTTATTAAAAATTGTTGATGGAAACCTATTATTAGTAGTCAATCTTGCGGTGTTCTTTTTTGCATTAACTGCTAGCCCTACCACTTGGGTGATAAAAGGCCCACTTGGGTTTGAGGCAGGGAGTAATGATCCAAAACATACACACATCACTTTTAATGAAAATTCTCATCAAGGACAAGTAGACATTAGAGAGTATGGAGATAAAGAGAATACTGATCGTTTAGTAAAAGTCTCGAATGATCTTAAAAAGAAAATATGAAATTTAACGAACAATATACAGTCGAAAAACATATTATAAAATTCTTATCCCAAAACTTGGGTTATGAGTATATTGCGCCTGAAGAATTTGCAGACCTGAGGAGCTTGGAAAACGAATATTTAATTGTTCCCTATCTCGCAGAAGCAATAAAAAAGATCAATAACATCACAGACGACATAGAGGTACAAAGTGTCATCCGAGAAATAAAGAAAATTGATACAAATGAAGGCTTTTTGAAGCTCCTGCGAGATGGTGTTAATCTTAAAGATTCATTAACGGGCAAAATGCGTGATTACATGATCGTTGATTATGATAATCTCGAAAATAACCACTTCGTAGTCACGAATCAATTTTACTTTGAGGGAAATCTGGAAAATATACGGCCAGATGTATTGATCTTTCTTAACGGTATTCCCGTCGTGGACATTGAAGCCAAAAGCCCCACCGCATCCACAAGCGTTAGTTACGAAAACGCTATTGGTCAGATTAAACGCTATGAAAGAGTCGCCATGAAGCTGTTCTGGCCGAACTGCTTTAATATTGCGACAGACGGCTTAAAAACTGTCTATGCAACTACCTACGCACCAGAGCAGTATTTTTTGCAATGGAGAGATGAAGAACTTGAGAAAAAGCTCGATGGGCAACTCGAAATGACGTTAACCTCCTTACTTGAGAAAGAAAGATTATTAGACATAATTAAAAACTTTATTGTCTTTGAACAAACAAAAAATGGTCGAGTAAAAAAGATTGCTCGTTACCAGCAGCTTCGTGCTTCCAATAAAATAGTTGAACGAGTACGAGAAGGAGAAAAGAAGCGAGGCTTAATTTGGCATACGCAAGGATCAGGAAAATCTCTAACCATGTTCTTTACTGCATGGAAATTACGCTTTGACAAAGCTCTCAAAAATCCAAAAGTATTTGTTCTGGTTGATCGTATTGATCTGGATAATCAGATTTACGATTCGTTCATCAATGCAGGAGGTAAAAACGTAATTAGAGTTATCTCCCAGCGTGACCTTGCGAAGAAAATCACAAATGACGAAAGAGGAATCTTTATCTCCACTATCGAGAAGTTTAATGAACTTCCGCTACATCTTGATAATCCGAATGAAAATGTCATTATTCTTTCAGACGAGGCTCATCGATCAAATGAAGGTGTTGCTGGAATCAAACTGAGAGATTCAATGCAAAAAGCCTTTTTCTTCGGCTTTACAGGTACACCAATTGATAAAACGACTCTTAATACTCACAGAAACTTTGGAGAAGAAGGAGAACGTTATCTTGACTACTATTCCATCCAACAAGCCATTGATGATGGTGCAACCTTACCTGTGACATATGAGGCTCGTCTTTCCAAGTTCTTTATTGATGAAGAAAAAATTGATCAGCAGTTTGACGACATGACAACTGAGCTAACACCTGAGCAAAAACAGTTAGTAATGCGACGATATGGCAAAAAAGAAGCTCTTATAAAACTTGATAAGCGTATGAGAGCAGTTGCTCAAGATATTGTAGATCATTACCGACTTTACATTGAGCCGAATGGCTTTAAGGCTCAAGTTGTCTGCTATGATAGAGAATCAACAGCTAAATATAAGCAATTATTTGATGAGCTTATTCCAGCCGAATGGACAGAGGTTGTATATTCATCCGGTGACCCTAATACTGACTCAGGGAGCTTGAGAAAATACAACACCAGCAAGGCTCAAAGAGAAAAGATTATTGATAAGTTCAAAGATCCAAAAACCCCTCTTAAATTACTTTTAGTCTGCGACATGCTTTTAACGGGATTCGATGCTCAGATAGAGCAAGCAATGTATTTAGACAAACCATTGCGGGATCATAACTTATTACAAGCTATTGCTCGCACAAATCGTGTGTATCCTAATAAAGGGTGTGGAAAAATTATTGATTACTACGGAATCACAAGAAATCTCTACGAGGCTTTAAATTTCGATGAAAGTATTATTGACTCGGCACTCATAGATCTTGCTCACCTAAAAAAGGAATTTTTAGAGGTTCTAAGCGAAATAAGAGATATTTTTACTGGCATCAACCAAGAAGATCCATCTATTGAAAATTTGAGGCGATGTTTAAAAATCTTCATTGATAACGAAGGGAAGCAAAGATACTTCACTGATAAGTATTCCAGAATAAAATTACTATTCGAAGTTTTGTCACCTGATCCATTCCTTGCTGACTATATTCGAACATTTGAATGGATTACCAGCGTCTATATAGCCTTCCTTAATGATTTCCGACAAGAAAATTTTGCTTTTCAAGCGTTTAGAAGTGGTGATATTCCAACCTTCGGAGAGTATGGCGAAAAAGTTAAAAAATTGATCCAGGAGCAAATTGACTATGAGGGAATTACTAAAAACTTCAGGGAGTTGAAAATAAATGACATTTATACCCTTGAACGACTCGACAAAATGGATGATGAAGAAAAAGCGTTAAATCTTGAAAAAATGCTCAAGCAGGAGATTTCCATAAACATTGATACAAATCCTGTATTTCAAAAGTTTAGTGAGAGATTAACTGCTATCCGTAAAGAGTTTGAACAACACCAGATTGATCTTTCAGAGAGAATAAAACTTTATTACGATCTGATGAACGATATTAAAAGTAAGTCAGACGAGGCGAAAGAACTAGGTCTTAATTTGCAGGAGTATGGATTATTTGTCATTTCTCAAGAGTTTTTACCAAAAACAGATCAGACAATTCTATTAGCTTTATCTAAAGACCTTTCAAAGAGATTACAGTCTATTCTTGACGAAGGGTGGCAAAATTCATCCAAACGTGAGGAATTTTTAAAAGGAGCAAAACAAATTATTCAAGAAATTATTCTAAAAGACTATAAAGACAAAATTCAAGTTGAAGATTTTTCTAAAGTCTTAAATAGACTTGTTGATATTGTAACCAAGAAATTTTAATGAAAAGACAGATCAACCTGCACAATCGAGTCATCAATTACTCAGTACGCAGGAGCAAAAGAGCCAAGCGAATGAGATTAGCTGTCTATTGCGATGGTAACTTTATCGTTACTGTTCCCCAAACTTTCCCTACAAATACAATTGATAGGTATGTTATAGCTAAATCACAGTGGGTTATTTCAAAATTGGATTTCTTCGAAAGTCTCAATAAAAAGCAAAAATTAACATTCGGTAGTGATGGATACGAGCTATATAAAGATAAAGCTTTAGCAATAATCACAGAGAGGTTAGAAGTCTTAAATCAGATGTATTACCAGTTAAAATTTAATAAGGTAGCAATTAAGAGTCAAAAAACTCGTTGGGGCAGTTGTTCTAAAAAAAGAAACCTAAATTTTAACTATAAAATACTTTTTCTTACACCAAAAATTAGGGACTACATTATCATACATGAATTGTGTCATCTTAAAGAGTTTAATCACTCAAATAAATTTTGGAAACTTGTAGCTAAATCCTTACCTGATCATTCCAAAATTACCGAAGAATTAAAAGTAAAGGGTTTAACAATCTCGTGATATAATAACATTGTCCGAAAACATTCCGTTATGGGTGCTTTTTTGTATATTACCGATCGGCTTTGAATATATAAGAATAGGAACAGCCAATTATGACTTCTGTTTACATGTCTACATTGGGTTGCCAGGTCCAGACAGCCTGGTTTTTTTGTGAAATTACAATAAACATGCCATTTTGTTTGTCTTGGCGCCAAGACAAACTTTGTTTTATTCGAAGTTAAAATATCTTAATTGTCATGGCGCCGTGACAATTGAAGTTTATAAAATGATTAACAAATTGCTGTATCTCCCAAATTTTCTCGGCGTCGAGAAAATTACACATCTCTAGCAAACAGTCTTATTTCTTAGATACCGGATTTTTGAATTGTCTCGGCACCGAGACAAAAGAGCCTATGATCATAGCAAGATCACCTCATTTGTCCCGACGTCGGGACAAATACATACACTTAGATTACCGCACATATGTTTCACGGTGTCGCGAAAATTAAAGCTTTTTATCTCTCTCACTCCTATTATATCAATGTCCATTTTGGTTTTACAGAATTGTAATTTTTTTTAAATTCGCTAAAATTTCATCTCATATGGAAGAGGTGGATATTGAAAAGGCAAAAACAATTTTGGGAAACATAGCTAAACAAATGAATAATGATCAGCTCAAAGACACTTGTGTCGAAATGCAGTATCTTATTGAAGCATGGCTTGATGACTATGAGAGGTCAATCTTTAGCGGTAAAACACTACGAGAATTATTAGGAGAGGCAGTATGAGAAGTATCCATAAACGAGCTATATTGTATTTGCGAGTGTCAACTGAAGAACAACTTGATAACTTTTCATTGAAAACACAAGAAGAAATATGTAAAAAAGAAGCTGAGCGCCGTGGTTATGCAATTGAAAAAATATTCAAAGAAGAAGGAAAATCAGCAAAAACTATCAGCGGTAGACCTACCCTTGCAAAATTACTTGAGTATTGTCGCAAGAATAAAACGAGAATTGGAGCTTTAATTGTTTACAGGTTAGACAGATTATCGAGGCAAACAGGAGATTACTTGGCAATTAGAAGAAAGCTTAATGACTTTGGTGTTATTTTAATCTCAACAGCCGAACCAACTGGTGATTCGCCAACTGAAAAACTAATTGAAACAATTTTAGCTGGATTTGCACAACTTGAGAATGATATTCGAGGTGAAAGATCAAGAAATGGAATGCGTACCAGATTTATGTCAGGACTTCCTAATGGTAATCCTCCTCCAGGCTATTTAATGCTCAATGGATATGTAGTAAAAGATACCTTGTGTTTTGATCAAATTAAAAAAGCATGGGATATTATGGCTACAGGAACAAAAAGCTCTAGAGAAATGGCAGGTATCTTAAATAGCTTTAAGCTCAAAAGTGGCAAGACTGGTAAGGTATACAAATTCACTCTTAAAAACATCTACCGCATGTTTAGAAACAAGTATTATATGGGAGTTATTGTATCTCAAACGTACAAATTAGAAGTACAAGCACAGCATATTTCAATGGTAAATCGGGAACAATACCTGAAAGTACAGGAAATACTTGATGGGAGAAATCCAAATAAGATAAATATTTCATTAAGAAATAGAAACAATGAAGACTTCCCGTTAAGAAGATTTATTACATGCGTTATATGTAAACTTGCTTTTTCAGGAAGTTGGAGTCAAGGGAGACTTAAAAAATATGCTTATTATCATTGTAGAGGTAGATGTAAGAATTGTAATGTACCAAGAGATCTTATGCATACATACTTTACTGAACTGCTCAAAACAAAACCAATTACAGAAGAATATACTGCATTTTACCTGGCTTTGTTTGAGAATGTATTTCAGAGAAGATTTGCCAAGATTAAACAAAAACAGATACGAACAACGTCACAAATTCGTAAGCTTCGGGATTTACGCCAGTCTCTTATAGAAAAGAACCTGACTGGTGTTTATTCTGATGGAGATTTTAAGGAACAATTTGGCCTAATTGAAGAGCAATTACAAAATATAGCACTTTTTGGTAATCAAGCTTCACTAGGACAGTACACGAAAGAAGCTACAAAGGAGTATATCGAAAAGATAATAATTGACCTGCCTAGAGCGTATGAGGTTTGTGATATAAAGCAGAAGCGCACATTAATAAGCCTTTTATTTCCTAAAGGATTAATCTGGAACTATCCAGGATTTACAATAAGGTAAACCCATGACAAATATTAATGTACTAAGGATTGGCAGTGTAGTGACATGGGTTATTGTATATAAAAGCAAATCAATTGTGTCGGCGCCGATACAAATAATAGATCAAAATACATCAATTTTCGCGGCGTCAAGAAAATTGGGTACTTGTCACATATATTTGTCGTGGCGCCACGACAAATTGGAGGAAAAACAGATAAAAACTGTCTTAATTGTCTCGACGTCGAGACAAATACATATTTAGTTTGTGATAGATATTTTTATCTGTCAGTTTCAATGTTACGTAATTATACTTATGTTACATTCAAGGCGTTTTTCCACCAAATTTTGCAAGTATGTACGGTAATGCTTGTATAAACACTTTCTGCCCAAAATTCAGTAACCAAACAAGTATTGGTCTGATTTTATCCCAAGCTGGGTGTTCTTGTTTTAATTCTTCTTCAAGTTCTTTGATTTTTTCCTTTGCCTGGATTTTTTCTTCTTCTGATTTATCGGTTGTGTTCTCAATTGTGTGAATAATCTGTTCAAAACTAACATTCACGCTAACAGTTTGTTGATTGGTTAAGTTATTTATTACTTGAACAGTAAAACTTGATTCCTTACCTGTTGGAGGTTGTGATTGAGGAGTTATACCAAATATTTTCAACTTACTGAGGGCTGCTTTTATAGCTACTTCTCCACCCTGTAGCCCGCTTAAATAACATTGCTTATCATATTCAGTGAATTCAGGCTCATCTTCATGATTAATTACATGAGGTAAATAAGGCCATTCGCTAAACGCATCAAGCCATCGTTGCTGATCTGAAAAGAATTGTTGCATTAATGTCAAAGCATTTTCTCTCCATAATTGAAATTCTGAGTGATCAGGAGATAAATCTCTTAACGCTGGAATTTGATCTAATTGCTCTTGTAGTAAATTGGCTGCCTGTTGTTTATCCATAATTAAGCCGTGACCCTTAAGTCATTGAAGCACTCAAAGACTTCAGTAGTTTTATATTTTATATCAATTTCATCATCATAAACAATTAGCATCTCTAAATTCTTGTGTCTACTGAATTTTCGTACATCTCTAACATCCAGCTTTTGAAGAAGAGTTGTAATATAGAAGTGTCTGAAGCCATGTGTTGTTTTCTCGATCCCCAGAGGCTCCAAAACAGCCCTTAAATCGCGTTTTATGGTCATGGTAGTAATTCTATCGCTTTTCCTATTCCCTAAGCTTTTAAATAGCGCTCCGTCAGCAATTTTATTTGTTTTCAAGTAGAGTTTGAGCGCTTTTACAGTTTCCGGATGAAGATGGATCAATTCTTTGTCATCTTGCCCTTTACCTTGTATAAAAGCAGTAGCGTTTACTAAGTCCAAATCTTTTACATCGAGACGGATGATTTCAATTTGTCGTAATCCCTGAAATGCCAAAAGACTAAATAATGCTTTTATGCGTGTATTTCTAGGAGTAGCTTCCAATAACTTTAGTTTTTCTGCCAGTCGGTTAATTTCTGCATAATTGAACCCATCTCTCTTATGCTTCTTATTTTGGTTGAATGTTTTAATATTCTGCGTTATATCGACTGGTAAAAATCCTTGTCTATTTAGTTCACGAAGGAATATCTTTGCTGTTGCCAAATACTTATTTTTGGTAGCTACACTAAAATCCGTTCTTTGTGACAAAATCCTTTTAAAATCTAAGTAGCTATTGTGATTAATGCCATTTTGAGAAACGAAATCGAGAAATAAGCCGATTCTGTATTTATAATCAGCTCTGGTAGCTTCAGAAATATCGAGTGAATCAAATATTTCATTAGCTCTAGCTTTTTTATTAGCGTTATCCTCTATAACAAGAGGACTGTTAATAACTGGCATATCAATAAATCTCAATCTAAAGCAGGGAGTCCTTTTATAAATCGAAGATAATCAACTTCATGTATAAAATCTTCACCCTCATAAATCAAAACAGTTTGTCCATTCATCCACTGTTGAAATTTTATAAATTGTTCTTTATTAAGTGTATTTTTAATATCATTCATTTTATAGCCATAAGTACCATTATAATTTGTAAGTTTCGGCATATTACTCTTTTGACTACGATTATATTTAGCTTGTTCAATAAATAAACGAGCTAATTGTTCTGCTGCTTGATCTATAACTTTATCCTTTTGTTTAGAATTTTTATTTGGCATATTCTAATCCTTTCTCAGTAATAGTGTAGTAAGCACCTTTATTTTCACCTGATCTTTTTAGCAAACCGAGCTGTACGAGCTTTTCTATAGCATTATATGTGCCTTTTCTACTGAGTCCTGACATTTCTAAATAGTCTGCTGTTTTTGCAGTTTCCTTTTCAATTGTTAATTCAAGCATTTTGACTTGTACATCACTTAGCCAAACTTTCTTTTTAAGTACTTTGCTTTTTTGTTGAAGTTCTTCTATTCGTGCTCTGGCGCGTTCTGCTTCAATAAGCATTCCATTAACATAATACTCAAGCCATTTAGTTAAATCAGGCTCTCCTTGAACTCTATATTTATCTGCAGAATTAAGTGCTTCATAGTAAGCTTTTCTATTTCTATTGTAAAAACTTTCAAGTGCAAAGAAGCTTGTCATATCATATCCATTTTGAATAAGCATAAGGGTTGTTAATATTCGTGTCGTTCTTCCATTCCCATCTCCAAAAGGATGAATAGCTACAAACTGATAATGAGCTATGCCGGTATAAAGAATTGGTGAAAGATTAGAAGGTTGAGGATTTCTTAGCCAGCCTATAAATTCTTCCATAAGAGGAGCTACTTTGAAATGTTCAGGTGGTAAATAATCACCAACAATTACCTG
>JGI1358J11329_10000579_pt1 | contig 32458 bp, 35 predicted proteins | sample Subgroupgradi54m_FD_11329 | JGI IMG/M metagenome (IMG submission 11329)
CCCCCGCCAGTCGGCCGGTCGCCCATGACGATTGCAGGTTGTATCCTCCAGTAAAACCGTCGATGTCTAAAATTTCTCCGGCAAAGAAAAGTCCGGAACAGAGTTTTGATTCCATGGTGCCGGGATTTACTTGCTTTAATTCGACTCCCCCGGCGGTCACGAATTCGTCACCGGCTCCTCGCGTGATTACGTGCAGAGGAATGCCTTTGAGCCATGTGACAGCGCGCATCAAATCTTTTTTTCTGACTTCACCGGCTTTCTTATCTTCTCGAATCTGAAGCTCACGGCACAATATCTCGGCAAGGGATTTTGGTATGACCCCAACGAGGCTGTTCGTAAAACTTTTTTTCGCGTTCGTGATCATATTCGTTTCGATCATGATGCGAAGTTCATCTGCTGACTGATCCGGAAAAAGATCAATCGAGATTTCCAGTGGATGATCGCGATCGTACGTCTCAAACGCGACCAGCGAAGAAACAGCGAAGACCGCTGGTCCGCTCACGCCTTTGTGCGTAAAAAGAAATGGTCCGGTGTACGATGGATTCTTCCCACGTTTGGCGATAATCGTCGCTTTTTCAAACGAAAGTCCGGAGAGCTCGCCCGGCCATGTCTCCTCGGTAAAAAAAGCGTTCAAGCTTGGCATGAGTGTGGTGATCGTATGCCCCAGCGCTTGCGCAAACGCGTATCCATCTCCGGTTGAGCCGGTATGCCGATACGCTTGCCCGCCGGTCGTTAGAATCACACGATCAACGATCAAAGGATCCGTCGCATCTTTAAAGGAGATCACAAAGCCCTGTTCGTTTTTTTCGACGTGCGTTGCCGATTTTTTTAACAGAACATGGATGCGCGAGGCATCAAACAAATTTTCAAAAATACGCACAATATCTTTTCCATTATCCGACTGCGGAAAAACTCGCAGGTCTTCTTCGATTTTAAGCGGGACGCCATGCGCCTCAAACCACGCAAAAACCTGATCCGGGGGAAACAGATGCATGGCAGAGGAGAGAAACTTTCCCCCGCGCGGATAACGCGTGAGCACGGTCCTGATATCAGAAACGCCGGTCGTGACATTGCACCTGCCACCACCGGAGATGATCACCTTTTTTCCCAACCCGTCATTGCGTTCAATCAAAAAAATTTCCGCCTCCGGATTTGTTTCGTGCGCGGCCGCGGCTGCCATCAATCCCGCCGCTCCCCCGCCGATGATCGCGAGCTTCATACCTCTGTTGTGAGCGTGCTCAAATCCAACACCTCATCAAATTTGATCTGGCTCACAAACTCTGCAGCGTGACTCACCAAGATCAGTCCACCTTGATACGCGTCCAACGCTTTGGCAATCACGGGAATGTGACGAAAATTAATGTGATTTGTGGGCTCGTCAAGAATAAGCAGTCCGGGACGCTGCAATACAAATCGCGCGAAACACAACAACCCTTTTTGTCCCTCTGACAAAGAGCCAACGTTATTTTTCAAAAGATCAGAAGTCAACAAAAATTGCGAGGCTACGGAACGCAACTCTTCATTTGAAGGATTTTCCATCATTGATTCAAGGGACTGATACGCCGTTTCCTCAAAATTCAAACCGGAAAAATCCTGGCGATAGTAACCGACCTTTACCCCTTCGGTGATCGAGATGCCCGCGTCCTTCCCTTCCGCCAATGTCCGCAGCAGCGTGCTCTTCCCAATCCCGTTTGGCCCCATGATTAAAAGTTTTCGATTCTTGCGAATGGTGACTTCGACCTTTGCCCTGTACGGTTCATGGTTCTTAATGATCTTGATTGAATTGATGATCCCCAGCGTGCCGGAAATATCCTGCACCGGAATCACAAAATCTCGAATCGTTTTGTCGTCGCGACGCACATCCACCATCTCCTCTTCCGCTTCTTCCACCTGATCACGCAGCTTGCTCGCAAGTTTACGCATCTTGCCTCCCTTGTTCGCAAAAAAATTCACTTTATCTTTTCGATCTTGAATTTCTTTTAAGAGACGAGCGTTCTTCATGCGTTCACGTTCCAAACGAGCTGCGATCTCCTCAACCACGTCAAAATAGTTCCCAACATACATTTCGACTTTGTGCGTAAAAATATCCAAATGTAAAACGCCTTCGGTAAACGTATTCAAAAAATCCGCGTCATGCGAGATCACGAGCACGGTTTTGGGATACATGATCAAAAATGACGTGAGATGTTCAATCCCTGCCTGGTCCAAATTATTTGTGGGTTCATCAAGCAAAAGAATGTCCGGATTCTGAATGAGGGCGTACGCGAGCAAGAGACGCGCCTGCTGACCACCGGAAAATTCGCTAATCTTTTTATCGATCGGTGCGGTGAGATTGACGATCTCAAGCACGTCCTTGATCCGACCTTCGATGTTGTATGTTTTTTCCGCAAACGCGTGTTCAAAATATTGTAAGACCGTTTCCTCCATGCGTTCGCGCGGGATCACCTGAAGTGCCGTCGCGATCGTTGCATCTTTTTTGATGTGGACTCCACCTTCACGCGGCTTGAGCGCGCCGGTCATCAATTTAAAAATCGTACTTTTCCCCGCGCCGTTTTGTCCCATCACCGTCATCTTCGCGTTTTCACGTACGGAAAAACTCGCCTCATCCAAAATGAGATGGTCTTCGTCATAGCCGAATGAGACATCGCTAAAACGAATGATGACGTTGCCGTGATCCATAGGAAGAAGCGCTTCATTAAAGCAGAAAAAATCCTGAATGACAAGAGCGAGCCGGGCGTGATAAAATAAAATTGATGTTACACAACGTAAATATCAAACATCGAGAGAGCTTAACGCGACTTGATCGTTTTGCCGTTTGGATCACCCAGCGTATTGGTACGATGGGCTTTTTTCTTGTGATCGTCACATGGACCGTTTGTTGGCTCGCCTGGAACACGCTCGGTCCCGGTCATTTGCGATTTGATCCGTTCCCGGCCTTTGTGCTCTGGCTTTTTATTTCCAACATGATCCAGATCTTCCTGATGCCTCTCATCATGATCGGACAAAATCTCCAAGGCCGCCATGCCGAAGCACGCGCCGAATCAGATTATGAAGTGAACCTCAAAGCAGAACGGGAAATCGAAGCCATTCTCAAATACCTCGAAGAACAGCGAACGGTGCTGATGGAGATCAAGGAAAGGGGCGCGAAATAAAAATATCCCCCACTCTCTCTTCCGCTCCAATGGCGTGAATACGCGAAGTAAGATAGTCCATTCGCAGCTCCGGGTAGATCTTCATAAAATTCTGAATATCTTCGATATCGTGTTTACCCACATCCGTACCTCTTTGTGACAATGCTTTGATCAGCAAAACATCTTCCGGCGGATAGAAAAAAACTTTTTCTTCTTCAAAATTAGCCTCAAGTCGCTTAGAGAGAACATCCTCGGTTAATGAAAGATCGTAACGCTTGCCCTTGATCGTCAGAATGATTCCGCTGGTGAGTTGAATCGAGTGGTTGCCTTCTGGGTTTGAGTTGCGAACGTTTTCTTGAGGAGATTGGTATTGATATGACGTACATCCAAAAAGATGATCTGCCTCGTCATGACGGTCATTGGGAAGATAAATATCAACATCCTCCGGAAGTCTTTTATTTCCCAACACAAAGAGACACCCACTCCCACCGATGGCAAACGGAATCTTGGCCTCGTTCAGTGTATGAACGGTTTGCTTCAATAACGGAAAACGTTCAAAGAGTTTCGTGATTTGTTCCGGAGAAGGAGCGGTCATACGTGCATTCTATAAAATGTTAGTCATCCAATGATCGGATGATCATGTCCAACTTATTATTGATTTCTTTGAGCAAGTCCGTAAGATTTGTCTCTCCCCCGCCAAATCGTTTCGGCCTATCGTCCGAACGCTTTGCATCAAAGAATTTTGATCCTGATCGGCTGTCATTCCCAAAACAGTTGCTGCACAAGACGGGTCTTGAACCGTTCGGTTTAAATGGAACCTGACAGCGCGCACCGCAATCCGAACACGTCGCCGAGTGCATCATTGGTTTTCCCCCACCAAAATCTTTAAATGACCTGCCTCCCCCAAACGATTTTTTCGGACCACCAAAGCGCTTGCCGCCTCTTTTGCCCCCAGAACCACTCTCACGATGAAAAGCCATAAAATAAATTTCAATAATAAAGAATCCTGTCGAGGATACAGGAAAGTGGAGATTTTGGCAAGCGTTCGATCATCTACTCAAAACCCCACCACTTTTCCGTGATGGGGTTTGGCGATCTTAATTTGGTGAGTCCTGGTTACAAGGATTACTTCTGAACGTTTCCTTTTGCGTCTTTGTTGCAGGTCTTTTTCGTGTCCAGCGCCTGCTTTTTTGCGGCCTTAAGAGCCATAAGGGCATCTTTCTTGGTGGCCTTTTTGTCTTTAGAAGCCATGCTCAACGCCTCCTTCTTAGCCTTTTTGTCTGTCAGCTTTTTAGCGTCTGCCGCGGCGGCTTGATACTTTGCATCAGCTGCTTTAACCGCGTCGGCATACATGGCCGTAGCGCTCTTAGCCGCTGCAACGTAGGCTGTGCTGCAAGCTTTTATTTCTGTACTCGTGGCTACCTCCTTATCGGTATCGGCGGCGAAGGCTATGGATGGTAGTATTAACGTGAGAGTTAATGCGGGAAGCAAGACCGCTTTCATGAGTTTGTTCATAGATTGATTACGTAAATGAATGTGAGTAAAATTTTCGACCTTTATATTAAATGATTTATTTTGTGATTATCTCATCTCTCTTCGTGATGGTCAAATAGACAACAAAACTCAAGATTGCGGCGAGAAAGATCGCACTTGTCACCGTCGTCCCTAAACCAAGACCGCCGTCATCACGTGCTTGTGACAGATAATCGCCAATGGATGCTCCAAGCGGACGTGTCAAAATATAGGCGATCCAAAAAGATGCGACCGCGTTTAATTTGAATTTGAAATGAACGATGGCTACAACGACGATCAGTCCAGCAAATAAAAGTGCGGAATAAAGATATCCAAGACTGAACTTCTCTGCGATGAGATCGCCTGCCGCAGTGCCCAAGGCGAACGTGAACAAGATCGTCAGCCAGTAAAAAATTTCTCGTTTGGTGGTAACGATCGCGTGGACGGACAGGGTCTTCTCGCTCGCGTACCAAGCGATAAAAGTCGCTGCCAGTCCGACGCTAAAGATGATGACCGTTGTTTGCAAAGCCACCCCAAAGTTGTCTACCAGATTATCAGTGATCTGCGTGCCAACAACGCTGATCAAAACGACCGCGAGCCAGTAGCTCCAGGGAATATACTTTCTCGCCTTGAGCGTAAAGAACAGGACGAGGAGCAACAGCGCGCCCATGATGAAGGTCGTGTTGGTCAACCCCAAATGCAGGGTCGTGTTGAGAAAATCCGCCGCCGTCTCTCCAACCGTGGTGCATAAAATCTTAATGATCCAAAAATAGATCGTAATTTCCGGAACCTTATTTAACATCTGTTTGAGTGTGGATGACATAAGAATAGAGGTTACACCAATTTCCCCATCGCGGTTTGAAATTCTTCATTTGTTGCTTCCGCTCCCGCCAGCTTTTCAAATGGACGAGCTTGCCAGTAAGGCAACGCTTTCATATTTTTTCTGGTGAGGCGCGCCGCCAGCTCGCGATCCCCGTCAGCCACTTCCGCGGCAAAAAACATCACCCCACCTTCAAAAATCTCATCTCCACTTTTTACTTTGCCATCGACAGAGTCAAATTTACACACCGGCCCTTCGGGAAGTTCGAGGCCGATGTCTTGTACATGACCCCCTACAAACGGCATCCCGCAGGTGATACATGATTTCATATAAAGTGAGTGTAACAAATGGTTGAATAAAACAAAAATCCCAGCCTTTTTTCAGCTGAGATTTCGTTGACTCCGCGTCGTGAGCCGCGTTTGAACTGCAATCGAGGCGCTTGATGGCTACATTCACATTCGCACATGTTCACGACCCGAACGCCGCGAGCACAAACTGTACGGCGGCAAAGAGGAAGGCGAGTGCGCCAAAGCCGACGAGCAACCGGTAACTTCCCATGCGATTCAAAAGCAAACAGGACTCGGCGGGGTTCCCGGGGTTGTAGTGGACGGGGATGGGATCCGGAAGACTGTCAACGAGCTTGCGCATCTGGGTGGAGGTGCCGCCGGTGCCGCGAACCGAGAACACTTGATCGTTTTCATACTGCTTCCCCTGAACGGTGTAGCTGTAACGCACGCGAGGGAGATACCCGCGCCCGGGGCCGGCCATAGGCTCACCCACACCGCGTTCCAGAATGTTACCGGGAATCGTCAACCAATTTCGAGCGCGCCGGATGGCTCCCCGAATTCTCGCCGCGCCCCACAGGGCGAGAAAACCAAAAAAAATCGCCAGGAGGCCGTACCCAATCTGTGCAGATGCATGGGCCATGAAATTTATGGTGAAGACTAAAGATATCGTTAAGTTACTCTAACACATAACTGAATCTGCTTCGATCTTTCTCCCCGCATCATAAAAAAACCACCATTTTATTGGTGGTGTTTTAATGGCCTGCCACGTGAACCACAACGAAAAAACCACACTATGAAAGCGTGGCTTTTACGTGGCTCCGCATCGTGGAGCGTGTTCGAACTGAGATTGAGGAACATCCAGGTTATATCTCTATCCCCTGCCTTACGGGAGCAGATTTGCTTTATTGATCCAAATCCAATTCTAGCTTGGCTTTGTGGGTCAAATAACCACCAATCCTACCCCTATTGGGAAGTATGCTACAGTAAAAANATGTTTTCTATGAATAAGGCGCATACATACTTCCTAAGAGTAATCATTGGAATTGGGCTTCTCATCGCTCTCATCATCATTTCTACACAGACACCCAAAAACAAAAAAATAGATCTTGTCCAAAATATAGATTGGTCCCATTTCATGGGCGCCAAAACAACAAAAAAAGGCATCCATTTTCAACCTATAAACCATGTAATTGTCCATCAAGATGGTTCGATCGGGCAACCAAACCCACCTGTAAACATCGGTGGCCAACATCTGAAAATGAAAGGAGATTTTATTATTACCATCACCTTCTCAAAAATTGACCAATGGGCTTCTTTTAGACTCTACGCCGAACCTCCCCTTGTGTACGATCAATGGCGACACGAAGGCCCTAGCATTGATCTTGCTGTTGCCAAGGATCTTGTCACCGTGCGCATCTGGAACGGCAGCTCATCGAACGCGATGGATATAAGAGAGTACAAAAAAAATTCGCCAACACAAACAACTATTTCTTTAAAACGCATCAAAGATCAAATATACGTTATTCAAGACAGCGAGACCCTTGGGAATTTGCCTGACCACAATATCTTCCAAAGCGGGAATATTTGGTTTGGGGCAGATGGGAACCCTGAAAGCAAGGGCTGGACGCTCACGGCACTGGGCGCATCCGCGCTCAAAAACGGACGCATGGAGATCATATCTGCTCCATCATTGACCGTGGACCAAAGCAGCGTAGACAGTCTCCGTCACTTAGGAGATATTCATCCTCGAAAATTAAAAATCGGCGCCTCGATATCTGTCGGCCCGCTCTTTACAGACGAGCAATATAGAAAATTGGCTCTGAATCAATTCAGCATTCTGACGCCAGAAAACAGTATGAAGCCAGCGTTCATTCATCCACAACCAAACCTCTACACCTTTGAAAATGCAGACCTGCTCGTCGACGCCGCTCAAAAAAACAATATTATTGTTCATGGGCATACACTCCTCTATGACAAAAGCACCCCCGATTGGATGACAAAAACTCCCAAGTCAGAACGACAAAAAATTATGCTCGACCATGTCACGCAGGTCGTTGACCACTTTAAAGGCAAGGTGGCGGAATGGGATGTCGTCAATGAACCATTTTCACAAAAAAGAGCTCCTTACAAGGATGAAAAAAACGGCTTGGAAACAAACATCTGGTTTGAAGCCATGGGCGAAAAATATATTGATTTCGCATTCAAAGCGGCTCACACAGCAGATCCAGCAGCAAAACTTTATCTGAATGATTATGGCCTAGAAAATGATGGCGAACATTGGGACTCTATGCTGGGCTTAGTCAAAAGACTCAAGGCAAGAGGAGTTCCTATTGATGGCATTGGATTTGAAGCGCACGTCTATGGTGATGGTGATTATATTTATGCCAATCAACTTAAAAATCATATGGAATCTTTGGCAGCGCTTGGTCTTTTAACCCGAATATCAGAAATAGATGTGACCCAAGATGATGCCAAAGAGCAAATCAACCAATATGAAATAGCTTTGGACACATGTCTACGCGCCACGAATTGCACTTCGTACACAACGTGGGGTATTGCAGATAGATATGGTTCTACGACTCGATCCGACCGATATCCTCTCGTTCATGGCACCAGTTTGTTATGGGATAAAGATATGAATCCCAAACCTGCGTACCAGGCACTTCAAAAGCGACTTCAACAAAGATGAGGTGGCGCTAATCGACTATCTCAATCTCTGAATATTTCCCTGTTCCGTTTTTTTGATAAATCAGTAACTCTCTTTCATCAAAAGTTCTAATCCCACGTGCAGTCAAACAAAAAACCCTAGCTTTTACTAGGATTTGTTGTTGGCTCCGAGGGTCGGGATCGAACCGACGACCAAGGGATTAACAGTCCCCTGCTCTACCGCTGAGCTACCTCGGAATATTTTTGTCTAACCACTCACGTCCTCTTCCAGACTTTAAAAAGTGCTCTCGCTTAATTGCATCGGTCTTTGATTCGCACGACTCTTCATGAATAAGAATGAACGGATTGTTCGCTCTTGTCCATGGATTTGAGCCTGTCAAATGATCGTGCAATCTCGCCTCTGCCGTCTTGCTTGTGTACCCGATATAACGTTTTCCGTTTTTCAGGCTGCGTAGTACATAAACGTTAAAGGGCATAAACAATTTTGACAGTCTCAGCCAGAGGGCTGACCAGCCTCCTGGCTGGCCCTGCTCTACCGCTGAGCTACCTCGGAATGCAGGGATGATGGTATCAATCAAAGAAAAGACTGACAAGCTCCATTCCGACCCGGTTGCCTGACCCTCCCTCTTAACATAAGAGGGAGATGCCTGCCTGCCGGTAGGCAGGGAGGGAGTTAGAATCTAATCAGACGTTACCCTCATATAACCCTTTTCTTTTTTAACTCCTCCTCGCCTCCTCTTACGTTAAGAGGAGGAATTAAAAAACCGACCTGACAAGCTCTGCACCAAATGTTCCTACCAACTTGGCGCATCGAGCTCATTTTTTCTTTCATAATCTCGTTTCAGGACGCACGGGCGATCTTGCGCTCCCGGCCGGCCTAGGTGTTGAATTTTTCATTCTCGCCACGTTGCTCATCAAACTTGTATAAAAAAAAGACGGCGCCAGAGTTTTGGGCCGTCATAGTCGTTCAGGCGGGATTGACGCTCGGCGCCGGAGCTTGCTGTCGCGCCTCCTCCTGCTCCCTCAGCCAGTCTTCCAGACTGACCCTCTCTCCTCCGTGATCGAGGCCGAACGGATCGTCTGCCTGTGTGACCGAAGGATCGATCCAGTGCGTGATGCGCCCACGGGCAAGACTCGATCGGGTCGTGACCCAGTTGAACAGAGCCTGCCCGGCCTTGTCCTCATGCTCTTCGGCCAACGCGATCAGGTCGAGAATGGCGACGCGATCAGGCCGTGCGAACAGGTAGAGCCTGCCCGGAAACTCGAAGCAGAAGTTCGGTGGAATCTTGTCCGTGTGCGTGACGGTGAGCCCCGCCTGCCTCGCCGCCTCCAAGAACGCCAAACAATGATGGATCTTCATGCGAACCTCCTCCCGGTTATCTATCCTCACATAGGAGAACATGTATGATCAACCTTGTCAAGGTTGAATCTTCCATCTAACCTCACCATACCAAAGCATGACCATGGATCCACGTTCCGATACCGAACTTATTCATTCCTATCGCCAAGGAAAGCGCGAGGCGCTGAATATTTTGATTGAGCGGTATTTGAGCATGATCTATCGTTTTCTGTATCGCATGATTGGCGATGCGCGTGCGGCGGAAGATTTGGTGCAAGAAACATTCGTAAAAGTTTGGCGCAGTCTGACAAAATTTGATAGCTCCAAATCTTTCAAGACCTGGATTTTTTCCATCGCAAAAAACACCGCCATTGATTATTTACGCAAAAAAAAGGAGCTCCCCTTTTCTCAACTGGAAAGCGAGGAGATGCCCGATATGGCTGAAACGATCATGGACCTTCAGCCACTCCCAAATGAGATTCTCGCGCACAAAGACCTTGGTCATGCGCTGGAGAAAGCGTTGTCAAAGCTTCCGGCAAAGTCTCGCTCCATTGTTCTGATGCACGAGACAGAAGACATGACCTTCCAAGATATCGCCGATACGATGCACGAGCCCATGAACACAATTAAAAGTCGCTATCGCCGCGCCATGTTTTTTATGAGGGATATCTTAAAAGACATTTTGCACCAAAAATGACCATTCTTACGTATTGATTTCTATGCATTCCCCTCTTCTAAACCACCTCCCAACAACAAATCCCTCTCCGGACTTGTTTACGAAGATTCTCCAAGCCATCCAACGCGCCCAGATTCAACAGCTCTATACTCGCATCGTTCTCGTGATCATCGGTCTATTTACGACGATCGGCTACGCTCTTTCCATCTGGCCGGCGCTGTTGGAAGAGGTCCGCGGTTCATCGTTTTTTGAACTGATTCGATTGGGGGTCTCGGATCCAGATGTCATGCTCGTCAACATAAAAGATTTTATTTTTGGTCTCTTGGAAGCTCTGCCCTCATGGACACTGCTTGCCGCATCTCTCGGACTTTTTTTTCTGATAGGGATCGTGACGCTCGTTCAAGCTCTGCGCCACACCCGACGCTCCACTCTTCACTATCCGCTAAACGCTAACCACTAAACGCTTCCCCCTATGATCGAACTCATCAAATCAAAAGTTATTTTAACCATCCTCGTCGCCTTGGGCGCCCTCGTGCTTCTCCTCGGCGCTTTTTCCGCCGGTGTACATGTGGGAGAACGCAAGGTTCACTATAGAGGTCATGGGGTGTTTGGAAAAATTTTGTCCGTGTCCGGATCAACCCTCGTTGTTCAAGGCAAAGACAATGTCGAACAGAATGTGCTCGTCTCAACTTCCACCGTCATTCGTGTCGGACGTGAACAGGGTTCGCTCGCAGACATTCACGCCGACAATCAAGCCGCCGTATTTGGCACTCCCAATGACCAAGGCCAGATTGATGCGCGGCTCATTCGCCTCTTCCCCGCGCGCTGATCTCTATGAATAAAAAGAAAATCATCACCGTTCTCATTTTGATCGGCATCGCCGGAGGCGGTTATGCATGGATCCATGCCAAGAATGCCCCAACGCCGACGCACTCCATCCTCACAACCGTGCAACGTGGAACTATTAACGTTTCCGTATCGGCGAGCGGGGTCATCGTGGCAAAAAACCAAATCGATCTCAAAGCCAACGGGTCCGGAAGAATTACTATGATTCCTGTGACGGCCGGTGACAGCGTACGAACCGGACAAGTTCTGGTGTCGCTAGATACAAAAGATGCGTTCGTGTCACTCAAACAAGCCCAAGCGAGTTTGGAAAGCGCGCATGCCAATTATCAAAAAGTTCTCTCCGGCGCATCCGGACCGGACATTGAAGTGAGCCGAGCCGCAGTCACGGCCGCACAAACTAGTTTAGACAACGCCAAGAAAAATTTGGATGATGTGAAGGCGCAACAAACTCTCCTCATTAAAAATTCCTATCACACGTTTTTGAATTCCGGTCTCATGAATTCCGGAGTTTCCAATTCCGGTTTCGGCGCGACTCCGGGTCCATCGAATCTCTCCGCAATCCCGCCGACGATCAGTGGCACCTATACCGGAGAGCAGCAGGGGGAATATAAAATCAGCATCTATGATGCCGGTGGTTGGCGATTTTTGGTTACAGGTTTGGAAAGCTCAGATGGAGTGGTCAACGTTAATTACCCCGTTCCATTGGGCGCGAAGGGGCTGTACATCCAATTTCCTTCCACGCTGTACAACCAGGATTCATGGACGATCGCCATTCCAAACACACGCGCCAGCAATTATTTAGCCAACCAAAATTCCTATCAGTCCGCGATCCAAAATCAAACACAAGCCATCCATACGGCGGAAAATTCTGTGCAGTCGGCGGAAGCGTCCTTGGCACAGGCGGAAGCGGCGTTGTCTTTAAAGCAAGCCGTAGCACGACCGGAAGATGTGGCTATTGCGCGTGCTCAAATCCAAAATGCCGAAGCGCAAGTTTTTGCTGCCGAAACAACGCTGCAAAATCGCAGCGTGGTCGCGCCTTTTGATGGTCGCGTCGGAAACATTACGGTCCACATTGGACAACAAATCGGTCCCGGCGATATTTTGGCCGCGCTTGTCGCCAATGATTTTATGGCCCAGGTTTCATTAAATGAAGTGGACGCGGCAAACATAAAATCCGGACAGCGTGCAAGCCTCACCTTTGATGCGATTCCAGGATTCACCATGACCGGTCGGGTCAGCGATGTTGATCTGGTGGGAACAACAGCTCAAGGCGTCGTCACCTACCAGGCAAAAATCAGCCCTGATGTACCGGATGCGCGATTAAAACCGGGCATGAGTGTAACCGCCGCTATCATCACGAATTCAAAAGCTGATGTTCTTGAAATCCCAAGTACGGCTATCAAAACTCAAAACGGACAATCGTACGTTGAAACCGTCAATGCGACTGCGGATCAACAGGCTTCAACCGCGGCCAACAATCGTGCCATCGTGTTGACGCAGCCAACCGTACGACAAAACGTTACTGCGGGGATCACGAACAATCAGATGACCGAGGTGCAAGATGGACTTACCGAGGGAACATGGGTCGTGGTGCGCACCGTGCAATCAACTGCACAAACAGCGGCCCCTTCGGGTAATTCGGCCATCCGTCTCCCCGGCTTTGGTGGCGGAAGCGGTGGTGGGCGTGGTGGTGGATAATTTGTATGCTCGAATGTAAAGACATAAAAAAAATCTACAAAAACGGTGCGGAGGAAACGGTCGTGCTGAAAGGGATCTCGCTCCGTATTGAAAAGGGAGAGTTTGTGGCCATCATGGGTCCGTCCGGTTCCGGAAAGTCCACGCTCATGCACATTCTCGGATGTTTGGACACGCCCACAAGCGGAACGTATGCCCTTGACGGTCAAGATGCCTCAAAACTTTCCGATGAAGAACTGGCGGATATTCGGGTAAAAAAAATCGGTTTTGTTTTTCAAGCCTTCAACCTGTTGCCGCGCGCGACTGTCTTGCGCAACGTCATGCTTCCTCTTGTCTATGCGCGTGTGGCTCCGGATAAACGCGAAGAGTTGGCGAAGCAGGCGTTGCGTGCCGCGGCCTTTCCGGAAGAATTTTGGAATCACCATTCAAATCAACTGTCCGGCGGCATGATGCAACGGGTCGCCATCGCCCGCGCTTTGGTCAATAATCCGGCGATGATCTTGGCGGATGAACCAACCGGCAATCTGGACACCAAAACCGGAGAAATGGTTTTGGCCGCGTTCCAACAACTGCACAAAGAACAGGGGCGCACCATTGTCCTCATCACGCATGAACCGTACATCGCGGAACATGCGGAACGCATCCTCTATCTGCGCGATGGGAATCTTGTACGCGACGAAAAAACTCCTACGCAACGCGTGGTCCACGAACCTTCCTCCCTATGACCATTACCGACATTCTGCAAGAAACCACCACCGCTCTCTCCACCAACAAAGTGCGATCAGGGTTGACCATGCTTGGCATTGTCATAGGCATCAGTTCGGTCATTGCCATGGTCTCCATCGGACAGGGCGCGCAAGGCGCGATCCAAAATAGCATTCAGGGACTTGGCTCAAATTTGCTTACGATCATCCCTGGAATTTTGCAACCCGGACGCGGCATTGTTTCTTCCGGTCGTGGCGCCGCGCAAACACTGAAAAATGATGATGTGACTGTCTTGCGCTCGGTCGAAGGTATCAGCGCGATCTCCCCGGAGCTAAACCGCCGCTTTCAGATCACCTCTTCCTCCGGCAACAACACAAACTCGACCGTCATCGGTGTGTCACCGGATTATCTCACCGTGAGAAACGTGACGGTTGGAAACGGATCATTCATCACGGATAATTATCTCAACAGTCTCGGTCGTGTGGCGGTGCTTGGACCGACCGCCGCCCAAGATCTTTTTGGCGACGTGGATCCGATCGGCAAAACGATCCGCATCAACAAAATCAACGTTCAGGTCATTGGGGTGCTGCAAGCAAAAGGGAGCGCCGGATTTTTTAATCCGGACGATACGGTATTTGTCCCAATCACCACCATGCAACACATTTTGGCCGGAGTGGATTATCTCTCCACGATTGCCGTAAGCGTCGCGCAAAAAGATCTGATGCCACAAGTCAAGGATGAGGCAACGGCTGCACTTGCGGCCAAGCATCGCGTGGATCCGCAAAACCCTGATTTTTCCATTGTTTCACAATCCGATATTTTGGGAACGCTGACGCAAGTCACCACCACCTTCACGATTTTTCTGGCTTCCATTGCCGGCATTTCGCTTTTGGTCGGCGGAATCGGAATCATGAACATGATGTTGACGACCGTGACGGAACGCACGCGCGAAATCGGATTGCGCAAAGCCATTGGCGCCAAAAAACAGGATATTACCCAACAGTTTTTGGCGGAAGCGATCACCCTCACGTTTCTTGGCGGAACGATCGGCATATTTTTGGGTTGGATGATTTCCTTTGCCGTCTCTCGCCTTGCAAACATCGCTACCAGTGTTTCCCTGTCCTCGGTTGCCTTGGCCTTTGGAGTTTCCGCCGGGATCGGCATCATCTTTGGCTATTACCCGGCCCGCCGTGCCGCAGCGCTTAACCCAATAGCGGCCTTACGTTACGAATAAAATCTTTTATTCTTTTATTCTTTATTTTTTCTCTATGCAAAACAAACTTATTCTTCCCATCGTGATCGGTTTGATCGTTGTCGGTGGCGGGTCGTTTTATGGCGGTATGCAATATGCCAAGTCTCAAACCGCGAATCAACCGCAAGCGGCGGCTGATGCCCGTGGCGGTCGAAATTTTGGCGGCGGTCAAGGTCGAGGCGGAGGTGGTGGGGCGACGGTCGGCGAAGTCGTATCAAAAGACGCAACCGGTTTAACAATCAAATTGCGTGACGGCGGATCAAAAATTGTTCTCCTTTCGAGTACGACACGCGTTGGAAAAATGACCGACGGATCTCTCGATGACCTTGCGCCCGGCACAAACGTGATGGTCATGGGAACCGCGAACGCCGATGGCAGCGTCACCGCATCCCAAATTCAGATTCGACCAAAGATGACGGTTCAAGCCGGCACGGTCGATCCAAATGCCCGAGAAGTGGTGGTCACGGCCAGCAATTTTAAATTTGATCCACCGACGATCACGGCCAAACAAGGAGAAAAAATCCGCATCCGCTTAAAAAATACGGACGGATTCCATGATTTGAAAATTGATGAATTAAACGCAGCCACAGGGCGCATCCAAGGCGGCGATGAAGCGGTGGTGGAATTTGTCGCAAGCAAAACCGGGTCGTTCGAATATTACTGCTCCGTCGGCAATCACCGACAAATGGGCATGAAAGGAACACTCATCATCAACTAATACACGCGTGGGCTCAAAAATAGTTTCCAAAAACCGCTTTGTCCAAAAGCGGTTTTTGTTATACTGTTGACTGTGAGGGATCAAGGAGGCCCGGCGCATGAAAAAGCGAATCATCTTGTACCGAGAACCCACACGACGCGGTCCTAAAATGCGCCATCCGCTTCAAGCATGGCTCGAAAAGAAGGGGGCGTCCGTCGAGGTTCTGGAGTCGGAAAAGAATCTCCGTGAACGCCTTGGCTCCGGTCAAGTGGACGCGGTGATCATTTTCTACGCCCTCGATAAAGCCGTAAATCTGTACTTCGAATTCAGGGTGCCGGTAATGGTCGTGGACTCCTTCGACCCAAAGAAGAAAAAACTGGGCGCCTTTGTCATCAACCGTCTCGAGGTGGGTCCGAACACCATCGACGTTCTTTTTCAGTAATTCTCGCTCCGACCAAAATCGGAGCCTTTTTTTATTTCACCTCCACAATTTTGTACACCGTTTCTTTTTCTTCTGTCTTGATAGTGACGCTCTCCCCTGCTTTGTGACCGATAAGCGCGGCGCCGAGCGGTGAAATGTTGGAGATACGTCCGCGTGAGGGACTAGATTCGCGTGGTCCTACGATTTGATAGGTCATGCGTTTGCCATTTGATTCAAGCGTGACGGTCGAGCCCAATTCAATTTGATCTGATGGATGGGTGTGGTGATCGATCACCGTCGCGCGCATCAATCTATCCTTCAACAAAAAAATCCGATCGTTGATGCGCCGTAAACGAAACTTTGCCTCTTGATATTCCGCATTTTCGGAAAAATCTCCTAATTGCGCCAGGCGACTCACGTCTTCGATGGCTTCCGGTTGTTCACGCTGCAGTTTTTTGAGTTCATTTTTTAGCCGTTCAAGACCGGCGGGAGTCAGTTGATTTACTCCATCCTGATCATCCTGTACTTTGAGCGTCTGTGCTCTCCTTTTTGGAATTTGCATAACGAGAGGATGGCGGCCACGATTCCGCTAAAATCGATCCGGCTAAAAATAAAATCGCTACATCACGCACAAAAATATCGGTAAAGCCGGCTTCAAACCAGAGTGAGCCGAGGATTTCGAGCATGATCAAAACCGCCAGAGCTGAGGAGACTCGAAGCAAAAAACCGAACAGCACGGCCAAGCCCACGACCGTCAACGCCACACCGTGCATGCGCACCAACAGGAACGGGTCGATCAGGTGCGCCATGAAAGGCGGGACAAAACCTGACCAATAGGCCGGATTTACCAATTCCCAAATACCAAATGACACAAAACAAAACGCCAGACCAAAACGACGAAGAAGATGAGAAATCATATTTAATAGTCAGCTAATTTTCTAATAACTGGGTGTTGTTGAATCTTTTCCAGTGCTTTGGCCTCGATTTGACGGATGCGTTCGCGGGTCACGTCAAATTCTTTTCCCACTTCTTCCAAGGTGTGCGCCACGCCATCGACGAGACCAAACCGCATTTCCAAAATTTTCTGTTCGCGCGGGTTTAGATCCTTAACCACGTCTTTCACATAATCGCGGAGGAGTTGAAGCGCGGCCGCGCGATCAGGCGTCACATTTTTTACGTCTTCGATAAAATCTTCGAGCGTGGAATCCTCATCATCCTCACCGACCGATGTTTCGAGCGACACGGTATCCTGTGAAATTTTGATGATGTGGCGCACCTTATCGACTTCTTGTCCCATTTCCGCCGCGATCTCTTCCGGCAACGGTTCGCGTCCCAACTCTTGAATCAACTCACGCTCCACCTGCTGGAACTTGTTGATTGTTTCCACCATGTGCACCGGAATACGAATCGTTCGCGATTGATCGGCGAGCGCACGCGTGATCGCCTGACGAATCCACCAGGTGGCGTAGGTGGAAAACTTGAATCCCTTCCGATACTCGAATTTTTTGACGGCGCGAAACAGTCCGATATTTCCCTCCTGAATCAAATCGAGGAGCGACAACGATTTGCCGGTAAATTTTTTTGCGATGGAAACGACGAGACGTAGGTTGGCTTCGATCAACATTTTTTCCGCTTCTTTTTCCAGCTTCTCTTTTCGTTTTGCCAAAGCGACCTCCTGTTCTCCGGTGAGCAAGGGAATTTTTCCAATCTCGCGCAAATAGACCTGGATCGAATCCGCGGTCAAATCAAACGGATCAAGCTTACCGCGTTTGCTTTCGTCCGCGCTGTGCAACCCCTCCATAATTTCCAAGCGCTCTTTTCCGCGACCCAAAATCCCCTCTTTTTGTTCCACAATGTTGATGCCTGCGGCATCCAAGCGATCAATAAACGCCTCATACACGTCCAAATAATCCTCCACATCCATGAAGGTGTAGAGAATTTCGTTCTCCGTGACAAATCCGCGCGTGCGGGCTTTATCAAACAAACGATTGATGATGTCCGCTCCCGGCGCTGGAGTTTTTGCATAGGCACCGACCCGTGGACGCGGCGTTTGTTTGGACGAAACTTTATTCTTCTTCGACTGGATGACTGTCTTCTTTTTTGGCGTAGGTCGAAAATGTTTGGAAGAAGTCTTTGAGGGATAAAACTTCTTCTTTGTTTTTTTTGCTTTCTTGGTCATAAAAAATCGCGGCTCATCAAGCGTCAAACCTTAGAGTAAATTCTTAAATTGTTGTGTCAGCTCATCAATGCGAGCGGTATCACCCACTCGTTCGGCCTGACGCATCTCGTCCTCAAGACGAGTGCGTTCTTGCGTGGTGCGAAGACGACGCATCGCAGCCACTCCGACCGTAAGTTCGTGTCGAAGTTTGTCAATCGCCCAATCTTGAAATGTCTGCTCACCAAGTAACGCTAAAACATTGAAGATCTTCGTCTCGTCCGGTGTGAGCCCTGCCGGAGGACGGATAGCCGACCCGGAAAAAGGATCCGCGGTGGCTGGTAAAGATTCCTCCACAGGATAACGCCCCAGGAGCACGGTGTAAAGAGCGGTGTGTTCCGCCTCTCCCCACTCGTCTGACGTAACCACCAACTCTTGCGTTCCCGTTCGCCAAATCTCCAAACGATACAGCATCAAAGCAAACAGACGCTGCTCAAATTCTCGCTGATGATCTCTTGGTAAAGGTTCGGTCTTCGTATTCTTATTTCGTATCTCATATCTCGTATCTCCCTTCTGTTTTCCCATAACTTCCCTCAACGCTTCTTCGCTCGCCCCTAAATCAACCGCCAACTTTTTCAGCCAATGATCGCGCTCCACCGGATCGGCGATGTGCCGAATTTCCGTGAGCACCTCTCGCGCGATGATTTTTTTATCTTCCGGTTTTTCCGCATGACGGTTGCGAAACGCTTGGCGATAAATCCATTCCATGATGCTGATCGCGTGTTTGATCGCATCCTTCCAAATTTCTGGATCTTTTCGCACCGCCTCGTCCGGATCTTTTCCCGCTTCCGGGGGAAGCGTGATGATCGAAATGGAAAAATCCTGCTGTCGAGCCAGATCCAAGCCGCGCAACGTCGCCGCATTGCCAGCCGCATCTTGATCAAACGCAATCGCCAAATTTGATGTGAAACGTTTAAGCAAAGCCAGCTGTTCGATGGTAAGCGCCGTTCCACTTGCAGCCACAACATGATTCACGTTGAACTGATGCGAACTCACCACGTCCATATTTCCCTCCACGATCACCGCGAGATTTTGCCGCCGAATCTCCCCCTTGGCCTTGTCCAAACCATAGAGCAGCGCGGATTTGTGATAGATCGCCGTCTCCGGCGTGTTGACGTACTTTGCCTGCTGTTTATCCTCTGACAATATGCGGCCCGTAAAACCCACGATGTTGCCGTGTACATCAGCGATGGGAAACATCACACGATCGCGAAAACGATCATACACGCCTTGCCCTCGATCGCTTTTGATCGAAAGGCCCGCCTGCATGAGTTCATCCGCGGTCACACCATTTTTGATGAGCGCGTCCGAGAGCATGGTCCACTCATTGGGCGCATACCCGAGTTTGAAGAGGTCGGCGGTTAGATCATCCACGCCACGCTTCTTCAAATATTGACGCGCATGCTCTGCTTGCGGAAGTTGCGCGAGAGCAGATCGAAAAAAACGCACCGCCAGATCATTCACTTCTTGAAGACGTTTGCGTGCGCTGGCTTTTTGTTGATCAAACTTTGGCAACTCCACGCCGGTTTTTTGCGCCAACAATTCCAGCACCTCGCGGAACTCCATCCCCTCGATCTTTTCGACAAAAGAAAAATGATCACCTCCCTGATCGCACCCAAAACAATGCCACGATTGTCGAGGTCGAGAAACATAAAACGAAGGCGTCTTTTCCTGATGAAACGGACACAACGCCTTAAACGCGCCCGCACCGGCGGGCTTGAGCGGGAGATACTCGCCGATCAAATCGGCGATATCGAGACGAGACTTGATCTCTTCGGGAGCGTCCATCCCTGCATTAAAACACAAAAACATGAAAACACAAGAATGATACACAGCCGGGTTGACAGTCAAGCTTGTCCTGATGCAATCGGTTTGATAAAAAATACTCGACAGCGTAGAAACAGATCCGCACCTTCACCCCTTTCAACGCGAGGGATACATGCACCTCACTCGAGAACAGCTTGGGATCGAGTTGGACCAACAGGTGTTCAATTTCCTACAGGCGGGAGGTCTGCGATTTACCCCATTCAGGTCAGCTCCGGATATGGTGACCGAATGGATCTTGCCGATCCTCGCTCTCCTGCGTGAACGACATGTTCGCATCGAAGTCGAGGATGGAAACGTGCCGGGGCTCATCGTCTGGCCGTTGCGTCTGGCTGATCGGATCGCCCTATGTGGTCATCATGGCAAGCTTGGGCATAGCCTCGCGAGAGTCCAGCTCAAGCACGAGTTCGAGGCAGATCGACCCCATCTCTGTCTGGATGTGCATGACGGACGAGGCCGCATCAACTACCGACGCGAAGAGGTGGAAAGCCGCCTCAAGGTCAGTCCGTTGACGCTGGGCGAGGGCTTGAGCCTGTTGAGCCTGGAACCGCAGCGCTTCGTGACGCACGGCCTTTGGTGCTTGGGAACCTGTGAAAACGTGGATCAGCGTGCGGCCTGTCTGTGCATGAACCGGTCCGGTGAGATCGAGGCGGAACTTCGGACATTCTCTACCAGTCCGAACAAGGCGCTGCCCATGGGAGTGGCCACCTGCCGTCTCCGCCTCCACGATGCCAGCGCCATTAAATCAAAAGCTGCCGCCGTCGCCTAATGCCCCTTGTCCCTGTCACCTGTGAGTCGAGTTATCTCTCGGCTCTTTTTTTATGTGTTTTGTTTAGACAGATTCATCCCTATCTTGCGTCGTAAAACGTATCCACACCTTGTCCGCAGTTTTTCCACGAAAATTGGCTTGCGGCTTTCAGCTCCCCCACTTAAGATGCAGCCATGTCACAACTTGAACGCTTGACCCCACAAAACATCGAAGCCGAACAATCCCTGCTTGGCTCTCTCCTCCTCGACAAGGATGCCATGATCCGCGTATCAGACGTGGTGGCACCGGAGGATTTTTATATTGATAAGCACAGAAAAATTTATGAAGCCATGCAAGATCTGTATCGCCGCAATGAACCGATTGATCTGCTCTCCTTGGGAAATCGTCTACAAGAACGCGGAGACTTGGAAGCCGTCGGCGGTCGAGCGGAATTGATCGGACTTGCCAATGCCGTACCCACCGCAAGCCACGTTGAACATTACGGACAGATCGTACAAAAAAAAGCCACCTTGCGTCGGCTCTTGCTTGCGGCAAGCGATATTTCCGCTCTGGGATATGAACAGGCCGAAGATGTGGAGACTGTTCTTGATCAGGCCGAACAACGCCTCTTCAACGTTTCGCAAAAATTTCTCAAACGCACGTTTACCCCGATTCGCGATGTCTTGGCCGACGCCTTTGATCGCATTGATGAACTGCATCGAGAAAAAGGAAAATTGCGAGGCATCTCTTCCGGGTACACCGATCTTGATAATTTGCTCGGCGGATTGCAAAAAAGTGATCTGATCGTATTGGCTGCGCGTCCTTCCTGTGGAAAAACTTCGCTCGCGCTGGATATTGCCCGCCAAGCAGCCGTCAAACATAAAGTTCCGGTTGGAATTTTTTCTCTGGAAATGTCCAAAGAGCAGTTGGTGGATCGCATGATTTGCGCGGAAGCAAACGTGGACCTTTGGAAGATGCGCACAGGAAAACTGTCCGATAGCGGATCGAGCGATGACTTTCCTCGCATCGGACATGCTCTGGGTGTTTTGTCCGAAGCGCCGATTTATATCGATGACTCTGCCAGCGCCAACATCATGGAAATTCGCACCAAAGCGCGGCGCTTACAGATGGAACATGGGTTGGGACTGCTCATCATCGACTATCTTCAATTGATGGAAAGCCGCACAAAAAATAATGACAACCGCGTACAAGAAGTGACGGAGATCACCCGCGGACTTAAAGCGATCGCGCGTGAATTGAATATCCCTGTCATGGCATTGTCCCAACTCACGCGCAGCGTGGAATTACAAAAACCGGCCATCCCTCGCTTGGCGCACTTGCGCGAATCCGGCTCCATCGAACAGGACGCGGATGTGGTGATGTTCATCTATCGAAAAGCCGCGGACAAAAATTATCGTTTGGAAGATCTTTCTCCGGAAGAGCAACATCTCGCCGAGATCCACATAGCCAAGCATCGCAACGGCCCCACCGGTCTGGTCAAACTCTTTTTTGACGCGGCCCGCACCAGCTTCCGTAACTTACAAAAACCAGACGCCCGCGCTCCCCTTCCCCCACCCACAATAGGCAGGTAGGATGTAGGGTGTAGGCTGGTAGTCAACCTAAAATCTCGCCTACATCCTACGCCCTACTCGCCTACATCCTAATCTCCTATGTTTAACAAACTGAAACAATTCAAAGATTTACGCAGCAAAGCAAAAAATATCCAGAACGTTTTGTCGCAAGAATCGGCAGAAGGGACTGCCGGATGGGGAAAAGTTAAGATCCGCATGGATGGAAATCAAAAAATTCTTTCTGTGACGATCGATCCGGAAGTCCTGTCTGATAAAACAAAACTGGAAGACATGATCCGCGAGGCGGGCAATGACGCCATTCAGAAAATCCAAAAAATCATGTCCACCAAACTCCGCGAAGTCGGAGGATTGGATCTGGCCTCGGAATTTGGACAGGCGATAAAAAAATGATCCCCTCACCCCTCCACGATGCCGCCGCCTCTTTTGACAGTCTCCCGGGCGTTGGGCCTCGGGCCGCATTACGCTACGCCTACTGGCTCGTGACTCAACCAAAAGAGGCGTTACTGCGTTTTGCAAAAAACATCGAACGCCTTGCAGATGGGTTGACCAGTTGCGCCCTGTGCCATGAATGGTCCGAGCGCTCTCCGTGTGATATCTGCCGGGATCCGCAAAGAGATGCGACCACTTTGTGCGTGGTCGCCACCAGTCAAAATTTGCATGCCATCGAAGAGACCGGAATTTTCCACGGCCGTTATCACGTGTTGGGCGGCATGCTCGATCCGATTGAAGGTCGCACCCCTGAAACACTCAATATCGCCTCCCTCTTAAAACGTCTTTCCATTCTCGATTCTCCATTCTCGATTCACGAAGTGATCTTGGCTTTTGATGCTGACATTCCCGGTGATACGACGGCGCTGTATATTCGAAAACAATTGACCGGATTACCCGTGCGCATCACCCGCCTCGCGCGCGGACTCCCGACAGGTGCAGCCCTCGAATACGCGGACGCGTATACGCTGGCAGATGCGCTGAAGAATAGGAGGGAAGGGTAAATTAAAACCCTCCCTCTTTTGGAAAGAGGGAGATGGAGGGAGTTAATCCGATTCCGAGTCTAACTCCCCTAACCCCTCTTTCCAAAAGAGGGGGATCAAATGTTATCCAATTTTCTTTATTTTCACTTTCGTGAACGGCTGTCTGTGTCCCCGACGGCGGGTATAACGAGACTTGGCTTTATAATGCACCACGGTAATTTTTGGATCACGTCCCTGTTCAATAAGTTCCGCTGTGACTTTCCCTTTCAATAAGGGAGCTCCTACATCCACTTGATCCCCTTCAGCCTTGAGCAACATTTCAAATGAAACCTCGTCCCCCACTTTTGCTTCAAGTTTTTCAATCTTCAACACATCGCCTTCCTTGACGAGATATTGTTTCCCTCCGGTTTTGATGACAGCGATCATAGAAAAAGTAGTCAGTAGATAGTAGTTGGCAGTGAGTTCGAAATCGACAAAAGGATACAGGGAACCTTAAAATCTGTCAAACCGTAAATAAGCCTTTCGTATTTTCGTAAAATTTTGCGCTTTCGTAAATCTATAATAAAAAAAGATCCCTTTATTAGGGGATCAAAGGAAGTTGGCCGGAAGAGACGCCGCACGTCCCGTGTGAGCGCTTGTTCACTCCCAGCTGAAAGATCGCCTGCAGCAGGCGTCGATTCAGCGCCTCGAAAAGCTCCGAGGCCTGCAATGCCGTCATCAGAACCAGTCGTGCCAGTTCGCCCTTGGCCTCATGCTCCAAGGACTTCAGATTGAGCATGCGCTCGATCGGCACGGCCTTGACCCCCTGGTTGTACACGTAGGTAAAGAGCCACTCCATGGCCTCGGGCATCCCCTCCAGTTCGGCCAAGGCCTTCAGAAAATCCCAGAGCCGGAAATGGTGGCGCTTGATTTCCACCCCCCACACAAACCCCAGCACCCGTTCGTTCGTCCCCTCCTTCTTCAGGAACCTGCGACACCCCCTCTCGCTGTCTTCCGGTGCAATCGAGAGCTGCGGGGGCAGCCCTTTCCGCTTGGTAACCATGATTCCGAGTCGCATGCGACCTCCCTCCTCTTATCGTGCTCATTTCCTATCACACATCTCACAAAATCGTCAAGAGAAAACAAGGTCAAAATTGACTTCCGATCCGCAGTCCATACACCTCGGCCTGGCCCGCATTCAATTCCAATACTTGATCTGCAACCGCTTTCGGCATATATCGCGCCGGCGATTCTCCCGATTGAGGTGCTGGCAAGGTCACGATGTCGACGACAGTGCTCGCGTGAATCCAAATGATGTCGAGCGGAAAATGCATGTGGTACATCCAAAAGCTGTAACGATCCGGCAACCCCATCTTAAATAACATCCCGTGATCAAGGGGCATCGAATCACGATCACTCAACCCTTGATGAATAGCCTCAGTCGTCGAAACGGTTTCGATGATGAGCGATTTTCCATTCACCATGGTTCGAACAACGGCCCCCTCTCCAACTATTCTCCTATTCGAGCGAATAGGAGAATAGTTTTGGAAAATAAACAAGAGTATGACAAAAATAATTGTTGCTCCCATGAACAACAAAATCTTATGAGACTTCATACTTTCGGAATTCTTGATCTTCGCATCAAACGAACAAAAAACGGGAGCAGGATGGTTACGCCCACGAGCACGATCAACAATAAAACTTTGCCGCGCGTTTGAACGCCAAAGGCTGCGAGACCAAACAAGAGGGCGATAGCCCACAAAATTCCGACCACATGCCGTTGCGATAAACCTGCTTTCAATAATTTGAAGTGAAGATGTGTGTCGTCTCCGCGAAATGGTGAGGCGCCGCGAATGAGACGACCAAATACGACAAGCGACGCATCAGCCAAAGGAAGCCCAATGGCCATCAAAGCGGTCGCGACTTTTGCGCCGGAAACGATCGATAAAAATCCAAGAGAAAATCCGGCGATCAAGCTCCCCGCTTCCCCCAAAAATTGTTTGGCCGGATGTAGATTGTGCGGCAAGAAACCTAAAAAGGCGGCGAGGACAATCAATGCGAGAAGAGCAACCGCCGGTTGAAAAAAAGTGTGGCTCAAAGCCAGAGCTGTAATGAGACCGGCGCCGATAATCGTTTGCCCGGCCACCAGTCCATCCAACCCATCTAAAAATTTCATGGCATACATAACCGCCAACAACCAGATGAAGGTGATAAAATCGGCCGGCATATCCAACCCTCCATGAACACCAAAAAGCGATCCGGGCAGCGTCCACCAGATAAGTGAGTAAGCGCCGTGCCCGATCCAATGCGTCACGTGATCGATACTCGTTCCGCTTGCGATGATGAGGAGCGCGGCCAGAATCGGAAAAATAATTTGAATCTTTGGGGAAAGATCAAAACGATCATCCAATAATCCACCAATCATTAAAACGACAACGCCCAACAAAAAACCGGTGATCTGCAAGGGATCGATCCCTTGCAAGGGAATAACATTCAACGCGAACAACGCGCTGATCGTCACGATGAGCGTAAGCCCGATTCCCAAACCGCCAAAGAGCGGTGTGGGCTTTTTATGAATTTTTCTTCCTCCACGAGGCTGGTCAATTGCCCCGAGCTTCTTTGCCCAAAAACGAGAACTGAATGCCAACGACCAAGACAGAATGGCCACGATCACGATCAACAACCCGAGCACGCCCAAAGACATAATCACATTTGAAGCTTCGCTTTTTCAACCTTCAAATGATTTCCCGGTTGCAGCACCACAGTATCGCGACGTCCCACCTCTTTACGCAACAAAAGATCAGCGAGCGCGTTATCAACGCTCTCTTGAATTTTTCGCCGCAACGGTCGCGCGCCAAACAGAGGATCAAAACCTGCCTTGGCCAACTCTTCCACGGCTGCATCTTCGGCACGAAAGCCAATCCCCTCCTGTTCCTCCAAACGCTTGGCGATCGAGCCCATCATGAGCCAGGCGATCTGCGTGACATCGTCGAGGGTCAAAGGCTTGAACACGATCACCCCGTCAAAACGATTTAAGAATTCCGGACGGAAGATTCCTTTGAGCTCACGCTCCAAGAGTGTTGTTTTAATTTGCTCGAGCGGCGTCCCGGCCTTGACCTGATCTTGAATAAATTGCGTACCCGCGTTGGAGGTGGCGATCAAAACAACATTTGTAAAATCGACGGTCCTGCCCACGCCGTCAGTCAGCCGCCCATCATCCATCACTTGAAGGAAAAGCGTCAAAATATCCGGATGCGCTTTTTCCAGTTCATCCAATAATACGATGGTGAAAGGATTTTTGCGCACCGCTTCCGTGAGTAATCCGCCACGCTCATCCCCGGGTGTACCGATGATGCGTGCGACAGACGTGTGATCTTGATATTCGGACATGTCCAAACGAATCATCGCCTTTTCACTCCCAAAATATTCCGCAGCCAAAGCTTTGGCCAGCTCCGTTTTGCCGACACCGGTCGGACCCATAAATAAAAAGTTTGCGATGGGCCGCTTGCCTTCGCGCGTACCGGCGCGCGCGCGACGCATCGCTGAAGCGACAGCTGTCACGGCATCTTGCTGTCCGATCACACGCTCATGCAAGTGCGCCTCCAAATTCAATAATTTTTGCGATTCNTCTTGCGTGACCGACTCGACCGGCACGTTGGTTTTGTCGTGGACAATGCGCGCCATATCTTCTGCGGTCACAAACGTTTGCTCACCGCGTTCCTTGCGTGCCAACACCGCGGCTTCTTTGGCGATGTCAAGCGCGCTTTCCGGTAGATGCCCGTCTGTGAGGTACCGCGCCGCCAACTGCACCGCCTTTTCCAGAGCTGCGTAAGAAAAAAATACGTGGTTCTGATATTCGATGTACCCGCTCTTGGCCATGAGCACGCGGATCGCGTCATCCGGTTCCATGTCAGGCACATTCACGCGCACCAGTTTTGTTCCCAACGAGCGGCGCTCCAAATATGTGGTCCAAGCTTGAGGCGTGGTCGTACCGATCATTATGAAGTATCCTTTGTCGAGTTCACTCGCGAGCGTCTCGGCCAAATCCATGGGCCCGCCACTCCCCTCCCCGGTCAACGCTTCAATCCCTGATAGAACAAGAATAATATTTCCGCTCATCCCAACCTCATGCAGCATCGCGAGCAACTGTTGCGCAGCCATGCCCGATTCCCCAACCGCTACGAGCTGCGGTAAATGAACAGACACCAGTCGTCGATCAAACAGTTCCGGCGGCACGTCTTCCTCCACCATGCGACGAGCAAGCGCCTCAAGCAACGCGGATTTTCCCGATCCGGGTTGACCGACCAGCGCCACGGAACGCCGACCGCTTTCGATCGCACGCAATAATTCTTCCATTTCTTTTTCGCGACCGATCACCGGTCCGATGTAGCCGTTACGAGCCAGAAGCGTCAGATCCTCACTGTACCGGTTGAGCAATACGGTTTGCTGCGCGGTCATGGCTCGGTTCATGGCCGTATTGGGTTTGAGTGCGGCCAGTGCGACAAATCTTGAATGTTCTTCTTGCAACTGTTCTTGAATCCGTATCCATTCCATAACCTGCAACACATGCTTGATCGGATAGCCGCCCGCGTCCAAAACTTCCTGTAACACCGGTTCGGCTAAAAGCGCCTGCAAAAAAATCTGTGTCGTACCAACGGTTTTCCGGTGCTCTTCCCGCGCTTGAAGATAGGCTTGGATCAAAACTTTCTTGGCCGCCAAAGACAGAAACGTTGGACTGCCGGCCGGGGCACGACGCAATAAGCTCACCAGTCCTTCTTTTATTTTTTCAAAATCCATACCCAACCGCGTCATAAAAATTCCACCGGCGGCACTCGTGAGCGCCGCCGCGAAAAGATGTACGGGTTCAACCTCGATACGGCCGACTTTTTCCGCGAGCTCATACGCATGCTCCACCAATCCCCAAGCCGCTTCTTGAAAATGAACAGAGATTTCTTTGACATGATGGGGATCAGACACGGTCTTTTCCGCCAAACGCTCCAAATCACGTTTCGACTTTCCCCAGCTCGGCAACGGCTTTACCTGCTCGGAATACACTTGCAAACGAAAAATAAGAAAGCATAACAGCAAAAAACCCAGCCATAAAAATCCACTCTCCCAATGATGAACACTCCAATATCCCCACGTCCCCAAAACAAGAAAAGCGTTGGCGCGAGCCACACCGAAAAAAAACAGACTGAAGCAGCCGACAACGATGATGGCTAAAAACAGATGGAGAACGGCGTTCACCTTTAACCGTAGTTTTCGAAAACCAAAAGAAAAATGATCGGCGGCTGCGGTCCACACCAAGTATCCATCCGGTGAAGAAGCCCCTACTCCGGCTCCATGGCACGCGGAACAGTTGATCGATGTCCGCGGATCACCTTGGCAGGTGGGGCAGATCGTGAATTCAGTGGTACTGGAAGAGGCCATACGATGATCAGACGATCCCTTGATACAAAGATTGCAAAAAAAGGATCAGGCAGAGCGGAGGAACAATAAGCCAAAGAATGATAAAAAGAAAATACGTGATCGCTTCTATCACATAGGCGATGAGACGACCGAGGAGAACAAAAAACCGCATAAACACGCTCACCAACCTGCCGCTCCAATCATACTGCCCGTACATGGGCACAAAAAAATTCTTCAACCAAATACGAAACTGGTAGCTCGTCCAGCGATACGATAATCCCTGACCAAAATAACGCAGCAGACCCCAAAAACCCCTGGTGTACCACCACACGGGAAAATGAACCACGCTCCCAAAAAGATCAATAAAAAAATACTTTGCTACGGAACCGGTGCGAGAAATCATGCCATCATTAAACCATAAAAACGACTATTTCGCCATCGCATATCCCGTATGCGAATCCAAAAACTCCATGTGATCGACCGGCACGTAGCCCAAAGCCTTCACCCGTTCTTCCAATGAGTGCAGCGTTTGCGTTTGAGCTGATTGATTTTCCAACACGGAAACATTTTCCTGTAATGCCTCAAGACGTTTCTCCAAAACGCGCAAATGAAATCCTCGCGACGCCGCCGCATTCACCTCAAAAATATACACCCCAAAACAGCCGAGAGTAATTCCAAGGATCAAGAGCGACCATGCGGTTTTCCCGGCCTCACTCAACTTTCGCCCCACCGGCATCGGCAGATGGAGTGTTTCATGTGGTCGTCTCATGGAGAGAGCAAAGGTTCGAGTCATAGGGTTTTGATGGCGCAACGGAGTTTGGCGCTTCTGGCGCGCGGATTTATTTTTATTTCTTCGGGAGCGGGGCAAACGGGCTTCTTCGTCAACACCTGAAATTCCGGGATAGATCGAAACGTGTGCTTTACCACACGATCTTCCAATGAGTGAAACGAGATGATCGCGAGACGTCCACCCTGGAGGAGCAACTTACGTGAACCCTCGATCGCCTGCTTAAGCGCTTCCAGCTCATCATTAACGGCGATGCGTAAGGCTTGAAACGTTCGTGTGGCCGGATGAATGCGCCCTCGTTCATACGAAGCGGGAACGGATGATCGAATGACCGTCACAAGATCGAATGTCCCGATGATGCGAGCGACTTTGCGTGCTTTGACGATGCCGGCGGCGATACGTCGCGCAAACCGATCTTCTCCATAATTCCGAATCATCTTTTCCAAATCCTGTTCGCTCCAAGAATTGACGATGTCCGCGGCCGTCAATCCGTCCTCATTTGCCTTTGGCCCAAAACGCATGTCGAGCGGCCCATCTTCTAAAAACGACAAGCCCTTGGCGCGATCCACTAATTCGTCTGATGAAAAACCCAGATCAAGAAGGATTCCGTCGAACATTCCCGTCTTTTCTTCCTCTGCCACGCGCGCCAGATGACGGAAGTTTGCTTCAATTCCTCGCCAACGATCACCGAAAACAGATAATCGTTGGCGAGCGCGTTGCAGGGCTTGCGAATCCACGTCCAATGACCACACCTTGCCATCCGGAGATGAACGGCGCAGAAGTTGTTCGCTATGCGTTCCTCCGCCCAAAGTCGCATCCAGATATCGACCACCGGATTTCACGTCAAGGACATGCATGGTCTCCTCGACGAGAACCGCTTGGTGGAGCGTCGGCATAGTTCTACACTCCTAGCCCGCCTAATCGTTCCGCGATGTTGTTGCCTTGCGCCTCGGTTTGCTGCGCATACATCTTCCATGTGGCCGCATCCCAAATTTCCAGACGATTGTACAAACCGGCAACCACGGCATTCTTGCTCAACCCGGCATACGTGCGCAGATACTCCGGAATGTTGATGCGGCCTGTTTTATCAACTTCGACTTCCATGGCACCGGCCAGCATCAAACGAGCAAAGGCCCGCGTATCCGCCTGTGACATGGGTAGATTGGCGAGCTTAGTCGCCAACACCTCCCATTCTTTCTTCGTGTAAAGGAACAAGCTACGATCTAAGCCCCGCGTCACGACCGCCCCTTCGGAAAGAGACGCCCGAAACTTGATCGGAATGGCCAACCGACCCTTGTTATCCACCGTGTGATGATATTCCCCGATAAACATAAAAGGGTTGGGTGAAAATGGGTATTTTTTGACGTAGGAGGCCCGCCAAAACTTTCCCCACTCTTTGCCACTTGTCACCATCTTATGCCACTATCATCCATCGGTCAAAATATGAAAAAACAAAAAAATTTCTCTCTAATGAGAGAAATTTTCGTTCTTTTTCTGTTCGCGTGTGGATAATCGATTTTCCCACACGTCGAGTCGCTAGGCGCTAGTTACTACTGACTAGCGACTAGAAACCTGCTTCGTAATTTTCGATGGTACGCGATAGCAAAACGATGCGCCTCGTCACGCACGGAAATCAGAATATCTTTGTATGGCTCGCACAACTTACAGAGTTCTTGATTTTCCCGCGAACAGACAAGATCATTGCGTTTACGTTCTGCGCCTTTTGCGAGACCGATGACAGGCAAATTGATTTTAAGCGATCGCAATGCCCCCTCTGCCGCGTGCACTTGCGGCAAACCGCCGTCGATCAAAATCAGATCAGGTTGGCGCCACGTATTTTTGAAACGACGGGTGATCACTTCACGAATGCTCGCCACATCATTTGATCCCACCACGCTCTTGATCCGAAATTTACGATATTCCGCTTTGGCCGACGCCCCGTTTTCAAATACGACCATCGAGGCGACCGATGAGGTGCCGGAGATGTTTGAGATGTCATAGCCCTCGATACGACCGAAGAGATTGATGACCATTGGAATTTGGAATTTAGAATTTGGAATTTCGTCGTCACGACGCAACACCGCCACATCCTGTATATGTTCCAACGCAAAAATTTTATTTCGCAAAGCTGCCGCTTCTTCAAAGCGATGATCTTTGGCCGCCTTCTTCATCTCGCGTTGATATTGACGGAGAAGCCCGTCTTTTTTTCCTTGAAAAAACTTTATCAAATCGCGAATAATTTTTCCGTACGCTTTTTTATCAATCGCGTTGATGCAAACGCCCGAACATTGTTTGAGATGAACGTAAAAGCAGGCTCTCTTTTGTCCTGGCACACAGGTGGACCAAGGAAAAATTTTTCGAATAAGATCAAGTGCGGCGCGCAACGAAGCCGCAGATGTGTACGGACCGAATACGGCTTTGTATTTTTTGACGCTCCCCTCTTCCAAATCCGTACCGCGAATCAAAAGCGGCTTGGGAAAATCTTCTTTCGTGATCACTAGGTATAAAAAACTTTTATTATCTTTTTGCAAAACATTAAATGGCGGCCAGTAGTGTTTGATGAGGTTGGCTTCAACAATCAAAGCTTCGATGACCGAACGCGTTTCAATGTAATCGATAGAACGGATATTCGATACCATCTCCTGAATGCGAGCATCGTGCGGATGAGTAAAATATGATGAAACACGCCTCTTGAGCGAAGTCGCCTTCCCAACATAAATCACCTTTCCTTTTTCATTCTTCATCAAATACACGCCGGGCGTGTCGGGAAGAGAGTGGTTTTTGAGTTTGATCGAGGAAGGAATCATATGCGGAAGTCTCCACCTCTCGGAGGGGGAGATTTAGAGGGGGTGGGAGCCTAGGGATCAATGGATAAGGCTCCCCCC
>JGI1358J11329_10000581_pt1 | contig 32441 bp, 30 predicted proteins | sample Subgroupgradi54m_FD_11329 | JGI IMG/M metagenome (IMG submission 11329)
CTGATACGCACCAACCCCGGAGAGCATTATGAGTGGCTTAAAGCTTATCCGCCCATAGCACGCGCCGGACAGTCCATATTCATCTACAAACTGCCGGAATAAGCGATCTTACGGAACGTAAATCGCTTGAAATTCCGTCGCTCGGACAGAATGAAAGCAAGCTTTTTATTCTGCTCCTCGCTAGGAATTATAGACAAAAAGACATATATCGAAAAATCAATATATCGGCATACCAATGCCGATATATTGATTTTTAGCATAAAATACTCCTTGACATATTTCCTGCATTTGCTATAATGTCTTTACTGTCCCAAAAGGGATTGACAGCAGGTAGCCCGTGAGGGACGCCTTCCACTCCCCGCCTACAGCCCGTGGCGAGTGAGAACAAATGGTTACAAATACCGGGCTGATGCATAAATGGCCGCGCTGATGAGATATGACTGAATAAGCGCAGGGGCCACATAAGCAAAACTCTCTACCGAAATCACGGCTCGGATAATAGGTAGAGAGCGGTAACACGAGCCGAAACAAAACCGTCGGAGCGGAATCTCCGAAGGAGACTGTAGAGGGAAGTACATCTTTCTGCCTGCAGTAGCGGGGAAGCCACCAGAAAGATCCCTCTACACTCCTTAGTTCTTTAAAAACGCCCACATGGTGACCCCATCACTAATGTCGGCAACACAGCGCAGCGCTTACCCTTATACAAGGATACGTAGCACTCCGCTGATCTTTCTTAAAAGAAAGATACTCATAGAATATCGGAACCTCTTTCATTTCATATATACATGAGGTTCGCGATACCCAAAAACGGTTGCGAGTGCACTCAATAAGGAGCCACTCATTATGCAACTTTTATTCTCCTGCGAGCTATGACCTCGCAACCGTTTCTCATCACACCCAACTAGTGCACACCCGCGCTCTTGGGTGTTTTTTTATTTTAAAAATTTTTACCCCCCCCTGTGTCATTCCCGCGAAGGCGGGAATCTAGATTCTCTTTTCTCGAGTAAGAAGACTGGATTCCCGCCTTCGCGGGAATGACAGAAACTAAGATAAAACTACTTCAACTTATAAAATACCTTATTGCCAAACCGCAGATCAATATAATCAAGCATATTGCGCTTGGATCCGATCTCTTTTTCGAGTACGGTCTTGAGGACATAGATCGTATTATCCAGATCGTTATCCCGCTCGATCATAAGAGAGAATCCCTGTCTCGTTATCACGCGCACTTCATGGGCAATGGCACTCAAAAACTCATAGCCCACGATAGGGGTACCTATGACAGACGGTATCTTCTGGCTGATCTCGACAATGCGCTGCATCATTCCTCTATCGATCACTTGCGTACCCACGGCAATATCAGGCATATCAGTCGATATTTTTGTAATAAGAAATCCGTTCGTCTGCGGAGCTTGCTGATAGGCGAAACCCATGCTGTCAAGATATACGCATTGAGTCTGCTTACCTTCCTGCAAAGCCACTGCCTCGTCCACCTTGTCATTGCAGATAATACCGAATAACGTCCTCTCTTTAACAGTTATAGAAAGAGTACGAGGAAATTCTTTTGCGATATTGACTTCAGCAATGAGAGGAAAATCATGTTTCAGTTTATCAGCGAGCATGCCCGTCGGGGTCGCTAACAAAAATGCATACGGCACCATACCGAAATACGATCCTGCGATTGAAGCCCTAAGGCTACGGCGCACATCATCTTCATGGAGCGAATCAAGTCCCCTAATGGAGATAGCAGAGACGCGAAACGATTCTGCCCGCACCATCAGTACGAATCCCGCAATCAAAAGTATCACAGCGCCGACACCGCCAATGATCCAAAGCTTGCGGCTTTTTTTAAGATCTCCGAATTGTCGCCTTTCTTTTGGGGTGTAGAGAAGGCGGTTGTTCATACTACAATGCGTTTAATAAGCGGATTGATTCTGGTAAGAACCTCATAAGAGCTTGTCCCTATCATACGCCCGAATTCTTCGGCGTCTATCATTTCTTTTCCTTGCGCTCCGATTAAAACCGCCTCACTGCCCACCCGCGCAGATGGAATATCGGTTACATCAATCACCACCATATCCATGGAAACACGCCCCAATACGCTGGCACGAGCACCTTCCACTAAGACTTTTCCTTGAGAAGAAAATCCGCGGTCATATCCATGCCAATATCCGATAGGAAGAACGGCAATCGTCGTGGTGCGGTGCGTGCGCTCCGTCAGATCGTACCCCACAAAAGAACCTTTGGGAATTTTTTTCACTTCAGCGATAACTGTTTTCCATGATAGCACGGGCTTTAATTTAATCTGCATTTCTTGCTCCTTATGTTGCGGTTTTCGCTTTTCACTTTTCGCTTCCTCCGACGGCCAGTATCCGTAAAGGCCCATGCCAATGCGCACCATATCCAAATGTGCATGAGGAAAAAGAAGTGCCCCTCCGGTGGCTGCGGCATGGCGCACTAACGGCGAAAATCCGGCCTGCTCCAAGCGCATAATATTTTCTTTAAACTCCGCGAGTTGAGCAAGCGTATAGGTCGGGTATGCCGCATCTTTGGCAGAAGCAAAGTGAGTGAATACTCCCTCCGGCTGAATCTTCTTTTTTTTGAGTATAGAGATAAGACGCGTAATATCTTTTTGCAAAAACCCCTGACGGTGCATACCTGTATCGAATTTTAAATGAATTGCCGGACGTTGGGCCAACATACCCAAAGACTCAAGAGCATCAAAATTTGAAATGCTGATACGGATATCTTCGCGCGCGGCATCAAGCATACGCGAAGGCAACGTGAAGCCAAGCACCAAAATGGGACTGGCAATGCCCTCACGGCGCAGACGCAACGCTTCTACGATCGAGTCCACGCCGAACCATCCTCTCTCCGCAAATCTTGGCACTCGCGCAATCTCTTCGGCAGCCGCCACCAATCCGTGACCATAAGCGTTTGATTTGATTACTGCCATCAATCGGGTATCCGCAGAAATAATATCAAAAAATCCCCCCACATTGTGGCGGAGAGCTTTTTTGTCTATTTCAATCCATGTACGGACATTGTTCATATGAGCATTTAAGAGATTGACCAAACGTACAGAAGAAATTACACTTTCTTCAGATCAAAGATACATACAAAAAAGGAGTAATCTAAATGGTAACGGTCTTTCAGCCAACACGTGAAAATCTCCATCCGAATATCATCAAGGTATTTGAGAAGAATTATGAATGGCAACATATACATGGCTACGGAACGGGATTCACAGTTGATGAAATCCTAAAGATCACTCTTGGTATCCATGTAGGCGCATTTACCATTCTGATTCAAGATGGCAGCGATCGACATCACGGCAACACGGCAACAATGGTTTTCAATAAAGAAGGCGCGCTGATTGATGTCCGCGTATACTATAATCCTATCGAAGATGTTAAGCCTCCCAAAAAAACATTTATCGGGGCACCAGTAATAGACGGATCAAAGCCACTAAGATTAAAACCAAGCCGGAAAAAAGATAAACCTGTCGATTACTCGGAGATGTAAAGATCATACAAAACCACAATAATCTTTCCGATATACGGAAAGATTATTTTATTTTAACGCCTTATTTCTTTGATCCCCCCCATATACTCCTGCAACACCTCCGGTACGCAAACTGATCCGTCCTCCTGCTGATAGTTTTCAAGAATGGCAATAAGCGTGCGTCCGATGGCAAACGCAGTTCCATTGAGCATGTGTAAAAATTCTAATGTGCCGTCTTTACGGCGAACTTTTATATTCAAACGGCGGGACTGAAAGTCAGTGGTATTGGAAGTGGAATGCGTTTCGCGGTATTCGCCCGCTCCGTCTTTTTGTCCCGGAAGCCATGCCTCCAGATCATATTTTGCCGCCGCCGAATCGCCCAAATCTCCGGTACAAATATCAAGCACGTGGTAGGGAACTCCCATGCCCTGCATAAGCGCCTCCTCAATTCCCAACAAAAGCTGATGCTCACGACGCGACGTTTCAGGTAATACAAAGGCAAACATCTCCGCCTTATCAAACTGATGCACGCGTAAAATCCCGCGCGTATCTTTGCCGTATGATCCCGCCTCCCTGCGGAAGCACGTAGAAAATGCAATATGCCGATGGGGAAGATTCTTTTCATCAAATACTTCATTCATGTACATCGGCCCCACTGACTGCTCTGATGTACCTACGAGATAGAGGTTATCTTTGTCCAAATGATATATCTCATCCTCGCCGCGATCGAGATATCCCATTGCACGCATAGATTCGGGCTTAATCAATACCGGCGGCACTACGGGAATAAAAGACGTTGCAGTCAATTCAAGTTTTTTGTCATCAATAATTTTCTGGATATTCTTTACATTACCCACAAAGTCCATCGCAAAGCGCACCAATGCAAACTCCATCAGAGCTGCTTCATTTTTTAAATATCCAAATCGTGCGCCTGACACTTTGGTCGCGCGCTCCGTATCAACAAGATCAAGCATATCCCCGATCTCAATATAATCGCGGGGTTTAAAATCAAATGATGTTTTATTGCCTACCTCGCGAAGCACTTTATTTTCCGTATCGTCTTTGCCTACAATCACCCATGGCTCCGGAATATTGGGAATCTTAAACATCAGAGATATAAATTCTTCTTCAAGAGCTTTAAGCTCAAAATCCGCGTCTCCTATTTTTATCTTCAGGGTCTTCGACGACTCGATGAGACTCTTCTTTTCATCGCCCTGCATTCCCGGAATCCGCTCGCTCATCTCATTATGCTGCTTGCGCATTTCCTCCACTTCCTGGATCTTCCCGCGGCGTTTCTCATCCACCTCAAGCAAATAATCCACATCAAAAGACATATTGCGCTTCTCAAGCGCCTCTTTCACTTTCTCCGGACTTTCGCGGATGAATTTAATATCTAACATAAAATAGAGACTGATATCTAACTATTAGCATCCGGCTTAGGGCGCATGGTCGGGAACAAAATCACTTCGCGGATATTCTTCGTATCCGTCAGAAACATGATAAGTCGGTCAATTCCCATGCCGGCTCCTGCCGCCGGAGGCATGCCGTATTCGAGTGTTTCGATGAACGCTTCATCAAGCGGATGGGATTCTTCGACACCACCGCGACCCATCTTCTCCTGCGCCTCAAAGCGTTCGCGCTGATCAAGCGGATCATTGAGCTCTGAAAACGCATTGACCATCTCAATGCCCCCTACGACAAGTTGGAATCGGCGTACGGTGTCTGCCGTGCGCTTTTTGGCAAGCGGAGAGATATCGAGCGGATGGTTCATGATAAAGGTCGGCTGTACCAAGTACGGGCGGCAGATTTTCTTATAAATCTCATCGGCGATCTTTCCTTTTGACTCATGCGGGCCGGTCTCAATGCCAAGCTGGCGTGCGCGCAGTGCAAGAGAATCGCACGTCTCTCGATCGTAGTCTGCGATTAGCGCATAGCGCTGCAACAGTTCTTTGAAATCAAACCGGGTAAACTTTTTTGCAAAAGAAATCTCTTTGCCGTCATGTTCAAGCGTGCCGTCCTTAATCCCCAATTCTTTCAAAATAAATGCAAAACATCGCTCCACGCAGTCCATCATCATCTCCTCATCCCAATAAGACGCGTACCATTCGATCGAGGTGAACTCGGGATTATGCGATGCATCAATGCCTTCATTACGGAAGCTCTTGCCCATCTCATACACTTTTTCAAATCCACCTACCAAAAGCTGCTTCAAATAAAGTTCAGGTGCGATGCGCAAATAGAGGTCAATGTCGAGCGCGTTATGATGAGTCTTAAAAGGCTTTGCGAGCGCTCCTCCGGCGATGGAATGAAACATCGGAGTCTCCACCTCCATAAAATCTTCTTTATCAAAAAATGCTCGCACCGCGCGCAAAATCTGCGAGCGTCTCAAAAAGCGTGCACGCACTTCCTCGTTCATGACCAAATCTAAATATCGCTTGCGGAAACGCTCTTCGACATCTTGCAGTCCATGCCACTTTTCCGGCAGCGGACGCAGTGACTTGGAAAGCATCGCCCACACCGCTACTTCAAGAGTTTTCTCTTTTCTCTGTGTTTCAAATGCTTTTCCTTTTACCTGAATAATGTCGCCGATGTCGGCCACATCGAAAAAGAGGTCGTATTCATCGCCCAATATATCGCGCTTCAGATATGCTTGGATTTTTCCGGTTCCGTCCTGAAGATCAATAAAGGTGGACCCGCCGTGCTCGCGCTTGGCCATAATGCGGCCTGCGATCGCAATCGGTTTTTTCAGTTTTGTTGCCGCGGAAAATTTCTTCACCAAATCCGCGATCTCATGCGTGCGTTCGGTTTTGGACGGATACGGATCCAAGCCCTTTGATAAAAGGGTTTCGCGCTTTGCTATGCGTTCATTGCGAATATCTTCGAATGCCATGTCAAAATTATACCAAAGAAACCCGTTTGCGGTATATTGACAGAATATAGTATACGTGATACGATATGTCCATCGTTCCCAACCGAAAAACTTTTCGAAGGAGAGCGCTCGTGAAAATCAGAACATTTGCAGTTACGGTGGAAGTGGAAGGAAGCTACACAATGGCACTGGCAAGCCTTGATCAGCAGATCAACGCTTTCAGCGAGTCTTGCCGTATAGTAGCTGTGGAGCGAGTTACCCTTTTGCCAAGACTACCCAACGAAACCTTCAGAACTACGCTTACCAAAACCGTCACCTACGACAACAGCTACGACGAGAACCCCTAACGACCAAAGCCCCGATGCACACGCATCGGGGCTTCATCACGTTTACACGTCCCTATTTACGCAATCAATCCCATAACCGCACGCGCAAGCTTATGCGAATCATGCAAAAAGGGATTACGGATTTTGGCGATCGGATCGGAGCTTCCGGATCGGCGTACGCTGACACTGACAAGCGACTTTCCAACAAAGCGCTTATCTTTTTTCATATCAGCAGGAAGACTTACGGAGGATCCAATGGCATCTGCATACTCTTTTACTAAATCCATAGAAACCGCACCTGTGTTATAAATCACATGGTCAAAGATATCCGCGCCCATATATTTTTTTAAAACATTAAGAAAATCGACAACAGAAAAATTATCCGTATGTCCCGCTTGAGTAAAGAGATTTGCTACATACACTTTCTTGGCTTTCGCAGCTACCAATGCTTTTTTAATTTCCGGCACTAGGAGATTGGGCAGCACGCTTGAGTATAAGTTACCGGGGCCGACCACTATCAAATCAGCTTCACCGATCGCCTTGATTGCACGGGGATTTGCTTTCACTGAACGCGGAGAAAGAGAAAGTTTTTTAAGATTATTGCGGATTTCTTTTGAAACCGTCACCGCATGCTCACCCTCCAACTTCTTGCCGTTTGCAAAAGTTGCCACAAGATTTACCGGACGCAGAGTCATGGGAATAAGAGAACCTTCGGCGCCTACCAGCTGCAGGAGCTGATCAATCGCCTCCTGAAAATCATTATTTTTCTGATAAAAAAGAGTGATCAAAAGATTGCCCAAGGTGTGGCCATAGAGAGATCCCTTTTGAAAACGATCATTGAGATAGTTAAAATTGCCTTTTGCAAGCGCAATAAGGCACTGGCGGATGTCGCCAGGCGGAATCATATTGAACTCTTTGCGAAGCACTCCTGACGAGCTTCCATCATCTCCCGTGGTGATGATAGCTGACAGTTCTACCGGATAGCGCTTAAGGCCTGAAAGTAATACAGATGTGCCCGTCCCTCCGCCGATCACGAGAATATGGGATCGTTTTTTCTTCATTGTTTATATAACGATGATACGTATAAGTTGGTTTTAATACTACATGAAAGAAAAAAATATAAAACCCGACATGTTACCTGTCGGGTCGTTGTCGCGTCCCTAAGCGTGGAGGGTTACTCGATAGCGAATGCGATCAGTGTCCGATCATCATCAAGATTTCCGACTTCCCGAACAGCAAGCTCTCGCGTCGCGACGTCAAGATACTGTCGGAGCATCATGCATTTCTCTTCGCCAGTAGCTTCCATCTTTAGTAGCCCCGCGACCTGCATACGGAAAAAACGTTCAAAGATGAAGGGGTAAACGCCATCGGAAAAAAGCACTACCGTATCGCCCTCATCCAAATCAACATATCCGTATTTGACCTGCGCCAAAGCCGACGGCTCACCGGTGAGCACGCCGTAGGTCATCCTGCGGGAAGCGCGATTCCGAAGCTCCCTGCGCCAGAACAAATATCTTTCTCTGTCCTCGAGAAACCGCCATCCTTCCCGGAAACTCTCGAGAATCCCAACGGGATTCTCGGAAATAAATACCGGGAAAAAATCTTTATCATACACGAACACGCCGCAATCGCCGATACATCCGTACGCAAATCTATTCGGGTGCGCCAAGATCGTCCCCGCAATCGCCGTACAGCACATATAATCTCGCCCCAAGTAATCGACGGTTTCAGACGTAATACCTGCCGCCTCATTCAAATCACAGATGCCTTCATTGGCATATGCAAACGCCTCATGCAGCGTCTTGGATCCGACAGCGAGCGTGCGCGCAGTTCGGTTACAAAAAGTCTCTGCTGCGCCGTAGGAAGAAGTAACAGCATCAAGCTGATTCTCCGGTATCGTACGACTTACGCCATCCGCTACCGAAAAACCCCAACTATTTTGGAATCTCGCCACCGAGCCGCAATCATCATTCGGTTTGGAGCGTTCGTTATCCTGAATATACGAAAGAACCCTTACAATCTGCGCCATAGGAACCTCCTTGTTTTCTGTGAATGTTCTCTGTGTCTTTAGTATCACAAAATAGATATATAGTCAATATTAAAAACTCCCGCACTCTCATGCGGGAGTCCTCTCATATAATGGCCTATTTGATCTCAAGAATCTTATACTCAATCGTTCCTCCCGGAGTTTTCACTTCTACTGAATTGCCGACGCGCTTGTTCAAAAATGATTTGCCTAACGGCGATTCATTCGAAACCTTACCTTCGGCAGGCTTTGCTTCTTCAGAGCCTACGATCTTGTACGTCTCGGGACCGCGTCCTGAATCTACCACTACGGTTGATCCTACGGTTACGACATCAAGCGGGCGCTCCGCCTTGATAACTACGGCATTGCGGATCATTTCTTCGAGTTCTAAAATTTGACGCTCAAGAAGTGTCTGCTCTTCTTTCGTCTCCTGATACTCGGCATTCTCCGACAAATCTCCAAGACTTTTAGCATGTTCAAGGCGTGCGGCGATATCCTGACGTCTCGTTGTTTTAAGACCATGCAGTTCTTCTTTTAATTTTTCGAGTCCTTCTGCTGAAATGTATTCTGGCATAATAAGATAATTATTTCTAACAATAGCTAAGGATAGTAAAGAATAATAAAGCGGTCAAGGCATCTATCTGTGGATAACAATACGCGAATAATACTTACGTTGTCTTAAGATTACAAAAATACACAATATTCAGAATTGCCGCGTCGCGTCCTCCGAAGTCTTACGAAGGAGGATAACAAAAATGCATGGTACACGACAACTTCTATCTTGTCAATCTCTCACTCACGCGCCTTTCTTATGGACTGGCGGAGACGTCCGGTGTAGTGGTAGCACTGTCGCCTCCCGCATCAACGCCGTCATGCTTGGAATAATACCATTTCAAAATCTCCTTTGTAATGGGAGCTGCGATGGATGATCCTTCGCCGCCGTGCTCCACCATGACAGTTATCGCAATCTCCGGATTATCATAAGGAGCGAATGCGACAAACCACGCGTGAGGCGTTTTTACGCCCACCTGCGCCGTACCGGTTTTGGCAGCGACCGCCACCGGCAGTTCATTTAAACTCCGTGCCGTTCCCGCCGTTACGGTTTGACGCATACCGATCCGCGCTTGCTCCAGATATTGCGGATCAATCATATTTTGCCGAATAATCTCAGGTTCAATCTGCTTAACAATATTACCCCCATCATCAAGCACCGCATCAAGCAGATGAGGCTTGTAAAGCGTACCACCGTTAGCGATAGCGGCGATCACGGCAGTGATTTGCAATGGCGTTATCTTTACTCCGCCCTGACCGATGGACACATTATACGTATCGCCCACATGCCACAACGGATCTTTTGGTTCGTATGTGGGCTTACTGGCGGGATCGGGAAAAAATCCATCCTTCTCTCCCGGCAAATCAATACCAAGCTTGCTTCCGAGTCCAAACGCACTGGCATATTTTTTCAGCCGATCGATGCCAAGGCCTTTCTGATCTTTGTATCCCCCGCCGATCATATAGAAATACACGTCAACCGAGTTTGCGATCGCATCATAAAAATCAACCCATCCATGATTTTTCCAGTCTTTGAAGATCGATGACTCGCCCGGATGATAGGGGTTGGGAATTTCAATATATCCATGGGTGTATACTTTTTTATGCGGATCAATGATGTGCTCCTGCAGTGCAGCTGCGGCAAAGAGCGGTTTAATGATTGAGCCCGAGGGGAACTCTCCGGCAATGCTGCGGTCAAACATGGGAGAAAGGCGATTGTTAAGCAGCTGCTGAAATTCTTTATTGCTTATGCTTGAGCTTAATTTATTACTGTCAAATCCCGGAAAGCTCACAAGCGCGCGTATTGCTCCGGTACGGACATCCATCACGACCACGCTCCCGCCGTTTGCGCCGTTGGTATAGCTTTTCAAAAGATCATAAGAAATGTTCTGAAGATCGCCGTCAATAGTGAGCAAAAGCGGAGACCCGTTGACCGGGGTTTGGGTAAGACGAAAACGCGTTTCTTTTCCTTTGGAATCCACTTCCGCGATTTTCTTGCCCACTGTCCCGCGAAGCTGCGCATCATAAAACTGCTCAAGTCCGCTTTTGCCGATGGATTCCTCGAACTTAAACTGGGAATTTGCCTGCATGTCATTTCCAGAAACCTTGCCGATGAAACCGACAAGATGAGAAAGCGCATAAGGATTCTTATATTCCCGCCGATAACTTTCAATGACTACAATACCCTGAAGAGCGTCACGTTTGGCGTTAACCTCCGCTACCATATCAAGCGGAATATCGCGCGCAATCACCAGCTCATGAGGAGCATCTTTTACCGAGTAATCTTTCGGAAAACCCAAATCAGAGAAAAACGAATTATCTTTTTTAAGAATACCGCTAAGCGACCCGAGAACGGTTTTCAACTGATCCGAAGGGCTTACCGCTTTTTGTGCACCCATGCAATCAGATTTAACAACAGACGGCGAAGGGTAAACGCTACCCTTAATATCCGTACCGGAAACATAGGGAATCGGACATGTTTTTGCGCTTTCTTTTTGAGCTGCTACGGCATTGGTAAATGCGTCTTTTTCAAAAACAATACTAAACGACGGGATATTCTCGACAAGAGGCTTATGATTTTTATCATAAAAGATTCCCCGCGGAGGAAAAAGTGTGCGCGTCACAAAACGATTCTCCTGCGACTGCGCATACAGCTCATCACCCTGCGTAATCTGCAGGGAAGCGGCGCGAAACATCAGATAGCCCATACCGAGAAACGTTATGGAAAGAAATAACAGCGACGAGAGCTTCCCGATCGGTTTCTCAATTTTACCCTCCCAGATAGTCCCGCCCGCATTGAGCGCGCTGATTGAATCGGCCAATATTTCATCCGGATCAAGCAGTGATCCGTGTGATCGCGAAAAACTTTTTTTTCTCATAAGAGATGGATGAGCGTCGAGGCAGGTACTATCATGATACGAAATCCAATAAGAAGAATAAGAGAGCAGAGGGCCACCACCGGACGCGACTCCGTATTGGAAAAAAAGGACTTCATCGGCTCGCACATCCAGGCGAGTGCTACCAGAAGAAGCGTGTATGTCCCTGCGGGTAAAAATCCAAGCGTATCCATTATTACACCCGCAACCAGAGCAAGAAGAAGGCGCTCTCCCAAATCAAAACGCCAAAACCAATAACAAATCACCGCGACCATCAAAGGCGGCACAAACCCTCCCGCGACTTGGCCGAATAGAGTGTCAAAGATAAAGCCAAGCCCGATGCTCGCAAAAAGATAAAGAAATGTTTTCATTTAATTACTTATTAGACCTGTCCCCTTATAATTTTCGTCGCGAAATTTTCAGATTTCGAGCGAGGCGAAGCAAAAATTATGAAGCATATACAGCGTATATATTGAATAATTTTTGCAAAGCCGCAGCCGAAATCTGGAAATTGCAGCAGAAAAGTTATAAGGGGACAGGTCTATTACCAGGAACAACAAATACCTCTTCTTCCTGATCCGGGTGACTCAAGAGCACTGCCCGCACTTCTTTGAAAGCTCCTGTCCCGCTTGTCTCCACGCGCACTACCTCGCCCAAGAGATACATAGCAGCGCCTCCTTTCATCATCACAAAATCGCCCATACGAATAACCGCGTCCTGGGGCAACAGCTCAAGAGAAAATCCGCGGGCGCCCAAACCCTTGGCAAATGCTTTCACTCCCGAAGGAAGCAACTCGGCATCGAATACCTGCTCTGCGTTTGAAGCAATGCTTACTTTTGCAAATGCATCCTGCACGTCATCAACTGTTCCCACCAAAACTCCGTCTGCATCTATCACCACAGAACCCTTCGCAATGTTATCATTGCCGCCCCGATCGACCATCATGTATTCCTTTCCCAGTTCCCTGCCGTAATAAAGCACACGCACGCCCCTTAAAGCCACTTTATTTCTGTCCCTAAAGCCAAGTGCTGCGCGCAGACGATCGTTTTCATGCGTAAGTTCCTCGAGTGACACAATAGCCGCAGCAAGTTTTTCCTCTCTGCTGCCCGCCTCGGCATCAGGAGAATATGCGCCATTTTTCCATAAACGAAAGGTGTTCAACGGATGCATGACATAGCCCGCAACGCTAAAAACCTCTCCCTGAACAAATCGCACCGGAGGAGACGCATTGAAAAAAATCAGCAACCCCAGAAGGATCACCGAACTGAAGCCATAAAATAATAAGCGTCGACGCATCTTAAAAAAACTAGCAATTAATGGGGGACTTTTTCGAAATCCGTACTCACCAGAACTTCTTTCAAAGAGTCAATATCCTCGAGAATAATACCCGTGCCGCGCACAACCGCAGTAAGAGGATCTTCCGCAACTTTAACGGGAATTTTTGTCTCTTCCTGAATCAAATGATCTAAGCCGCGCAAAAGCGATCCTCCTCCTACGAGTATAATGCCCCTGTGCATAATATCAGCTACGAGTTCAGGCGGCGTTTCTTCCACGGCTGACTTGATCGCATTTACCAATACATTGATGGAGTGGCGCATGGCCCGGCGAATGTCGGCATCATCCACAATCAGCTCTTTGGGAAGTCCGGTCACTAAATCTCGGCCGCGCATAGTTGCCTCCATGGGTTCCGGAAGTTCATGCGCTGATCCGATGGCGATTTTAATATCTTCTGCGGTGCGCTCGCCCAAAAGCAGCTTGAATTCATCACGGGCAAAACGGATAATATCTTCGTTTAATTTGTCTCCCGCAATGCGGAGATTTTTTGAAACTACGATACCGCCAAGAGAAATCACCGCAATATCAGAGGTTCCTCCGCCTATATCCACCACAAGAGATCCCACAGCTTCTTGTACGGGAAGGCGCACGCCGATTGCTGCTGCCATAGGCTCTTCTACGAGATAAACTTCTCTTGCTCCTGCGTTTTTGGCCGCATCTTCTACTGCGCGCTTCTCCACTTCTGTCACGCCCGAAGGAATACCGATCACCACGCGAGGGCGCGCAAACATGGAATACGTATCTTCATGCACCTTGCGGATAAAATGCTTGAGCATTTCCTCCGTTACTTCAAAATCGGAAACCACGCCCGCAACCAGCGGGCGAGATGCAACAATTTGAGCAGGCGTACGGCCCACCATGCGCTTGGCATCAGTGCCGATAGCTACGATCTGACCGGTCTTTTGATTTATCGCAACCACGGAAGGTTCATTGATCACAATGCCCCGTCCCCGCACATAAACAAGGGTATTTGCCGTACCCAGATCAATACCAATATCTTTAGAAAAATATCCAAAAAGTTTGTTGAGCATGAGAATAAGAATAACAGTCCTGCGTCCAGTTCTCGATTAAAGCATCTCAAACAGTTCAACTTCTGAAACAAACTCTGCCTTTGGCGCATTGCGCGCTTTCACTTCTATCACATTCTTATCAATCGTTTTCTCGCTTATCACGCACCGCCACGGAATTCCAATCAGATCGCCGTCCGCAAATTTCTCGCCTGCTGATTTATCTTCGCGGTCATCGTATAATACCTCAATACCCTTTGCAAGCAATGCATGATACAATTTTTCAGCACCTTTCTTTATCTCAGCACGCATGCTTGAAAGCTCAATGAGATGCACGCGAAATGGCGCTACGGATTCAGGCCAGATAATACCTTTGGCATCGCTATGCACCTCAACTACCGTTCCCATCAGCCGTCCAAGTCCTATTCCATAACAGCCCATGATCACCGGCTGCTTATTGCCCTCCTTATCCTGAAACGTAAACTCAAACGCATCTGAAAATTTTGTCTTCAATGGAAAAATATTCCCCACCTCAATTGATTTTTCTTTACGGAAATTACTTTCACCGCATTCGGGACATGCGGGCGTTTCGTTCTTGATCTCCTCATTGACTGCCATGCGACAATTGCTGCAAATATAAATCGTATCCTCTCCCGCATCAGTTATCGTTTGAAACTCATGGGAATATTTAGAAAATGTACCCCCTGATGCGTTCGTAAGAAACGTCTGATCTCCGATCCCTGCGCGCTCAAAAATGCTGCGATATGCTTTTTTCTGGATATCATAAAATCGTTCAAAGTCCTCCACATCGGCATGGAACGAGTAGCAGTCCTTCATGAGAAATTCGCGGCCGCGCAAAATGCCTGATTTGGCGCGCAGCTCATTGCGAAACTTCGTCTGGATCTGATAGACCGCCAAAGGAAGATCACGGTAAGAATCAACGAATTTCTTGGCTAGTGGCGTCACAATTTCTTCATGGCTCTGTCCGAGTACGATCTTTTTTCCGTTGGAAAGTTCCGTATGAAAGAGAACATCAATTTCCGATCGTCCCGTCTGAATATAATTCTCAAGGGGATGGAGCGCCGGCAGAAGCAATTCTTGCGCGCCCGTGGCATTCATCTCCTCGCGAATAATGGCTTCAATTTTTTTAATCACACGAAGTCCGAGCGGCAGATATTCATATACGCCGGCAAATGTTTTTTGCACAAAACCTCCCCTCTCAAGGAAAATAGCGTTCTTTGCCACCTCGTCTTTAGGAGATTCTTTGATTGTTTTGCCGAATAATTGAGATTGTCTCATGCACGCATTGTACTCCAACATTATAAAAAAGAAAATTGACTTGAATCTCGGGGCGTGGTACCTATTAAGCAGCTTCTTTCGTATCAGGTACACTTCTTTTTCAGAGGAAAATTACCTATGCCAAACCCATGGCAAGAATTTCAAAATATCGGCTATCGCATAGAAGATCTCGGCCGTCCGGCGGTATTTCTCATGCCTACGTATAAACTCGATTGGCCATATATGGAACGCCACACGGTAAGAGACGATCTGCACGCCTTTCTCCTTGCCTACTTTGGATCATTCACCACCACGATCACTCCCTTCTTTGGATTTTATAAAAAGGGATCGGGTGTAATGATCCATGACCAATGCTATCAATACGAAGTATCATTTGTCGGCAAAGACCGCATTGGACTTCTCATATCAAAGCTCGCCGTCATTGCCCGGCGCATCGAAGAAGAGTGCATCTATTTTAAAGCAGGCGAAGACGCCTGTTTGATCTATCCCTCCTAGCTAAAAACGTCCCACGCACGGGACGTTTTGTATATTATCTTCTACGCAGAGGTATCGTAATAATTTCTCCCAGTCCGACAACTTTCAACCGACATCTTACACACCTCAAACATCGGCGATGGCAGCTTACCAAGATCATACCAATCCCAAGATTCGGATTTTTCGGGCTCGCGCACTTCCGGATCTCCGCTCTTCCAATCGGCGATAAGCCCAATATGCACATAATGCTTGGGCGCATATTGGATTACATTTCCCAGTACTTGAAATCGCACATTCATTATCTCAATCCCGCACTCTTCTTTTGTCTCGCGCCTTGCACAATCCTCGAATGATTCCATGTATTCAAGATGACCGCCCGGAAACGCATACTCTCCTTCCCCATGCGATCCCTTTCTTTTGCCCAAAAGAACCTTTCCTTCTTCAAAATCATCACGCCAATTCCCACCCTCGGTCGTTGCTGTTCCATATCAGTATCTCCCTTTAAGATTCTACAAAGCCGCAATTCTTCTCACATGCTCCACCAGCGTGGCGGTATAGCCAAACTCATTATCATACCAAGAAAATATAACCACCAAATTACCATCGGTTACTTTCGTAAGCTGGCTATCCACTACCGCGCCGTACGGCTCGCCGATAATATCAGATGAAACCAGCGCGTCATTGGTAACTTTCAGCACTGACATCCATCGCGCATCTTTGCTCGCGTTCATGAAAAGCCCATTCACCTCTGTTGCAGTCGTTGGTTTATTTACCAATGCCGTAATCACGCTCAATGATCCGGTAATCGAAGGCACGCGCACAGAAGTTGCATCAAACTTTCCCACAAGATCCGGAATTGTCTGAATGACCGCTTCCGCAGCGCCAGTGCTTGAAGGCACGATGTTCACGGCAGCAGCTCTTCCTCGGCGCAAGTCTTTAGGATCTGGGCCGTCTACCAATTTTTGCGTTGCGGTATATGAGTGCACGGTTGTCATGCTTGCTTTTTGAATGCCAAGACTCTCATGCAAAATAGCCATCACCGGAGCTACCGAATTGGTCGTGCAAGATGCGTTGCAAGTAATTGGCTTCGCCGTTGCAAAGCGATCGTCATTCACGCCGATCAGTGCAGTGGTTACATCTCCTTTTGCCGGAGCAGTAATCACCACGCGCTTTGCTCCTGCGGTTAAATGCACGGATGCCTTTTCACCGTCCGTGAAAAATCCCGTAGATTCCACCACGATATCAATGCCCAAATCTTTCCACGGAAGCTTGGCCGGATCTTTCTCTGCGAATACTTTTATTTCTTTGCCGTCTACTACGAGCTTGCCCTCGCCCGACTGCACATCTTTTCCGTATTTATGATATACGGAATCGTATTTCAAAAGATAGGCAAGCGTAGGAGTATCGGTAAGATCGTTAACCGCCACAATCTCAAAATCCGAAAGTCCGAATGCTTCCCGAAAAAACGAACGCCCGATACGGCCAAAACCATTGATTGCAATTTTTTTCATACACAGTAAAACAGACCATTATTAAATACTTTCTTAGTATAAAATTATTTCATCGCCTGTGCAACGCGGTCGAGCGCGCGGGCATATACCGCTTCGCGCCAAGAGATATGATGAGTCTCTTTTGCTTCCGCCACCGCGCGAAACGCATTCACCATCTTTTCTTCAATAGCGGCGAGTACCTTCTCTTTCTCCCAATAATCGTTAGCTTTCGACTGTATCCACTCAAAGTATGATCCCACAACTCCGCCGCCGTTTGCCAAAATATCGGGAATAATTGTAACACCTTTGGGAATAAGAATGGCATCGGCCTCGGGAGTAACGGGACCATTGGCCATTTCCAAAATTACTTTCGCCTTCACCTCTCCTGCATTCTCGTCCGTGATCTGATTTTCCAAGGCCGCAGGAATCAAGATATCCGTCTGCAACGTCAAAAGGCTTGCATTGGTGCAGTCATGGCACAAATTTGCGCGCGATGAAAGCGGATAGCATTTGTTGCGATCTATCATGCCTGTTTTTTCTTTTGTATCGATCAGCTGCGGGATTTCAATGCCGTCGGGTTCGCACATGCCTCCTTTGGAATCAGACACCGCGATTATTTTCATTCCGTGCTGGGAAAGAAATACAGCGATATTCTGGCCCACATTGCCAAACCCCTGAATTGCCACCGTAATATCTTTTATGTCGCCGGCAAGGGGCCTACGATTCAAAAACTCGCGCAACACCACGTATCCGCCAAAACCGGTCGCCTCTTCTCTTCCTTGAGAGCCGCCTTTTTCAATCGGCTTTCCGGTAAATGCTGCGGGCATGGGAGATCCCATGATCTTGCTGTACTCATCAGTCATCCATTCCATGATCTGGCCGTTCGTACCCACGTCGGGCGCGGGAATATCTTTGTCAGGTCCGATGAAATCTGCGACCGCGCGCACATAGCCGCGTGAGAGATATTCAAGTTCGCGAGAAGAAAGCGAACGCGGATCAACCGCCACCGCACCCTTTGCGCCGCCGTAAGGAATTCCCATCAGTGACGTCTTCCATGTCATCAAACTCGCCAATGCCTTTACTTCATCGAGATTGGAATCCTGATGAAACCGAATACCGCCTTTGTAGGGGCCAAGAGCGTTATTGTGCTGCACGCGCCAGCCGGCAAATTTCTTTTCCGTACCGTCGTCCATCTTGACCGGAACTTCAAATGCAAGAATGCGATTAGGAGTTCCCAATTTTTCTTTCATCTCCGAAGAAAGATTAAGCACTTTCGCTGCCTGGTCCACCAGCATAGTTGTGTGTTCAAAAAATGTTGACATGATTTATTGCGACGAGCGAGAGGCGCATGCAAGCTTAAGAAGCTTGCATAGCGTCCGAACGACGTCGCAGCAAAGGGCTTTATGCCCTTTGTTTTCGTTTCAATATATAATTATACGCCGACAATGCCGCCTTCACGCCGTCTCCCATGGAAATGTTATTTTGCTTGAACGGATCGTCGGTAATATCTCCTGCCGCAAACACACCCTGGTGCGACGTGGTGGCAAGTTTTGAATCAATTATCACCTGCCCGTACTTATCTATATCCACCAAACCCTTGGCAATATCGGAATTGGGCACTGATCCGATTTCTACAAACACACCTTGTACCTCAAGCGTCTTATCCTGATTGGTCGTGCGATCGGTATACACAAGGGCGTTTACAAATTTGTCGCCCATGATCTGCTTTGCCTGCGCTTGAAAAATAATTTCCAAATTAGCATTTGCCCTGCACTGATTCTGCGTAACCTGATCACCTTTTAACGTATCGGAAAATTCAAGCAGGTAAACTTTCGTCGCATACGGGAACAAATCAACTGCAGCTTCCAGTCCCGCATTGCCTCCGCCCACGACCGCCACTGCTTTTCCTTTGAAAAGCGGGGCATCGCACGTCGAGCAATACGCAACTCCTTTGCCGTTGAATTCTTCTTCGCCTGGAATACCGAGCTTTTTGCGCCGTGCACCCGCGCATAAAATCGCCGTCTTTCCTTCGTACGTATTCCCTTTATCCGTCACTACTTCAAAATCACAAACATTCTGATCATTGCACCGTATCGCTTTTACACTTACGGCCTTTTCCGGCATTTTCACATCAACAAAATCAGGAAAAGACTTCACATGCTTTTCCATTTTTTCAGACAAATCAAAACCGGAGATATGCTGCTCGCCTATCCAGTTCTGAATATCATCGGACACGATAGACTGCCCGCCGAATCCCTCGGTGAGCATAAGCGTTTTTAATTGTTTGCGTGCGGTATAGACAGCAGCAGCAGCTCCCGCCGGACCGCCGCCGATGATGATAACGTCATACATAAAATTTGATGCCTGATTATTTCGCTTCTTTCGGATCTACGCCTCCCATAAACGAAGGCACGTCTTCCGGACCGTGATTCAAGAATGATTTATAAAAATTTCCCATATCAGTCTTTTGCTGATCGGAAAGATGCCCGCCGGATACATTGAACTTATAGACATGCGTCCATGCGACTATCGCTACATCGCCGTCATTTGCCGAGCGCGGAGCCATGACGATTTTAAGTCCCCCGAATCCATCGACAATCGCTTTCAGTTCTTTCACTACGTCCGGAGACACCGAGGGTTTGTAGGCGATCCAGATGCCCCCATGTTCAAGATTGTGAATAAAAATCCTGTCATTTATCTCATAGTCATACACGTTCCAATTTGCCGGACTCGAGTAGTGCGCCCCTGATGACGGCGGGTTTGAATTATAAGCTTTCGGCAGCGGATCATTAAGCGCAATATGCTCCCGTCCCACTTGTTCATAATTAAGCGTCTGATCCGGCGGGAGAACGGTTGCCTTCTTTTGAATAATCACAATAAGCCAAATAACTGCTGCTAGTATCAAAATGCTTCCGCCAATCCAATAGAATCGGCGAAGATTCTTACGGCGGATTGCCTGGCTTATGCGCTGATCGGTGAGTTCATTCATACATAAAATGCTAACACAATGAGAGACGGTTACAAAACTCCCTCTCCTGCTGCAATCGCAGAATTTTGGCTGCAACCAATTCGACCCTCCTCATCGTATATCCCCATATACGCCTTCGTCGGGTCTCATCGGTTTCGCTCAAAATCCTGCGATTTCGCGACGGAGAAGAGTTTTGCAACCATCTCTTAACCCGCAATCAATTTCTTAAACTCCTCCACCATAGGCACATCATTAGGGTCTGCACCGTAGCCTTGTGCCGTATAATATGCAGCCCAGTCAGCCGCATACAAACAAGAGAATATTTTTTCAAAACGGGTATTGCCCTGAACTTCTACCGTCACGGTCGGAATATTGCGGGCATTGTAAAGACGAGCCAAAATCTCCATGCGCTTCTGGATACGCGGATGATCCTCATCGTCGCGTAGTATTATACCGTAAAAATTATTCGAGAGCGATGCGGATGACCGTATCGCATCAAAACCCGTCATCTCATTGTGATTTGATTCCGGAAGCACATTCATGAACGCGGGGATCTTTCCGGTTTCATTAAATTTAATCTTCCAGTTATACGCAATCGCCCTGTTGCGAGCCGACGCATATATAAGAGGCACGCGGCTGAACATATCCTGGGCAAGATTTTTACCCGTCTTTTCCAAACGCGAAGGGATTAGAGTTTCAGCAAGCGCGCGCAATTCCGCCGATACCCTTTCCTGGTGCATAATTTTTAAAAGCGCTTTCATGCTAAACCCAAGAGCCGACCGGGGCTGAATACCGATGTCAGGCATTTTGATATAGGGAATCTTTTCCTGCTCCGCACGGTCAATGAGTTTGCCGCCAACCGCAATCACGCACGTCGGCATATTGCGCGTTATCGCAGCAGAAAGTCCGTCCAGCACTTCTTCCGTATTGCCAGAGTAAGAGCTTGCGATAAAAAGCCTGCGGGCCACGTGCTCGGGCTTTAATGCAGGCAGACCGTAGTCTTCATGAATAATGATATCCAAAAGCGGATTCCAGCATTTTAAAATATCAGCTGCCAAATGCGACCCGCCCATGCCCGATACTACGAACTTCTCATAGAGGCCAAGTTTGTCGGCAAATTCAACTTCCGGCTCAAAAGCCAGCTGTGCATTCTGTTTTGCTATCGCCTCGTACATCTCCATATTTTGTATAACATCTAATAAATGATAATTGATTCTCGTCCCCCCTGCATTGTCATCCCCGCGAAGGCGGGAATCCAGTCTCTCTATTTTTTATACTGGATCCCCGCCTTCGCGGGGATGACAGAAAAATCAAAATAATTTAACAATATCTTTATACGTCACTATCGCCATCAAAAGAAGCAGCGCCGCAAAGCCCATCTGATGGATGCGCGCCTCCAGCTGACCGTTCATGCGTACTCCGCGGATCTTCTCAAGAAGCACAAAAAAAATTCTGCCTCCATCAAGCGCAGGAATGGGAAGCGCATTCAATACGGCAAGGTTTACCGAGAGCATGGCTACAAACTGCAAGATATAACTGATTCCCAATACCTGCACATCTCTTCCAAACAGATAAATGCCCACCGGACCTGACACCGATACGCCCGCACCCGCATGAATAAATAACTGCCCGACAATAAACACAAGTCCTCCGATAACGGCAAGCAGCGTTTGCCATACGGTGAGCGCTCCCACGATCGGTGCTTTGTACCATGCCACGCGAGACGTCGTCAGCCGTCCCAAGCTCACGCCCAGCGGTCCCTCGCCTTGCGGCGAATCAACGCGGGGAGTTACTTTAATTTCCTTTATCTCGCTTCCGCGGCGAACCATCACCGTTATCTCTTCCCCGCGAAATCCATCAACAAAATTGCTTACGTCCTTTTCCTGTTCAATACGAAGGGAGATATCCCCTCCTTTCATTTCAAAAATCTGATCGCCGAAGCGAAGGCCTTTATGTTGGGCAGGGGAATCGGGCGCTACACCCACGATAGAAACAGGAAGATGGGAATTCTCGCTCTCCGCCAACTGCGGAGTTCCAATTGCCGCTCCCGCACTAAAGAGCACCCACGCGAGTACCAAATTCATAAAAACTCCCGCTGCCAATATCAACAGTCTCTGCCATGCGGGTCGTGTTATAAAACTGTCACGCGATCCCTCGCCTTCTCCCTGCTCTCCGAAAATTTTTACATATCCTCCAAAGGGAAGCGCATTAAACGAGTATTTGATTCCGTTTTTTACACGAGAAAATAAATGAGGAGGAAAGCCGAACCCGAATTCGTCAACCCGTACTTTCAACCAAATGGCCACATAAAAATGCCCAAGCTCATGCACGAGAATAAGAACACTTATTGCAATAAATAGCATGATCGCTGTGGCCATAATTCTTTGTCATTCCCGCGCAGGCGGGAATCCAGTTATTTGTCTTTTCATGGTCTTAACTTAAAAAGATACTCAACATTCCCCTCCGATCCGCGAATCGGAGATTCGATCTTGCCTTCGATCTTCCACCCGTTCTCATCAAGCCACGCGGTAAAACCAGCAAGCAGCTGCTCGCGCGATGCATCGTCTTTTACAATGCCGTGACGAAGCATCGCGGGATCGCGCACCTCATACTGGGGCTTAAAAAGCGCTACCACCACACCGCCGGGTTTAATCAAACGCTTGGCATGCGGCAAAATATCTTCAAGCGAGATGAGCGATATATCAATCGTAGCAATATCGGCCAATTCGGGCAATTCTTCGAGATGGCGGATATCCGTCCCCTCCATCACCACCACACGCGGATCCTCGCGAAGCTTGAGCGCAAGCTTGCCCTTTGCTGTATCTACGGCATACACCTTCACCGCACCGCGCTCCAGTGCCACTTGAGTAAATCCTCCGGTCGCTGCGCCAATATCAATACACACCATACCCTTCACATCCACCTCAAAAGCTTTAAGCGCACCATCAAGTTTATACGCCGCTCTTCCCACATATGCCGGAGGCTTTTTTACCTTGATCAGCATGGAAGGCAAAATCATCTGCGCAGGGGAGATTGCTTTTTGCCCCTCCACAAATACGCGCCCTTCCGTAACGATAATAAACGCCTCACGCTTGTCAGCGGCGTGCGAATTCTCAATTAAAAAATCATCAAGGCGCTGTTTTTTCATGAGAATAGTTACTTCTTCAACAACTGCAAGATAAGTCTCACCATCTTCTCCTTATGCTTTGCATTGCTTTCCGCCACAAAAAGCGTAAGCGCGGTAAGCGTAGCGGGTGTAATCTTTGAACGATCTAACACACCAGCTTGATTCAAAAACCAGATAAATGAATATGCCCCGCTTCTTTTATTTCCATCCACAAACGGATGGTTTTTTACCATGAAATACAAAAGATGTGCCGCTTTTTCTTCGACGGTATTATAGACCGGCGTGCCTCCGAATGATTGCATGACATTGCCCACAATGCCGGAAACCGCATGTGCATGACGCTCTGCCCCAAACAACTCCGTTGCTTCGCCTTTAGCGGCAAGCGACGTCTTAAAATCAACCAACGCCCGCTCAAGATACTCGGCGGTAAGCGCCACGGATTTTTTCGTAATTCCTTTTTCCGGCAATCTTTCCTCGTCGTATGCCTCCAGTGAAAGCCATGTATCGGCAAACGCTGAAATAAGCTCCACTACGCTTGCATTATCAATCCCCCCTCCAGACGGCAGTAGATGCCGTATATTCTCAACCGCCTTCTGAAATTCACCATAATTTTTCTTTACCACTGCCGGATTGATCGTATATCCTCTGGTGATATGCTGCTTGAGCGTCTTCGTCGCCCACTGGCGGAACTGTGTTGCGCGTTTTGAATTAATCCGATAGCCAACGGCAATAATCGCATCCAAAGAATAGAGCTGGAATGCTCTCTCAACATTCCTATTTCCTTCTTTTTGAACTTGTAAGAATTCCTTACATGTTGCCTTCCTTTCAAGTTCTCGTTCAGAATAGATATTCTTGAAATGCAGCGTGATATTTTGTGGCGTTGTATTAAAAATTTCCGCGATCTGCGCCTGCGTCGCCCAAATCGTCTCATTGCCAAAATCCCCCCGCAGCTCAATCGCCCCGCTTTTCGCCTGATACACCACCGCCTCATTTTTCTTATTTAATACTTTTTTCATAATTTCATTTGCTACACCGCCATAATCTCCTTTTCCTTTGCAAGCGCGATGTCTTCTATTTTTTTGTTGAGGTCGTCTACTATTTTTTGGATATCATTGCGCTGGCGGAAGCGGTCGTCTTCGGTGATTTCTTTTGCTTTGAATTGGTTATCAATCGCGCGCAAATTATCTTCGCGCTCTTTGCGCACGCTTATGCGCGCATCTTCCACGTAACGGCCAAGAAGCTTTACCAAATCTTTCCTGCGCTCTTCGGTAAGCGCAGGAATCGTAAGACGAATCAGATCGCGGTCTGCGATCGGATTGATTCCGAGAGGAGATGCCTGAATTGCTTTTTCAATGGGCTGCATGGCGCCCTTGTCCCACGGCTGGATGGTAAGCGTGCGCGCATCGGGATTGCCGATTGCGGCGATTGCTTTGAGCGGGGTCTTGCTGCCGTAGTAATCCACTTCCAAATCCTCAATAAGAGCTGCGGTTGCGCGCCCCGTGCGAAGCGATCCCATTTCGGATCTCAGATGCTCGATAATATTGCTTCCTTTTTGTTTGAAGTCTTGCATATATTTTATATTTAGAAGTATTTTTTTATTTTCCTATTACCGCAAACATTAAGTTTGAATCATGGGAGTTGATCATAAGCCGCTTCATGCTCACACCTGCGGGAAGCGGGATATTGCTCCATGTCATTCCCCCGTCCGTTGATTTATTGAGCTCTCCGCTTGCAGCGATGAATATGATACTGCTCTTATGAGGATCAATCGCAAGGGCTCGCACCGGCAGCACGTCTTTGTTGAAAAGAAGATTCATTTCTTTCCATGTAAGACCCGCATCGGATGATCGCAGCAACGATTTCTGAAAACTCAAGTACGCACGAGAAGCATTATTGGGATCAAGAAGAAATATTGTATCAAGACCTTTGGGCGGACTGCCGAAAAGATCATAGAGTGTGGGCGGATAGTGCTCAAGCGGAGGCCGCTCTCCTTGCGGCGTACCAAGAGGATCGCTCCAATCGCTTCCTCCGGTAACCGACTTCAGCACTTCGCCATCGGCATTGATCGCGTAAAGCTCCGATACATCATGCGGATTTCCGACAAGGCGCATAATAGGTTTGGTAAATATTTTTTTAATACGCCATGTAGTGCCTGAATTTCTTGTCTCAATGAGCGTCCCCTCACCGGTAACCGCAAGAATATGCTTCTTATCCGCGGGATCAATCAGCAGATCATACACCGGAGCACCCTCCTTGCTTGTCACATATATCTCTTTAAAATGCAGGCCCGCGTTATCGGATCGCAGTATACGGCCGTGGGTCTTTTCATAGATACCAACGTACATCGTATCTCCATTTGGGCCAAGCAGTTCAACATCATATACATCGGCCTCGGAAATCAAGACGCCGCTTGCGTCTATCATTTTATTCCACGTAAGTCCGCGATTAACACTTTTCCAAAGACCCGCACCTGTGCCTGTTACATACATTACATCAGGATCTTTTGGATGGTTTACCAATGCATAGACATTACTCGGAAAAGAAATTGTCGGATTCTCCGATCGTGCGGCATTATGCCACGTAACTCCACCGTCCTCGGAGCGTATTAAAATACCAAGATCTTCCGCCACTGTTGAAATATTACTCTTCTGGGGTATAGGAGTAATACTCACTCCGCCGTGCGGAAAAATATTGATACCAAACCAAAAAAGAGTAAACGGCAGTATCACAAACACCGCAATTCCCAGAAGTATAATAATGACAGTAATGCGTGCAATCATAGATTAAAATTATTATGACACATAAAGCGGAGCTTTTATGCACTCGAGAAACATCACATCCATACCGAGGCGCGGATTCACATTTGTAGAATCCAAGGCTTGAGCAATGCGGCTAACTCGCTTGATCGCTCCCGCGATCGGTGCCGGATCGCCACTCGCACGAATAAGGGCATTGCGAAGCTCGATAAAAATATAAGAAATTGTTTTCTCGCGAAGCTCCGGATCTTGGGACACTTTCTCGGATATGCGAAAGGCCGACACCATGTCGCGATCGCGCACTGCCGTGCGTATGTCTCGCAAAAGCGCGCGTTCTTCTTTGGCGTATGCCGGATCGCGGCAAAGTTCTACCAGCACACCGGGACGACCTGCGGCAAGCATGAGCAGTTCTTCCTCTTCATCGGAGGCGACCGCATATTCTTTTAAAATCATCTTAAGAGCCGTATCCCCCACGCAAGAAAATCCAATTGCCTGCGTACGGGATATGATAGTAGGCAGCAAAAGATCGCGGTTTGTAGTGATAAGAATAAGCAAAGTATTAGCGCCCGGCTCCTCCAAAAGCTTTAGAAAAGCGTTTGACGCCTCTTCACTCATTTTCTCAACTTCATTGATAATTGCAAGCCGCATCGCAGTTCCCTGCGATGCAAAAGAAAACATGCGCTTTAACTCGCGGATATCTTCGATCGGAATTTCTTTGCGCGTTTCTTTTTTGGATACGAGCGTGTGCGCGGTATCAAGCATGGCGACCGCGGGATGACGATATTCCGCAATCGCACGGCATGAAGAGCACTCATGGCATATCGAACGGATATCTAATTTTTTCGCACTCTCACAGAAAAAAGATTGGGCAAGCGTAAGGGCAACCGTCAATTTCCCAATATGGCTCGGTCCATGAAAAAGATAGGCATGGGGCAGACGGTCTGCTTTGCTGCTCTTATTGATATATTGAATTTGCCGATCATGGCCAATGAGTGGTATTGACATTTTCATTTATATTTGATATAATGAAGTATACGGAAGTTTACCGAAAGGACCTTTACAACAAAAGAGGCTCATATATGGGTGGTTTTGGACTCAAATATATCAGAGAGAGGAGCACCCCTTGACGAAGCTCACAGCCCTCATCATCCTCGCATTTGTAGTGCTAGCTGTGTACGGACTCGCATTCTACAAGTCAGCGAATATGATAGAAGATATCAAAACGAGGATGTCGACGCAAAGAATGTGGCAACAAGACCTTCGATCATTAACAGAGAAACCGTAAACCTCTGTTACCACTAACTGAGACTCACCCACCTATCTCAAGGACCCCTCCCGGGTCCTTTTTTCTTTTACCGTTTCGACATGATACTGCGCTTGTATACATCTAAATGTTCAAGCGCAATGCCTGTTCCTTTTGCTACGCAAAGAAGAGCTTCTTCGGCGATGTGCGCAGATACTCCGGTTTCCTGGAAGATAAGAGTTCCTATGTTGCGCAAAAGTGCGCCGCCGCCGGTGACAACAATACCTTTATCTATAATATCTGCGGCAAGTTCGGGAGGCGTTTCGTGAAGGACGGATTTGATTGCGCGGATAATTTCATCAAGCTCATCGGCAATGGCATCGGTCACTTCTACAGAATGAATCTCTACCGTCTTGGGAAGTCCTGTCATTAAGTCACGGCCCCTGATCTCCATCAGGAGACGCTCGTCATCTACGGCCACTGCAGATCCGATGCGAATTTTAATATCTTCAGCCGTGCGGTCTCCGATCGCAAGATTATAATTTTTTTTAATATAATCGGCAATGGCCTGATCGAGTTTATTGCCCGCCACCTTCACCGAAGTGGATGCCACAATACCGCCGAGAGAGATCACGGCAACATCGGCAGTACCTCCGCCGATATCAACTACCATGTGTCCCGCCGGTTCATTGATCGGGATACCCGCGCCGATCGCGGCAAGCACCGGTTCTTTCACCACATAAGCGGCTTTGGCGCCCGCCTGTACGGTTGCCTCAATCACGGCACGGCGTTCGGTGGATGTGACACCTGCGGGAACAGATACCATGACTTCCGGTCGGAACAGTCGCATGCGGCCCGATGCCTTATTGATAAAGTATCGAAGCATTGCTTCTGTCACGCGATAGTCGGCAATTACGCCATCGCGAAGCGGCCGATACGCAACAATAGTTTCGGGCGTGCGGCCGATCATCTCGCGCGCTTCATTGCCTACGGCAAGCACCATATTGTCATCGCGCGACACGGCAACTACGGACGGTTCATTTACCACCACGCCTTGCTTGGGTACAAACACGAGTGTATTTGCGGTCCCCAGATCAATTCCGATTTTTCGTACCATTCCAAAAAATGCCATACATATATTAGACCTACTGATCAATTATCTTTCTGCTGCAATCTCCAGATTTTGGCTGCGTCTTTGTAAAAATTTTTCAACATATATGCTATATATGCTTCAAAATTTTTACTTCGCCTCGCTCAAAATCTGAAGATTTCGCGACGAAAATAATTGATCAGTAGGTCTATTCTTAAACAGTAACTCTCTGAATATCCGCACCGAGTGAACGCAACCTTTCGTCTATTTTTTCATATCCGCGCTCTACGTGAGCGATGCCGGAAATAAGCGACTCACCTTTTGCTGCGAGCGCCGCAATCATATGCGCCATGCCTGCGCGCAGATCTGTCATGGTAATTTCAGTTCCGGTAAGCGGTGTATGTCCTTTGATCCGTACGCTATGATTGAATGTCGCGCCATGAAAACGGCACGGCATATCACTCAAGCACTCATCTGTTACCTCAACATTCGCCCCCATGCGCTTCAAATCTTTCGTGTACGCAAAGCGATCGTCGTATACGGTTTCGTGTATTATTGACTCGCCATCCGCCTGCGTCAAAAGAATGCAAAACGGCTGCTGCCAGTCGGTCATGAATGCCGGATGAGGACCTGTTTCAATGATAGTCGGCTTGTATGGCCGCTTACCCGAGAACTCAATGCCCCCCTTATGCTCAAGCGCAACGCCTCCGATCGCGCGCACGGATGCCAAAAATGTCTCCAGCGCCGTATTTTCCACACCGCGGATCATAATGTGCCCGTCGGTAGCAAGTGCTGCGGCGGCAAACGACACGATTTCATTTCTGTCGGGAATCACGCGGACGCTCACTCCTTTTAATTTCGAAACTCCCTCGATGCGAATACCGCGCGCTTCTTTATCTACTGCGATATCTCCGCCCATGGCATTGAGCATATCTACCAAATTTAAAATCTCCGGCTCCATTGCGGCGTTCGTAATATGCGTTACACCGTCAGCGCGCACTGCGGTGAGAAGCACGTTTTCCGTAGCCCCCACTGATGGATACGGAAGATCGATAGTAGCTCCTACGATATGATGGGCCTCGGCGTAATACGATGCCTCTCTGCGCTCCACGCGCACGCCCATTTTATTGAGCGCTTCCAAATGAAAATTGATCGGGCGATGGCCGAGATAGCATCCGCCCATGACCGGAACTTCCGCAAATCCTTTGCGATGCAAAAGCGGGCCGAATGCAAGGATCGGAATACGGTTTTTTCGTGAAAGTTCCGGTACAAGCGAAGTTGTAATTTCCGGAGTTGATATATGTGCAGTATGGTCATCGCCAAGTATCACCTTACTTCCCACGGATTCACAGAGTTCCTTCGTGACCTCGATCTCTGATGATAACGGAACGTTTTCAAGCACACACGGCTCCTCTGTAAGCAAAGAGGCAATCATCAGTTTTGATGCCGCATTTTTCGCTCCGCGAATCTCGATTTCGCCGATCATCGGGCGCCCTCCTTTTATGAGAAATTTCTGTTCCATTGAATAAATAGACAACTAGTGTCTCTATACTACCTATTTAATAATCCTTTTCAAGAGGCCGTATTTTTGCTATGGTTTGACCAAGAACCTATCTCAATAATCCATATTCTACTCCAAGCTTTTAACTTCGGCTGCAAACCATTCAGACCTCGTCAGGTTACTTAACAGTAGCCTTCCTCGGTCTTCATGGTTTTCGCTCGAAGTTAAAAGCTTTCGTAACGAAAGAGATTATTGAGATAGGTTCTAAGCTATGACCAAAAAAACCCGACGCATATTTTTCTATAGCGCCGTCGCTATATTTGTGATTTTGGCACCCATTCTCATCGCCTACTCCCTCGGATACAACTTTCATCCGGGCACAGGGGAACTGGAGAGGACAGGGGGCATTTTTATTAAATCAAAAACACCTCGTCTTTCCATCTTCCTTGATGGTGAATTCGTGAAAGTAACATCATACCTTTCCGGCGATGCATTACTCGCCGACATCACGCCAGGCACTCACCATCTGCGCCTTGAAAAAACGGATTTTCATCCATGGTCGGTAACGCTTCGTGTAGAGCCGACAATGGTAACTGACTTGAGAAATATACTTTTAATTCCTACCGCCATACCGATAGCTACCTCCACCGCAAATGAACTTGCGTCTCTTCGCGCATCTGCCACGACCGGATCATTCCGTACGCTGGCGCCAAAAGAAACCGTATCAGCTCCGAATCTTCCCACCTCCTCGCTCACTCCTTCTTTTTCCATCAATAGCAAAGGGGACTTAATCGGCAAAACATCAACAACCACGCTGAAGCTCGTTCCTCATGTGAACTCATTTGGAGTCATCAATGACATGGTTTACTTTATTGATAAGAACGGTTTCTTAGGGAAACTGGATCCTATTTCAAAAGTTATAACTACGATCGGAAGACCTGGTTTCTATCTCTCTGAAAAATCAGTGGTATTTTCAGCTACGCCCGGCGGCTCTCTTGTGATTCTCGACTCTTCCGGCGGGCTCTTCCTCTCCGACGGCTCCACTACAATCCAACCTATTACCGGCGGTATACGACAGATCGAATTTGACGCAAACGGAAAGAAAATACTTTTGCGCAAAGATCAGAGCATAGACATTGTCTGGCTTGAAGACAATATATTCCAGCCATTTCAAAAAGCAGGAACTATGGAAGAAGTCTTTGCAAGTGATGCGCTCATCGACGATGCTGATTGGTTTTTTGATGACAACGCGCACATAGCTTTCCGGACTATAGACGGAATATTCTTCACTGACATCGATCCGCGCGATGGCAAAAATATCGTGCAGCTTTTTACCAGAAAAAGCGATGAACTCGTAACCATTCCCGATGCTCCCCGATCAATCTTTTTCCGCAGAGGAAAAACATTCTCTACGATTTCTTTCTAAGGCATGTCTACACATATAAAAAACTCCCTGACTATCGGGAGTTTTTTAAATTGACTTAATTGTAATAAAATGGTATAAATTATCTCATAGACACGCTCATTTACATTCAAGCACTAGAGCCAAATCTCTGCTCCGGAGAATTATGAAGACAACTTTTGAATCTGAAATAAGTACATATGCCCCGCCCGCGGAATCACTGCTGCACTACGCAGATGAGTCTTCATGGCTTATCGCAGTCAGGCAACATGCCACGGTGGTTCAGGAAGCCAATATGCGGTTATCGCTATCCAAAAATCTCAACACGCTTTACGCACATGCGCCTTACGCAGATACGGATATCAAAGATATCATCACCGGCACCATCTCCAACGAACAAGCATCTGACTTGTATGAGTCACTCGCAGACTTCCTTGAAGATATGGCAAATGACCGGCTCATATTGTATCTGCCCTTTGAGATGCTCCCTGATCACACGTGGAATCCTCAAAGCACTGCTCTTGCACACGCATTAAAACGTTTCGTCCATGCGTATATGAAAGGTTGGGCAAGACTGCTCTCCGTCAGCGATGTACGCGCCAACTTTATAGACGGCGACGTGATCGAAGAAGAGATGCGCAATGCCAGTCCCCTCACAAGAGTGGTTAAAGCGGCACACCTCATACCGAAACTCATAGAGAAAGGTCTCATTTCCCTCCCCTATATCAAGCAACTCACTGAAGACAACCGCGGCAATATATTGGAGGCGAGCATTGCCGATACGCTGCCTGTTCTTGCCGACCTTGGATTTATAGAAAAAAGTACCGCGCAAGATCAGTACGAAAATACCAACGTCAGCTTACCGTTCGCAACGGCGTGGAACGTAGATCAGCTGCCTCAATTGAGCAGCATGCTCCGATCGGATATTGAACGCGCGAACACCATGTTGGCGCAGGGAATAACTTCTGCGCGAACACACTGGCTGATGAAAGAAAATGAAAGAAAAGTGATAGAAGCATACGCGCTCCGAATGGCCCAGATGATTCACACAGAGTCGCTTGCTCTTTGCGAGTTAAAAGAATTTCTCTTCTCGCAAA
>JGI1358J11329_10000600_pt1 | contig 31937 bp, 29 predicted proteins | sample Subgroupgradi54m_FD_11329 | JGI IMG/M metagenome (IMG submission 11329)
TCACGTCCGCGTGGAACGGCGGCGTGTAGCCGCCGGCGGCCGGCCCGTACCGGGCCGGCGTGGTGACTACCGCCATTTGCCGCGAGAAGGAAAACGTGGTCAACAGGTCCCGGCAGGGCTGGAGCGTCAAGTCACCCGTGACAATATTGGAGAGCATGTCCGTTTTGACGACCGGCTCATTCTCCGCGGCCGTGGCGAATTTATCGCCGCGGAGCTGGTACCGGACCGACGGCTGGATCCAGGCCTTGGGCTTCCAGGCCAGCCGCGCGGCCAGCTCGTTGGTCGTGGTCCTCTGACCATCCACGAAGGCAGACCGTGCGGTAGTCCCGGTGGAGTCGGTCTCCCGCTGGTCGTCGTAATCATTATTGTGGTACCGGTGCCGCAGGTGCAGAGTCCCGCTCAGGAACGGCCGCGGCGAGGACTGCCCTCCCACGGTGAACGTCCTGCGGTCCACGTTGGCAACGGTGTAGCGGTTGAAGGTCTCCCCGGCGTTGGGTCCCAGGAGGTCCTTCCGATCCTCGTTCAGCCGCACCCGCGACTGCTCCAGCTCCGCCTCCGCGTAAAGCGCGGAGCGAGGGAGCCCGGTGAACCTCAGGGAAAGCCCTTCCCCCCACCGGACCGCTTTGTTCTCGGTCAAGCTCACCACGTTCTGGTCGATGACGCCGTTGGGAGTACTGCCGCCGGTCGAATTGGGCGAGGCATCCGCCGGATAGCTGGAGTTGCTCTCCCGCCGGATCAGCTCCGCTTTCATCTTCGTGCCGAGGGTCAGCCATTTCCATGGGCTGGCCGTGAGGCCGCTGACCCAGGTATGGGTGTTGTAGTCGTTGTCGGCCCGCGCGTTTTGGATCTGCTTGGGATTCGAAAAGTTGGTCTGGACACCGGCCTCATTGGTCTCGATGATCGTCTCGAACTCCCGGTTCTCCATGTGGGCGAACCGGTAGGCGCCGGATAAAAAGAGCCGCTCGTTCAGGAAATTGCGCTGGGCGTTCAGCGTGGTGGTCAGGAGATCCGCCTCCGGTGCTTGGTCCTGCCGGCGGATCTTCTTGTCGGACGCCGTGGAGGTGGTGGAGATGTTCCTCTCCTCCCGCAGGAGCTCGGAGCGCGTGAACTCCCACTCCTGCTTGGCTCCGACCGAGAATCCGGCGATCTCGTGACCGGCCTTCACGGCGAAGTGGTCCACCCGCTCATCAATCTCCTGCCAGGAAGGGCCGATGTTGCGGACCGTCGTGCCCTCCTTCACGGCGGTCCAAGTGAGACGCGGCTTGGCGCCGCCCTTAAACTCCCGGCCGTACTCGAAGGCCAGCTCCGGCCCTCCCTGCAAGGTCAGCCCGGTCTCCAGCCCGATCTTTCCGATGTCCAGCGTCAGGTCGCGGTCGGTCTCGTTCGACTGGAGCGTGGTGAAGTAGTGATACGTCCCACCGGTCCCGTCGTAATATTTCCGGAATTGAGAATAGTCAAACCGCGCGAAACCGATCCCCTCTTTCTCGAGTGAAACCGAGCTCTCCAGATCGTTCTGGCCCACCCGCGCGTGGCCCTGGGCTTCCAGCGAAACACCGTTGGGGAACACGCGGCTGGCGGAAAGGTCCCGGACGCCGCCCACCACGCCGTCCTTCATCCAATGGTGCTCCCGGAATTTCTCGTCATCGCCGTCCACCACGGCCCAGCGCGCCGGCACCGCCTGGATCGAGAGAGCCGTCTCTTCCGCCTGGGCGATGCCCGACCCCGCGCACAAGAAACCCAACGTGATGAGAGCGATTCGGCCGGGCCGCCCTCCCTTAGTAGCGGAGGTGGTCATCGAAGTTGGAGCCGTGGACCGCCGTGTGGCAACCGGCGCTGAAGCAGGTCCCCTGCGGCAGGCGGCCGCCATGGTTCTGCTTGCCGATGGTGGGGAAATTCACTTGGGTATGGCAGCGCAGGCAAAGGTTGTTGTCCCGCGCCACGAGCATCTTCTCGTGGATGGAGCCGTGCACCTTGTGGCAGGTGGTGCAGCCCTCCCGCAGGGCCTCATGCTCCCAGGCAAACGGGCCCCTCTGCTCCTTGTGGCACTTGAAGCAGGCCTCGTTGACGCCCTGCAGGGAGGTGGCGGACCAGGGCCGGACCTCCTCCCCGTGCGGGCTGTGGCAGTCGGCACAGCTCATCTTCCCTTCCAGCACCGGATGATGGAACGGCAGGCGGAACTCCGCTTTCTTGTCGAGGTGGCAGGTAAAGCAGGCACTCGGATCCTTGCGTGGGTTGATGATCCCCCCCACCCCTTTCCCCCCGCCCGCGGCCACGTGCAGGGAGCCGGGGCCGTGGCACATCTCGCAGCCCTGCGCCTGGACCCCTTCCGGGATGCTGATCCGGGCATGGGTGGAATGCTTGAATTCCTGGGCCTCTTTTGCGTGGCACGAGGCGCAGGTCTCCATGCCGACGTACTCTGCTTTTTCTTCCGCCGCCCACGCGGAGGATTCCAGCGGCAGCCAGCGCCAAGCGGCCGGCTTGGGCGGCGCCTCGCCAGGGTTGGTGCCGGATTCCAGCTCTTTTCCGTTGGGGACACCGTCGCCGTCGGCATCCCGGCTCTCCGCCGCGCGCAGGTCCTCCACGGTCAGATTCTTGGCGTCCTTCGGGAGCTTGAGCTGCTTCAGCGCGGCGCCGTAGGCGTTGAGATCCTCCGCGTGACCGATCGGGTTCTGGTGGCAAGTCTTGCAGGAGATCCCTTTGGCGTTGGGATAAGCCTTCTTGGCAGCCGAGAAATTTGCCCCTGTCGCCTCGGCTCGGCCAGCCGACAAAAACGCACTCAAGAGGATCAGCGGAATGGAAATGTAAGGTCTCAAACCGGACGCCATCTGTCACTCATCATACTTTAGGAATGAAAATAATCAAGGACGACGCGGTGGGCTTCTCAGCCAGCATCGGAAGCGCTCCTCCGCTCCTGGACGGCAGCGTACCATTTGTTCCATCCCTGCATCCACAACTGCTCCATCTGTTGGGCCAGCAGATCCACCTCTGTCTCACCGCAGCCGATCAGCAGGATGTCGCAATCGCCGATGGCGGTATCGCGCCAATTCTTCAGGGTACAAGCCTCCAGGCCCTTGCGCCGGAGCTTCTCCTCAACCTGGGCCAAGATCCGCGACTGCTTCCGGCCGGATCCCACCACGGTAACCATCAGTGAAGGAAGATGTCCGCTCATGATTCTTCCCTGCACCCGCAGGAGGCCGCGTGCTGGAACTGCCTCGCCAGCCGGGTCAGCTCATCGGGTTTCAGGGAATGCTCCAGGGTATCCGTGATGAAGCGGCTCTCCTTCTCCTCATGGTCTTCCAGCAACTCGGCAAGAACGTCGCCGGTTTCCGAGATGGTTTCCCAGGAGGTGTTCTCCCGGTCTTCCAGCAGCCGCACGAGGCGGTCCAGAAGATCCCGGAGATGGTCATGCTCCGTCCGAAGGAGCGGAATGGTTCCCGAGGAGCCTCCGAGCAACCGGTCGAAAGCGGGGAAAAGGGTTTCCTCCTCCCTTTGAAGGTGAAGGCGCAGGCTGGGACCCAGGCTGTCCAGGATCTTGGAGAGATGAACCCTTCGGTCTTTGGGGCCGGTGGGATCCTTCAGAAAACCCTTCAGCGCCTCCCGTTGCGAATCCAGAAGCCGGTGATCTTCCCGAATCTTAAGGTCCCAGCACCCGCATTCCATGGCGTCCCCTCCTCATCTGATCCAAGGGTACGCCAGGAAGGGGCCCGGGAAACATGACGGGGGTCATACGGGCTGGATTTTTGAAAGACGGCTGTTCTTAGGAAGAGAGCCGGCCGAGCGAATCCGGCTGAAGGAGCTGGACCTTGCCGCGGCTGGAGCGGACCCATCCTTCCTGCTGGAACCGGCTGATCGTCCGGATAGCGGTCTCGACCGTGGTGCCGGCCAGCTCGGCGATCTCTTGCCGCGTCAGAGGGATGGAATCCCCAAACTTTTTCCGCAGGGCCAGGAGGGCCTGGGCGATCCGGCGCTCCACGGGGTCGTGGACCATGCAGCCTTTGGCTTCCACTTGCCTCAGGCGGGCGCTGAAGACGCAGAGGGTCTGCTGCAGCAGATGAGGTGCGCTTTTCAGCATCTCCTGAAAGAGGGGGTGGGGGATCTGGAGCACCTTGGCTTTTGTGGCAGCCACCGCAGTGGCCGGGTAAACGCCTTGATCCAGGGCCGGGAGGCAACAGAAGGTTTCGCCCGGCGCCATCACGCAGGTGGCCTGAACCCGTCCCTCGGCCTGATGGTGGAGCAAGTGAACCCGCCCTTCCAGCGTCAGCCAGACGCTTTCGGAAGGGCGTCCCTCATGGAAGATAACCTCTCCCTTCTCGTAAGACCGTTCATGAGAGAAGGAAGCCAACCGCCCTCTTTCTTTGACTGAAAGGCGGCTGAACAGGTCGCTCTGTCTTAACTTGAGCTCAAGGTCATGACGTCTGGGCACAGCTTATTTTAACTTTACCAGATACGAAATGTGCATTTTATGACCTGGGTCATAATGCATTGCGGGCATCGCCCGTATGCTATGAGTAGCAAAGGTCTAAGAAAGGAGGCGGCCGGTGATTGTCCAGGAGGAGCTCCCTGTCCCTGAGATCCTGTGGTACGCCTGCGACGGGATGATGGTGATCGATGAGCATCGCCGGATTCTTGCAATGAACCCGGCGATGGAGCGCCTGACCGGACGTCACTGTGCGGATTGGGTCGGGAAATCAGGGTGCGGGCTCCTTTTTTCCTGCCGGGATATGCAGGGGTGCTCCCTTTACGATCACCCCTGGGAGTGCCCCGGCAGGAAGGCGATGGATCGATTCAAGCCGGTCCAGAGCACGGAGTACACGATCCGCACCCCTGACGGAAGGGCGAAAGCCGTCAACGCCAGCTACACACCGATCCAGCTTCCGAACCGGCCGGTCTGGGCTCTGGTCGTGATGCGGGATGCCGCCCCGCAAAGGCTGAGGGAGCGCCGGCTGCTCCACCGGGCGATGACCGATCCTTTGAGCGGCCTGCCGAACCGAGCCGTGTTTTCGGAGACCGCCCTGAAGGAGCTCAAGCGGGTTTCCCGGCATCCGGGACCGCTGGCCATCGCCATGGCTGACGTGGACGGGTTCAAGCGGTACAACGACGCCCACGGCCACCTGGCGGGAGACGAGCTGCTCAAGGCTCTGGCGGGGCTCCTGCAGACCGGCCGGCGGACGATGGATCTAGTCGCCCGGTACGGGGGGGACGAGTTCGCGATCCTGCTGCCTGACACCGATCTCGCGGGGGCGATGGGAGTGACGGAACGGCTGCGCTGCGCTGTCGCCCAGGCCCCCTTTGCGCAGCGAGCCGGGCTGACCATCAGCATCGGGGTGGCCGTTTTCCCGGAGGACGGGACCGGCATCGAGTCGCTCCTGGCTGCGGCGGATCAGCGGTTGTACGAAGCGAAACATCTGGGATGCAATCGGGTGGTTGGACCGAAGTAGCACGAACACAAAACCGAGAGGAGAGAACTCATGATTACCCACAAGAATGGAGCGGCGTGGCTGCTGGCCGCGGGGATGCTCGCGGGGTTGTTCGCTCCGAGTGCGTGGGCTGAGCAGTCACTGGAAACGCAGAGTCTGATCGCGGAACACCGACAAGCCGCTGCCGATGCGCAGAAACGGGTGGCGTTTCATGAAGAAATGGAAAAGGCGTTTGTGACGGGTCGCGGCGGAGGGAAGCTCGACATGGTGGGTCATTGCCGGTTTTGGGCGGACTATTACCGCAAGCTCGCTGCCCAAGAAGAGCAGGCCGTGAAGGAACTCGGGCAGAAAGCGCCCTGAGGTCGTCACGATTCCGCCGGAGGTCAGACCCCTTCGGGTTTTTCCGGGTTGAGGCTGTAGAGATACTCGACGACCGCGTCGATCTCCTCCTCGGAGAGCTTATCCTTCCAGGAAGGCATCCACAGCGCCGGCGCGAGCCCGTTCTTGTCGGCCCGGGCCGGATACCGGCCGTCGCGGATGATCTCCTTGAGCTCTTCCTTCGAATAGCCGTCCGAGACGTGGGTCAGCGGCGGGACCTCCTGCTGATCCATGTTGGGGTTGCGGATGCCGCCGCGCCCCTGCGGGCCGTGGCACCCGATACAGCCGGCCTTCTGGTAGACAGCGGCCCCTTGCTCCACCTTGGAAGCGGCCGCCGGCTCCGGCTCGAGAGCGTTGGCCGCGTCGCCCCTGCGCCGCGGCATTTCCTCGGCAGCAAGGAGGGTGCCGCCTCGGTCACCGGGCACATGGAAGCGGGCCGGGATCGGGCTCTCCTCGTTTTCCTCTTCCGAGGCGAAGCTGATCACCAAGGCCGTGAGCATCTGGATCTCGTCGTCGGTCAAACCGTAGCTGGGCATCGGCGTCTCGGGGATCCCCAGCTTCGGATAGCCCGGCACCACCTTCTGCGGGTCCCGGAAATGCTCCTGGATCCAATGGGCCACCGTCTCTTCGCCCTGGATGTATTTGAAGTCGAATTGGTCCGAAGATTTGGAGTAGGTTTCCGCCAGCTCCGGCCCGACCAGCATCCCCTTGCCGTGCAGGTTGTGGCAGCCGATGCACCCCTTTTCCTTGAACAACACCCAGGCCTTCTGCAGGCGCTCGGCCCCTTTCAGAGTGCCGGTGTTTTGATGGCAGGTGGTGCAGGTGCCGACGATCAGCTCCTTGGACAAAAGGGGCCGCTCCCAGTGCGGCACCGGGCCGTGCGCGTGTTTTTTCTCCAGCGCCGGGCCCTGGCCATGGTGGCAAACCGTACAGCCGATCTCGTTGAAGGGGTGTTTCTCAAGGAAGCCGGGAATCCCCAAGTTCGGATGGCTCTTGAACGGCTGGGGCTGATCGGCCATCTTCGGGTTGCTGATGCCGGCATGGCAGGTGATGCAGCGGTCGGTCCGCTTCATCTCCGGCAAGTGGATCTGTTGGATCTTCGGCAGGGCCCACCGCTTGGAGCGGTCGCCGGTCACCTCCGCCAGGCGGCGGTTGTACTGCTGCTGGACGATGGCCCACTCCGGCAAGAGCTCCTGGCAGAACAGCGCCGCGGTCATGGCGATCAGGCCGAAACTGGAAATCACGAAGAGCCAGTTCCAGATGCCGCGCTTCATATATTAAAGTTGAACGCCGGGAAAGAAAGGATGTACTTGACCGCGAAGAAGTTGCGCAGGATGATCTTGGCCGGCACGAAGAACATCGAGAGCATCAGGAAGATCACCATGCTCGATCCGATCACTCCCAGACCCTGCCGCTTGAAGAACCCCTGGAGCTTGAATTTCCACAGCGCCAGGCCCGCGCCGACATAGCCCAGCATGAAGAGGAGGCCGCCCCATATCGGCATGCTGTGCAAGGCAACGGAATGGGGCGCCCGGAAATGGTCCCAGGGCTCCCCCGGCATGAAGATCTCCCACCCGGGTCCGCGCATGGTGTAGCCGATGAAGATCAGCGTGAACCAGAACACCAGGCCGAACGTGAACATCCCGACCGCGAATTTCCGATCCCGGAAGTTGTAGTAGCCGACGCCGCGCGGGTTTTTGTCGATGTAAGGGATCGCCATGAGCCCGACGAGGATCAGCGTCGGCAGAACCACGCCGGCGATCCAGGGGTCGAAGTAGACCAGCAGTTCCTGGAGCCCCACGAAGTACCAGGGGGCCTTGGAGGGGTTGGGCGTCTTGTTCGGGTTGGCCAGTTCCTCCAGCGGGGCGTGGGCCAGCATCGACCAGGCGACCAGGATGGCGGTCAGCACCAGCGCCGACACGAACATGCGAGAAACCAGGTTCGGCCAGGTGAAGACCTTCTTGTCGAGCTCCTCGGGGTGCGCCTTGAGCCATTCTTCCGGGCGGACCCCCTTTTTCCTTTCCTCTTCCGGCGGCACCGGGATCGCCGAGAAATCATCCTTGCGCACCCGCCACAAATGGACCGAAACGAAGATGAGGAAGACCAAGGGCAGGAGAACGCAGTGCAGGACGTAGAACCTCAGCAGGCCGGCCTGGCCGACCAGCTTGCTGCCCAGCAGGATGAAGCGCATGTCGCTGTCCGCCGTCACGAGGGAGAACGGCCCCTCGGAACCGAGGAACGGCGTCGCGGCCGCCATGTTGGTGCCCACCGTGACCGCCCAGATCGCCAGCTGGTCCCACGGCAGGAGATAACCGGTGAAGGAAAGCAGGAACGTGATCAGCATCAGGATCACGCCGACCACCCAGTTGTACTCCCGCGGCGCCTTGTAAGCGGAACGGTAAAAGACCGAGGTCATGTGAAACATGACGAACAGCACCATCACGTGGGCCGACCAGCGGTGCAGGTTGCGAAGCATCGGGCCGAACGGCACCGCGAAACGCAGGTCCTTCATGTCCCAGTAAGCGTGCTCAATCGTGGGCCGGTAGTAGAACATGAGAAAGACACCGGTCACCGTGAGCAGGAGGAACAGGAAGAAACTCAGCTCGCCGAGACGCCAGGTGTAGCGGAAGCGGATCGCGCGCGGCCGGACCTTGACCGGCAGGATATGCATGAAGACGTTGGAGAGGATCATCAGCGACCGGTTGCGCGGCGTGTCCTGATAGGTGTGCCGGAAGATGGAGCGCCAGACCTGCGACATCCGGATCGTCCGCGCGATCGCGCTTAACTTGGATTCTTTCAAGCTATACCTTTAGGTAGATGTCCGGCTTCTTCCAATCGGCCGGGCTCTTGACGCGGTTGTTGATGTCCACCTGGATTTGGCCATCCTCCGCCAGCGCCAAGCGGCACCGTTCCAGAGGCCGGGGGGCCGGGCCTTCAAAGTTAATCCCGGCTTTCCGGAAACCGGAGCCGTGGCACGGGCACTTGAATTTGTTCTGCCCTTCCAGCCAATTCGGCGTGCAGCCCAGGTGGGTACAGCGGGCGAAGATCACGAAGAGGCCTCCGCCCTGCGAAGGCGTGTCCCGGATCACCCAGATCCGGTGCTTCTTTTTCCACCGTTCGTCCACCACGCCGGGCGCGTACTCCTCCGGCTTGCCGATCTTAAAAACGGACGGCGGGTCATAAGTGACGTTCGGGATGAAGTAGCGCAGCAGCGCCAGCAGCGACCCGGCCACGCCAGACAGGAAACAGCCCCAGGCGGCCAGCGTCAGGAACTCCTTGCGGGTGAACCAGAGGTTCCAGACCTTGCTCTCGTCCACCTCCACCTGTTGGGCCGATTTCATCGGCTTCGGCGGCGGGGGCTTAGGCTGATCCATGTCCGTTGATCTTTGCCAGGAATCCGTTCATCTCCCGCTCCACGATCTCGGAGCAGGCCTCGATTTCGCTCAGGCGCATCTGCAGGTTGGAGGAAGCGATCCCCTCCAGGTCATCAATGTCATACAGGTACACGTTCTCCAATTGGCCGATCCGGGGATCCAGGTTCCGCGGGACTGAGATGTCGATCAAGAACAGCGGCCGCTGCCGCCGGGCGGACATGATTGCTTGAATCTGCGCCCGCGTCAAGAGCCAGCGATCGGCCGACGTGGAGCAGATCACGATGTCGGCCTGCGTCACCGAGGCCTCCAGATCCGCGAACGGGACCACCCGGCCCCCGACCGATTCCGCCAGCGGGACGGCCGTCTCCAGCGTCCGGTTCGCCACCAAGATCTTTTGGATGCCTTGCGCTTTCAGGCAGGTCAGCGTGGACTTGGCTATCTGTCCGGCTCCCAGCACCAGGATCGTCTTGGAAGACAGGTCACGGAAAATCCGCCGGGCCAGCTCCACGCCGACCGAGCCGATCGACACCGCCCCCTGCCCAATCCGCGTGCGGCTGCGCGCCTCCTTGCCGGCACGCAGTGCCGTTTGAAACAAACGGTGGAAGACCGAGCCCACACTGCCGTGGTTCACCGCGCTGGCGTAGGCATCCCGCACCTGGCCGAGGATCTCCGACTCCCCCACCACCATTGAGTCCAAGCCGGCCGCCACCCGGAACAGGTGGCGGACCGAATCCGGCTGGAGATGCCAATAGAGCCCTTTGTTTAAGGATTCCGGCTCCAGCCGGTGGAATTGGGTGAGGAAGCTCTTCAGTTTCGATTCATGCCCATCCCGCTCCGGCAAAACCGTGTACAGCTCCACCCGGTTGCAGGTGGAGAGGATCACGCATTCCGGCAGGTCCAGCTCCCGGCGAACGGCGGCCAGCGCGGCCGGCAGTTTCTCTTCCTGAAAAGCCACCCGTTCCCGCAGTTCCACCGGGGCCGAGCGATGATTGAGTCCTAAGACGGCGATTTCCATGTCAGATGAAGGGGTGCCGGGTCGAAGTCAGGTAGTTCACGCCGAGGAACGTGAACGCCAGCAGGGCGAAGGACATGACCGAAAGGAAGACCACCCGGCGGCCCCGCAAACCCCGGCTTAAGCGGAGCGCCAGCACGCCCGCGTAGGCGGCCCAGGTGATCAAACTCCATAGCTCCTTTGGGTCGCCGCTGAAATAGGAGCCCCATTCCAGCCGGGCCAGGCGGGAACCAGCCAACATCCCAGCGCTGAACAGGGTGAAGCCGGCGACCACCGCGTAGAGGTTGATCCGGTCGAGCAGTTCCAGAGGGACCGTGCGGGCGTCAAGAACCCTGGGATCCTTGCGCTTCAAGCGGGATTCCTGGACGAGGAACAGCACGCCCGTCAGCAAGGCGAGCGCGAAAGCAACGTAGCTTGCGAAGATGATGAATGCGTGCGAAAAGATCAATTGGGTCTTAGTTCCTTAAAAATCTATTATCGGTCAGACCGAGGGCAAACACAAGACCCGCAGGTAGGCCTTCAGCGCTTTTTGGAACAGCCGCTTCCTCTGCGCGGGGCTCATCTTTTTTTTCCGGATCTCTTCCCGCTTGCGGCCCGCGGCGGCCAGGAGCCGGGAGAACCCTTCACCGTAGCGCGCCTCCAGGTCCCGGCGGATCCATTGGGCCAGCGCGGGGCTGGCCCCTCCGGTGGAAACCGCCAGCGTCAGCTTCCCCCGGCGGACCACGGAAGGAAGGATAAAAGAGCACAAGCGGGGCTGATCCACCACGTTGATCCAGACGCGCCGGCGCCCCGCTTCCCGCGCCGCTAGACGGTTGATCTGCGGGTCGTCGGTCGCCGAAACCGCCAGCTCCATGCCGCTCAAGTCGGAACGGCTGAACCGCCGCGGTATCCAGCGGATTTTTTTCTTCCGGCTCATCCTTTTCAGGCCGGCGGAGAGAGAGGGGCTGACCACCGTGACCTTCGCCCCGCAGCGCAGAAGCGCCGCCGCTTTCCGGAAGGCCACCGGCCCTCCCCCGATCACCAGGCACAGCCGGCCCTGAATCTCGAGGAAGAGCGGATAGTAAGACAAGGGGCGGCCGCCGCCTATTGCAGGAGAGATTCGGTGAGGAGGAGCAGACTGGCCTTGTACGGCGAAGCGGGGAACGGATCCAACGCCCGGCGGGCTTTGGCGAGAAACCCGTGGGCGACGCGGCGGCAATGGGCCGGCACCTTGAGGCGGGCCGCTTCCTGTTTGAGCAGGCGAAGCTGTTCCAGCGCCTGTCCCGCCGTGCGGGAGCCGTTGCCGTTGAACCACTGCGCCAGTTGACTGCGCAGGTCCGGATCGGCGGCGTCCCGCAGGAACAACAGGGGCAGGGTCAGCTGGCCGAGCGCTAAGTCAGTGCCGAGCGACTTGCCGAGCACCTCCTCATCCCCCATCAGGTCCTGCGTGTCGTCCAAGATCTGGAACGCCAGGCCGTAATTCACGGCGAAAGTGCTCAACCGGCGGGCTTGGGACACGGTCGCCCCGCCCAGCAATGCCCCGCCCTCGGCCGCCGCCCCCATAAGAGAGGCGGTTTTCCAGCCGATGATCTTGAGGTAGGAGGTGCGGGTGAGCATCAAATCGTACTGGTGCTGGATCTGCGCCACCTCCCCCTCGCAGACGGTCCGGGCGGTGTCGGACATGAGGTTCATCACCGCCGGGTTGTCCAGTTGGCTGAGCAGGCAGAAGGCCTTGGAATACAGGTAATCGCCCGAGAGAATCGAGAGGGTGTCGCCCCACTTGGCGTTCAACGTGGTGAGACCCCGCCGCAAGGAGGCGCCGTCAATGACGTCATCGTGCAGAAGCGTGGCGGTGTGGAACATCTCAACGGCGGCCGCCAGCCGAACGGATTGCCGGACCCAGGCCGAGGATCCGTTTCGGCGTGCTGAATGGTGCGCGATGGCCGCTCCCAGCAGGGCCAGCGCGGGCCGGATCCGCTTGCCCGGCATGCGGGCGACGTGACGGGCCAGCTCCGCCATGAGCCCGTGGCGGAAGTTCTCCTTGGAGGAGAGCTCCTGGACCAGCAGCTCCTCAGCGGCCTGAAGCTGTGACCGGATCGGCCGATAAATCTCGGTGAGCGCCGCTGTTGTCGTTGCCGTAGACATGAAGGATCTCGTATGGGGTGTTGCGTTGGGCGGGGATTCTTCCGGCGCCCCGGATGAGGCGGACTGCTTCTTCCTTGTCCACCCGGTAGACCATGCCGGTGGCCCCCACCACCACCTCGTCCACCAGGATGCCGCCGAAATCGTTCGCACCAAAGGAAAGGGCCAGCTGGGCCAGCTTCGGCCCCTCGGTCACCCAGCCGGCCTGAATGCTGGGGATGTTATCGAGCACCAGCCGTGCCAGCGCGATAATCCGCAGGTATTCCATCCCGCCCGCCGGCGGGAGATCCAACACCGTGTGCCCCCGCTGAAAACTCCAGGGGATGAAGGCCCGGAACCCGCCGGTCTCGTCCTGCAGATCCCGCAGTTTGATGAGGTGCTCCACCCGCTCCGCCGGCGTCTCCCCCATCCCGTAAGTCATGGTGCAGGTGGTTTTCAAGCCGGCTTCGTGCGCGGTCCGGTGGATCTTGAACCAGCCGGCCGCCGAGAGCTTCTTGGGGCTCACTTGCTGGCGGACCCGCTCCACCAGGATCTCCGCGCCGCCGCCCGGCATGGAGTCCAGCCCGGCTGCTTTCAGCGCTTCAAACACTTCCCGGTAACTCTTCCCGGTCACCTGCGCCATCGTGTCGATCTCGGGAGCCGAGAAAGAGTGCAGGTGGACCCGCGGGTAGCGCTGTTTAACCGCCCTGCAAACCTCTTCGTAATAGGAAAACGGCAGAGAGGGATCCAGCCCGCCCTGCAGAAGGACCTGCGTGCCGCCGATCTCCACCAGCTCGCCGACGCGCCGCAGGATCTCCTCGACCGGAAGGCGGTACGATTCCGGGTGGCCCGGCTTGCGGTAGAAGGCACAGAAGGAGCAGTCGGCCACGCAGGCGTTGGTGTAGTTGATGTTCCGGTCCACGACGAACGTGCCGAGGTTGTCCGGGTGCAGGCGCCGGCGCATCTGGTCGGCCGTCCGTCCGAGCGTGACCAGGTCTTCCCGCTCGTACAGCCGCAGGGCCTCTTCGGCGCTGATCCGCGCGGGGGAGATCATCGGATCTCCGCCAAAACCCGCTTCATGGAGGGACAGCCCCCGATCCGCTTCGCCGCGCCGCGCGGCAGTTCGCCGGCCGCTTCCGCTTCCCGCGCGAAGCGGGCAAGCCCCGCCCAGGCCCTGCTGTCCAGGTCGTAGGACAGCGCCTGCAGGTACTTCCTGAGGAAATTCGATTCGAGGGGGGCGATCCTGCGCATCGAGGAGATCAGCTCCTGCTCATGCGTCTTTCCCCAGTGGTGCGACGCCTCCAAAGCATCCCGCAAAGCGTCGAGCGCTTCCGGCCGGCGCTCGACCAGGTCCCGGCGCATGACCCAAAGGGAATAGACGAACGGCAGACGGGTCCAGCTGGTCCAGGCCTCGCCCAGGTCCCACCACTGCAGGGGCAGCGCGGCCGACTGGCTGGCCTGGAGCGCTTCGTCCCCGATCAAGAGGGCGGCCGGATATTCTTCCAGGATTTCCGGGTAGCGCAGGGGCGTCACCTCCAGCTTGATCTTCAGGCGTCTCTGCTGAGCAACCAGCTTCAGCAGGACAGGCGTGGTCGCCCCCTGGTTGCTGACGCCGATCGTCCGCCCCTTAAGCGTGGAGAGCGGCTGGCGGCTGACCACCAGCACGCTGTGGACGCCGGCATCCGACCGGATGCACAGCCCCGGCACCGGCACCAGCTCTTCGGGGTGCCGCAGGTACAGGACTGAGGAGACGGCGCTGGCGTCCAGTTCTCCGGCGAGCAGGCGCCGGTTCAGCTCCGCGGGGGTGGCCTGGACCATCCGGACCGATCCCGGGACCAGTCCCTTGCGCAGGGCGTAGGTCACCGGCCAAGTATTCAGAAACTGGATGTCCCCCAAGCAGAGAGAGCCCGGCGGGTCAGTTCGCATGGACCGCTCCATAGAGACTGTCGATGAGTTTCGGCGCCCGGCCGGCCCGCTCGATCATGCAGGTCAGCTCGTCGACCGATGGGGCGTCGTAATGATTGGCGCCGGCCGCTTTCACGATCCGTTCCTCCATATTCGTGGAGCCGACATCGTCCACGCCGAAATCCAGCGCCACCTGGATCATCTTGGTTCCCACGTAGGTCCAGAGCAGTTTGATGTGCGGCACGTTGTCCAGCAGGAGCCGCGAGACGGCGTACACCTTCAAATCCTCGAAACCGGTCGTCGGCGGAAGGTCCGGGAAAGCGGTCCCCTCGGCGTGGTAAGAGAGGGGCACGAAGGCCTGCACGCCGCCGGTTTCATCCTGCAGTTCCCGGATCGCGATCATGTGGTCCACCCGCTCTTCGACTGTTTCCACGTGCCCGTACAGCATCGTGGCGTTGGTCGGCAGGCCGTTCCGGTGGGCCTGGCGCTGGACCTCGACCCACCGCTCGCCGGAGATCTTCTCCGGGCAGATGATCTGCCGCACCCTTTTTGCCAGGATCTCGGCGCCCCCTCCCGGCATGCAGTCCATGCCGGCGCTTTTAAGGCGCTGGAACACTTCGTCCACGGAGAGCCGGAACCGCCTCGAGAAGAAATCGATCTCCACCGAGGTGAAGGCCTTCACGGTCGCTCCCGGCACGAGCCGCTTGAGCGTCCGGAACATCTCCTCGTAATACTCGAACGGCAATTGGGGGTTTAATCCTCCGGTGATGTGGAACTCCCGCACGCCGAGTTTTCCGGCGGTCTCCGCCTTTTGCGCGATCTGTTCCAGCGGGAAGGTGTAGGCCTCCTTGTGGTCCAGCGGCCGGTAGAAAGCGCACAGTCCACAGGAGAGGACGCAGGCGTTGGAGTAATTCAGGTGAAGGGTATGGGTGTAGTAGGCGGCGTCGCCGTGCAGGCGCTCCCGGACCGTGTTCGCCAGCGCCCCCAGCGTGAACAGGTCGGCGTCGAACAGGCGGATCCCCTCCTCCCGGGTCAGCCGGCGGCCCTGCTCCACCTTTTCTGAAATCTCGGAGTAATCGCCGCTAATCGCTGAGAGCATTTTCGATGACCGGCATGCCGGTCCAGCGCCGGCTTAAAGAATGGGGGACCTTCATCAGGTCCAGCACCCGCGCCACCACGAAGTCCACCAGGTCCTCGATCCGCTTCGGCGCGTGGTAGAAGCCGGGATTGGCCGGCACCACGTGCGCGCCGGCCTGCGAAAGGGTCAACATATTCTGCAGGGTGATCTGCGACATCGGAGTTTCCCTGGGCACGACGATCAGCGGCCGGCGTTCCTTCAGCGAAACCTCTGCCGCCCGGTGGATCAAGTTGGAAGAGATGCCGTGCGCGACGGAACCCAGCGTCCCGGTGGAACACGGAATGATCACCAGCCCCAAGGTCGGAAAGGAACCGCTGGCCAGCGGGGAGGCCAGGTCTCGCGCGTCCTCCTCCCGCCATCCTGAGGAACCCAGGTGGTCTTTGAGATCGCCGGAACCCATCTCCAACCCCATCACCTGCCTGCCGGCGGGGCTCACCACCGCGTACGGCTCCATCCCCTGCTCCATCAACACCTGGAGCAGGCGGACGCCGTAACAGGAACCGGAAGCGCCGGTGATCGCAATGATCGGATGAGTCACAGTTTTAGATCCAGCAGAGTGAAAACGAAAAAGGAGATGCTGATCCAGCCATTCACCGTAAAAAACGCCTTGTTGATCCGGTCCAGCCGGCCGGGTCCAACCAGGATTTGCTCATACAAGAGAAGGCCACCCAGGAGGGCCCATCCTCCCCAAAACCAAGCTCCCAGCCAAGCAAAAGAACCGAACGCGGCGAATCCCAAGAGTGAAAGAGCATGGCAGAGGCGGGAGATCCACAGGGCCTTCCGCAACCCAAAACGCTGAGGAATTGAATATACGCCGTGCCGACGATCGAAGTCAAGATCGAGCAGGGCGTAAAGGATATCAAAACCGGCCGCCCAGAAAGCCACCCCGACTACCAGAGGGAGAATGGGCAGTTCCCAGTACCCGGTGACCGCCAGCCAGCCGGCCGCGGGGGCCGCCCCGAGCACCAGCCCCAGCCAGAAATGGCACCCCCAGGTGAACCGCTTGGTGATGGGATAACCCACCAGCAGGACCAGCGCCCCCGGCGCCAGGCGCAGGCAGAGAGGATTCAGCCGGGCGGCCGAAAAGAGAAAGAGAGCCGTCGCTAGGCCGGCCAGCCCCCACAAGAGGGGCGGCTTCACCCGCCCGGCCGGCACCGGCCAATTTTTCGTGCGGGGGTTTAAACGGTCCAGCGGCAGGTCGATCAGGCGGTTGAGCGCCATGCCGGCCGTCCGCGCGCCGATCATCGCCAGCGTGACCCAGCCGACTGTGCCCCAGGCCGGATTCCCACCGGCCGCCGTCCAGAGCCCGACGTAAGCGAACGGCAGGGCGAAGATCGTGTGCTCGAGCTTCAGTGCCTCGACGAAATCCCGGATCACAACCGGTATTCAGACCAGCGGCGGGTGACCTGCTCTTGGATCTCGGGGCTCATCCGGATCACGTCCGGCCAGGGGCGAGGGTGCCCTTCCTCCGGGAGCTTCGCGGTGGCGTCCACCCCCATCTTCGAGCCGAAGTTCCATTCCGGCGAGGCGTGGTTCAGCGTGTCGACCGGCCCCTCGACGAAGAAGCAGTCCCGTTTCGGGTCGATGTTCATGAAGGCAAGCCAAGCCACCTCGCTCAAGTTGTGCACGTCCACCCACTCGTCCACGAGGATGATCACCTTCGTGAACATGAGCTGGCCCAGCCCCCAGAGAGCATGGGCCACCTTGCGCGCCTGGCCGTGGTACGACTTCTTGATGGAGACGATCACCCCGTTGTTGAAGATCCCCTCCGCCGGGAAATCCATGTCGACGATCTCCGGCAGCATCTTCCGGATCACCGGCAGGAAGATCCGCTCGGTGGTCTTGCCGAGCCAGAGATCCTCCATCGGCGGCTTGCCGACGATTGTGGTGAGGTAAACGGGGTTGCGGCGATGGGTGATCGCCGTCAGGTGGAAAACCGGGTACGGCTCCGGCAAAGAGTAGTAGCCGGTGTGATCGCCGAAGGGGCCTTCGGTCCGCGTCTCGCCCACCTGCACGTAACCCTCCAGGACGATCTCCGCCTGTGCCGGCACTTCCAAATCCACGGTCACACCCTTCACCAGCTCCACCGGCTCCCTGCGAAGGAACCCGGCGAGCAGGTACTCGTCGATCTCCGGCGGCAGGGGGGCGCTGGCCACGTAAACGGAAGCCGGGTCGCCGCCGATGGCGATCGCCACCGGCATCCGCTCCCCCTTCGCGTAGCCGCGCCAGTGCTCGGCGCCGTCCTTGTGCGGCTGCCAGTGCATCAGCAGGGTGCGGTCATCTTCCACTTGGAGCCGGTACAGCCCGGCGTTGCGCAGACCCGTTGTTTTGTTGCGGGTGATCGTCGTCCCCAGCGTGATGTAGCGGCCGGCATCCTGCGGCCAGCAATGGAGGATCGGCAGGATCGAGAGGGAGGGATTCTCCCGGATCACCACCTCCTGAGCAGGCGCGCGGGAAACGATCTTCGGCGGGAACTGGGCCATCTCGACCAATTTCGGGAGCAAGCTGAGCTTCTCCAGAAAACTGCCCGGGTTGGGGATCTCCAGCAGTTTCTCGATACGGGCCGGGATCTCGTTGAGGTCGGCGACGCCCAGCGCCATCTCCATCCGGCGCTTCGTGCCGAACAGGTTGATCGCCAGCGGAAAGGCCGACCCTTTCACCTGCTCGAACAACAGGGCCGGACCCCCTGATTTGATCAGCCGGTCGGCAACCTCGGTGATCTCAAGATGCGGATTGACCGGCGCCTGGACTCTTTTAAGCTCCCCCTGCTGTTCCAGCCGGGAAATGAAATCGGAAAGGTTTTTGAAGGCCATTGGGATGGGAACAGCATAACATCTTTACGCTTGGACGGCGAAGACGGTGTAGGAGCGGCCTTCTCTTTCAAAGCCCCAGACGGCCTGCAGTTGGACCTGGACGGCATCCAGCCGGCCCGCGAGAGCGGCGGCGATCATCTGGAGGAGGTTTTTCTCGAACGGCTGTCCCTTCCAATGCTCGATCACCGGGACCGGCGGAGCGTAGCTCATCTCTCCGAGCGCCTTGTCCCAGACAACGAGGGACGGCACCTTCACGCCGGCCGCGTCGGCCGGGATGTCCTGAGGTTCAATCTTGAGATGGACCGGCAATTCCTTTCGCTGGGTTTCAACCAGCTCTGCCACCTCGTTGGCCAGGGTGCCCGGCCGGTAGAGAGTCACCACCGACCCTTCGGGAACCACCATCAAGAGATTGGTCTTGGCCGGCACAAGGTGCCCCTGCTCGGAATAGCGCTGAAGGAAGGCCTCCCGGTCCAGCCGTTGGATTTCCTCCGCGCCGGCGGAGGTTCCCAGGGCGGCGTTATTCCGTTTCACAAACTCCATGAAGTTGGCTGGGACTCCCTGCGGGTCGCTTAAGACCGTGATCGGCCGCAGGCCGTCCTGCGCCTCTCCGACGCTCAGGCGCACCAGGGCTCCGCCGGGGATCCGAACCCTTCCCCTCTCCGCGTCCACGAACACGGAGAAGGTTTCGCCGGGTTTTAGCAGATCATTCAACGCGGTCCGGTTGGACCAGTTGGGCACGGATTCCCCTTCCAGCCGCCCCGGGTCCAGGGACAGCCGGTTCCCGTTCCGGGCCAGAAAGCCCAAGAACGGCTGGGGAGCTTGCGCCGGGTTCAAAACGGCGATCCGGTGAGCATTTTCCTCTCCCTTTTCAACCTTCAGATGGACCACCGCTTCCGTGTAGCTGGGATTTTTGATCTGGCCGTCCGGCTGCAGAAAGAGGGTGAGAACTCCTCCGGGCGCCGGATAACGATCCAAGATCTCGCCCAGCACGATCCGGTTGCGCCGGTCGAGCGGACGTTCCTCCGCGCCGGCGGAGATGGGGTTGAGCAAGCGGACACTCCGTCCGGGGACGGTGCCGGTCTCGCCCGAATCGGCTTGGTAGGTCACTTGGCCGTTCTCGAGCTTCGTCACCACGGCTTGGACCGGCGGAACCCCCTCCGCACGGACCTCCACCCGGTCGCCTACTTGGACCTGGTTCGCGATCGCCGCCAAGTCGCGAAGCTGGTCACCCGTGAGAGGCGCCGCCTGGATCCTTCCTGGCGAGAGCTGGAGGAAGGTTTGGGCGACGCTTGAAAAATAATTCCTCGCCGCCTGCGGGGTGATGCGAGGGCGTTTGCCGGAATTCAGCTCCTGGGCAGCCGCCGCGAAGTCCCCTCCCTGGCCGATCACCGCAAGAGCCATGACCATCCGCATCTGTTCCACATTCGGCCACCGGGCCAGCGTACGGAAAGAGTTCTCCGCCCGGGCTTGGGCGGAAAGGTCCGAGAGAGCGCGGGTCAAAGCGTTGATCTCGCGCAGCTGCGCCTCCTCCCATCCCGGAAGACTCCCCATCGGCGCCAACTCTTCCAACAAAGAAGCCAGACGTTCTCCCCATTTCCGGAGCTCCTCATCGTGGAGGAAACGGAGGTCCACATCCTGCAGCTCAGCGGCTTGTCCCTCCACAAGATTCAACCGTGCGGACATTCGCTCATGATAAGCCGCCCGGGCTTCCGCTGTGCCGAGGCCTTCGGGGCCCACCAGCCAGCCGAGCGATTCGGGATCGTCGCGAAGAGGCCCGAGAATCCGCCGGACCTCAATGAGCACGGCCGGATCAAACCATCCCTGAAAGAGCTGGATCTCATCCTCGCCGGACCGCCGGGTACGCGCATAGACCAGGAGGGCCGCAAGGACCGCGTAAATCTCCGGAACAACGATGCCGCTCTGGAGCAAATTCGCCCTGGCATCCGTTCTCTCTTCAGGGCTGGGCAGCGTGACGGAGATATTCGGCCTCTGCCGGAACTCGACGGTGTTCCTTGTACTCAAATTTTCGACGCGGATCTTAAGCGCTCCCGACTGCAGGTCCCGAACCAGGTCCACCTGAACGTGTTTCCCTGAAACATAGTTGTCGGCTATTTGGATGTCCGTCCCTGTGCTGCTGCGGCCGATCCGGACACTGCCGCCCACACCCACCGTGATTCCTTCTTTTCCTTTCACTACGGGGGCCGTGGTCGTTGCTGCAGGGGTGACCCGCATTTGATCACGGAGGACTTCTATACGAACACTGCTGTTCCCAAAACCGAGATCGAGAGGTTGGCTCACAGGGAACTCCTTGCTGTTCCCCGGCAGAAGGGTGTTTCCCTCTAGACGTCCTTTGATCTCTTCCAATCCGGCTTGGTCTTCAGCCGGCTCCAGCGGGCGCAGAGCAAGAGCAGGGTTGGGCAGGGAAAGACCCAGAGTTAGAAAAAAGGCAAAGATTCGGGTCAAAAGAGATCTGTTCATCGGTTTTTGGCTATAAGGAAAGTATGGCTGGAGCGGCCACGCCTGTCAAGGTATTCTAGATATATTTCCCGCTAACTACCCGCCTGATAGAGGACCACAGCTCCCCCCGTCATCCCGAGAGCTTGCGGCCGGCGGAAACCGGCCGACTCCAAAAGCCGGAGGACCTCCTGAGGCGGCGGAAACTTCAGGATGGATCTGCGCAAATAGAGGAAAGGCCAGAGCCGGCCGGTGGTCAAGACCCCGATGAGCGGCACGGCGCAGGAGAGCCAAAGGTGGTGGCCCGCCCTCAGCAAGAGGTTGGGCGGGCGTCCGAATTCCAGCAGGGCCAGCCGCCCGCCGGGGCGGAGCACGCGGTGCAGTTCCCGGAAAACCCTTCCCAAGTCGGAGACGTTGCGCAGCGCGAAGCCGATCGTGGCGGCGTCAAAGCTCCCTTCCCGGAAGGGGAGCTGTTCCCCCCTGCCCTGCACGAACTGGAGGTGCCAGCCGGCGGCGGGATGGCGGTCCCATTTCACGGAAGCGGAGCGCAGCATCGGCAGGGAGAGATCGCAGGCGGCCACCGTCCCGAGTGGCAGCATCTTCAAGGCCGATTCGGCCGCCAGGTCCCCCGTGCCGCTGGCCAAGTCCAACACCCGCATGCCGGGCAGGAGATTCAAGCTCTCGATCGTACGACGGCGCCAGCCAGAGTCCATCCCTATGCTGGCAAACCGGTTGAACAGGTCGTACCGGGGAGAGATCGTGTCGAAAAGCCGGTGGACGAACGCTTCTTTCACTTATCGGTAAAAGGTGAGGGTCGCTCTGGCCTGGGCATCGTGGGTATTTTGAAGTTCGAGGAACACCTGGATGTTGTCCGCCAATGCCGGGATCTCGACCACCTCGGTTGAGGTGACCGAGGTCGACTGGTCAGTCAACACCCCCAGCACATTGAACTCCATGATGAAAAGAGTGTTGCCCCCCTGGCGAAAGCGGTAGGTGACTGCCGCGACGGCGTTGGGCCCCAAAGCTGCCCGTTCTGACTTGAGCACCACGCGCGTCGCTCTGGGGTAAACCGCGAGGGACAGATTATTTGTTTGCGAAGCATTTCCCAAGCCGGCGGTGTTTCTGTCGAGCGTGTAGGTCTGGGCATTCCCAATCCGGACCCCCTGGAATACGGTACTGCTCAACCACCGGTTGACCGACCTCAGGAAGATATCGTTGGCATCTGCGTTGCCGGTCGCGACGTTGTTCAGCGGCGAGGTGGCTTGGGGGGCCGTGGTCCCAATTCCCACGTTGCCGGCGGCGGTCACCGTCAGCCGGGCCCGGTTATTGGTCCCAATCTGCAGAGGGCGGTCGGAGACCGTGAACAGCTGCAGCGCCTGGTTGAGCCCCCCGTTGGCCGCGGGGATGTCCGTGGTGTTGATCCCGCTCAAGCTCAGCTTCGCGGTGACGTCTCCCAGCGTGCCGAAATGGCTCAGCACCAGCGAGGTCCTCCCGTTCGTGTTGTCCCCGCTGCCATGGAGGATCACCCGGTTCTCCCGGTCGTTGCCGGGGGTAAAGAGGGTGCCGTCCGCGCTTCCAAAACGGGCGATCTCCGCGGGCCCGGTGGCCGGGGCCCGTACTGCCTGACTGACCTGCAGGCCTGCGGAAGGAGCGGTGGTCCCGATCCCCACCCGGATGCTGGCGGCATTTCCGGTTCCCGGCATGAACGAGATATTGTCGGTCTGGTCGGCCGGCCCCACCACGTGCAGGGACCCGGTGGGAGCGTTCGTCCCGATCCCCACCTGATCCGCGATCAGCGCCACTCCGTTCCCAGGCGTCTCATTCTGGTAAGCCGTCCCCACCGTGATCGAGCGCACGTGCAGGTCGCCGCTGTTCGTGGAGGTCGGGTAATAGGTCACCAACTCGATCGTCTCGGCATGGGCCGTTCCGGCTGCGACAAACAAGCCGAAAACAAACAAAAGGGAATTCCTCATCACTTCGGGACCTCCTCCAGCTTTTTCTCCAGCGCTTTTACCCGCTCCTCCAGCCGCTGATTCCGGGCTTCCATCTCCCGCACTGCCTCCACCGTCAGCGCCTCGAAGCCCCGCACCGACACCACCTTCATGCCCGCCGGATCCTCGCTCACCCATTCCGGGAACACCTTCTCCACCTCCTGACCGATCATCCCCATCTGCGTGCCCGTGAGATTCCCCTGGCTCGCCGGATCCTTCCACTCAAAGGTCACCCCATGCAGGGCCAGCATCCTCTCCAGCGCCCCGGACATTGGGTGGACGTTCTTCTTCAGACGCACGTCCGATGAAGCGCTCCAGGCCCCTCCGCCGGGCTTGGACGCGACGCCTGCGCCTGCAACTTGAAAATCGCCAACCGGAACGAAAGTGCTTGGGTTGACGTTGCCGACCACCACGGTCCCGAAAGCGCTCCCAGTCCAATATCCGATACGGACATAGTTCCTGGCCGCGTTGGGACCGAAGAAAGCGTATTCGTTCGTCGGGCCGTTTGCCGAGGAAACGTGCAGTCCATTCTTGGAGAAATTATCCAATCCTCCGTAAATGTGGAGCGCCGACGCGATCGGATTCGCTATCCCGATCCCCACATCGCCGCCGGTGGTGATGGCAAACCGGTCAATCCCCGCCGTGTCGTCTCCAATCACTAAACTGCCTGATTTGATATTAAAGTCCCAACGGCGAGGACTTGTTCCCGTCTTCTCCAGCCGGAGCATGCCTCCCTCTGTTGCCCCTCCCGGAACGAGCACGTGAAGAATCTTTCCGGGGGAATTCGTTCCTATCCCGACCCCTCCGCCGAGCCGCTGAAGGGCCAAGTTGCGATAGGCAACCCCCTGCTCCACCGCCTGGATGGACCCGTAATTCCCTCCGACGGCTAGCGTGTCGAATCCAATCAACAGCTGCCGGTTCGAATTCGCTCCGGTTCCGCGGATGACGACCTGAGAGGGAACCCCCGCCCCCGCGTTATGGTCTCCTTCCACGGTCAGACGGACCGCCCCGCCGATGGGAGACCTCGTCCCCAGCCCGACGGCCCCGGCCGACGTCATCACCAACGGCGTGTTTGCAGGATTCTCCACGCCGGTGGGGCGCACGTGCATCTCCAGGTTCCCCCCATCGGCGCCCGAGCGCATTGTCCAATGCCACCATTCCCCGGAGGTGGTGTTCCGGAAGTTCATGGAGGCAACGCTGCCGCCGGTCGGCACCTCGGAGCCCCGCACCTCCAGATCCCTGCTGACTTCCAGAGCCCAGTTCTGGGGACTCGCCACGCCGATCCCCACGCGCATGATCCCGGTCCCGGTGCCCGGCAGGAACAGCACGGTGTCGGCCGTGTTGGCCGGCCCCACCACATGCAGGGATCCGCTGGGCGTGGTCGTCCCGATGCCCAACCGGTCTTCGATCAGCGCCACCCCATCGTTGGCCGACATATTCACGTTCTGGTACGCCGTCCCCACCGTGATACTGCGCACGTGCAGGTCCCCGGCGTTGGAAGAGGTTGGGTAGTAGGTCACCAGCTCGATGGTTTCAGCCCAGGAAGAAATCGGAACCAGCAGGAAAGCGAGTAGAACGGAGGGAAGGAATAGGGTCCCTAGAGCATTCCGGCGAGACGTCATGAACGCGATCCTCCCTTAGTCATCGAACGCGATCCAGTTGACTCCCCCGTTTCCCCCGCTGTATGGGATGGAAGTCTTAAATTCAAAATCAAAAGAGGTGGTCGTCACGAGAACCGTATAAAGAGAGAATGAGGCTCCTTGTTGAGCCGCGTGCAGAGAAATCACGACGCGGGGTATACCCGCGAAGATTTTATTGAAATTCACCCGGAAACGCCTCAGGGTATTGGGAGTCGGGTAAGTGAAAGCAAACTGGCCCGCATCGAGGTTGGCCGCGCGCAGTTTGCCGGCCACGTCCAGTTTGGCCGCCGGATTCGTCGTCCCGATCCCCACGTTGCCGTCCGGGTTGATCTGCAGGGGCACCAACCCGAAGCCCGGAGTCCCTGCCATTTGATTTACAAACTGGAGACTGTTCGCTGCCGGATTGCCCACCACTTTCTTATAAGCGATCACCCAACCGCTGGACGCCGTCGGGTCCCTGAGATAAAGAGCGGAATAGGTACGCCCTGCATCGGAAAGCCCGGAAATCATGACCGAGCCCTGGCCAACGGTGCTGTGCACCTGCAGACCGCTGTTGCCGGCCGGGTTCGTCGTCCCTATCCTCACGTAGCCGGTGGGATCGATGGAAAAGAACGCCACGCCCGCCGTGTTGATGTTGGGCTGGCGGAAGATCCTGAATTGGTCGCTGGCGGCATCGACGTGCCAGGTGGTAGTCGTGAGAGGGTCCCCGTTCGCCAGAACCAGTTCGCCACCCGGCTCAAATGGGGCAGATGTATCGGTGTTGAGGACCAGATGCCCCCTCACATCCAGCGTTCGGACCGGGTTCGCTGTCCCAACCCCCATTCGGATCGTGCCGGTCCCCGATCCCGGCATGAACAGGATGTTGTCGGTTGTGTTGGCCGGCCCCACCACGTGCAGGGAACCCGACGGGGTGGTCGTCCCAATCCCCAGCTGTTCGCTGACCAGCGCCACCCCGTCGTTGGCGGACATATCCACGCTCTGGTAGGTCGTCCCCACCGTGATACTGCGCACGTGCAAATCCCCGCTGTTCGAGGAGGCCGGATAGTAGGTCACCAGCTCGATGGTTTCAGCGTGAGCTTGAAGAGAGAGCGAGAAGAAGAAGAAAACTGCGAGGATTACCAACCGGAAAGCAGCATGTGACGGCTTCACAGGGACCCTCCCATGCCTAAATCATATACCCGCTCCGGCTTCCTGTGTAACCCTTTCAATGGCGCGGCGGGTTTCGGCGCAGAGGAAACGGATCTGTCCCGGGGTGATGGACAACGGCGGCAGAAGGACGATGACGCTGCCCAGCGGGCGGAGCAGGATGCCCCGTTCGCGCAGTTCCTGGCAGACCCGGATGCCGACCCGCTCCTCCCAATCAAACGGTCTCTTGGTCCGCTTGTCCCGGACCAATTCGATCCCGGCCATCAGTCCCTTCTGCCGAACGTCGCCAACGTGCGAAAGGGCCCGGAAACGCTCCAGCTCTTTTTGGAACAGACGGATCTTCGGCTGAAGTTTCCGCAGAAGGTGTTCCCGGCGAAACAGGCGCAGGTTCTCCAGCGCCACCGCGCAGGCCAGCGGGTTGCCGGTGTAGCTGTGGCCATGAAAGAAGGTGCGCAGGGAGGCGTACGAGCCGAGGAATCCCCGGTAAACCCGCTCCGTGGTCAGCGTGGCCGCCAGAGGGAGGTACCCTCCGGTGATCCCCTTAGCCAGGCAGAGGAAATCCGGCCGGACCCCTTCCCATTCGCAGGCGAACATCTTCCCGGTCCGGCCGAACCCGACCGCCACCTCGTCGGCAATCAGGAAAATGCCGTGCTGCCGGCAGAGCCGCTCCACCTTTTTCAGCCAGCCGGGCGGCTGGAGGATCATGCCGGACGCTCCTTGGAGGAGCGGCTCTACGATCAGCCCAGCGATCTCGCCGGCATGGACCGAGAGCGTTTTCTTTAAGGCCCGCAGGGAACCCTCGGCGCTCACCCCCCGGTACGGATAAGGGGCCGGAACCTTGAATCCCTTAAAGAGGAGCGGCCCGTAGATCTTGTGGAACAGATCGATCCCCCCCACGCTGACCGATCCCACGGTGTCGCCGTGGTAAGCGTTCACGAAATGGACGAACCGCCGGCGGCGGGGTTGGCCGTTCTGCTGCCAGTATTGGAACGCCATCTTCAGGGCGATCTCCACCGCCGTGGAACCGCTGTCGGAATAGAAGACGCGGCTTAGACCTCTCGGCGCGATGCGGACCAGCTCCTCCGCCAGCTCGGTGGAAGGGACGTTGGCCGCTCCCAGCAGGGTGGAATGGGCGATCCGGCCGGCCTGTTCCCGCAGTGCCCGGGTAAGGGCCGGGTTCGCATGCCCGTGCAGGTTGACCCAGAGGGAAGAAACGCCGTCCAAATAGCGCCGGCCGTTCACATCGGTCAGGAAGACCCCATCGCCGGACTCGATCATCAGCGGTTCCTGTTTCTCCCAGTCGGACATTTGCGTGAACGGATGCCAGATCCTCTTCCGGTCGATCCGGCTCAGTCGTTTCCGGCGCGCCTGTTTTTGGCGGAACCGGAAACGGATCTGCTTCAGCAGAAGACCCGATTTGAGGTGAGGCGCGACAGCGGCAGGAACGGGCGAGGAAAACCGGGGAACCACGCCGAGGACGGAAACACGGCCCAGCTTCCGCACCACTTGCGGGTTGGTCCGCTCCGCCAGCGACGGTTTCCCGCCGCGCCGGTTGAACACCACACCCAACAGCTCCAACCCCGCGGAGCGGGCATGCTCGATCGTCAAGAGGGTGTGGTTGATCGTTCCCAGCCCGGTTCGAGCGACGACCAGCACCGGCAGGCTCAAACGCCGGGCGAGATCCGCGACGGTGTTCCGGCCATCCAGGGGCACGAGCAGGCCGCCGATCCCTTCGACCAGCATCACATCGTGCCGGGCGGCCAAAATCCGGAAGCATTCTTCGATGCGGCCGAGCGAGATCTCTTGGCCTTTCCGAAGGGCGGTGAGGGGGGCAGACGCCGGCTCAAAACGGTAGGGGCAGACGAGATCGATGGAATCGTTGGAACCGGCGGCACGCTGGAGAAGCCGGGCGTCCTCCGAAACCAGCCGGCCGCCGCCCCGGCCCGACCCGCGCCGGGCGCAACCGGTGGCCACCGGTTTCATGACGCCGACGCTTAAGCCCCGCCGCCGGAAGGCATACGCCAGCGCGGCGGTGACGGCGGTCTTGCCGACTTCGGTGTCGGTCCCGGTGACGAACAGCCCCAGCGGCTCAGGCACTGGCTGAGGCCGTGGTGCGGCTTCCACTAGCCGCAGCCACTGGGCGTCTGAGGCGCCTGCCCCGCGACGGTGAACTCTTTCGGCGGGAGCACGCCGATGAAATCATCCAGCGGGGCACCGCCGAAGATCGCCGCGGCGATGACCGCGGAAGCGGCGGTGGTGAGGGAGTGAAGCGTGGAGAAGATCATCGGGATGTTGGCGCTGGCGTAAGGAACTCCCCGTGGCCCATAGAGGCGCAGGAGGTTTTCGGTGTGCTCGTACAGCTCCCGGGCGCGGGCCTCCCACCGGGTTTTCTGCCGGGGATCCTCTTCCTGCCGGCTGAGCGCCAGCAGGAAGAGGACGAAGCCGAGCGTCGCCTCCGGCTGAAACGTCTGTTCCATCTTCGACCGGAATTCCTGCGGCACCTGCACGAACGGATCCACGAACGTGGACCGGAAGTAGTAAAGGCCCTGCAGTCCGTCCGGGGCCGGCGGGTGCGCGGCATCCTCCACCTGGGCCGGCGGAACGCGGACCAGGAACTGGTTTTCGACGTAGCGGACCGAGGACTGCGCCAACTTTAAGTCATACGGTAGAAAGACGTAAGCGGCCCACGTGTTGTTGTCCACCGCCACGCTGGGGAGCCCGTCTGTGCCGGTGTACGGCTTCGCCTGCGGGTCCAGCGCCGAGATGAAATGGTCCCCCACCCAGAAATGGCGCCGCGCCGCCTGCATCAAAAGATCATGCCGGTGGATCAGCTCCGCCAGGAAGTTTTCCTGCTGAGGCAGGAATTTCCGGGTGGCTCGGAAGGCCAGCCGGAACGTGCCGGCCGCGTCGATGCAGTGCTCCAGGATGATGTGCTCGTAGCGGTGGTTGAGGTCTCCCTCGTAGACGCGGTACCCCATGCTGTTCCCGTTCTGGGTATCGTCCGCGTTGTACCGCCCGGCCCGGATCAGGCCGAAGCGGAGGTCCTGCGGGTCCATCACCTGCTGGTCGAATAAGTACTCCCGGACCGTCTGGTTCACCCAGGTGATCAAGGAGGTATCGCCGCGGGCCAGCGCGTAGGAGTAGAGGGCGTTTAAGGCCCAGCAGTTGGCCCCGGTCGGCCCGCGGGGATCGATGAAAAAGTCACCCCGCGTGTTGTAGGAAAAATGCCACAGCCCTTCGAACCCCTTGGCCTTTTCCTGCAGGGCCAACTGCATCACCCGGCCCGCCTGGTAGCCGGCCTGGCGGAGCCGGCCGGCCTTCAGGTCCGCGTAGATGGCGAGCGCCGTGTCGTAGATCCAAATCCGCCCGAACGCGGCGATCGACTTGGAGTCCGGATGGGCGGGGTTCTCCTTGAAACTGCGCCTCAAACCCTGGAAATCAAACCCCGCCTGCCCGTTGACGCTGGGTTCTTTCAGCATTTGCTGGTCCAGGAATTCCAGGTACTGCTTCATCGCCGGAAGGCCTCCAGCGCCTGCTCCAGCAGGGGCCGTGTGTGCAGGGCGGTCACGGAGGTCCGGATCCGGGCGGACCCTTCCGGTACCGTCGGCGGCCGGATGCCGGGCGCGTAAACACCGGCCTCCAACAGGGCCTGCGCCAGCGCCATGGTCTCCCGGTTCGGGCCGACCCGGACCGGGACGATCGGGCTGGCGTCGGAGATCAAATCGAGGCCCACTCCGCGCAGTCCATCCGCCCACCACCGGGTGTTTTCCCACAACTGCCGGCGCCACTGCGGCTCCGTTTGCAGGACCCGCAGGGCTTCCAGCGCGGCCGCCGCGCAGGAGGGCGCCAGGCCGGTCGTATAGATGAAGGAACGGGCCCGGTTGCGCAGGAGGTCCACCACCACGCGCGGCCCGGCCAGGTAGCCGCCGAGGCTCCCAAGCGCCTTGGAAAGGGTTCCCATCTGCAGGATCCCTTCCGGCCGGATGCCGAAATGCTCCAGCGAGCCCCGCCCGGTGTCTCCCAGCACGCCGGTGGCGTGCGCGTCGTCCACCAACAGCCAGGTCTCCTGCCGGCGCGCGGCCTCCGCGATCTCCGGCAAAGGCGGGATGTCCCCATCCATCGAAAAAAGTCCCTCCGTCACGATCAGCACCCTGCGGTAGCGGCCGCGGCGCTGCTGCAGCGCCTCTTCCAGCTGTTGGACATCCCCGTGGGCATAGACCCGGAACGCCGCGCCACTTAAGCGGCAGGCATCCACCAGACAGGCGTGGTTCAAGCGGTCGCCGATCACCAGGTCTCCCGGGCCTACCAGCGCGGTGATGATCCCGAGGCCGGCCATGTAGCCGGTGGAAAAAAGGAGGGCGTCCTCCGTCTGCTTGAAGCGGGCCAGTTCTTGTTCCAGCTCTTCGTGCAGCGCGAAATTCCCGCCGATCAGCCGGGCCGACCCGGAGCCGGCCCCCCAGCGCTCCAGCGCTTCCCGCGCGGCGGCAATCACACGCGGGTGCTGGGTGAACCCCAGGTAATTGTTGGAAGCCAAGTGGATCAGCCAGCGGCCGTCGACCCGGATGCGCCCGCCCTCCACTTGCTCGACGCGGCGGAGGGAGCGGCGCAGTCCCAGTGATTCCACTTCGTCCAATTCCTGCTGAAGCGCCTCGAACATTTCTTAAAGGATCCGGCTGTCCAATTGGAACACTTGGCCCGTCACCCCGGCGCAAAGGTCCGACAACAGCCAGACCGCGAAGGTGGCCACTGTTTCGGCGGAAGAAATTGTCCCGAGGGCGGAGGCGGCCTTCGCCCGCTCCCAGGCCTCCGGCGGCGCGGAACGGGTCATCGGCGAGTCGACGAAGCCGGGGCAGACCACGTTGGCGGTGACGCCGAACCGGCCCGCTTCCCGGGCCAAACTCTTGATGAACCCGACGGTTGCCGCCTTGGCGGCGCTGTAGTTGGCTTGGCCCATCCGGCCGGTCAACCCCGACTGGGATCCGAGCGCGAGGATCTTCCCCTGCCGCCGCTCCTGCATGCCGGGCAGGACCGCCTGACAGCAGGCGGCCAGCCCATCCAGGTGAATGCTCATGACCTCGTCCCACTCCGGGTCGGACATCTTCGTCAGCATGCGGTCCCGCGTGTTGCCGGCGGAATAAACGAGGGCATCCAGGGAGCCGGCCTCTTCCAACGCCCCTCGCACCAGCGCGCGGGCTTGGGCCCGGTCGGAGAGATCCGATTTCACCATCCGGACCCCTTCGGAGCTCAAGCGGCCGGCTTCCTCTTCGTTGCGCAGGTAGGATCCCATGACCCAGGCGCCGGATTCCCGGGCGGCCCGGGCGATCCCGCTTCCGACGGCGCCGCTGGCGCCGGCGATAAGGACTTTTTTTCCTGTAAGAGAGATGTTCACAAGGAAACCCTGGGGTTGTCTGCTTGGGCTAGACGGTGAAGCCGAGGTCCTTCAACAGCTGGGTGTCCTGCGCCGGCTGGCGCCCCTGCGTGGTCAGGTATCCGCCGATGATCAGGGAGTTGGCGCCGGCCAGGAACGCCAGCGACTGGAAATCCCTCAGGTTAACCTCCCGCCCCCCTCCCAGCTCCAGCTTGGACTTCGGGAGGATGAACCGGAAAACGGCGATCGTTTTGATCACCTCCATCGGGTCCGGCGGCTCGGCCGAATCGAGCGGCGTGCCGGGCCTCGGGTTCAGCACGTTGATCGGCGCGCACTCCACCTCCATCTCGGCCAGCGCGAAGGCCAGTTGGAGGCGCTCGGTGCGGCTTTCTCCCAGCCCCAGGATCCCGCCGCTGCAGATCTCCAGCCCGTGGCGCCGGAGCATCTTCAGCGTGTTCAGCCGGTCCTGGTAAGTGTGGGTGGTGCAGATCTCCGGGAAATGGCTCTCGGCCGTCTCCAGATTGTGGTTGTAGCGGGTCATGCCGGCCGCTTTGAGCTGAATCAGCTGGTCATCGGTCACGAATCCGAGCGAGCATTCCGGAAGGATGCCGACTTCTTCCTTCACCCGCCGCACCGCTTCGCAGAGGACCGGAAGGTCCCGGTCGGAGAGCCCGCGCGTGGCCGTCACGATGCAGAAGCGCTTGGCGCCGAACTCCTTGGCCTGCCTGGCCCGCTCAACGATCTGGTCGGCGTTCATCAGCGGGTAGACGGAGACGTCGGTGCTGTAGTGGCCGGACTGCGAGCAGAACTTGCAGTCCTCGGCGCACTGGCCCGACTTGGCGTTCACCAGCGCGCAGAGGTCCACCTCCTTGCCGGTGAACCGCTCCCGGATCCGCGTCGCCTCGGAGGCCAGCTCCAGCACCTCGGGCCAGCTGTCCAGCTCGATGAACCGCTGTGCTTCCTCAAAGGTAATGGCGCCGCCCTGCAGGATCCGCCCGGCCACGTCATGAATCTCTCGCATCGTCTCCGTCTCCTTGTTTATGCCACTATCCCGTCGGAGCAGTGAAATGTCAACCGCAAACCTTCCGTCGGTTGACGATACCTCCTTCGCCCCGGTCGGGTCGGGCTTCACTCGCTGTCTCTCCTCGCCTGAGGGGCTCGGTGCTCGCGGCAGAACCTCGGAGCTCTCGCCGGCTGGACC
>JGI1358J11329_10000609_pt1 | contig 31732 bp, 26 predicted proteins | sample Subgroupgradi54m_FD_11329 | JGI IMG/M metagenome (IMG submission 11329)
TCTGATGGTGGTCGCGAAGACCGAGCGCGCCCGTCAGCACCTGATCGAACAGCTTCAGGAGCACAGCGTCGAGCGCGAATATCTCACGATCGTCAATGGTGTCATGGTGGCGGGCGGGACGATCGACGCGCCGATCGGGCGTCACCGGACCCAACGCACGCGCATGGCGGTGAGCGAACGGGGGAAACCGGCCGTGAGCCATTACCGGGTGATGAAGAAGTACCGCGCACACACGCTGGTGCAGGTGAATCTCGAGTCCGGCCGCACCCACCAGATCCGCGTGCACATGGCGCACCTGCAATATCCCGTGGTCGGTGACCCGGTGTACGGCGGGCGCTTGAAAATTCCCGCTGGCGCGGGCGAGCGCTTGAAAAACGAATTGCGTAGTTTCAAGCGTCAGGCCTTGCATGCACTGAAGCTTTCATTGATTCATCCGGGGACGGGGAAGCGGGTGCAGTGGGCGACGTCGGTGCCGGAAGACATGAGCCAATTGATGGAGGCCTTGGCGCAGGATGCCAAGGAGCATGCTGATTAGTTGTTACAGGAAAAAGACGCAGGGTGAACAGTGTTCACCCTGCACTTACCGAAAACCTGTATTTTTTATAGATTATTTTCCAATCTTTACCATTTTGTCTCGTAGAGACATAGGTACATCTTCCAATAAGACAATGGCGATATTCCCGTCGGTAGATTTATTATTGTGGGCAGTTTTCTCTCCTAATGTTGCATTGATATTTTCAGGCGATAAGTTGTACATCGCGCCATTAAGGGGGTCCACGATGAACCAACCGATCAAACCGCCAAAAATTATATTGCCACCGATGTACCAGCCGTTGGCGCTGGCGGTTACCGGAATGGTTTGTGCTCCAAAGCCAGGTTTCGTGATTGTGACTATATAAGATTTCTTTCCCCAGTAACTCCCATCGCTTTTTTGTAGGGTAACATTCGTTGGGGTTTGTCCAGCAAATACGGCTACGCCCTTCTCGTCTGTGATTGTTACGCTTGCAGCGCTTGGGGTGCTGTTAACGTTCATTAGATGGGTTTTATCTCCAAGGATAGTAGCGCACGCTGTTACTAATAATGCCGATACAGCTAACATTACGATTTTATATTTATTTAACATCTTTCATCCTCCTCTCTGGGTTAAGATTGTTATTAAAGCAAGATCACAATACAGTAAGTGAATCAAATTAGGCAATTACCCAAGCACGCACTAAGCCATGTCACGGCTTTCTCCGTGCAAAATGTCTTTGTATTGAGGGGAAAAAAGACAAGTTCGACAGGATCGAATTTGGGCGGCCAAAATCTCACCGAAGGGCAAAAAACAGGAATGGTTCAAATCAAAGTTACCAAGGATACAGGGGTGGGGCTGCCCGCGATCAGTCTTGTCATCCGCCGAAGGTAGTTCAATAAATAACAGGGGACCGCATCAATGTCCCGCCTGTAGCGACACGCCGATATCCCTTGTAATATCACCCAGCAGCAGGACAGAAAAACCAAAGATGGCAGCTATTAATACCCTCGAATTCGTCTATCCCGACTGGCCGGCGCCGGTGCACGTGAAGGCGCTGACGACGACGCGCAACGGCGGATTCAGCGTCGGGCCGTATGCGTCATTCAATCTCAGCAACCTCGTGGGCGACGAACCGGGCATCGTGCGTCGCAATCGCGCGTTGCTGAGCGAAGTCTTGAACCTTCCTGCTGACCCGATCTGGCTGACGCAGGTGCACGGGTCACGCGTCATTGATGCTTTCGATGCCGGTTCCCGCGAAGAAGCTGACGGCTGCGTGACTGGTACGCCCGGCGTGGTCTGCGCGGTGCTGACGGCAGATTGCCTGCCGATTTTTATTTGCGACCGGCGCAGCACGCGCATTGGGGTGCTGCATGCCGGCTGGCGCGGGCTGGCGGCGGGAATCGTCGAAGAAGGACTGCGAAAGATCCAGTTGCCGACCGCCAACCTGCTGGCCTGGCTCGGTCCGGCCATCGGTCCGTCGGCCTACGAAGTCAGTGATGAGGTGCGGCAGACGTTTATAAGGATAGACCGCGAACTGGAGGAATCCTTCACACCTTTGCACAACCGCAAGGGACACTGGCTGGCCGATCTTTACGATATCGCGCGGCGGCGGTTACGCGCGCAGGGCGTGCATGCCGTTTACGGTGGATTGCGTTGCACGCTGCGCGAACGTAATCTGTTTTTCTCGCATCGGCGAGACGGCAATTGCGGGCGCATGGCCTCGCTGATCTGGCTGGATAAAAACGCGCGTTAGGCTATGATGCCGGTTTTCCTGCCGCGCGGTTCCTGAAAATGAATTCCCTGATTCTCTGGATTATTGTTTTCACCGCCCTGGGCGGTGTATTGAGCGTGCTGGCGGCCGGCGCTTTTCTGCTGCTGCCGGAACGCGTGCGCACGCGGATGCTTTCGCCGATGGTCAGCTTCGCCATCGGCGCGTTGCTCGGCGCGGCGTTTCTGGCGATTCTGCCGCACGCCTTCGAGGTACCAGGGGTGGACGCGCATTCCGTCACGCTCACGGTGCTCTGCGGCATCCTGGTATTTTTTCTGCTCGAGAAGATGGTTATCTGGCGCCACTGCCACACCGACGACTGTGAAGCCCACGTGCCGGACATGGACAAGGTGCGCAACGCGGCGACCGGCAATCTAATCCTGATCGGCGATGGTATCCATAATATGGTGGACGGGGTGCTGATCGCGGCGGCGTTCCTGACCGACGTGCATCTCGGCGTAGTCACGAGCATTGCGGTCATTGCGCATGAAATCCCGCAGGAACTCGGCGACTTTGCGGTCCTGCTGCACAGCGGTTTCAGCCGCGGCAAGGCGCTGCTCTACAACATGCTGACCAGCCTGACCACGGTGATCGGCGGTGTGGTCGCTTTTTATTCCCTGACGCTGGCCAACCGCATCGTGCCGTATGTGCTGGCGGTCGCGGCGTCGAGTTTCATCTATATCGCCGTGGCCGATCTCATCCCCGGCTTGCACAAGCGACCCGAGTTCAGCGCTACCGTGCAGCAGATCATATTGATTGCCTTGGGTGTGACAGTGATTTCCGTGGCGCACGCCATGCTGCATTAGCCAGCGCGATAGGTTTCTGTCGTACGAGTATGGACCGCGCCTCGCGCCACGTAAGCCATTTGTGTCGTTTGCTAGCCGCAGGATGGCCGCGGCCTGCCGCAGGCGAAGCCATAGACAGAATACGCGCCGAGACTGAAGGCGCGAGGCTTGGAAGCCCCGTCGCGCTTACTGAGGGTTTGCGCACTACGTTATTTCTAGGGAATCACCCGGGATATCGAACTGTTGTACAGGAGCCCGACATCGTTTTGTTCGAATATCCCATAGGCGAACAATTCGAATAAGAACGCGGCCTGGAATGCGTAGGCCCCGTTGGGAGTGCTGTCGCAAGCCGATACATTTTCGAGATCCAGGTCGGCTTGACGGGATGAGACGTATTTAAACCCCTTCGGGCATTTTACGTGTTCATACCCGTCGTTATCCGAATGGCGGGCTTCGTGAATTAACGCGTAGAGCCTCTCAAGCGGGCTGAGTTGCGTGAAAAAGAGGTCGCCGACGAAAAAATCCCCCTGATGCTGATTCACGGCGGCGGTCCATGAATTATGGTAGGAGATGCTCCGGATCCGGTGCAGCAACCAAGGGGCAAGGTCTCGGCCGTTGAAAGAAAAGCCGAACAATTCATTAAAGCGGCTGAGACGGGTGTACATTTTCCGGTCGATTTTTAATTTGCCGGGTTCCAGTAATCGCAGTTGCTTGATGGTCGATTCCAAAACGAGCATTTGGTGTTCGGTCAATCCAGAAAGCTCGATCTGGTGTTGTTCCCAATAAGGCTCCCTGGCCATCGCGGTTGGTGCAGTAACAATCAGCGCGAGAAGAACAGGGACCAGCGTAATTGTTGATTTCATGGTGAAGGGGTCAATGTTCAAAAATAATAATTCACTCCCAGCGACCATTCGTCACGGTTGTTCAGCGAATCCCAGCCGCCCCGAATCTCCAGATTTTGCGAGAGTGAATAGCGTTGTTCGACGGAAACCTTGTGGTAGTGCGATTCGTGGCCCAGCGGGAAGCCCAAATAATTCCCCGTGATCTGTATCCTCCAGTCGCTTGTAATATCGTACAAGGCCCCGAGTGTCGCCCCTCCGCCGAACCGGTAATCGTGATCGAAGTGACGAGATGTTTCCAGTTCGAGATTGACCAGAGCGTAGGCCAGCATGGGCGAGAAAAAGCCCCCGCCATAAGCCTTCCCGATTCCGTAATTTCCCTTGAACGAGTTACAGTAATGGCAGTTCAGGTCTCTGACCGTATCGACGCCCACGCTCGCTGTCCATGACTTCTTGTTGAGCAGCGGATCGTAAGGCGTTAAGGAAGCGAGATCGATCAATTTGAGACTGTCGATTTTGGTTTCCTCGGAATCGTTGTAGCGACGTGCCGTTACATCGAGAAACAGAATCTGCGAGCCCCGGCCATATCCGGCATCATTGGCCAGCAGGTCGTGGAAGGCCGGCCGGATAGATATTTCTTCAAAGCGTTCATTTTCGTTGCGACCAATTCGCGTTCCGACACGCGCACTTCTGTGACCCAATTCCGGAGGGCTCGAAAAACGAACCATCTCCGTAGAATCGTCAGGCCGGTAGCTCAATTGGCTGCGCTCCAGGAGCATTCGTCGCGTTGTTGGATCAATGGCAGCTGCGGTTCGCTCCCGCTGCATGTTTTTATACTGGGCATAGTCCAGATACGCATCCAGGACCAGGGCCTTTTCGGGTACGCTCAGGGCGAGGTACTCCTTATCGTCGATCAGCTCGGGGTCTTCGATCAGACGGTAGAATAATTTCTTTTGGTTATCGGACATCCGCAGCCGTTTCTGGTTCATCTGGCTTAGCAGTGAGGGTCGATAGACTTTTTGTGGAACGAGCCCCTTTTGCGCGGTAACCACCTTGACGGTTTCGCCAGGAATGACATGAAACGTGAACTGATCGGTCAAATGCAGATTCGGATCGGCCACCTCCAGTAAAGAAAGAAGGTGGTAGGCGCAGTTTTCCTGAAAATACCAATAATCGAAATAATTACCTCCCAGTTCCCACAGGTGCAGCAGTAAATAATTCATCTGGTCTTCGGTGAAGTTCAGTTCGTATTCCCAGATATCCCGGCTTTCAAGATTGTTGTACTCCTGAACCTTGACGTAGTACGGATACAGGGAGAACACACCCTTAAAACCGCCGAACAGCCCCTTGACGGTGTAAACCAGGACGTTATCCGTATCGGCGACCGCGGCATAATTTACGCCGTAGTCCAGCAACTTTTGTTGCGGGCCTTCGCGTTTCTTGTCGATTCGTAACAGGGTATGCCCGAACATCGAGCCTGGGTTGTTTAAGTAATGCGAGGCGAAGACCAAGGTGATCTTCTCCGGCGTCAGGCCTTGAAGCCAGGATTCCAGGCGCTCACATCGTTGTTTCGGGAGGCGCGCAGAATCGAAGGAGAGTTTGGTGTCCAACCACTTATAGCGGGCTGGAAAAACGCACTGGGGGTGTTCCTCCCCCGCCTTCAGATCTTCGGGTAACTTGAAAAAGCTTTCCAAGGTCGCGGCGAGTTCCGCCTGTGGATCGGATTTCCCCGTTGGTGAATTGAAGAATTGCGGAGCGTCTTCCTGGCTCTCAACTGTGCCGAACAGCGATTTTTTGTAGTGGAGCAGCAGATGCCAGAATCTGTCCTGGTACAGGCCCTGTGCCTCGGCTTGCCGGGTGAGCTCGTCTAAGTAATCGTGATGCCCATCAACGGCGAAGGCAGCAGGAACCGCCCCGCCGACAAGGAGAACGACAAGCAAAATAAAAGGGATACGATCCCTTGCACGCAGCCGCAAGAAGATCGTACCCCTGGACGTTAATGCAATTTCTGGTCAGTTAATGCAGGTTGCCGACAGCTCGGCATCACGCAACACCGCACCTTTAACGGCGGTCAATATTTCCACGGGAGTAGTGGCGTCGCTTGTAAAGATCGCTTCGTAATTTTGTTGCGCGACGGTATTGAAGTGAGTCTGCTGGGTCGCCGGGCATCCAACGAGACTGGCCAGCACCACCAGTTGCTCGCCTTCACCGACCGCCATGTCTTTGGCAAGACCCGAAAAGTTACTGGCAATGAACTGCTCTTGTTCCAGTTTGGCCGTATCGGTACCCTTGGCATCGCAGTTGGAAGTACCGGACGAAACACCAAATGACTGATTGCCGGCGGTGTTGTTTGTCGTGGCCGCGAGTATCTGAACCGGCCCCTGCTGTTTTCCAAAGATTAGCGAACCCAGACCGCAACCGGCGTCACCGTAACCCGCTGCGAACACCGGTGATGACAGCAACATCGTTCCAATCGTGACAAGAAGATATTTTTTCATTTGAAACTCCTATGGGATTCGGTTTTCGGGCTCAGATTTTCGAACAAGTCGTGGAAAGCGACGGATCGCTGGACAAATCCTGCTTCAATGAGGCCAGCATTTCCGACGGTGTCGTCTTCTCGCTCGTAAAAATGGAGTTGTAGTTTTGCTTGGTGAAGTTTGCGAAATCCCCCGTCTTGTCCGCCTTGCAGCCTAACAGTCCCGCTAACGTATTAAGGTCTTCCCCTTTGCCGGCCGCCATTTGTTTGGCAAGGTTGTGATAGTTGTTTGAAACAAAGAGCGTCTGCTCGCTTTGCGCCGTCACCAGTCCGCTTTTCCCGCATCCGGATGTGCCCGATGTAATGGCAAATGTTTGATTGCCGGAGAACCCATTTAACACCGTTGCGCCGAGCTGAGCCATGATGTCATTATTTTTCCCAATTACTTTACCGCCCCATCCGCAGCCCGCCGCACCGTACCCGGCTGCGGAAGCAGAGGAGGCTAATATCAATGAAACAAGCATTGTCACCAGTACCGAAAGCTTTTTCATCAGTATTCTCCTTAGAAATATGGTTCAATTAACTATGTTTATCGATGAGCACTTGGTGTTGCACGACCTTGAAATTAAGCTAACTTCGGGAAGAATCTATACCATTTAAGATGATGTTGTTCAAGTCTTGATCGCTTTCTTATCGATAGCGGAAACTATTGAATCCCCCGTTCTTCGCTGTGAGCGGTGGAGAGCGAAGCGAGGGCGAGCAAGTCCGATAGGCGTGGCCTTAAGCCAGACCATCGCGACGCAGGGTCGTGGTGGGCAACGCGGCTGTCCCCAGAGTACAGCTCGACGGCAGTGTGGCCGCTGCGTGCCGCAGGCGGGGCCGATGGCTCAACAAATACCGGGCCGGGCCTCGCCTGCTGGTTTGTCGGGATTGTTTGAGGGAAGCGCCGTTTATAATAGTTTTGTCGAATTGGCGCTGGACGGTCGGTAGGCTTTTTGAACGGAATACCTCCCTGGTTGCTGGAATTGCCGTCGGCCCGCTGGCCAACTTGTCGGATTGCTGGGGGACTTTAACCGGGAGGTGTACTCGACGCGTTACGGCCTGGAGACGATCGCTGGTCGCGCGGGCTGATGATTGAGCAGCGCAGCGCGCTGCATTTGTGGCGGTACCAAAAACAGGAATTCCGGAGATACTGGAACAGTGGAGATATCACCCTGCATTATTCATTTCTGATGCGACGTCTGCTGACTATCGGCTTGCTCTCGGTCAGCCTCTTGGGTTGCAGCGGCGTTTTTTTCCAGCCCTATCGCGATCATGTTCAGACGCCCAAAAAACTGGGCCTGGCATATGAGGACGTGTATTTTCAGGCCGGTGACGGCACTCCGCTGCACGCCTGGTTCCTGCCAGCCGAGGGCAAGATGCAGGGCACCATCCTGTTTCTGCATGGCAACGCCGAGAATATCAGCACCCATATCATGTCGGTGCGCTGGCTGCCCGCCAGAGGATTCAATGTCTTTCTGCTCGACTATCGCGGCTATGGTGCATCGGGTGGTACCGCCTCGCTGTCGGGTGTACAGGAAGACGTGGATGCCGCATTGCGTATCTTGCTGGCGCGCAAGGATGTGGATCCGGAACGCGTGGTGGTTTTTGGACAGAGTCTCGGCGGCGCGATTGCCATCTATAACGTGGCGCATTCACCATACCGTCAACACATCCGGGCCCTGGTGATTGAAAGCGCCTTCGCCAGTTACCGCCAGATTGCACGCGAGAAGCTGTCCGGCTTCTGGCTGACATGGCCGTTGCAATGGCCGTTGTCGTGGACAGTGTCGGATGCGTATAGCCCGTCCGCGACCGTGGTGAATGTCAGCCCCATCCCGTTGCTGATCATTCACGGTGATCGCGACTCGATCGTGCCGCTGCACCACGGACAACAGTTATATGATCTGGCCCGGGAGCCGAAAGAGTTGTGGGCGGTTCCCGACGGAGGGCATATCATGGCGTTTGAGCGCCAAATATATCGCGACCGTTTTGTCGCGTACCTGACGAAAGTTTTGTCGGAGCCAGCAGCGGTTCACAAATAGACGTAACCGTGGCGGCGCAGTCGTTCCTCTTCGTCCGGCCCGTAGGGGACCAGTTCGATGAACCCGGGAATGTCCTCCTTCCGCAGGCCGAGGCGGCGCATTTCGGTAAGGCACATCTTTACCTCGATGACACGCGAAGCGTCGAGGCGTGCCGCCTGATCCACGGTCTTTTTGAACCGCGGGTAGTTTTTCTTCGCGAAGATTTCTATCTCGGGTCCGTGCAGCACCAGCGCAATACCCGCGCGCGAATTGTTGGCGCGCATGGTTTGCGCCAGTTGTTCGGCGCGCGCCAGCAGGCCGGCGATCTCCTCGGGTGTGTGCAGCGTGATGTTGAAAAGATAGCGTCCCTGCTGTTCGGTGAGACTTGTGGAAGGCGCCGCGCGTTCCGGACCGGCCATGTTGGATGAAGCGCGGGGCCAGAGCAGATAAACGGTGGCCGCGATAGCGGTTATCAGGATCAGAACGGCAATATGTTTGCGGCGCATGCCGGTATCCTTAATTGTCTGGCGCGGAATCAGGATGCATGGGCGAAGCGCATGGACAAGTCCGCCGCCTTGACGGTTTTCGTTATATCGCCAATCGAGATGTAATCCACGCCGGTTTCCGCAAAGGCGCGAATATTGGAAAGATCGATTCCGCCGGAGGCCTCGAGCTTCGCCCGTCCACGTGTTTCGTCGACGGCGGCTTTCAATTTTTCCACGCTGAAATTGTCGAGCAGCAACCGTTCCGCGCCGGCGGCCAATGCCTCGCGCAGTTGCCCGATATTTTCCACCTCAATTTCGATCGTTATGGCTCTTGGAGCTGAGTTGCGCGCAGCCTCGAGCGCCGCTGTAATGGAGCCCGCGGCGGCGATATGATTTTCCTTGATGAGTATCGCGTCGTACAGGCCCATGCGGTGATTCTGCCCGCCGCCGCAGGCGACGGCATATTTCTGGGCGCGGCGCAGTCCGGGCACGGTCTTGCGCGTGTCGAGAACGATCGTTTTGGTGCCGCGCACCGCCTCGACGTATTGGCGGGTGCGTGTCGCGGTGCCGGAGAGGAGCTGGAGAAAATTGAGCGCGGTGCGCTCGCCGGTCAGAAGACCGCGCGCCGGGCCGTTCGCCTTGCAAAGCGTCTGGCCGGCGCGCATCGCGTCGCCATCCTTGATGAGCCAGACGACGCGGATGCGATCGTCCACCTGGCGGAAAACCTCATCGAACCAGGCCGTGCCGCAGAGTATGGCGTCTTCACGGGTGATAACCTGCGCGTCGGCACGTGCGTCGGCAGGGATGAGCGCCGCCGTCAGGTCGTCCGCGCCCACGTCCTCGGCGAGCGCGCGGCGGACCGTTTCGGTGACATCGTCAGGGAGTTTCGGCGTAGACATCAAGCAGAGGTTGCGGTTGACTGGAAATGCGCCCAGCGGGTGAGTCTAACCAAGAGCGCCGGGGCGAGACAGGGTAATATCAGTAATTCATCGCGTTCGAATATATTGACATGTTTGCCATTTGCGCTATGCTGAGCACCGAATTGATACCCGGTCTGATTCCGAGATGCTGCAGATCCGCGTCGAAGCATGAACCCCGAGTTTGCCGATCGCCTGCCCGAGAGCTGGGAACGATTCTCCCGCTTCTTTTCCGCGCTGGGCGACACCACCCGCCAGCAAATCCTGCTGGTGTTCGAACCCGGGGAGGAAATCTGCGTCAACCACATCGCGCGCTTGTTCAAGATCAGCCGCCCGGCCATCTCGCATCATCTGAAGGTCCTGCGCAATGCAGAATTGCTGATGTGTGAAAAGCGCGGCAAGGAAGTTTACTACCACATCAATCAAGCCTACTGCGCCGAAGTCATGCGTATCGTGCACGAGTTCGTTGCCAGCCGCGCGCGGTCACAGCCTCCCATAGCCGCCTCGGGTGGTTGAGCCGGATTCATTCCGCCTCAGTCGCCGGTGGAGGGATTGGACGAACGTTGGGAGTCTCCGCTTTCCCCCTCAGAAAGAAATAATACCTTGGCGTTTTCACGCCGCCTTGGGGTTATATTAGGCGTCGGTGAACGACCCTCGATCTGAAACCCTGTCTTCCCAGGCCAGTCTTCAGGTACCCCGGCGCGAAGTGCTGGCCTGGGCGATGTACGATTTTGCCAATTCCGGCTACACCACGGTGGTGCTTACCGCGGTGTTCAACGCTTATTTCGTCGGGGTCGTCGCGGGTGACGGTGCCGACAAGAGCGGCGCGGCGACGCTGCTCTGGACCGTGGCCATGGCGATCACGAATATGCTCGTGCTCGCGAGCGCGCCGGTGCTCGGCGCCATCGCCGATCACGGCGCGCATAAAAAGCGTTTTCTCGCGCTCACAACTGTAGGCTGCGTCCTGTTCACCGCCTTGCTGGGTTTCGTCGGCCGCGGCGACGTGGCGCTGGGCATGACGCTGGTGATTCTCTCGAGTTTCATGTTCGCCAGTGGCGAAAATTTCATCGCCGCGTTTCTGCCCGAGATCGCCAGCCAGAAGGACATGGGGCGTATCTCGGGCTACGGCTGGTCGCTCGGTTATCTCGGCGGACTGCTGGTACTGGGCCTGTGCCTGGTTTATATCCAGTGGGCGCAGTCGCGCGGCGAAGCCGCGGTGCAATACGTACCGGTGACCATGTGGATCACCGCCGTCATGTTCGCGCTGGCGGCGCTTCCGACTTTCCTCTGGTTGCGCGAGCGCGCCGTGCCGCAAGCCCTGGCGCCGGACGAGAACTACTTCCGCATCGGTTTCGCGCGCGTGAAGCACACAGTTTCGCACGCACGCCACTATCGCGACCTGTTCCGCTTTCTCATCACGCTCGCGGTTTATTACTGCGGCATTAATACCGTGGTCGTGCTCGCCGCGATCTATGCGCAGGAGGTCATGGGCTTCAACATGCAGGAGAACATCATGCTGATTCTCGTGGTCAACGTGACTGCCGCGATCGGCGCGTTCGGTTTCGGCCTGGTGCAGGACCGGTTGGGTTCGGTGTGCACGCTCGCGATCACACTGCTGGTGTGGATTGCGGCGCTGGTGGTCGCCTATTTCACCGAGACCCGCGCGGCGTTCTGGGTGGTGGCGAATCTGGTTGGTGTTTCGCTCGGCTCCAGCCAGTCGGCCGGCCGCGCCCTGGTGGGGCAGTTTTCGCCGCCGGAACGTTCGGCCGAATTCTTCGGCTTGTGGGGCCTGGCCGGTAAACTTGCCGCCGTGATCGGACCGCTGGTTTATGGCCTGGTCACCTATGTCTCGCACGGCAATCATCGTCTCGCACTATTGTCCACCTGCGCCTTTTTTATCGCCGGCCTGCTGATGCTGCTGACGGTCGATGAACGCCGTGGACGCGCCGCGGCGGTTAACCCGGATTGAACATCCGGCAACGTTATACCCGTCCATGTCCACGCTTACCATCACGCTACTGATTGCCGGCATTTTCCTGTTAATTTTTCTGTGGCGTAAATTTTTGCGCGTTTGCGAGGCCGCGAACGGCGCTGACTGGGGACGCCGCTGGCTGAATCGTCTGGACGGGCTCAACCGGATTCTCTGTCGCCGGTTTCACCGGCTCAACCACGACGCGCTGAATCTTCCCGCCACCGGTGGCGTGTTGGTGGCGTCCAACCACGTCTCCGGTCTCGACCCGCTGTTGCTCCTCGCCGCCAGTCCGCGGCCGTTGCGTTTTCTCATTGCGCGCGAGGAATATGACCGCTGGTGGCTCAGATGGTTGTTGCGCGCGGTCGGCTGTATCCCGGTGGAACGCACGCGCAATCCTCGCGCCGCGCTGTATGCGGCACGCGAGGCGCTGGCGCGGGGTGAAGTGGTGGCGTTGTTTCCGCACGGACGCATCCATCTCGACCATCACCCGCCGACGCCGCTCAAGCGCGGTATCGTGTTGCTGGCGCGCATGACCGGTGCGCCGATTCTGCCGGTACGGGTGGAGGGTGTGCGTGGTCAGGGCATGACGGTGGCGGCGGTGTTCATTCCGAGCCGCGCACGCGTCCAGAGTTTCCCGCCCTTGCCATGCGAAGGGTTGTCGGAGGACGATTGTCTCGAGAAATTATGGGACGTCCTGACCATGCACAACCGCCAGGACAATCCGCACCGGCGACACCAGGACCGCCATCCGAAAGTCGCGGACTGACGCGACACCGGCTTTACCCTTGAAAAAAGGAGGTCATTCCCCCAATTAGTAGCCAACTGGCCAGGAATCGAGAGCAAAAAATCCCATGCGCATGGACAAATTGACCACCAAATTTCAGCAGGCGATCGCCGACGCGCAAAGTCTGGCGCTCGGGCGCGATCATCAATTCATCGAACCGGCGCACCTGATGGCGGCACTGCTCGACCAGGAAGGCGGCACGACCCGCAGCCTCCTCGCCAAGTCCGACGTGAACGTCAACGCCCTGCGCACCAAACTCTCCCAGGCGCTTGACCGCCTGCCAACGGTGGAAGGCGCCGGCGGTGAGGTGCATGTCTCCAACAATCTGTCGACGCTGCTCAATCTCACCGACAAGTACGCGCAGAAGCGCGGCGACCAATATATTTCGAGCGAGCTGTTTCTGCTCGCCGCCCTGGAAGACAAGAGTGAGTTCGGACGTCTGCTCAAGGAAGCGGGCGTTTCCAAAAATGGCATCGAAAAAGCCATCGAGGCCATGCGCGGCGGGCAGAAAGTGGAAGATCCGAACGCCGAAGAGGGCCGGCAGGCGCTGGAAAAATATACCATCGATCTTACCGAGCGCGCCGAGCAGGGCAAGCTCGATCCGGTCATCGGGCGCGATGAGGAAATCCGGCGCGTGATCCAGATCCTGCAGCGGCGCACCAAAAACAATCCGGTGCTGATCGGCGAGCCCGGTGTCGGCAAGACCGCCATCGTGGAAGGACTCGCGCAGCGCATCATCAATGGCGAGGTGCCGGAAGGATTGAAGGGAAAACGCCTGCTGTCTCTCGACATGGGCGCACTCATCGCCGGTGCCAAGTACCGCGGCGAGTTCGAGGAGCGGTTGAAAGCCGTCCTCAAGGATCTGTCCAAACAGGAGGGCCGCATCATCCTGTTCATCGACGAGTTGCATACCATGGTCGGTGCCGGCAAGGCCGAGGGCGCCATGGATGCCGGCAACATGCTGAAGCCGGCGCTGGCGCGCGGTGATCTGCACTGCGTCGGCGCCACCACCTTGGATGAATACCGCAAGTACGTGGAAAAGGACGCCGCGCTCGAACGGCGTTTCCAGAAGGTGCTGGTCAACGAGCCCACGGTCGAGGACACCATCGCCATCCTGCGCGGCCTGAAAGAGAAATACGAAGTCCATCACGGGGTGGACATCACCGATCCGGCGATCGTCGCCGCGGCCACGCTTTCGCATCGCTACATCACCGATCGCCAGTTGCCGGACAAGGCGATCGACCTGGTGGACGAGGCGGCGTCGCGCATCCGCATGGAAATCGACTCCAAGCCCGAATTCATGGACCGTCTCGACCGGAAACTGATCCAGCTCAAGATCGAACGCGAAGCGCTCAAGAAAGAAGCCGACGAGGCCTCAAAGACGCGCCTGACTACGCTCGAAGGCGAGATCAAAAAACTGGAAAAGGAATATTCGGACCTGGAGGAAGTCTGGAAGTCCGAGAAGGCGGCGGTACAAGGCGCACAACACATCAAGGAAGCGCTCGACCGCGCGCGCCTGGAATTCGAGACCGCGCGCCGCGCCGGCGATCTGGCGCGCATGTCCGAGCTGCAATACGGCCGTATCCCTGAACTGGAAAAGCAGCTCGCTGCCGCGCAGGCCGCCGAAGGTAAGGAGCGAAAACTCCTGCGCAATGCCGTGACCGAGAACGAAGTGGCCGAAGTCGTGTCGCGCTGGACCGGCATTCCGGTATCCAGGATGATGGAAGGCGAGCGCGACAAATTGCTGCGCATGGAAGAGGCGCTGCACCAGCGCGTGGTCGGCCAGGACGAGGCGATTCGCGCGGTCTCCAACGCCATCCGCCGCTCGCGCGCGGGCCTTTCCGATCCGCGCCGTCCCTACGGCTCATTCCTGTTCCTCGGACCCACGGGCGTGGGCAAGACCGAGCTGACCCGTGCGTTGGCCTATTTCCTGTTCGACAGTGACGAGGCCATGGTGCGCATCGACATGTCCGAGTTCATGGAAAAGCATTCCGTGGCCCGGCTCATCGGCGCGCCACCCGGCTACGTCGGTTACGAAGAGGGCGGCTATCTCACCGAAGCCGTGCGCCGCAAACCTTATTCCGTGATCCTGTTCGACGAGGTCGAGAAGGCACATCCAGATGTGTTCAACGTGCTGCTACAGGTGCTGGACGACGGACGCCTGACTGACGGTCAGGGGCGTACGGTGGATTTTCGCAACACCGTTATCGTCATGACCTCAAACCTGGGCTCGAACGTGATCCAGGAACTGGCGGGGGAAGAGAACTACGACAAGATGAAACAGGCGGTCATGAACATCGTGGCGGGCCATTTCCGTCCCGAGTTCATCAACCGCATCGATGATATCGTGGTGTTTCATCCGCTCGGCCGCGAACAATTGCATCGTATCGCTGAATTTCAGGTGCAGTACCTGCGTGCCCGGCTGCGCGCGCGCGAGATGGATATCGAGCTTACCCCGCGGGCGCTGGACAAGCTGTCCGAGGCCGGTTTCGATCCGGTATTCGGCGCCCGGCCGCTCAAGCGCGCCATACAGCAGCACGTGGAAAATCCCCTGGCGCAGGAAATTCTGGCCGGGAAGTTCGGGCCGAAGGACGTCATCGAGGTTGACGTGGCCGGGGACGAGCTGGTTTTCCGCAAGAAACGCACGGCCGGAAAGAAAGCCGGGGTTGCCTGATGCCCAGGCAGGTGAACTTTTTCGCGTTTCCCCCATCCATGTGTCATAGCTAAAATAGCCCGCAACCCGGGAGGATATATATGTCTTTGGATCGTCGCTCGTTCAAGGTCGGCATCATGGCCGGCGTGTTTCTCATCACCGGCGTGGTCGCCGGAATCGTGTTCAGTTCGCGGCTCGGCTGGCTTCCCAGCGCCGACAGCAGCCCCACGGACGGGGCGGCAACCGTGGCGCCGGCATTGTCCGGATCGACACCGCCTAATTTCGTTCCGGTCGTCAAGGCAGTCATGCCCGCGGTGGTGAATATTTCCACCAAACGTACGGTACGTTCACAGGGTGGCGACGTACCCTCGCAATTTCAGGATGATCCGTTTTTCCGCCAGTTCTTCGGCGAAGAATTTTTTCACCGGTTCCAGATGCCGCGCGAGCGGCGCGAGAGCAGTCTCGGTTCCGGGGTGATCGTGGATTCCGCCGGTTACATCGTCACCAACAATCACGTCGTGGCCAAAGCCGATGAGATCAAAGTGTTGCTCAACGACAAGCGCGAGTTCACCGGAAAGATCGTGGGCACCGATCCCAAATCCGATATCGCCATCGTCAAGATCAACGCCAAGGATTTGCCGGTAATTACTTGGGGCGACTCGGACAAACTCGAGATTGGCGAATACGTGCTAGCCATCGGCAATCCCTTCGGACTCAATCAGACGGTGACGCAGGGCATCGTCAGCGCCGTGGGACGCGCCAACGTCGGCATCGCCGACTACGAGGATTTCATCCAGACCGACGCCGCGATCAATCCCGGCAACTCGGGCGGGGCGCTGGTGAATGCGCGCGGACAGCTGGTGGGCATCAACACCGCCATCTTTTCGCGCTCCGGCGGATACATGGGGATTGGATTTGCCGTGCCGAGCAACATGACGCGCGCGGTCATGGATAGCCTGATCAAGACCGGCAAGGTGGTTCGCGGCTGGCTCGGCGTTTCGATCCAGGAAGTCACACCGGATCTGGCGAAGCAGTTTGGCATGAAGGAATCCCGTGGGGCGCTGGTGAATGAGGTCATCCCGGATAGCCCGGCCGCGGCCGCCGGCATCCAGGGCGGCGACATTATCACCGCGTTCAACGGCAAGGCGGTCGATAGCCCGAGCACGCTGCGCAACACTGTGGCGCAGACCCTGGTCGGCAAGAGCGTGAAGGTGGACGTGCTGCGCGAAAAGAAGTCGCTAACCGTGGATGTGAAAATTTCCGAGCAGCCGAAGGATATCGCGCAGGCGGAAGGCGAGACCGCCCAGAGCGACGGGAAGGATACGGCGCTGGCCGGTGTCGAGGCGCGTAACCTGACCCCCGACATCGCGCGTCAGCTCGGATTGCCCCCGGGAACGATGGGCGTGGTGATTGCCGGCGTGGAGCAGGGCAGCGCTGCCGAGGAGGCAGGATTGCAAGAGGGCGATGTCATCATGCAAATCAACCGCCAGCCGGTGCGCAACATCGGGGATTTCAAGCGCCTGGCCGGCAAGCTTTCGAAGAAAGACAGCAGCTTGTTCCTGATCAATCGCCAAGGGCGTAAATTGTTTATCGCCATACGACCGTAAATCATGAGCCGTGAGTCGTGATTCGATTCACGACTCACGGTTTACGGATTGCGATTTACGGGAGGCATTCGCACCACTTCTCGATAACCTCCCGAACCTGCCGCGGCTTCTCCGTCAGCGGCCAGTGATAAGCGTCAACCGTAACGGTCTGTACCTGCGCATTTCCGGCGAGCGTTTTTTGCGTGATGCCCGGGTCCGTGTAGGTGATGCCGGAGGATAGCAGCACCAGGATCGGTACCTTGATCTCCGCCAGCGCGGGCAACGGACGGCTGATCTCGATCAGCTCCTGCAGAAAACTCGCGACGGGGAAAAATTTCAGGTCCTCCCACGGAGAGGAATACAGATCGATCATCTCTTTTTGCTTTCCCGCCGCGAGCAAATCCTGCCGCGTTTTCTCATCGAGTTTTCGCAAGTCGCGGACCGGAATATGTCGCCGGCGCAACCCCAGTCTGTTCAGCAACCGGATTAGCGCCACCAGCAGACTGACTGCAGGCCGTAACCGGCTCAAGACGCGCATGCCGCCGCGCAGCGCCTGGTGAAAGATCGGGTCAATAAGCACCAATCCGCGCACGCGGGCCGGATAGCGCGCCGCGAACTGCACGGCGACCTGTGCCCCGAGGCTGTGTCCGACAAGCAGCGCCTGGTCGNAGCCCTCCGCATCGAGAATATCCCGCAGATCCCGACACCAAATTTCCAGNCTGAGCCTGGTGCGCGGGAAGGATTCGCCATGACCACGCAGGTCGGGTCGCAGCAGATCCCAGGTTTCCTTCAGCGATGTGTGTTCGACGAATTCGGACCACCGGCTCATGTTGCTTGCCACGCCGTGCAACAGCACCATCAGCCGTCGTGGCGCCGCCGCCCCGCGAAAAAGGCGGTAGCTGAGCATGACGCCATCGGCTGTGGACAAAGTGCGTATCATTTCCATCGGTGTACGGAGAATAAAGGCGCGCGTGAAATTTCGCTACTAGCTGATTATTGCCAGAACACGCCGCGCCGCGGGTTTGCCGGAGCGATGGCCCATGATAGATTCCGGTCATGTGTTTTACCTGTCACCGCGCGGCGCAACGTATTTCTTGCCGGCTGCCATGAACCAAGAACATCTGCCCATTGACGGGATACTTCCGTTACTGCGCCAGACGCTCACCGAGAATCATGCGGTGGTGTTACAGGCGCCGCCCGGCGCGGGCAAGACCACTCACGTTCCCCTGGCGTTGCTTGATGAGGCCTGGCTGGCCGGACGCACTATCTTGATGCTGGAACCGCGGCGGCTGGCGGCGCGCGCGGCGTGTGCGCGTATGGCCCAGCTGCGCGGTGAAACGGCGGGTGAGACGGTCGGTTACCGCATCCGCTTCGACAGCAAGGTGACGGCGGAAACCCGTATCGAGGTGCTCACCGAAGGAATCCTGACGCGCCGGCTGCAAACCGATCCTGAATTGAAAAATGTCGGGCTGGTCATTTTCGACGAGTTTCACGAACGCCACTTGCATGCCGACCTGGCGCTGGCTTTATGTCTCGACAGTCAGAGGACCTTGCGCGAAGACTTGAAGATTCTCGTGATGTCCGCGACCCTCGACGGCGAATCGATATCGAAACTTCTGGGCGATGCCCCGATCGTGACCAGCGAGGGTCGCCGCTATCCGGTGGATATTCGTTATCTTCCGCGCGATCCCAGCGGACCCTTGCCGCCGCTGGTATGCGATGCCGTACTGTCAGCGCTCGAGAAGAACGAGGGCGATGTGCTGGTATTTCTGTCCGGTGCATGGGAAATCCGCCGCACCCAGGAGTTGCTGGAAGCGAAAGTCGCCGCCACCGTGGATGTTCATCCACTTTACGGCGATCTGTCTTGGGAAATACAGGATCGCGCGATTCGGCCGTCCGCCGGCCGGCGCAAGATCGTGCTGGCGACGCCGATTGCCGAAACCAGCCTGACCATCGAGGGCGTGCGCGTGGTGGTCGACAGCGGTTTCGCGCGGATTCCGCAGTTCGATCCGCGGTCCGGACTGACACGCCTGGCCACGGTGCGCATTTCGCGCGCTTCGAGTGAGCAGCGCGCCGGTCGCGCCGGTCGGCTCGCCCCGGGTGCTTGCTACCGGCTCTGGAGCGAAACCACGCAGCGCGGTCTGGTGCCCCAGTCGCTGCCGGAAATCCGCGCGGCGGATCTGGCGTCGTTGGCGCTGGAACTGGCCGCGTGGGGCGCGCGCGAGGCGCGCTCGCTCGCCTGGCTGGATCCGCCGCCCGAAGCGGCATTCAGTCAGGCGCGTGAACTGCTCACCGAGCTCGATGCCTTGGACAACTCGGGCGTGATTACAAAAACCGGACGCGCCATGGCGCGCCTGCCGTTGCACCCGCGCCTGTCGCATATGCTGTTCTCGGCAAAGCAACTCGGTCTGGAAGCGCTGGCGTGCGACGTCGCCGCGCTGCTTTCGGAGCGCGACATACTTTCGGGTGAAGCGCGCCGATCCGCCGATTTCACACAGCGACTCGAGGCATTGTGGGCGTTCCGCCTGCATGGCCGTCAGGGCGCCCAGTCGCATCATGCCGATGCCGGCGCCTGCGCGCGCGTCAATCAGGCCGCGCAGCAGTTCCGGCGGATGCAGTCCTTGTCCGAACCGGTGAATACCGCCGATGCCGGATCGGTCGGGCTGTTGCTGGCGCTGGCTTATCCCGACCGCGTGGCGCTGGCGCGAACGCCGGGCGAGACGCGCTATCTCCTGGCCTCGGGCCGCGGGGCGCGCCTGCCGGAGGCGGAGATGCGCCTGCGCCAGCCCTGCATCGTGGCGGCCAGTCTCGATGCCGGGGAAACCGAAGGCCTGATTTATTCCGCCGCGCCGCTCGATGTGAACATATTGCGCACACATCTTGCGACCCATCTCCGGACGGAAGACGTGGTGCGCTGGGATGGACAACAACAGGCGGTCGTCGCGCGCCGCGAGCAACGCTTCGGTGCGCTGGTTCTGGACAGCAAACCGTTGACCGATGCGGATACGAATCAGATGCGCGCCGCGATGCTCGACGGCGTTCGCCGTCTCGGAATCGAGGCGCTTCCCTGGACACTCGAAGCCCGCGAATGGCAGGCGCGGATATTATCGTTGCACCACTGGCTGCCGGCGGAAAGCTGGCCGGACGTTTCGGATACGGCATTGCGCGAGACGCTGGATGACTGGCTGGGGCCGTATCTGGAAGGCATCACGCGCCGCGAGCATCTGACGCGACTCGATCTGTCCGCGATTCTGAAAAATCTGCTCGGTTGGGAGCAGGGCCGACGTCTCGAGGAAGAGGCGCCGACGCACCTGGAGGTGCCGAGCGGGTCGCGCGTGCGGCTCGAATATATTCCGGGCGAGTCGCCCTTGCTCAAGGTGAAACTCCAGGAGATGTTCGGACTGGCGGACACCCCGCGCGTGGCTGGAGGCAAGGTGCCGGTGACGCTGCACCTGCTCTCGCCGGCGCAGCGGCCGATTCAGGTCACGCAGGACCTGCGCGGTTTCTGGGAGCGGACCTACCCGGAAGTGAAAAAGGAATTGAAGGGGCGGTATCCCAGACACCCGTGGCCGGACGATCCATGGAGCGCGACACCGACGCGGCGCGCCACGAGGCGAAAATTTTGAATCAAGCCCGACGCACCTTGCTATCGATCATCGAGCTCGGTGGTTACCCCAATTTCACGGCGCTTTACCAGCAGTCGGGCTACGCCGTGGAATCGGTGACCTCGGTGCGCAAGGCGCTTGGTCTGCTCAAAAAAATCCATCCCGACGTGATCGTCGCCGAGTTTAATTTCCAGTCGGATTTCCGTGACCGCAGCAGCAGTCTCGAATCGCTGCTTGCGGTGCTGCAGCGGATGCCGAAAACGAAAGTGATCGTCTTCTACGAAAAAGAACACGCGCATCAGCTCACCCGGATCACGGGACGTTTCCCCATCCACGAAACCCTGCCGTTTCCCATCGACCCCGCCAGGCTTGAGCAAAGCCTGCAACGCGCTGCCTCGGGCTGAACCCGCCGTACGCTTGCTGTAGGCGCAGGGCAGGAGTAGCGTGGAACCCGCAGTACTACCCGGTTGTCATAGTTTCCTGATTCGGCGTTCGTACGAAGACGCCGATTGCCCCCTAATACACCTGACAAGGAGAATGCCAATGTATACGCAGCCTGTGTCACAAAGCGCCGACTATCGCCAGTCCATGGGCCAGTTGCTGATGCTTTACACCCAGGTCGACCGTCTCATCATGGAAATCTGCGCTGAACGCATGGCGGACGCACCCGATGAAGAAGCGGAACTGTCGCTGGCCAAGCAGGTAGGCGACGAGAGCCGCCACGTTTCCATCCAGCGGCGGTGGATGTTGCAATTTGACGCCGACCCCACGCCGATCATCACTCTCGAACAGGAGCAATTGATCCGCGAGCATTTTCGGTCCCTGCCGTGGATCGATTTTCTTGCTGACCTTTATATCTGCGTGGAAGCGCTCGGGAGCGAGGCGGTGGAGCGCATTGTGCCGCTCGCCGATCCCGGCACGCGCGAATCGCTGCGGATTCCGCTGGCGGATGAGCTGGATCATGTGGCTTTCGGCGTTTCACGGTTACGCAAGGAGCTGGCGTGCCTGTCTAAATCCGAGCGTCAGACATTTCTGGAACTCTTGCCTGCCCGCATCGAGTCGCTGACGAACACGTTCCAAGGTTTCGGCGTTCCCATGCGCGTCATGTTCGAGGCCGTTGGCGCGGATTACGACCGGCTGTGCGAACTTTTGGAAGATCGCCAGAAGGAACTGATCGCTGAGCTGGCGTTCGAAAGACAGCCGCCGCAACCGGCCCGGGTAGCAACGAGCGTTTCGGCTTAGTTAATGTAGGGTGAGGTGGAGTTGTCGCGAATGCACTTAACGTGCATTCGCGCCGCCTAACGGGTGCAACGGGTTTTGTTGCACCTTGGGCCGGAAGGTTCGACGCTGGTTCTGGCGCGTAACCCGCCGATCCTTACTTTGTCCATTCGGTGTGCAGGCGTAATATCCCTCTGTTCGGCTCGACAAGGGAGGATGCATGCGGAGGAGAGGTTTCCTGTTCGCTGCGATGGCGGCCGCGCTGTGGGGCGCGGCGTCGGTGTATGCCGCCGATCCGGTCATCAAGGAATTTCCCGTCCCCAAGGGTTCGCAGCCGCACGACGTTGCGCCCGCGCGCGACGGCGGCGTGTGGTACACCGCGCAAGCGGTGGGCGCGCTCGGCTGGCTCGATCCCATCTCCGGACATACCAAACACATCCCGCTCGGTAAAAACTCCGCGCCGCATGGTGTGATCGTCGGACCCGATGGCGCGCCGTGGATCACCGACAGCGGGCTCAACGCCATCGTGCGCGTGGACCCCAAGACCAAAAAGGTGGACGTGTTCCCGCTGCCGAAGGGCGCGCCTTATACCAATCTCAACACCGCGACCTTCGACAAGAACGGTATCCTCTGGTACACCGGCCAGAGCGGTTATTACGGCCGGGTCGATCCCAGGACCGGCAAGGTGGAGGTGTTCGAAGCGCCGCGCGGACGCGGACCGTACGGCATCTGCACCACGCCGGACGGGAGTGTGTATTATGCCTCGCTCGCCGGCTCGCACATCGCACGCATCGATACCAAAACCGGCAAGGCCACGGTGATCGAACCGCCCACGCCCGGCCAGGGCGCGCGACGCGTGTGGACCGACTCCAAAAGCCGCATCTGGGTGAGCGAATGGAACTCCGGCCAGGTTTCGAGGTACGACCCGAAGAACAACCAGTGGCGCGAATGGAAACTCCCCGGCGACAACCCGCAAACCTACGCGGTGTACGTGGACAGCAGAGATATTGTCTGGCTTTCCGATTTCAGCGCCAACGCCATTGTGCGCTTCGATCCCAGGACCGAGCAGTTTAAGACGATATCGCTTCCCAGCCGCAGCAGCGCCGTGCGCCAGATCCTCGGCCGGCCCGGCGAGGTGTGGTTGCCGCTGTCAGGAGCGGATAAGCTGGCGGTGATTCGGGAATGAGAAGCGAACGCTTGTTCCTAGCGGTTTTCTGATCTTCGGTGCAATATATCAACGCAACCAGGAGTCAGATGAATTAACCAATTCACTAAGTTCCTGAAAAAATCCCGGAGGCCCCATGCCACTCGTACGAATTTCCCTGATGGAAGGCAAGAGCGCCGATTACCGGCGCAAGATCGGTGATGTCGTGCATCAGGCGATGGTGGAGACGATCAACTGCCCGCCGCAGGACCGCTTTCAGCTTATCAGCGAACACTCCAAAGGAAATTTCCTCTACGCGCCGGTGTACCTGGATGTCCCGCATACCGACGACCTCGTCATGATCCAGATCACCCTGAACGAAGGTCGCACGGTCGAGTTGAAGAAGGCGCTATACAAGGTCATTGCCGAAGGTTTGCAGAAGGCGATTGGCCTCAAACCGCAGGATGTGTTTATCAGCCTGGTCGAGGTCAAAAAGGAAAACTGGTCGTTCGGGAACGGCGTCGCCCAGTACGCCGGTTAGAAAATAGCGTGCCGGTATAACGAAAACCGTCGCAATTTTTGGGTTGTCCTCATTCGGCCACGCGCGGCAAGCTTCGATTACCCTAGTGAAAGCAGGCGTTTGAACCTTCTCTATGCTTGTCCGGAGCGAGGCGGGGATAAAATAAGCTCCGAGGGTGTCTACAGGAATGTAGTCTCGGATCGTTCCACCATTTCAAGCTGACCCAAGGATAAGGAGATCGACATGAAACTTCGCGTACTTATCGCCGCGGTGGTTCTTGCGCTCGCGGCCAGCAATGCCTTCGCGTTCCATTGTCCCAAGGAAATGAAGAAGATCGATGACGCGCTTGCAGCCACGCCCAATATCACCGCCGAGCAAATGACCGAGGTGAAACGCCTGCGCGCCGAAGGTGAGGCCCTGCATAAACAGGGCAAGCATCAGGAGTCGCTGGACACGCTCGGGAAAGCGGAGAAGATTCTGAACATTCAGTAGCAGGAGTCACTGGCTTCTGTCTTTCCTTGTGTCCATAGCACCCGCGCGAAGCGTGAGCGGGCGTAATATCCTTTTGTCCGGCTCGACAAGGGAGGATGCATGCGAGGCGGGTATCCTGTGCAGATCTTTCGCAGTTTAAATGGGCGCTTCGGCCCGATCAGGCGGGCCTTGCTCCAGGGGACGTGCCGCCGCCGGCGTGGTTTTGATCGCTGTACATGGCGTGTTTCCTCCATATCGACGGTCACCTGGTATTTCCCGGCAACGTCGACATGTTTGGCACGTGAGTATCCCTGACCAAGATACTAGGATAATTTAATTCTGGTCAATCTATCCCGGAACAGCGGGGCTAGAATAATGCCTCGGCACGCATCACTCAGCGTAGCGCGACACGGCAACTACTTTCTTAATTAACGGAGGATCCAATTCATGAGCCAGACAGTGCAAGCCGATCTCGTGCGCGCTTCCGCACTCGGCGATGAACTCGACAAACCCGAGGCCCAAACCCTGGCCGCCCTGATGGCCAGTCGCACACTGAACGATGGCGAGATGCTCGTGCGCGAAGGCGGTCCCGAACGCACCCTGTTCATGCTGGTGGCGGGCCAGCTCGCCGTGAGCAACGTCCGCGACGGCAATGAGCAGGTCGCCTACCTGATGAACAAGGGCGAGTGTGCCGGCGCGCGCTCGTTCATCGATGCCATGCCGCGCCGCGTCACCCTGCGCGCCATCGGGCCGGCCACGGTGTACGCGCTCGAGCCCGATCGGTTCGAGACACTCATCGACAGCCACCCGCGCATCGTCTACAAGGTCATGCGAGCCATGTACCGCATCACACACGCCAACCTGCTGCGCATGAACCAGGAGACACAGCAGCTCACCGATTACGTGACCAAGACCCACGGGCGCTTCTAAGTCGCTCGGGATCCGTGGATCGGGCGCGACCGAGGCAGTCCCCGCGACTGCCGGAAACGGCGTCACCCAGTACGCCTCTTAGCGAATTCTGAAAAAGACATGCCCGCCGAAGCGGGCATGACGATGGGTATCCTGAAACAGGCTCAGTTGCGCACGAGCGCACCGTCGACGAGTTTGACCTTGTCACCTACGGCCACGCCATTCGCAGCGTCGAGCGTGAGCTGCTGGCTCGTGCCGTCATCCATTCGCAGGGCGATGCGGTAGCGCGTTACCTTTTTCGTGTTCTTTTCGATCTCGTTGCCGGCAATCGCGCCGCCGACGACGCCGGCCACGGTGGCGAGATCTTTTCCGCGGCCTCTGCCGATCTGGTTCCCGATGATGCCGCCGATTACGCCGCCCGCGACCGCGCCACCACCGGAGGCCGGGCCTTTCTCGGAGAAGCTTTCGATCGATTCGACCACACCGCAGTCGTGACACACGACCGGCGCCGCGGCGTTGGCCACCTTGGCTTCAGGTGCGCTCGCTTTGGGTGCTGAATGCTTGTGCACCTCTGCCGGCTTTACAGCCTGAGCCGGCGCGGGCGGAGATGATTCCGCTTGTTCGGTGACCGAAGCGGTGCGTGAGATCACGCCCGTCATGACCGCGGCGGCGACCGCGCCGATCGCAAGCACGAATGTGGCGACGATGGTGATGATTGTCTTGTTCCTGCCTTCCGGGTTTGTCATCTTTGCCTCCATGGTGAGAATCTGTGCCGTTCGACGGCGATCCCGTGATAGTCGTTAGATACCCCCGAAGCAGCTAAGTTTTCAGCCAAAACAGCTAAAACTCCGAGTGGCAATTCGACTCTATATAACGCGCCTGCAGACCTGCGGTTTACAGACTATTAAATTTGCGAATGCCTGAATCTACATGCTTGGCAACATCTTCGCCACGGCGCTCCGCAGGCGGAAATGATTGAAATTAGCGCGTGTTCGAGAAGGAGTTAACAAAATTGAAAATCAGAATCCGTTCATCGGTTTTTGCCGGGAGCGCTTGAACAACTCAAACCACAACACTCCCGCGGCACCGGCAGTGATGCCGAAGACAAAGTCCGCGGCACTCAGTGGCGCAAAGCGGAACAGCTCGCGCAGCACTGGAACCGACAAGGTGAGCCCGAGAACCACCAGTGTGCCTGATGTGACCCACCATAGCGCCGGGTTGGGTGAGCGCAACATGGCAAAGCCCGAACGCACCCAGGAGCGGTTCGCGAAAATCAGCGCCAGGTTGGAAACTACCAACATGGTGAAAGTCAGTGTGCGCGCCTGGTTCTCGTCCAAGCCGCGGTAGAGTGCGAGGACGAACAACACGAGCGCTACGAGCAGCACGCCGGCGCCCTGTAACAGGCTCAAGGCGAGCATGTGACGGCTGAAGAGTGGCGCGCCGGGTGGCCGTGGCGGTTCGCGCATGGCGTCGGCCTCTTCGCGTTCGGCTTCGAATACGATGGAGCAGGTGGGATTAATGATCAGCTCGAGAAAAACGATGTGCACCGGCGTAAGGATCAAGGGCCATCCGGCGAGTACCGGCAGCAGCGACAATCCCGCGATCGGCACGTGGACGGCGAGCGTATAGGCCATCGCCTTGTGCAGGTTGGAGGCCATGCGTCGCCCGAGCCGTACCGCGGCCACGATGGAAGAGAAGTCATCGTCGAGCAGCACGAGATCCGCTGCTTCGCGNGCCACGTCGGTACCGCGTTCGCCCATGGCGATGCCGATGTGCGCGCTCTTCAGCGCCGGCGCGTCGTTGACGCCATCGCCAGTCATGGCGACGACCTCGCCGTTGGCCTTCAGCGCGTTGACGATGCGAAGCTTCTGTTCCGGCACCACGCGCGCAAAGATGTTGATCTGGTTGATACGGTTGCGGAGCTCGGTATCGCTTAACCGGTCGAGCTCAGGACCGGTGATGATTACGTCGTGTTGTGCAAGGCCGATCTGACGCGCGATGTTGGACGCCGTGCCGGGGTAATCCCCGGTGATCATGATCACGCGGATGCCGGCGGTGTAACAGGCCGCAAGCGCCTCGGGCACCACCGGGCGGATCGGATCGGCAAGTCCCACCAGCCCGAGGAACTCGAAATCAAAATCATGCTGTTTGCCCGGCAGTGGCTGCTCGCGGAACTCGGCCCGCGCCACACCCAGTACACGCAGACCCTGATCGGCGAGTCGGTGGACGGATTCTTCCAATGCGTCCCGTTGCGCCTGGCTGAAGTGACACAGGTCCGCGATCGCTTCCGACGCGCCCTTGGCGGCGATGACATGATGCTGCCGGTCCGGTCCGCGCCATACATGTGACAGCGCCAGCAGCTCGGAAGAGAGCGGATATTCGCGCACCAGCGTCCAGTGTTTGTGCAGGTGTTCGGTGTGGGCGAGGGTGGTTTCGCCCAGCGACCTTAGCGCCTTTTCCATCGGGTCAAAAGGATCGCGCTGGCTGGCGAGAATGGCGAACTCGACGATTTCGTGAAAATTTTCCGGCAGTGTTCGCAGCGGCGCGGACACGTCCAGGTACTCGCCGTTGGCGAAGAGCCGGTTCACCGACATACGGTTCTGGGTCAGCGTGCCGGTTTTGTCCACGCACAGCACGGTGGCGGCACCCAGCGTTTCCACGGCAGGCATGCGTCGTGTAAGCACTTGTACTTTCGCCATGCGCCACGCGCCGAGGGCCAGGAACACCGTGAGGATCACCACGAATTCCTCCGGCAGGATGGACATGGCCAGGGTGAGCCCGGCGAGCAGGCCGTTCAACCAGTCACCGCGCAGGAGGCCGTAGGCGGCTACGACGACGAGGCTGAGCACCGCGCCGATGACGGCGAACAGCCGCACCATGTGCCGTGTCTCGCGTTGCAGTGACGTCGGCTCTTCTTCCACCTTCAGCAGCGCCTTGCCAATACGGCCGATCTCGGTATTGAGACCTATGGTTTTGACAATCGCCACGCCTTTCCCATGCACGATCAGGGTACTCGCATACACGAACGGGAGATCATCCCCACCAGGCCTGACGGTGTTCGGAATATCATCTGCAGCACGCTTGCGCACGGAAACCGATTCTCCGGTGAGCAGCGATTCGTCGGCGGATAAATTGCTGCACCAGAGAACCCGGGCATCCGCGGGCACGCGATCGCCTTCGGCAAGAACCAGAATGTCGTCACGCACCACCTCACGCCCCGGTATGCGTCGAATCTGTCCGTCGCGGATAACCCGCGCCCGCGGGCTTGAAAGATCGCGCAGCGCTTCCAGCACGCGTTCCGTCTTGCGTTCCTGGTACAAGGTAATGCCGATGACAATGAACACGAAAAAAAGCAGCAGCAACGCTTCGCGTACATCGCCAAGCAGAAGATAGAGGCTGCCGCTGACGAGCAGCAGCAGAAACATGGGTTCGCGTGCGACATCGAACGCGATGGCGAGCAGGCGGCGCGGTTTGCCGGAAGGAAGTTCGTTATAGCCGTCGGTTTTCAGCCGACGAACGGCTTCGGTTCCGGACAGCCCTGAAAGGGTTACGATATCTGATTCGCTCAGCAACGGGGCTTTCTCTTCTCCAGTCAAGGTTATTCATGGCGCCGATACCGATGCGGCGATCACGGTATCAAGTTTAAGTATTTTGCAAAAATTTACATTTAATATCTTTTTCGGGGCCGATCAACCGGCGTATACTTCAGCGCTCAGAATATGGATGTTTCTTTAAGGAGATTAATATGTCAGCAGAAGGCTCATCGTCACCTGTTGTAAAGATTGCCGCCGTGGCCGTGATTATTTTCTCCGCCGTGGGTGTTGGTATGATGACCGGTATCATTCCCGGCGCGAGTTCCAAGAATGCGGCGCAGGAAGCCGCCAAAGAGTGTCTTAATTGCGGTGTGATCGAGTCGATCAAGCTTGTTGAATTGAAAGGCGAGGGTTCCGGTGCTGGTGCCGTGGCAGGCGGCCTCGTGGGCGCCGTGGTGGGCAGCGAGGTCGGCGCGGGCAGAGGCAAGACCCTAGCCGAGGTCGCGGGCGCGGCGGGTGGCGCCTATGCCGGCAACGAGATCGAAAAGAACATGAAGAAATCCGCTCATTTCCGCGTCACGGTGCGCATGAACAACGGCAGCGTGCGTACCATTACCCAGAAAACCGATCCCGGCTTCAAGACGGGCGACAGCGTGAAGATCGAAAACGGAACGCTGGTCAGAGGGTAATACCGGGAAATACGGCTGAGCTCCCGTCTCGGTTCATACCAGGACAAGGGCGCTTTTCAACAAGAAAGCGCCCTTTTTATTTACTCCTCGGGCTCGTATCCCAGATTCGGCGAGAGCCAGCGCGTAATGGTCGCAAGGCTCATCCCCTTGCGTCGGGCATAATCCTCGACCTGGTCTTTCCCCAGGTTGCCCACGGCGAAGTATTGCGACTCGGGATGTGCGAAGTAAAAGCCGCTCACGGCGGCGGCCGGCCACATGGCGAAGCTTTCCGTAAGCTTCACGTTCGTGTTGCGCGTTGCCTCGATCAACTTGAAGAGTAACTCTTTCTCGGTGTGATCCGGGCAGGCCGGATAGCCGGGGGCGGGGCGAATGCCTTTGTATTCCTCGCGTACCAGCGCTTCGTTATCGAGCTTCTCATCGGCAACGTAACCCCAGAATTCCTGGCGCACGCGCTCGTGCAGCCGTTCAGCGAAGGCTTCGGCCAGGCGGTCGGCCAGCGCTTTGGCCATGATGGCGTTGTAGTCATCGTGATGTGTTTCGAATTTCTTCGCCAGTTCTTCCGCCCCGTGGATGCCGACGGCAAAACCGCCAATGTAGTCCTTGAGGCCGGATGTTTTCGGCGCGACGAAATCGGCCAGTGCGCGGTTCGGACGTCCCGGCGGCTTTTCATCCTGTTGCCGCAGGGTATGCAGCGTCATCGTTATTTTCTGGCGCGACTCATTTTCGTATATCTCGATATCGTCGTCGGAAACGCTGTTTGCCGGAAACATACCGATGACGCCTTTCGCCACAAACAGCTTCTCGCTAATGATGCGCTTGAGCAGGCTCTGGGCATCTTTGAATAGCTTGGTCGCCTCTTCACCGGTTTTTGCATCCTTGAGGATTGCTGGGTAGCGGCCTTTCATCTCCCAGGTGATGAAAAACGGTGTCCAGTCGATATAACGTGCCAGTTCCTCAAGCGGGTAATTTTCCAGGACAGTAATTCTCGGCTTGCGCGGCGCTGGAGGTGAATAAGCCGACCATTCAATTTTCGTTTTGTTGGCGCGTGCCTCGGCGAGCGCGAGCAGGCGCGTTCCGGCCTGTTTGCCCTTGTGACGCAGGCGCACCTCGTCGTATTCGGCGCTCACCTTGGCCACAAAATCGGTCTTGAGGTCGGTCGAGAGCAGGTTCGAGGCTACGCCGACGCCGCGCGAGGCGTCCTTGACCCAGATGACGGGCGCCGGGTAATGCGGCGCGATCTTGACCGCGGTGTGCACGCGCGAAGTAGTGGCGCCGCCGATGAGCAGCGGGATCGTGAAGCCCTCGCGCTGCATCTCCCGAGCGACATGCGCCATCTCGTCGAGCGAAGGCGTGATCAGGCCCGACAGGCCGATGATGTCGACTTTGTGTTTGCGCGCTTCTTCGAGAATCTTCGCCGCCGGCACCATGACGCCGAGATCGATGACCTCGTAATTGTTGCAGGCCAGCACCACGCCCACGATGTTCTTGCCGATATCGTGCACGTCGCCCTTGACCGTGGCCATCAGTATTTTCCCCTTGGGCTTGCTGCCGGCCGATTTCTCGGCCTCGATGAAGGGCACGAGATGCGCCACGGCCTTTTTCATCACGCGCGCGCTCTTCACCACTTGCGGCAGGAACATCTTGCCGGCGCCGAACAGATCGCCGACCACGTTCATGCCGTCCATGAGCGGGCCCTCGATCACCTGGATCGGCCGCGCGAACTGCTGGCGCGCTTCTTCCGTGTCCGACACGACGTATTCGTCGTTGCCGTGCACCAGGGCATGCGTCAGACGCTCGGTGACCGGCGCCTCGCGCCAGCTGAGGTCCTGGGCTTTGGCCTTGCCACCTTCGCCGGCGTACTTCGAAGCGACCTCAAGCAAGCGTTCGGTCGCATCCGGACGACGGTTGAGAATGACGTCCTCGACCCGCTCGCGCAGTTCGGCGGGGATGTCTTCATACACGGCGAGCTGACCGGCGTTGACGATGCCCATGTCCATCCCGGACTTGATGGCGTGATACAGGAATACGGAGTGAATCGCCTCGCGGACCGCGTTGTTGCCGCGGAACGAGAACGACACGTTCGACACGCCGCCGGAAATGAGTACATGGGCAAGGCGGCGCTTGATTTCGCGCGTCGCTTCGATGTAGTCGACGGCATAGTTGTTGTGCTCCTCGATGCCGGTCGCGACCGCGAAGATGTTGGGATCGAAGATGATGTCTTCCGGCGGAAAGCCCAGCTTTTCCGTCAAAATCCCGTAGCAGCGCGCGCAGATCTCGATCTTGCGTTGGCGTGTATCGGCCTGGCCCTTTTCGTCGAACGCCATGACCACCACGGCCGCGCCGCAGCGGCGTACCTCCCGGGCCTGCTCGATGAATTTCTCCTCGCCTTCCTTGAGGCTGATGGAGTTCACCACGGGCTTCCCCTGGACGCACTTGAGGCCGGCCTCGAGCACGCTCCACTTGGAGGAATCGATCATCACCGGCACGCGCGCGATCTCGGGCTCGGAGGCGATGAGATGCAGGAACGTCGTCATCGCCTTCTCGCCGTCGAGCATGGCCTCGTCCATGTTGACGTCGATCATCTGCGCGCCGTTGATGACCTGCTGACGCGCCACGTCGAGGGCCTTGCCGTATTCGTTATTGAGGATGAGTTTCTTGAACGCCGCCGAGCCGGTCACGTTGGTGCGCTCGCCCACGTTCACGAACATCGAATCCGGACCGATGTTGAGCGGTTCGAGTCCCGCCAGCCGGCATTGCGGCTCGATTTTCGGAAGCGTGCGCGGACGGACGTTGCGCACCGCCGC
>JGI1358J11329_10000610_pt1 | contig 31701 bp, 33 predicted proteins | sample Subgroupgradi54m_FD_11329 | JGI IMG/M metagenome (IMG submission 11329)
CTTGAAATTTTCCCGAAAAACGGCTGGCGAGCGCGTGTATCGGGCGAGCCTAGACTCTCATTTCCCAACTGGCTGGAACGACGCCCGAAACTTTGAACCGAAAGCGTAGCTCAAATTCAGGGATATTGATAAAATTGTACGGGATTTGCGACGAATTTACAAGGAAAATCCTAGCTACTTTGATGTTCCTACCTTCGCCCAGAAGATATAGTAGGTAGTAGTAGAAACGATAAATACATATTGACAAACGATAAGCACTAAATTAAGATGGAAATACAAAAAAATTTATAAGAGTCGGCGCTCAATGGACGTTGCGCCGACATGATTTCGCTAAATCATATGAAAAGAAGCTCAACAATAGTTCTTCAAATAGTAATTGTGGCACTAGGCATCGGCGTTCTCGCCTTTATGCTCATCGAGCCCCACATCGAAGGCAGGAACGTGCATGCCACGCTTTTTGAAATATACTTCAAGGACCCATTTTTGGCGTGTGCGTATATAGCGTCTATTCCGTTTTTCGTGGCGCTCTATCAGGTAATCAAGGTGTTGGGGAACGTAGGACAAAATAAAGTATTCTCGCAAGCATCCGTGAAAGCTGTGCACACTATAAAATACTGCGGATCAATCTTAGTTGGTTTTATGGTAGCGGCAGAAGCCTATCTATTTATAGCTAGGCCCGGCGATGACATCGCGGGCGGTGTTTTTATGGGTCTTTTGATGATTTTTGTTTTTGGCGTAATCGCCACTGCCGCCGCCGTGTTTGAAAGAACTTTACAAAACGCCGTGGATATAAAGTCCGAGAACGATCTAACTGTCTAGTTCGACTAGCTCACTATAAATAACGAGACAAGTATGGCTATAGTAATTAACATAGATGTGATGCTGGCGAAGAGAAAAATGAGCGTCACTGAGCTTGCCGAGAAAGTCGGCATCACCATGGCTAATATTTCTGTGTTGAAAAACGGCAGAGCAAAGGCGATCCGTTTATCAACTCTGGAAGCAATCTGCGAGGCTCTGGAGTGTCAGCCTGGTGATATTTTGGAATACAAAATGTAAGACTGTATTTATAGTAATTATTTAGTCCGAATTCAAGATCAATACTGATCTCTTAATGGCAACGAATCCATAAGCCCATAAAAATGGTAGCCAAAGGGGCATCAAACCCAATAGGCTGTTTCGTCGGAATGTTTCAACGCCTGTGCTTATAAATAGGTATTCGGAAGCAATCATAACGAAAAACCCAAAGACTAATACCAATAGATCATTTCTTTCCCTTTTGATTAACAAGGCAATTACGATAATTGCCGCATAAATTCCGGTCAAAACATAATCATTATGAACCAAAGGAATTAAGCCGATCATCAATAAGACAGGGATTGCATTCAAAATTATTTGAGAGACTTTATTCATATATACAGAAATTACGATCTATTTAAAACATCCGTTACCTATTTATTACTAAGCTCTTCGGCCAGTCCGATGATGATGCCCTCAGGGCCACGCAGGAAGCAGAGCCGGTAGATGTCCTCGTACTCTGCGATCTCGCCGACGAGTTCGGCACCGTGCTTGCGCTGCAGCCGGGCAACGACTTCGTCAATGTCGGTGACAGTGAACATAATGCGGCGCAGGCCGAGCGTGTTCGACGGCGCGTTTTCCGGTAGGGCTTTAACCGCCGGCGGCGTGTGGAACTTCGAGAGCTCTACCTTGCCGTGGCCGTCCGGGGTGCGCATCAGGGCGATGTCGGCACGGACGCCTTTGAGCCCGACGACGCTGTCCACCCAAGGCCCCTCGACGGTTGTTTGGCCTTCGAGCTCCATACCGAGTTCGGTGAAGAAGGCTTTCCCAGCCTCGAGGTCCTCGACTACGATGAGAACGTTATCCATCCGTAGCAATTTACTTTTTGCGGTCATGTATTTTCCAGTTTAGTATTATTTTAATAAACCTTCCGAGAGAACGCTTAACCCTTTGGCCACAAGACTTTTTCACCCTGTTCAAAGTTGCCAATCTGGCGGGAACGATGTTCGGAAGTTTGAACCGAAGGTACGGCTCAAATTCAAGGATATTGATGAAAGTATACAGGAATTAAGACGAATTTATAAGGTTCACCCCGAATGGTTTGAGGTGCCGAAACCGAGAAACAATGAGGTTAAGAATGCGGTTGAATATCCAACTATCTAAATAAAGCTAGACAAAGGCATTCTTAGGTAAAGTTGTAGTCAGCAAGTACCCATTCCCAAGATGGTGATGGTTTACCAGAATCTGCTTCTAGTTCTACTTTTGGTATATAAAATTCTGTTTCGTATTTTACAAGGTCTTTCGTAATGAATTTGAAGACGTTTCTAATTACGGTACTTTTTGGATCAACGGATATAAGTCCAAAATTGGGTCCAAATTGAGCATAAAACATAACAACAGTGGCACCCACTGCATATACTGCATTCTCCAATGTTGCGAATCTTAGGTTTTCTTCTCTGTCATGCTTGGTCCTGTTATAAGCGTCATACCAAACTAACGACTCTGTAGGACGAGCCAAGTCCCAATTTTTAAAAGGAGTAAGTGAAGGGAAGCCTGGATATGATTGTAAAGATAGTTCATAGGCATCCAGAAACATCGCTTGTTTCAATTTCACGTAGTCTTTTGTCGTCAATCTAGAAGAATTTGAATAGTTGTTTTCCTTCAATACAGCTGTCCATGAGGATTCGACTTCCATACAGGCCAGAAGGATAACCTCTCTTATTTTGAGCCCATAGGTATTTAAATTATCGCGACATGGCTCTACCGTTTCAAATAAATCTTCTAACTTACTGAGTAAAATCCTCAACGAAACAAAAGATTCGTTTAGCTTTTCTTGTGAGATAGCTTTATGAAAACTGCCGCTACAAACTAACGGCCTCCATATTCTCTTGTAACAAGTACCTAATTCATAGGTTGATTCAATAGGTTTAGTATCACCGAAACTCTTAGCGACCCAATCTTGAATATTATCTGAGGGAGTATCTGATTTCTTTACATAATGGAGATCCCCACCATGATTTATGCCGGAGGAAAAGAAAGTGTTATGACTTTCAAAAGCTACTCCTCGCTCGTGATGAAAAGCAAATTCTTGATCGAAAGAATTACCTCTTTTGGCTTTTGGATAAAATTTATTTTGGAAAAAGATTGCACTCATTTTATTTCATACTCCCAGCCTGGTTTCCAGGATTTAGTCTTTCGCCAATCTTCGGCAAGAGCTTGTTTCCAAGTTTTACCTTTTAGTAGTAGATCGAGAGACAGTTGCGGCGCTTTGTGGGCAACAATAGCAATGTGCTTGCCATCGTAATTTTGTTTTAGGGATTTAAGGAAATTAGCAACACGAGTTTTTACGTCTTCGTAGCTTTCACCCTCTGGGAACGGCTTCTCGATACATTCCTTTTCCTGCATCGGCTCGACAATATCCGAAGAGGCACCGTTTAATTCCCCGTAGTTACATTCACGCAGTCTCGCATCGGGAATAATCTTGTATACACCTTCCCACGCAAGCTTTGCAGAGTCATGAGCGCGCTTTAAATCGGAGCAGAAAACCACATCAAATTTCTTATCTTTGGTTCGGTCTTTGAGGGCAATAGATTGCTGTACACCTAGTTCCGAGAGTTCAACATCAGACCAACCTGATGAGATTTCTTTCTCGTTATCTGTGGTGGTGCCGTGTACAAAATAGGTGATTTTGATTGCCATAATTATTTCCTAAATTCGCATTGACCCGAAGATACTATTGCTCCCGTTCCAAGGGTTGCTATATCAATAAATTTACCTTTATTACCTAAAGCGTCTCCGGTGGCAACCTTGAACATCATTGCTTGACCTTGCGATGGAGTAAATTGCGTAAATTCTCCAGAAGTATTTACTTCAACTGGGTACGAATCGCATCCTTTAGCGTTACACCTAAAATATGTTCCGCTCTCTGTTCCATAATCTACGAAATAGTAAGTTGCTGGGGCGGAAGCCGTGCAACTATCGCCACCACAATCGAACCGACTTGTTGGGAAGCAAGAAAGCTCTGCTATAGAGGCCATTGGAGGAGTGTTGCGAGATTTTTCAAATGCATTTTTCAACTCTTCGCTAGGCTGAATCCTGTCAGTAATAGAAGTATCGGATATTTTATTTTGTATCTTGATAGATTGTTTAGTTTGAAAAGTAAAATATAAAGATATAAGGAGAACAAGTACCAATATTCCGATAGTTAAATTTTTCTTGTTCATATAATTAAGATATCTTTATTTCTCTTGGTTCAAAGTTGGAACTTTATTATCTCCGCCGCCAATGTCCTCGCACCCAAATATATCCTCCCCCAAGTAGAGGAACATCGCCAATTCCATCTGTGAGGGCGGCGACTATGGCTAAAACATATATACCTAAAACAATTACAGAAATCCATTTTAAAATCTGACTGAATTTTTCAGCTGGTGTTTTTATAGGATTGTTTCCTTCACCACAATATCCAATTATAAAGCCAATGATCGCAATAACTAGTACTAGTATATAGTTATTCATAGGCGTAATTATAACAAATTAATTTGCGGAGAAGAGGGGACTTGAGTCTTACAGACTCAGTACAGGTTTCCCATTTTTTCAACTTAGGAAAGTTTCAAAAATATGGGAGAACCTTTTCAAGTCCCACACGCAAAGTGCGTAGGCACTTTGCTCTCTTCCGCCTTCGCGGACTTCGGCGGAAGAGGTGGGACTTGAACCCACAAGTCGCTTTTTAGACGACTACGGTTTAGCAAACCGCTCCCTTACCATTCGGGGCACTCTTCCAATAAGGCCTATTCTTGCATAAAAAAGGTCTTCAGCCAATGAAGAATAGCAAAAAGAAGCTTCTTGAGCTTTAAAGCTTCTTAGCTTTGAATTCTTAAAAGCTAAGAAGCTCCACGAAGCTTAGAAGCTAAGAAGCTTCTTCTAGTGTGCTAACGTGTAGGCAATTACATCCCTCGCGCCGGCGGAAAGGAGAGTGCGGCGGGCTTCGTGTAAAGTACTGCCAGTAGTCAAGACATCGTCGAAGAGGATGATGTTGCGATCAAGAACTTCAGGCGCGTTTGCCGCAAACGCGCCTGAAAGATTTTTGAGCCGATCGGATTTTTTGGAGAATGACGTCTGTGGTTTGGTGTTTTTAATTTTTTGCAAAGCTTTATACGAAACTTCTGCTCCGAGCCTAGTCGCATCAATCTTTTCGAGTACTAGTCGCATTTGATTAAATCCTCGCTCACGCTCTCGTTCCCGCGAAAGGGGAATCGGTACAAGCAGAGGTTCTCGAAAATTTTTAAAAAGCCCAAGCTCGCCTATCTCTTCAATGAGATGGTCACAGAGCACTTCGGCAAAGAGTTGTGCAATTTTTTCATTGCCGCGGTACTTAAGTTCCCAAATAGCTTTTTGCACCAAGCTATCTTTATAATCAAAAAAACTCTCTATCCACACCTCTCCTTTGCGTGCTGGCCTGAATTCGCCAAGCGCTTTGGCCGCAGTCATCTTCTCGATAGTGCGAGTTTCTGGGTCTTGAGGCAAAACCAGATCAAGTAAAAATTCGCCTGTCTTTTGTAAAATTGCGAGAGCGCTGTGCATTTTCTCCATATATTTTATGGTATAATAGAAAGTCACTATTGTCTTCTCGTGTATGTCAAACTCTTTCTCAAATCTTTTTTCAAGAAAAGGTCAAAGTGTGGTGGGTGTTGATATTGGCACTTCCTCCATCAAAATAGTAGAACTCCGGAAGAAAAAAGGCCGCGCAGTCCTTGAAACCTATGGAGAATTGGCGCTTGGCCCTTATGCTTCGCTTGAAATCGGTCGTGCCACCAATCTGCCGAGCCAAAAACTTGCTGAAGTGCTTGTTGATTTGCTGAAGGAGGCCTCGGCGAATTCAAAGCTTGCCGGTATGGCAATTCCCATTGCTTCAAGTCTCATTTCGCTTATTGAAATGCCGGCCTTTGACGAAAAACAGCTTGCCCAGATGATTCCGATTGAGGCCCGTAAATATATCCCAGTTGCCATTACTGATGTCACCCTCGATTGGTGGGTTATACCGAAAGACAGCGAACACTCCTGGTACATGGAGGGCAATGAAGAGAAGAAAATCCAGCGAGGCCGGTTTGTGGATGTCCTCTTGGTCGCTATTTTAAATTCCGCGCTTGAAAAATATCAGACCATTGTAAAAACAGCGAATCTCGAATGCAGTTTTTTTGAAATTGAAGTTTTCAGCACTATTCGTTCTGTTCTCGATCAGGAAGCCACACCGATTATGATTGCTGACATCGGTGCGGCAACAACCAAGATGACGATTGTGGAGCGGGGTATTGTCAAAGTCTCGCATATTGTTAATCGTGGATCGCAAGACATTACTCTCGCTCTTTCACGATCTCTCGGTGTTTCTGTGGCGGAGGCGGAAAATAAAAAAAGGGAGATTGGTATGCTTGGCACGACCGAGGAGGGGAAACAGATCGCTGACCTAAGCAGTTCCGTGATTCAGTTTGTTTTTTCCGAAGCCAATAGGGTATTACTGAACTATCAAAAGAAATTCAACAAAAATGTCAGCAAAATGATATTGACTGGTGGCGGTTCAACTCTCAAAGGCCTTTTGGGTGTGGCTCAAAAAAATGTTGAAACTGAAGTGGTTATGGCAGATCCATTCTCAAAAGTCGAATCCCCGGCCTTCCTAGAACCTATTTTGAAAAGCGCCGGACCTGAATTTGCCGTAGCCCTTGGTATTGCCTTGCGGCGCCTTGGGGAAGTCGAGTAGGGGATAAACCACTACTGCACATAAGCCTGGAAAGGGTATAATGAAGCAGTAGTTATGTTACTTTATCGATCGAGCATTTAAAATGGTAAGCACCAAATTCAAAATTGCAAATCACAAATAAATCATAAATTCAAAACATTTTGAAATTTGAATTTGTATTCTTTTGGAGCTTGTAATTTTGAAATTGTAATTTAATACGCGTGGATCCAAAATTTCAAACATCATTTATACCGAAGCAGTCTCTTGCCAATCAGACGGTCTATCATGCACCGAGAGGCATTAGTTTATTGTCACTCGGATCTTTCGTTATTTTTATAACTATAGCTCTTGCGGCCGGTGGCATTTATTTCTATAAGAGTTCTCTTGATACAAGTATTGGGGCTATTAATGGCCGTCTTGCGTCAATTAAGTCTGACTTGGATCCAGGTTTAATTCAAAAGATGCAAATGATGAGTGAGAGGATTCAATCAGCCAAAACGATTGTCACTCGCCACCACGCTTTGAGTTATTTTTTCACATTTCTTCAAGAAAGTACGCTCCGGGGCATAGCATTCAAAAGTTTTGATTATAATGAAGGGAACAAGGGAGAGTTGATTGTGAATATAAAAGGAGAAGCAGCCAGTTTCTATTCCATCGCTCTTGAATCTGATGTTTTAAACGACAGTTCCTATATTAAACACCCAGTGTTTTCTGATTTTATACTCAATGAACAAGGTCGTGTGTTATTTAGTTTGGTCTTCACCATTGATCCGGCATCATTCCTGTATGCGAGCAGTGTAAGTGCTCCCGCTACGACATCGGAAACAGGGGGGGCTAGGCAGTAATTTCATCTTTTTATGAATATCATTCTTTCAATAATAGCTCTTGCCGCATCCGTTTGGATATTTTTCGGCTATATTGACCCGGGGTATCATGCAGTGAAGGATTTAAAAAATGAGAAGGCTTCATATGAGAAATCTCTTGCAAGCGCTAGCGAAGCCGAAGCGCTTAAGACAGCGCTCGCTAGAGAGTTCAACTCTCTTGACCCGTCCGAGCTCGACAAACTTGATGTGCTTCTGCCTCATTCCGTCGATGAAGTACGTTTTATTATAGAGGTTGACGCCATCGCTAAAGCCCACAATTTGTCCATGACTGATACTAAAGTGGAAGCTACTAATTCGGGACTTTCGGAGTCAGAGAACCTCCCCAGTCAGTCGAAGAAGTCTCGAACATTTAAAGAAACACGAGTGCAGTTTTCCTTAACAGGTACGTACCCTAACTTCGTGGTTTTTCTTAAAGGCTTAGAAAAAGATTTACGAGTGGTTGATGTGTATAGCCTTTCTGTCTCGCCGGTTCTCGGTACAATTTATCGCTATGATTTAGGAGTTAAAACATATTGGCTTGAGTAAAATTTGAGATATCGTATGACGAAAACAAAGAAAATTATTTTAGGTATTGGAATATTTGTAATCCTCTTTTTGCTGTACGCCTATCTTACGAAGAAGCCTGACACAAGTTCTCTTCCCACGGGTGCGAGCGAAACAGCGACTCAGGGCGATCTTGTTGGCCAGCAATTTATCGCTCTCCTAAACGATTTGAGGACCATTACGTTTGATAACAACTTTTTCGCGAATCCCGCCTATCAGAGTCTTGAGAAGCAAAGTATCACTATCCAGCCGCAACCAGTAGGAAGGTCCAACCCATTTGCTTCTATCGGCACCGATCACTAGAATCTTCTGCTTTTTTATTTTCAAACGGAGCGAGTGAAATGAAAGTGTCTTCACTTTCATTTCCGAGCGAAGGAGAGAATTCAAAGAATACCTCGTAGCTTGCTACGAGGTACAGAGCGAGTCTTCGAGCGGAGGCTTCGGGGTCCGTCACTCCCCGGAGTCAATACTTCTTTATTCTCTTGTATCTGTTATATCTGTAAACACCGTGACGTGTTTTAATTCACGAATAATCCGGGCGGGAGTTTGGTGAAGAAAACCGGTCTCTCTATATATTCGAGCAAAGGCCTCTTTTTTATCTTCACCTGTCATAAAAACAATTGCTTCATCTAACACAGTCCGCATAAAGGTAAAAGTAACCGTGATGCGCTCGTTATAGTGAGTTTTATTCACCGCATCATATCCCACCGCCCATTTACTTTGGTCTTCAAACAGGGATTTAAACGTAACCATGTCTTCTGGGTAAGGCAAAATGCCGCTTACGTGGCCATCGGGGCCAATACCGACAGTTGCAATTGAAAAACCATTGGCATGTGTCTCTTTCCATGCTTTGAGAGCGGCATCGAAACGCTCACCCACATTTTGGAGCCTTTCGTGTTCGCTTATTGTCTCATTAATAAAGTGAACATCTTGGGCTTTGGCCTTTTTATAAAAATCAGTGTTCTGCAATTGGGAAAAATTATTTACCGCAGGATCTGTGCTAAACCTCTCGTCAAGCATGCCAACGGTCAAATTCGGTTTGAATATATCCGTTTCAATGAAAGGCAAAAGTGAGAGCGACGATCCGCCGGACGACAAGAACAATACCGGCCGTGCTAAATTTTTCCGTATTTCGTTTGACAAAAATACGGCCGCCTCTTTGACCAACTCTGTCTTGTTTTTGTTTAGCTTGAAATCCACGGTAAGAAAATTATAAATCCTAAATAAATTCAAAATCACAAGCATCAAATCTAAAATGTTTTGAATTTTAAGATTTTGAAATTGTAATTTATTTGGAATTTGTAATTTTGGATTTGGTGCTTATTCTTTTATATCGTGTTGTCCAAACTGATTTCGCAAAGCAGAGAGAACCTTACCTACATAACTTGGTTTGGCTTTGGAGGCTACTCGAAACAGAAACGAATCTTTGATAACTGGCGTTGGCACCTTGAGGGTCTCGGCTGTCTTGACCGTCCACTCGCCTTCACCAGTGTAGCCGACAGAACCCGAGACTTCTCGTAAATCTTCGCCATATTTCCTGAATGCACTTTCAAGCCAACCAACAAGCCGAGACTCGATTACCGAGCCATTATTATAGAGTCTCGTAATAGAGGTGAGATTAAGATTAAAATCTGATTTTTTCATAACCGCAAAACCTTCCCCAATCGCCTGCATCATACCGTACTCAATGCCGTTATGAACCATTTTCACAAAATGGCCGGCCCCATGCGCGCCAAAATAGTCGAAGCCATTTTTGACTGAAAGATCACGGAAAAGGGGTGCAAGCTTAGTAAAATCTTTTTTGTCACCACCGATCATAAGACATGCTCCACTGCGCGCTCCCCCAGGACCTCCGCTCACACCAATGTCCATAAATCGAATCCGTTTTTTCTTCAAGATTTTTGCACGACGCCGAGTCTCCTCATAAAAACAATTGCCTCCGTCAATAATAAGATCACCTTTGTGTAACAGCGGCACTAGTTCCTTTAACACCTCTTGTACACCAGCGTGACTCACCATAATCCATACCACGCGAGGCGAAGGTAAAGCACTAACTAATTCCTTGATTGAACCCGCAATATTTCTTGCACCTTTTTCTTTTGCTGCACGTCTTCCCTCTTCACTTCTATTAAAAGCAATAACTATATGACCTTGCTCCTGGGCCCGCAAAACCATATTAAGACCCATTTTGCCAAGGCCAATGTAACCTAGTTTCATAGAGATATTTTAAAAGTAAATTACAAATCAAAAATTACAAGCTCCAAATAAATTACAATTTCAAAATCTTAAAATTCAAAACATTTTAGATTTGATGCTTGTGATTTTGAATTTATTTAGGATTTATAATTTTGGATTTAGTGCTTACGAATTATTTGGATTTTAAATTTTCCGGACTGCTTCCCTTCTCATATTCTCCAAGCGGTACTGTTCCCCAATTTTCAAGAATAGGCATAACAAAATTCCATTCGGCTTTCATTTCTTCGGTACTCATAAAGAGCGTTTGATCTCCGCGAACAGCATCGAGCAGTACTTTTTCATAGGCATCCATTTTTTCTGTTCCGCTGTTGCCATATTCAAAAGAGAGGGTACGTTCTTCGACCACCGTCCCGAGTCCCGGCTTCTTTGCCGCAATAGAAATATCAATACCCTCGGTTGGTTGGATTCTAAACGTGAGCACGTTTCCGACGGGTTCATTGTCTCCTTTTTTGATCAAGAGACTATCCTTTTTAAAAAACACTTGAATCCGAGTCTCCTGACGTGACATGGCCTTGCCACTCTCAAGGATAAAAGGAACGTTCTTCCATCGGGCTAATTTACTCTCTGCCGTAATCGAAAAAAAAGTTTCCGTTCTAGAATCGCTCGCGACCCCCGGCTCCTGCAAAAATCCTTTATAACGCATTCGTTTTACTCGCTCTGAAAATTCTTTTTTGCTGAAAAGTTTTAAGCTTTCAAGAGCATGGGCTCGCGCCGCACGAATGGCCTCGGCACTTAATTCTTTTGGAACTTCCATAGCGACAAGTGCAAACATTTGTAGCATGTGATTTTGGCCGACATCACGAAGGGCCCCTATCGCGTCATAAAATGAACCGCGGCCTTCAACGGAGCTTCGCTCGTACAAAATGATTTCAACCTTTTCAACGTAGTCTTTTGACCAAAGCGGCTCAAAAATACTATTGCCAAAACGGAAAGCCAGAATATTTTGAATAGTCTCCTTTGCTAGATAATGATCAATCCGGAAAATTTGCTCTTCCTTGAATAATTTGCCCAAAAGCATATCGAGTCGCTCTGCCGCGACGAGATTATTGCCAAAAGGCTTTTCTACAAGCACTCGCGTCCAGCCTTTTTCACCACCGCATGGAATAGTCAATCCAGAACTTGAAAGATGGGTGATAATAGATTCATAAAAGCTTGGCGGCACGGCAAGGTAGAAAAGTTTATTTGAACATGTGCCAAATTCCTTTTCATCGACAAGAAGAAGGGTCTTCCCTAGTGAATCATAAGAGTCAATGGTGTCGAAAAGACCCTGGACATACCGGATATGTTTGAGAAACTGTTCTAGTTTCGGATTTTCCGCTTTTCGTTTTATTATTTCACTTTTAGAAAGTTCTCGAAAAGAATCATCAGTAAAAGGCCGACGGGCAAAAGCCACAATTTCAAATCGAAGTGGCAGTTTCTCCTTTACATAGAGATCATAGAGGGCCGGCAAAAGTTTGCGGAGGGACAGATCGCCCGTTGCTCCAAAAATGACGAAAATCGTTGGGGTTGTCTCGCGTGTGTCTTCAGACAAAATAGCGTGCATCGGGATATACTAGCACGAAAAAAAGCACTTTAGCCAGAACTTTCTTTAAATACCCTTTCCTTTGGACTAGATGGCAAAAAATGCCTGGAAAGCGTTGCCGAGAAGATAAATAAGCCGCGGCACAAATGAAGTCGGTTTGGGTGCTGGCATAGGTTCCGAATGAGGCATTTCTGATCCGCCGACAGGAGCTGTCCCTGGCGGAGGGACACGTTGAAATTCTGGCGGCATTCTTTGTGGTTCAGAAGGAGGATATGGATGGTTGGTTTGTGTCGGATTATATTGACTAGGATCTTTTGGCGGAACCGAACGAGCGTCCGGATACGGCATGTTATTTTTGTACTCGGTCTTATAAGCCTCCGGCGTTATGTTTCTTGCATTTGGATTAATGTTTATCTCTCTCACTTTAGGTTCTGTCGGTCTTTGATTCGAATCCGTAGAAGGCTCCCTGTTACCTTGGGTAGGGGGAAGAGGCTGTTTTTGGGATTCTTGTTTGGCTCGCTCGGCCGCTCTTTTAACATCTTCAGCGCTTGGTCTTAATGTTCGGCATTCGTCCATATGCTCTCTGCAATAATTCATACACGATTCAGCAGAAGTACAGCCCCCGGGACGGACAAATGTCTCCGTATTGTTTGGCGGAAGTTGTTTATTTGTCTGGTTAACTTCTCCAGTATCTCGATTCATCATTTCTCCACCCATCATAGAATTATTGCCGCGAAATTGAATCTCTAAATTCTTAAATTGCTCGAACTTATCGAGTGACTGCTTTTGGATATCAAGATTTTCCCCCGGACCGCCAAAATTATTGTTGTCTCCATGCACTTCGTTGTGGAAGGTTTCAATCATCCTTCTCGCGTCAGCATCTTTAATTCCGCCGTGAACAGCGCCGAAGGCCACACATTCTTCTACATGAGCGGCATCGGTACAGTAGGTTCGACAGTCGGATTCAGTTTTACAATTCCCCGGTCCGCCAGATCCCTGTATAGTTTCGTGCAATTTCAATGCCGACTGGAAAGCTGCCTCGTCTGTTTTATTTATCAGGTTATTTTCTTTGGCAAATTTAAAACATTCTTCACGATGATCTTCGGTGGCGCAATAGGTGCGACACTCTGCCCCCACACAGCCTCCAGGGCCCGCCTTTTTTGCTGCTTCAATAAATTTTTTGGCTTGAGCTAGTTCTTCTTTGGGAATTAAATTATTCTTTTCGGCGAAGACAAGACACTCTTCCTGATGGTTTGGATCTTCACAATAGGTTCGGCAGGCTTCTCCTTTACAACCACCAGGGCCGGTTTGATTTACAAAATGTTTAGCCTTTTCAACCTCGGTCTTTGTCATAAATCCATGCTCCTCGGCAAAGGTGAGACATTCTTCCTGATGTGACTGGTCTTTGCAATAATTTTCACATTCAGCTTTGGCTTTACATCCTCCGGGACCAGTGCCCACGCCAAGAGACCTGATTTTTTGAGCTTCGTCGTGATTAATGAGTGAATGGGTTTCAGCGAATGAGAGACACTCGTCCGCATTATCAGAATTTTCACAGAAAGTCTTGCACTCGCTCTGCGTTTTACAGCCGCCAGGGCCCCCTTCAGCTGCTATTTTTTCAGCAATTTTTGACTCTTCAGCAGAAATAAGGCCGTTCTTTTTGGCAAATTCAAAACATTCTTTTTGATTTTCTGGTTTATCGCAATAGGTTCTGCATTCCACCCCTTTACAACCTCCGGGACCAGTCTCTGTCATAAATTTGCGGGCTTTTTCAATTTCAGGCTTTTTCAAAAGTCCATTTTTTTCGGCGAAAGAGATGCATTCTTCCTGATGCGCCGGATCCTCGCAGTAACTTCGGCATTCAGATTGGCTACTGCAATCCCCGGGACCTTTTTTCAAAGCATTTTTTATTTGGGTTGCCTCTTTAGGCAATTTGATGCCTTTTTTTTCGGCGAAAGAGATACAGGCTTCGGCGTGTTCGGACACGTCACAGTAAGCCTTACATTCATCTTTCGACGCACAACCTCCAAGTTCAATTACGGGAAAAGTGATAGCGGGTGCTGTTTCCGCGGCAGACACAATACTCCCAAATGAAAGTATCGAAACAATACAGACAAAAACAATAAAATATTTTTTCATGAATGTATGAAAACAAAAAGAGTACTAGCTCTTTTTTGTTTTATTGGAAAGGGTTAACTTTTATATCCTTGTATGGATTCACCGAGGCCTTTTCGTAAGGATTCACCGTAGTGGTGTTGAAAGGGTTTACTTGAACTGCAGCTGCTTTCGCTGTCTCGGCCTTTTGCGCGTCGACACGGGCTTTTTCCATGGCAATGCCCGCTTGAGTTCCTTGCATATTACCAAAAACATATCCGAGAACAACGCCCACTACTAGTCCACCTATTAAAAATAAAATACTTTTGTGCCCTTGATTGAGATTTTGATTTTCCATTCATTAATAATAGTACCAAATCCGCCTCTCGGCAAAAAAGTTGTGCACAGTGCGTTTTTTAAGCGGCTTCCACTCATACTAAAAAACCTGCAGCAGTGCGGGTATATTTGTGGTCACAAATAATTTTCTGCCGTCGCAGAAAATTTTCGCGACCCCGCCTCGGCATTTTTGCTGGTGCAAAAATATGCCTGCGGCTTCCACTCATACTAAAAAACCTGCAGCAGTGCGGGTTTTTTAGTATGAGTGGACCTAGCCGGAATCGGACCGGCGCCTCGTCAATGCGAATGACGCGTCGTGCCACTAGACTATAGGCCCGAAGAGAAGTTAAGAAAGTAGAATACCGAGATCGGAACTGCACAAATTCCTGCTGGGAATTTCCGGGGAAGTGCCCCGCACTTCCCGTTGAGTCCATTGTCGGGATGCCGGGATTCGAACCCGGAGTCACACAAATTCTCTGTGAATTTCCGCAGAAGCATAATATGCTTCTGGTCTTTCTCACTGTCGGGATGCCGAGATTTGAACTCGGACCGCACGAACCCGAATCGTGCATACTACCGTTATACTACATCCCGACAGTGAGAAAGACCCCGAAACGTGTATGTTAGCCGTTACACCACATCCCGACAATGGACTCAACCCTGAATCGTACATACGGACGTTTTGCTACATCCCGTTTAATTCAAATCAAATACGGTGCGCCCTGTAAGAATTGAAGCTTACAGCTTCAGTACCCCTTTCCGATTTTTTGTTCGTTCGGAAGCTCCAAAAAATCTGGAGAAGGGCTTCGATTCTTACAATCGTAAGAATTGAACTTACGATCTTGCGAATGTGCCCGCCCAAATTATTAGTGGACGATACTGGGTTCGAACCAGTGACCTTGCGAATGTGAATCGCACGCTCTAACCAGCTGAGCTAATCGTCCAATAATTTATTCACCCGAATAAATCTCACACTCCTCGCCCGAAACGTTCCGTTTCGGAACGGGCGGGTAACCAGCTGAGCTAAGGGCGCATCAATAAGGAAACCTTTTGGGTAAGGCTCATTATACTAATTTAACTATTGCTTTCAAACAATTTTGAATTTTCTTGAAAATTTGTAATAATACCGATTATCTTTAGGGCCTATAGTAAAATGGTATTACACGCCCATGGCATGGGCGAGGCGCCGGTCCGATTCCGGCTAGGTCCACCGAACAGAAAAACTTTCCCTGCGGAAAGTTTTTTCGTGTGGTGGAAGGCGGAGCCATGTTCCGATAGCCATCGGAACAGGCGAGCCAGGTGAGCCCCGATGAACATCGGGGCGCAAGACCTTTTGTGACAATTTCTGAATTGTCCAAAAGGTGTACAGATCCTGTAAGGATCGTGAGATTTTTCTTGTGGCGACAAGAAAAATACTCCTGACCACCAAACTGACCTGCACTGCTACAGGTTTTTTAGTGTGAGTGGAAGCCACAGGCATATTTTTGCACCAGCAAAAATGCCGAGGCGGGGTCGCGGAATTTTGTGAGCGGCGGCGAACAAAATATCCGTGACCACAAATCAAAAATTTCCCTCGTTTAACGAACACCTTGACACTTCCCTATTCTCGTGTAGGATACCCCCTATCGGCGTTCTTTGGGATAATCTCGAGGAAATGGCTGATAAAGTACAAAAACAACAAAAAGAAAGAAAAAACGTGAAGACGTTAAAAAAGTACCTAACTGGATTACTGTTACTGATTATTGCCCCGTTCATCTTCGCCGCTGACACGGCCACGCCAAAACCGCCACCTGCGGCCCCGATCGTCAAAGAGTCTCCGCTAAGAGCACCAGGAAATCTGACGGTGACCACCGAAGCTCCTGCCGTCAAAGATCTCAAGTGGTTTCAACTCAAGCTCTACAACATCGCTGACGCCGAGCGCCAGGAAGCGGCCTTCGCCGAAAATGCCAAGAAATTGCTTGGAGGCAAACAAGTAGAACAGCCTGCATCAAATGACGCCCTCGTGTACAAGAACGAAATGTTCAAACGTGGCCAGCAGCAAAAGAGGCGGGCGCGGCTTATGAGTGAATACAACCTCGCCGCCGAGACCACATCAGTTATACTGACAGAAAATGGCTTGCCGGTAAAAATTGGTGAGAAAACAAAATTCGTTGACTACCTGAAGTTCGCTCCGACGCCCGTAAAGATCGGACCGACTAAGCAGGCATCGGCATCGACCAAGTAACGTCTCTCGTGAAGTCCGCCCCACATTTGTTGTGGGGCTTTTGATTTGATTTTTGTTTAGAGCAAAAATCAAATCAAATGTGTTTGGCGAAAGCGGTGAGACTGAAAATCATCATTACTGAAAGAATACCAACAATAGTAATAAAAGTGACAAGAGAATGGAAAACGTGAGAGGAAACAGAGAAGTCGAAAAGATTTCCCTCTGCCTTTTCCGTGCCACTTTCCTTACGTGAAGAAAAAATCCGCACGAGTCCGGCAAAGGATTCTTTAGTCTTTAGAGAAAAAAGGGATCCTGTCTTTTCAGAAAGTATTCTCTGAAGTGATGCCTCTTTCTGAAAAGTCACGTAGAAAGACGCGGTCAAAAATAGAAAAAGAAAAAAAGCAATTGAGATAAGCAAGACCTCTCGGCCCCAATAACTTTTTACTATCCTCATAAGAAACATCTTAGAGGAAAGGCATGAGATTCAAATGAATTCTCGTCTCTAAGGACTCAAAGGAGTTGACGAAGTCGAGACTGATTCTCGCGAAGTACTTGATGAAGAGGCGGAAAATTGAGGAACAGTTGTAGAAGCCTTCGCTTCTAATAGTGGATTTCCGGTTGGAGTTTTTATTTCGATTTTTTTTGGAGTTACGGTTGCCTTTAGAGTAGGAATCACTTGGGTAGTCGAAGTCTCCTTAAACTCAAAAGAGGGAGTATCTGTATGTATGACAATCGGCAATTTAAATTTTTCACTCAACGTCTTCATCAGGTCTGCTTCTTCCAAAAGAGCGCTGCTTTCGTCAAAAAGAACGTAGGCCTTGCCGTACTCTCCTGCCTGGAAAAATTCATTCCCACGAGTATAGCTGTCCCGTGCTGCTTTAATCTTGCTTTCAACGGTAACCTCCGGGGAAGCTTCTACAGCAAATCCCATGACGCGCATCGAAGAGACTGATGGGTATGGTTCGTCTTCCATTGAAGCAGTTGATTTGCTTTGCTGTTGTGTTTTTTTATCTGCATACGCCAGTTGCTCTTCAGTTGATTTTAATTTCGCAAGTGTCGGCGATTCAAGTGCAGGCTGTTGAGATTCTCGAACCAGCACTTCGACTGCGGAATTTTTTATAGTGTGTAAGGCGTCGCGATGACCTTCTACAGAGAAAAGAAAAGTAGATATATTGTTGTTAAGGGTATCAGTATTGGCAAGTGCCAGTTCCGAGAGAACGGCCTGATGAGCTTTCAGTTTTACTTCAGCGCGACTCGAAAGAGTCACTGCTGTTTTGTAATTGCCGTCGGTCTCGAGTTTGACGATGCCATCCGCTATTTTTTTCCTTTCACTATCGAGAGCTTTTTCAAGATAGGCACTTTCTTGCTTGCCTAAACGCATAGCGACTGCAAGCTGTTCACCTTCAGAAAGTCTGCGGTCGAGCGCATCCACGTGATATTGAAGATCATTCTCCGCGCCAAAAGCCAAGACACTCCGCACTCTCTCGTTAACCCCCGTCTTAAAAGAATAGAGCATATCCCCCGGCAACGATCCTTCGGCACCGTACACAGTGCCCGAGACAATAAGTAAGAGGATACCGGCAAATGCCCCAAGAGGAACACGGCTCATTTTTTGTAAAAAAGATATATATGGCGAGGCGATATTTTTCCGAAAAGTCGGCATCACTTTTTTTTGAGGCTCTGCTCGGGCAAGTGGGTTCTCCTTCATGAATAACAGCAAATTTTCGCGCACGGAAACACGCTTCCGCGGCTCAAGCGATATTTTTTTTGCCTCTTCACTAAGTTTTTTTATAAAATCCTCCATATGCTTTTATTCCTCTGGGACAAAGACCTCCTTAAGCTCGGCTAGACTTCGGTGAATACGTACCGAGATAGTATTTTCTGTTTCGCCCATTATTTCGGCAATTTCCTTGACTGATAAATCATCCACATATCTCATGATCATAACTTCGCGATACAGCTCATCAAGTTTCTGAAGAGTGCTGATGGCGCGTGAGGCTTCACTTTTCCGCTCGATTTCCCGAGCGCCCTCAAGAGAAGCATCAAAGCCCTCTTCAACAAGAGCATCGAGCGAAGATTCTTTCTTGCGACGAATATAGTCAATACAAAGATTATTGGCGATCTTATAGAGAAAAGCGCGCAAATTTTCTACTTTCTTGCCTTTGGCAAGATACTCCCAGGCGCGAAGATAGGTTTCTTGCATAATATCCCGACTTTGCTCCTTCTCATATAGGCGAAAATAGCAATGCCGGTATATGGCATCGGCATAATCTTCATAACTTTCAATAAACCTTTGATTCTCGCCAAGATTCTCCATGATATGAGACGTATGTATGATTGTGACCTTACACGATAAAAGACGCTTGCATATACTACATAGAGCGGGCTAAATTGAAAAGAGACACCCTCGATTCGAAAAACTCCACTTTATATACCAATTTTTACTTTGACTCCTCCCTCGGTTGATTCTTTGATGCCGCCTTTGCCGCCTTTTATCTCGAGACCCTGCTTCACTCCTGTCTCAACATTCGCACCATGATCACCTTTTTCTGACGTATCTATTTTCTTATCTTCTCCATTTTTATTTTGGGCATTGCCTTCTTCAACTTTCGATTGAAGTAGAATACTTACTTTACCAAAAGTATTCTCGTCCGTGCTAATTTTTGCTTTCAACGCGGAGAGACTCCTTTCGTCAACGTAGGGAGCACCGTGAGAAAGAGCGGCTCGGGCCCGCAGACTCAATTGAGCAGCTGTTTTATAGTCCCCCTCTTTTTCAAGTTTTAATATATACTCTCCGACGCCTTTCGCGCTATTGCTGTACCCTTGATCAAGATCTGTCTTGCTTTCTTCATGGACATCAGCGGATACTTTCTGCGCTTCGGCCAATCTCTCTTCAAGCCTGTCTGCCAAAAAATTGGCTTTACCTTCATGGGAAAAATGCGCCGCTTCTTCAACTTTTTCAGTGATGTTGACCTTCATAGGGTAGAGAGTATCTCCCGGTAAGGCCTGCTCTGAAGCCACCGAAACGCCAAATAAAGCGACAAGTACTATAGCAAGTGAAATAATCATTTTTTTAGTATTTAATTCCTATTAACTAGCTCGGCAAGAGTATCATACAAGAAGATGAGGAATTAATGAAGTACACATATAGAAAAACCCGCAACGGCGGATTCCCACATGAGTGACGAAAAAAGTATTTTCTATTTTGAAACAACAGGGACTCGAGAATTTAGCGCACCTTAACGATAGTGTGTTTAAAACCGTTATATAAAGGAAAGGCATTCAAAGCAAATTGGCCTTCATCAGGGTTAGATTTTACATCCGCCCCGACAGCCAGGATATTATTCTTGTAGTCTAGACCCATGCCTAAGACGTCAATATTTTGGTTAATATCAAAATCAATAGTTCTACCGACTTCAGCGTCACCAACATCACCCGCAACGTAAATATCGGCGCTGTCGCCTTTCCCAAGGACAACCCCCTCAATTGCCGATATATAGAAGCGACCCGTTTGTTTTGCCACAAAACTATAGGTTTTGCCATTATGAACAACATACGTACGCACGTCCGAAATATCATTCGGCGAAACAGAACCCGATTGAAGCCACGTCATCGAAGTAAGAGCGATGGCTTCTTGATTACCGGCCGCTACTTTAATTCCCGAAAAAGTTACTTTGGTGGAATGAATTTGAAATGAACGCTTGAGCCCCGGATCATAACTGCTTGCCGTCGCCGTGAGACTGCCAATGGCTACGCCGGTATTGACTGTATGAGTCGTCCCAACAACTGGAAAAGTGCCTTCGATAGGCACATCGGCATCAATTGACTTGATAGCAAGAGCGGGCATTTCACCTTGGTGCCCCGTGAGATCAAACTGCATACTGGCTATAAGGACAAGTGTTCTGGTTTCGCCATCTTGGAGCGTAAACCCTGCTTGGGTGTTATAGGTATTGTTTGCCTTGAGGGCCATCGGGTTTCCTAGATCAGGAAAACCCACTGCTGAAAAAATGGTTCGAGAGGCAGCACCGGTGTTCATGATAGTTATGGAGCGAACTTCTGCTTTACCACCGACAGCGGTGACATTTACTACAAGAAAAGGAACCGCCTGTGCCGCCGCAAGGAGAATTGTTGGAGGAATTGCCCCTTCCACCGCCTCAACTAGCAAGTGAGGCGCAACAACTTCTTTTTTTGGTTCTGGCTTAACAATAGGAGCTGGATTTTCTTTTTTAGCTGGCGCTTTTTGGGAACTTTCGGCCTCCGCTTTCGGTTCATCTTTAATCGTCTCAAGCGCATACATGCCTACACTTCTATTTTTCTTGATTGAAGAGGTAAGCGTATTGATCCGGTAATGCATTCCTGTATTGGCTAAATCCTGGAAAGCATTGGCCGTGGAAAGTGGTGCCTCGACTATTTCAGCGGTCTCTGTTGGAATAGCCATAGAAACCGTCGCTTCAAGCGACGCTTGCTTTTCTGTTACTTCTACGACAACTGGCCGCATATTAATGCGTGCCAGAAAAAATCCAGTGAGACATACAACCGCTAACAGAAAAATAGTCTTTAGGAAAATCATACAAAATCTATACCACCACAGTATATAGGAGCTTCAACCTTTTAGATACGAACTTATACACAGGGCAAAAATTCCGCCAAAATTGACAAAATGAAATTCATATGTATTATTATACACAGACGTTAATAGAACTAAAAACGGCTCTATTCCAAAAAAAATCAACCCCGGAAACCCATGGAAGAATATATACTGCCTGAAGGTTTAACACGTAATGCCAAAGAAGTCCTCGTGGTTTTAGCGAAAAAGCAAGCAGAACGGCTCCTCCACAATTTCATCGGTACCGAGCATATCTTGCTCGGAATCCTTGATCTCGGTCGAGGCAGCGCTTGGACGTTGCTAACCGAGAAGTTAGAGCTGAAGCCAGAAGAAATAAGAACAAAGATTGAAGACTTGGTAGGTATGGGTCCAACTCAAGAGGTCAAAGGCCTCATCCCCTTCACACCAAGAGCTAAAAAAGTTGTGGTACTAGCGAGAAGAAAGGCCAGCGAGTTAAGGGATGAGGAAATCGGCACCGAACATCTCCTTATTGGCTTGCTCGAAGAAGGAGATGGTGTGGCCTCTCGAGTTCTCAAACAATGTGGTGTCGAATTTTTGGATGTTTGCCAGAAATTGGGCGAGATGCGGAATCCGAAACCCGCACCGGAAACAGGAGCTACAGAAGCTGTCGATCAAAGAACCCTTGATAATACAGCTAGAACCTTGATCGCTCTCCTGAACGTCTGTATAATGAGCGTTCGAGCTCGGAAGGCTATCACCGAAGCCACGATCGTTTTAACGAGAGAACTTACTGATCTGCTCAAAAAAACAGGAGGAAGAGGGGTTGTGACAGATTGGGAGAAGTTAATGGAATGTCTCTCAATAAATATAGAGACGACCAATCAAGTGGAGTTCCTTATCGCAGCCGCACACCTACTCGGTAAAGCATTCATGGAAACCATCCTAGACAAGTTTAACAGAGCTCAGCCAGGGAGCCCGGCGGAGATAAACTGGGGAACAGTTTTGCAAATTATCACAGGAGAGCAAGTTGCTAAACCTCGAGATTACCTCGCTCTGTGGAAAAAGGAGGACTGAGAAATTAGCATGAGCTCGCGCGATTACGCGCGAGCCTTTTTTCTTTGACATACTGAAACAGGTTTTTTAGAACTTTTCCCCATTGTATATTTTATCGCTTATATGCTATAGTCAGTACTTATCGTAATAATCATATTATTTTTCTCCAATGGAAACTGGTACGACAAAGTTAAATCAAATCGGCAAAATTATTGGTGACTTGCGGGAACGGGCAGGCTTAACCCAAACGGAACTTGCTCTCGCTCTTGCTACAACGCAAAGCGTCATTGCCCGCATTGAAAAAGGAGAACAGAATCTTTCAACAGAAATGCTTGAAAAGATAAGCGCCGCCTTGAACCGTCCTATTGTCAGCATGTCGACTGGTTCGTTGAATTTACGAATCGAAGGAAACCGCAAACTATCGGGCTCCGTCACCACAAAATCTTCAAAAAATTCCGCGGTTGGCCTTTTATGTGCTTCCCTGTTAAACCGCAATAAGACGGTTTTGAAAAATATGCCGAAAATTGAGGAAGTTCATCGTATTATCGAAGTCTTAAAAAGCATTGGTTTTTCTATTCGCTGGATGGAAAGTGATTTGGAAATAAAACCGCCGGCAAAAATTGATCTCACTAAAATTGACACTGCCGCCGCAATAAAGACCCGCAGCATTATTATGCTCATTGGTCCTCTTATTCACACATTCAAAAGATTCCGTCTACCCCAAGCCGGTGGCTGTAAGCTCGGTAGCCGCACGGTGAAACCTCACTTCTTCGCCTTAGAAAAATTTGGGGTCTCCATCACCACCAAATCAACGTACTACGAAATCTCGAACAAAAAACTCGTACCGGCCGAAATTGTCCTTTATGAATCTGGCGATACGGTCACCGAAAATACCATTATGGCCGCGGCCCTCATCCCCGGCAAAACTATTATCAAATTTGCTTCGGCAAATTACCAAGTTCAAGACCTTTGTTTTTTCCTACGCTCTCTCGGTGTAGCGATTGACGGTATTGGCACGACCACGCTCACTATTACAGGCAAAGAAAGTATTGATACGCCAATTGAATACTCCATCAGTGAAGATCCAATTGAGTCCATGTTTTTTATTGCCGCGGCCATTGTCACCAAATCAAGTATCATTATCAAACGATGCCCCATCGACTTTTTAGAAATCGAATTACTGAAACTTCAGAAAATGGGTTTCCGCTACAAAATTTTAAAACGCTATAAAGCCTTAAATGGCGAGACCAACCTCGTTGATATAAAAACTTTTCCTTCAAGACTAACTGCCCTCGAAGAAAAAATTGAGTCGCGGCCGTATCCCGGCCTCAATATTGATAACTTGCCTTTTTTTGCTGTGATCGCCACGCAAGCCACCGGCCAAACCTTCATCCACGACTGGGTGTACGAAAAACGTGCTATCTATTATAAAGATCTTGAAAAGCTCGGCGCCGATACTATTCTTGCCGATCCGCATCGATTTTACGTTAATGGTCCCACTAAACTGAAAGCAGCCGAAGCAATTTGTCCGCCGGCTCTCAGGCCTGCAGTCATTTTACTCGTCGGCATGCTTGGAGCCGAAGGCATTTCTATTTTGAGAAATGTCTACAGCATCAATCGCGGCTACGAAGATCTCGCCTCCCGCCTCAACGCTCTCGGCGCCAAAATTACAGTGTTTAGGGATTAATAACTCGACACAAATTACGAATGAGGAGCGAATGACACGAATGGGAAAAGGTCGCTTAAAGGCACGCGCATTCTATTCGTGTCATTCGCGCACATTTGTGTATTGGTGTCGTGTTCAGTCTTATAAATACACAAGCGAGGTTTACACCTTCCCCTTTTTCTGAAAAGATAGGAGTATAATGAAAATTATTCAGGTTGCGCCAATCTCCAAAGGCATATCAAAAGAAGAATTGAGCTATTTCTACCGGGATGATATTGCTCCCGGCTCTCTTGTTACCATTCCTCTACGCAATAAAAATCGGCCGGCACTGGTTATTGGTTCACGTGAAGCCACGGCAGAAAAAGCTTCTATCAAAAACTCCTCTTTTGCCCTAAAAAAAATCATAAGCGTAGAACACGAGCATTTTTTTCTGCCTGAATTTATCAGTACAGCAAAAAACATGGCCGACTATTATGCTGGGACCGTCGGCTCTGTTTTATCTCTTTTCGTGCCTGAAAGCATTTTTGAACATGCAGAGAAACTTGAAACACACCCTCCAAACCCGGCCGGCAAAGGGACTATGGAAAAATGTATCCTTCACGCTGAAGACGAAAACAGATTTTCCTATTACAAAACTCTTATTCGAGAACAATTCGCCAAAAAAAACTCTTTGCTCTTTTTAGTGCCGACGATCCAAAGTTTAAGTTTCATTAAAAAACATCTTGAACGCGGCATTGAAGAATACTGTTTCGCTCTTCATAGCTACAAAAAAGTAAAAGACATTGTTTCGACATGGAATGATCTGCTTCACGAGAAGCATCCGATCGTGCTTTTTGCTACTCCTAAATTTATGAGTGTGCCGCGAGCCGATTTTAAAACCATCGTTATAGAACAAGAAAGTGCATCGTCATATAAATTGACCTCAAGACCTTATGTGGATGCACGAGTGTTCGCTGAAAGCTACGCCGCCGCCTTAGGCGCACGGAGTATTCGCGCCGATCTTGTTCCTTCACTTGAAACAAAATGGCATGCTGAAGAAGGAGATCTTTTAGAACTCTTACCGAGCCTCGCTCGGCTTCACCCAAAATCAAAAGCCTCTATTATAGACATGCGAAATTCGCCCATGACACCGAAGCGGGGCTTCAACGTTCTCTCAAAAGAACTAGAGAAATTAATTCAGAAAACTCGCACTGAGTCGGCACATCTTGCTATCTTGACCGCACGCCGTGGTATTGCCCCATCAACCGTGTGCGGCGATTGCGGCTCCACGGTTTCTTGTCTTGAATGTTCTGCTCCCGTTGTCTTACACAAAAGCAAAGATAAACCGAATAGCACCATTTTTCTCTGTCACCGCTGCGGCCGCTCTCGTCCCACTGAAGAACGCTGCCGGGTATGTACAAGTTGGAAATTAGTACCACTCGGCATCGGTGTTGACCGGGTTGTCTCTGAAATCAAGGAAAAATTTCCGACTACTACCTTATTTGTTATGGATCGGGACTCTGTTAAAAACCAAAAACAAGCGTCGGCTGTTGCCTCTCAATTTCTTTCTACCCCGGGGGGCGTGCTTGTTGGCACAGAACTATTTCTCAATTTTCTTGAAGAGCAGGTGGAGGGAAGCGCCGTGGCCTCGATTGATTCGCTTTTTGCTATCCCCGATTACCGCATTAATGAAAAAATTTTCTCATTGCTCCTACGCCTCCGCATGCACACTAAGCAAGAGCTTCTGGTGCAAACTAGGAACCCCGACGAAACAGTTCTGCTTTCCGCGGTTAACGGCAACTTCAGCTCTTACTACAAAAAAGAAATCGAGGAGCGGCAGCGTTTCGGCTATCCGCCCTTTGCCCGATTTATCAAATTAACCGTTCAAGGAGAACGCACGAAAGCCGAAAATGAGCTTGCTAAAATTAAACAAGTCCTTCCCTACCCTATGGACATTTTTCCGGCATTCACTGAAATGGTCAAAGGCAAACATGTTGTCCACGGCTTAATTCGCCTTAAACCAAAAGAGTGGCCTGATAAGAAACTGTTACTATTTCTAAAAAGTCTGCCGCCGGCGGTACGTGTTGAAGTTGATCCAGAAAGCGTGCTTTAGCTTGAAAGGAATTTGAAAAAATGGGATGATTATGCCGGTATGAACGCTCTTCTTAGAAAGCAACTCGAAACGGTTGACCGCCGGACAGCGTCTACCTACTTGGTTCTGCTGCCCGCTATCCCCCTCGTGGTGATTCTCGCACCTATTGTGCTCATCATCATCCACCAAACTTTTTACTGGTACAAAATCTCGAGAAGATTTTCTCGCGTGTAAACGCAAAACGCGCCCTTGATACACTAAACAAAACGTGTCTCACGGGCTTTTTTATGCTTTGTTGCAATTCCCCATTGTTTAGGTAATATGCAGTTAGGAACAGAAAATCAACAAAAAAATGAAAGGACGGTTATGGAAAATTCCGAACCCCAACTGCTCTATAAAGGCTCATCGCGAAATGTCTATCGAATAAAACCTGGAACTCTCGAATTTCGATTTAAAGACACTTTCTCTGTTTTTGACGTTGGAGAGCATCATCAAACAATACCCGGCAAAGCAGGTTGCCTCTGCGAAACCGCAGCGGCATCTTTCAATGTTGCCCTGGCTTCCGGAGTACAAACCCATTTTATCAGGCAAACTGGATCCACGAGCATTCTTGTCTCGGAAATGGAAACCGGCGCATGGAAAGCAGAAAACCCCATTGCGAGACTCCTCGACCTCGAATTCATCACACGCTTTGCATGGGCAGGAAGTTTGCTTGCGGCGGTTATAAAAGGAACAAAAAACCCGACTGAATATGGTTTAGCGTCCGGTGAAGTGCCGAAGGAGGGAGCATGGCTCCGGTGGCCAATTGAGCAAATTACCACAAAGCGCGAGGCAATTGATCGGCCGCTTACTGACGAGGAGGCAGACGAGATTGGAGAAATTATACCGAGTCAGCGCCGCCGTATTTTCCAAATCATCGAACGACTTGATGGAGCATTGGGTCTTGCCGCCGCCGAAGCTGGCTATCGACGATTTGATGGTAAAAAGGAAGTTGGCATCACGAGCACCAACCGCATCATCATCGGCGATACCTTTGGCACCCTTGATGAAGATCGGTATGCGCCCGAAAAACTCCTTCGGCAAGGTATTGTGGAGGATTTTTCAAAAGAATTCATTCGAAAGATCTTCAAAAAGAAGAGTTACCATAAACAACTCGAGGAGGCTCGGGCACGACATGAAGAAGATCCGCCATATCCTGATCTCACCCCTCGGGAGATCGATGAAATCAAAGATCGTTACCACAGGTTTGCGGACGACTATACCGCCATCCGAATTGCAAACTTCGCCTAAACCGCCTCGGTCTTCAAAAATCCACTCTATTTCGGGGTGGATTCTTTATTTATCATTTATCCATGAAAAAAGAGCCGTGAGGCTCTTTTTTCTAAAAACTATTGCTCTACCTGAACCTTAACCGGCACAAGTTTCAATCCGAGGAGGCGCATGAGAACATATGTAAGTGCTTTAATCATGGTTTCATTATATTCTCATGAGGATGGATGTAAAGGTACATTATGCACTCTACAATGAGCCACAGTAAAGAGACAATAACTTGAAGAAAATTCGAAATCCGAAGCACCAAATCCGAAATAATATCTAAATTCGAATATTTAAATTTAAAAAGGAACCCTTTTATTCTCGTTTTCTCTATTTTTCTTTATTTTGATATTAAATATTATTTAGGATTTGTAATTTTGAATTTGTAATTTTTTATTCCCCTCTTTTGTATTTTCCCAAAAACTCTTCCTTCAGTTTAAAAAAGGAACCGTCAAGAATTGAATTTCGTATTTTTTTAGTCACATTGACCACAAAGTACACATTGTGGATTGAAGCTAGGGTATTCGCAAGAATTTCATTGGCCCGGAAAAGATGGGCCACGTACGCACGGCTGTAATGAGTGCAGGTATAGCAAGCGCATCCCTCATCAATCGGCGAAAAATCTTTGACAAACTGGGCATTAAAAATGTTGATACGGCCATGCGTAGTATAGAGAGCGCCATTGCGGGCAAGTCGCGTCGGTGCCACGCAATCAAAAGTGTCTGACCCGCTCTCAACAGCCCCAAAAAGATCAGTCGGTTCCCCTATCCCCAACAAGTGCCGTGGTTTTTCTTCGGGTAATTCACGATTGACCCATGCCACGGCTTTATAGAGATCTTCTTCTTCAAAAGAGCCGCCGATGCCAAAGCCATCAAAATCCATTTTGCCAATTGTCTCGGCACTTTCTTTTCTCAAATCTTCAAATCGTCCGCCTTGCACAATGCCAAATAAAGCTTGGGCGCTCTTCCCTCGCTTGTGCTCAATAAGCGAACGCTTAGCCCATCGATGTGTTCTCTCCATAGCCTCTTTCTGGTACTCATGCGAAGCGTCCGGCGCAGTGCATTCGTCAAAAGCAAAAATTATGTCGGCACCGATGTTATGCTGAATCTCAATCGATCGCTCGGGAGTAAAGACGTGCGTACTGCCGTCACTATGGGATTTAAAGGTCACGCCATCCTCGTTAATCTTAGCAAGCGGTATTTTTTCTTCTTCCTGAAGGGAAAGTTCTGCCTTTGGAGTTTTGGTACTCTTACCGATTTTTCCCAAGCGTCTACCAAAAGCGGCCCCTAAAGAAAAAACTTGAAACCCTCCGGAATCGGTCATAGTCGGACCCTCCCAGTGCATAAATTTGCCCAAGCCACCGGCATCACGAATAAGTTCAGGCCCGGGCTCAAGATACAAATGGTAGGTATTTGCAAGTACCACCTGCGTGCCAATTTCTTTTAACTGTTCTGGCGTCAGTGATTTTACTGTAGCTTTTGTACCAACGGTAACATACGCAGGAGTTTCGATAACGCCATGGGGAGTTGTAATTTTCCCGGCCCGACCGAGCGAATGTGGGATTTTTTTCTCTATTGAAAATGAAATTGCCGACATCACATCAGTATAGGTAAAAGTGTTGAAAAAACAAATCCCCCGGCCGCGGCGGCCGGGGGATTTGTTTTTCTTACATCTTCATTTCCCTATTTTCTACTTAACACCAAGCAACTCAACCTCAAACATCAATGTCGAATTTGCTGGAATAGGCCCATTAGCCACTGATCCGTACCCAAGTTCCGGCGGAACGATGAGAATTCTCTTTCCTCCCACTTTCATGCCGGCCACTCCTTCATCCCAGCCTTTTATTACTTCACCCGCGCCCAGTGTAAATGGAAATGGTGTCCCACGATCGCGAGAGCTGTCAAACTTCTTACCATCCGTGAACACCCCAATGTAATGAACGGTAACGGTCTTTCCTCTAACCGCTTCAGCGCCAGTACCGACAATTTCATCTTGAAACCCAAGACCGCTTGCTGTCGTAGTCGGCTTTATCCCAGATGCGTCCTCTCCATTTGGTGTAGGAGAAGGCGACCCTCCGCTATCCAATTCAGTCGATGAAGCCACAGTCGAAGTCATAGCAGTCTGCATCTCTTTCTTGCCGCCCAACAAATCAGACCAATTGACAAAAAAGAGTCCAACCACCACAAGGGCGGCGACTACTCCTATCCCAAGCATAAGATTTTTTTCGTACATAGATTTAAACTAAAGTGTAATGAGGATATTGTACAGCATCGTGGGTATTTCGAAAACGTATTATACGAAATAACGAATTGGTATACGAATTGATAACGAATCAACGAATGAAGATCCCCATTCGTTGCTTATTCGTTACTTCGTATATTTGCATTTCTCTTCTTCTACCGTACAATAAGTGTGTGCTGCATCATCAAAATAAAATAAAACATGCGCTCGGTATCACCACCGACGCCCCACTCACTGAAGAAGAAATTCTGGAAGCCGCTCGCCGGCGGGTAGAGTTGATTGACAAGGAATTCACTGAAACCTTCAAATTCATAATCAAATACCCGAAAACGGTTACTTTTTTCGGTTCGGCCCGATTCAGTGAAAACAATCTTCATTACATCAAAGCTGAAGTGCTAGCAAAAAAATTATCATCCCTCGGTTACACCGTAGTAACCGGCGGCGGACCCGGCATCATGGAAGCGGCCAATCGTGGGGCTTTCGAAGCTAAAGGCCCCTCTATCGGCTTTAATATTAAACTCCCCCACGAACAGAACACAAACAAATACGCCACCGACCACCTTGATTATTACTATTTCTTCGCCAGAAAAGTAGCTCTTTCGTTTGCCGCTGAAGCTTTTCTCTTTTTTCCCGGCGGTTTTGGCACACTGAACGAATTTTTCGAAATCCTTACATTAGTCGAGACAAAAAAAGTCTCTCCCATGCCTATTGTCCTTGTCGGTTCCGATTACTGGCAGCCAATTCAAAATCTTATTCGGGAACACCTATACCAAAATCACAACATGATCGCTAAAGAGGACATGGACCTTTACACAATTACTGACGACGAAGAAAAAATTATTGAAATTGTAAAAAACGCCCGCCTTATTTCAAACATCCGCTTTCCAGAAAAACCTTCGGAGCCAGTCGAATAGAAATAAGGTTAGCCCCCAACCGATACAGTTTCTATTGAGATGAGTTAACAACACGGGCACTCGTCCTCACCTAAAAAAGAAATGGCTCCTAATCCCACAAGCATCGGCCAAGCAATACTCAAAAATTGGTCATTAATGTAACCGCAATTGTGTAATAAAAACAAAATTGCAAAAAGCAAAGCGAGGATCGGCACTAATTTATGATGAGTGCATGTACACGTATTTTTTCGCATAATAAAAAATTAGCTTTAATTCCCCTACAGTATAGCAGAAAATAAATTCTGCTTGTCCACAACCCTCGCAAGTAAACTCACCACATATTGGACAAGCAGAATTTATTTTGAGAACCCCTCGGTTCCTCAACGCTCGAAGACTCACTGCTTTCCGCCACGGGAAAACTCCCGTTTTCCCGACCCCTTTCCCCCTCCGCATTCACCCCGCACAAAGCTACGGGGATTCTGCGGAGGCACTAATAAGTTTTCAACAGTTCACCGTTTACGCTTTAGAGTGCAAAAATAATAAAGAGAACAAAAAAGAGAAGAGCAAGAAATGCATTGGAAGCAAGACCGGTTGCCGAACCAATGAGAGCCCCTGTTGCGGCGCGTATTGCATCGCGTCGACTTTTATTAAGCAATAATTCTGCAAGTAAAATTCCGGCAAATATTCCAACAAGACCTCCGAGCGGGGGGAGAACTATCGTACCAATAAGACCGCCGGCAAAACCAAAGAGCAACGCTTTCTTTGATGCCCCTCCGTATTTGGCACCGACAATTCCTGCCAACTGATCAATAAGAATAGAAATGATGACAATACCGCCAAGAATCCAAAAATTAAAAACAGTGACATGGACAAAACCGTCGATCAAACCAAAACAAAGCGCCACCAAAAAAAGATACGGTATGGCAGGCACCATAGGCAAGAGAACAAGCCCGAGCCCTGGTACCATAAGAACAATCGCGATGAGAAGTAAAAGCCAATGTGGCATGGGAAAAGTATAGCATGCCTGAAAATTTTTAATTATCAATTTTTAATTTTTAAAGAAAAACGGAACTTACCCAATTGCATTTTTTACTGAAAAAGGTAGACTTTCATGAGCTCACAAAAGTTCACATACTGCTATCCAGCCCTCGACGTTCAGAACGTTCAATTCGGAACGTAAAAGCGCCCTAGCAGTGAACTTATAGCCCTTCCTTCCCCCTCTGCCCCGACCTCACCGTCGGGGCTTCTTTTTCCTTGACAAGATAGATAAAGGGGAGCATTCCGAGCGCGCTTTGCGCTCGGGGCATTCTTTT
>JGI1358J11329_10000617_pt1 | contig 31610 bp, 39 predicted proteins | sample Subgroupgradi54m_FD_11329 | JGI IMG/M metagenome (IMG submission 11329)
GATCTCATAATTTGTCCCTTCTTCGGGTTTGAGCGAAGGATTGCCCCCAAAAAGAGGGTTCGAGTAAAGGTCGGACAGCGTCGGAGCTCGGAAAGAACGGCTGACTTGGGTTGAAAGCGCAAAATACTTCGTCCAATCGTATGACAGCCCAATGGCATGGCTCCACTTCGACACCTGGGAAGGAACATTATTTCCGGTGTTGATGATATCCGTATTTTTAAAATCGATCTCATCGTAGCGCACACCATAGTACCCGCCAAGCCGGTCGTTCCAAGAAAGGGTCGCCTTCCCAAAAATACCCGTCGCTTTCTTATCCGACTCGCTATCCACGGTCTGACCGAGCCGTCGGAGCGTGGCTTTTGAACGGTTGAAATCCTCTTCGTCGATGGCATTATCCAAATAATCTACTCCGACGAGGAGCCCCTCCGTCAAACCCCAGAGCGCTTCACGCGACTGGTCGATCTGTAACGCGGCGCCCCAAGTATCCACGGTGAGATCGAGCTCATTATCTGTCGTGTCGAACGTGGCAAAATTCGCGACCGAGAGCTCTGAGGTCCTGCGGCGCCAGAGGTTCGAGCTGAGAACCAGATCGTCCGTGATCGACCAGCGATAATCCAGAGTCCCGACGTTGGTTTCCATATCCGAGAAATTTCTTGGACGCTCCGTGGCCGTGGGTCCCTGTGCCCTTAAAAGAGACTCACGGATACTCCCCGAACGATCGAGCCTGGCGTCGGCATAAAGAAACCAGGCCGTGAGAGCGCTCCGGTCCGTCAAATCGTAGGAAAGTTTCGTATAAAAATCTCCTTTCTCGACGGAGGTATTCTGACGAAAACCTCTGATGTGGTAGAGATCCCCGATGGCTAAAGCGCTTTTGGCTCCGTCACGCCCTGAGACTTCGAACCCATTTCCCCATTCACCGAAACTCCCGGCACGCGAATGGGCCGCCGCGTGAAAACCCTCCTCAGGTTTTTTGGAAACAAGGCTCGCCGCGCCGCCCATGGCGCCTTCTCCGTAAAGAAATGACGAGCCGTTGCGGTTCACCTCGATACGATCCAGGACCGTGATCGGGATGAGGGGATAATTGATATTATTGGATTTGGGCTCGTTGAGCCGAACTCCATCGAGAAAATAAACGAAATCCTGTCCTTCGTTGAACCCACGAAAATCGACCGTGGGCTCTTCCCCGTTGCCGACCAGATCCGACAGGACGACTCCGGGCACTTCTTGCATCGCTTCGGGAAGGTTCCTCGCGCCCACAAGATCCATGTCCCTTTCGGTCACCACGGCGGTGGACGTCACCGATCGCGCTACCGGATCGACGATGGGGCTCGGAAGTCGTTTGGATCCGGCGATGACATTACCCACTTCGAATATAGCTCCCGCGAGTCCTTCCGTAGTTCTAAAAGGAAGTTCGAGAAGACTTTGAACGATGTTCTTTTCTTCAGGCTTCTTTTTTTCTTTCGGCTCTTCCGCGCTCCATGCCATAGGCGTCGAGGTGTTTAAAACGATCATCAGTATTAATATTTTAAAAATTGATTTTTTCATTTTTACCCTGCGGATTTATCTTAAGTTCCGTGCCGCCTCAACCATGACCTTCAAAGACAGCTTTGTTTCTTCCCACCTTCTGGTTTTTAAACCACAATCAGGATTTACCCATAGATGTTCGCGCGGCAGGAGCCGGGACGCTTTTTGCAGCAACCCTTTTATTTCACCCGCACGCGGGACGCGGGGTGAATGGATGTCATACACCCCGGGCCCGATCTCGTTGGGATAACGGAATTTCGCGAAGCCCTTCAGCAACTCCATTTGAGAACGGGATGTTTCCAGAGAGATGACGTCGGCATCCATTCGCGCGATATCGGATAAAATATCGTTGAACTCGCCATAGCACATGTGTGTGTGGATCTGCGTTTCATTCCTGACTCCGTTGGCCGCAAGCCGGAAGGCGTCCACCGCCCACCGTAAATAAGCCGCGCGGTCCTTTTTTCTTAAAGGTAGGCCTTCGCGGAGCGCCGGCTCGTCGATCTGGATCGCGCGAATTCCGTTTTTTTCAAGATCCAGCACTTCGTCTCGAACCGCCAAAGCGATCTGGCGCGCCGTCGCGCTGCGGGGTTGATCGTCCCGCACAAACGACCACTGAAGGATCGTGATCGGACCGGTCAACATCCCTTTGACGGGCTTACGCGTCAACGACTGAGCGTATTTTATCCAATCGAGCGTCATGGCCGCAGGCCGGCTCACGTCTCCGTAGATCACGGGCGGTTTTACGCAGCGCGTTCCGTAGGACTGCACCCAACCCTCTTGAGTGAACGCGAAACCATCAAGCATCTCTCCAAAATATTCCACCATATCGTTTCTTTCGGGCTCTCCATGGACAAGCACATCCAAGCCGATCTCTTCCTGAATCCGCACGACTTCCTTGATCGTTTCTTCAAGGAACGTTTTATAGCGGGATTCAGACCACACGCCCTTTTTGAAATCCGCGCGGGCTTTGCGCACTTCCTGTGTCTGAGGAAAAGAGCCTATCGTCGTGGTCGGAAAACAAGGCAAGTTGAGAGCTTTTCGTTGGATCGGCCTGCGAAGCTTGAAGCGGGCTTTTCTCTCGAGGTCCGAAGGCCGGATTTCCGCCTGTCTTTTTTGGACCGACTTCGTATGAATGCGCGGGCTTTTCATCCGGCTGAGAATGTCTTTCCGGTTCTGCGCTAATTCCGCCGAGACCGACGCCTCTCCCAGGGTGAGCGCGCTTTGGAGAAGATGGATCTCCTGAATTTTTTGCAGAGAAAAAGAAAACCATCGACGAAGGTCCGCATCGAGTCTTTTTTCGAGCTTCAGGTCCAAGGGGGAATGCAAAAAAGAGCAGGAGCCCGCAACGATGCAGCGCCCCGGCCTTTTTTTGATGACCGGCTTGAGGAGATCGAGCGATCGACGGAGATCGTTTTTCCAGATGTTTCTGCCATCGACGATGCCCAGGGACAAGCCCATCTCCGCGGGTAGGAGGCGCGAAGCGCTCTTCAATTCCCGCGGCGCCCTGACAAGATCCAGGTGAACTCCGGCGACCGGAAGCGAAGCGGCTAGTTTCAGGTTGGGTCCCAAGGCCCCGAAATAGGGCGTCAACATGAGTGACAGGCTAGGAACCTCCCCGGCAAAAAACCGATAGGAGCGCTTAAAAGCGCGATGAGCTTCCAGCGGCAGATCGGTCGCCAGCGCGGGCTCGTCCATTTGCACGGATCGGGCTCCCTGCGCTTTGAGGCGTCTTAAAATTTCCACGTACACCGGTAAAAGAGACTCCAGAAGACTCAAAACGGGAAAATTTCCCTCGGGTTTTCCCAGAAGTAGATAAGTGACCGGGCCGATCAGCACGGGCCGGGTCAAGATACCTAGTTTTTTAGCCTCTTCAAACTCCAAAAAAGGTTTCTCGGATAAAAGCTTGAAGGCCTGTTTTTTCTCGAACTCCGGCACCAGGTAATGGTAGTTCGTGTCGAACCACTTAGTCATTTCCATGGCGGGAACGGCGTCCCTGCGAATCCCTTCTTTTTCCTGCACTCCTCGGGCCATCGCAAAATAAGTATCCAGATCGGAGGTTCCCTCTTTTGCTTTGAAACGCCTGGGAAGGGCACCGACGAGCGACGTCATGTCCAGCGTCTGGTCATAAAAGCTGAAATCATTGGAAGGGATATGATCGATCCCCGCGTTTTTCTGCAAGCGCCAGTTGGTTTCGCGGATGGCTCGGCCGGCCGAATGAAGGTCTACTTCCGACAACCGACCTTTCCAATAGTCTTCCGTCGCTTTTTTCAGTTGTCTTCCGTGGCCGATCCTCGGGAACCCGAGCACCGCGCTTTCCACGCGCTCAAATCGATGGGATGCCATTTATTTCTCCTTGAGTTCTGTCGTCAACTGCTGCAAGCGGTGCACTCGTCCTTGTTTTCCAATGAACAGGCGACATCCAAGGCATTTTTTTCTTTAGAGGCCGCGTTGTCTGCGATGGCATCCATCAGGATCTGATTTTCCTTCTCAACGGTGAACTTAATGGCATCCACCGCCGACTTCGTCCGCAAATAGTACATGCCCGTCTTCAAACCTTTTTTCCAGGAATGAAAGTGCATGGACGTTAGTTTCGCGAAATTAGGTTCCTCGATAAAAAGATTCAGCGACTGCGACTGGCAGATGAAAGGCCCCCGGTCGGCGGCCATGTCGATGAGGGATCTCTGCTTGATCTCCCAAACGGTCCTGTAGATCTCTTTGGTCCTTTGAGGGATCTCTTCGATGTTCTGGACCGATCCGTTGCTGGCGATGATCTTTTCTTTGATCTGGTTGTTCCAAATCCCGAGCTCAACAAGCTCTTTCAAAAGGAATTTGTTCACCACGATGAACTCTCCCGAAAGAACCCGGCGGTTATAGATATTGGAGGTGTAAGGCTCGATGCATTCGTTGTTGCCCAGAATCTGTGAAGTCGAGGCCGTGGGCATAGGCGCGACCAGAAGCGAATTTCTCACCCCGGTCTGCTTGACCTCATTCCTCAGAGCATCCCAATCCCATCTTGGAGACGGCGTGACTCCCCACAGATCGAACTGAAAGAGACCTTCGGAAAGAGGGGATCCCTTAAAGGTCTCATAGGCGCCGTGGACCTTTGCCAGATCCTTTGAAGCTGTCATGGCCCCAAAATAGATCGTCTCAAAGATCTCTTTGTTTAGCTGTCTGGCTTCTTCGGAATCAAACGGCAGCTTGAGCAAAATAAACACATCTGCAAGCCCTTGCACCCCTATCCCGATGGGTCGGTGTCTTAAGTTCGACCGTTTGGCTTCTTCAACGGGATAATAATTAACATCGATCACTTTATTGAGACTTCGGGTGACGACTTGTGTGATCTCGAAAAGCTTCTTGTGATCAAATTCCGAGCCGTTCACGAAACGAGGCAACGCGATGGACGCGAGGTTACAAACCGCCACCTCCTCAGGCGACGTGTACTCCATGATCTCCGTGCAAAGATTGGAGCTTTTGATGGTCCCGAGGTTTTTCTGATTGGATTTTCGGTTCGCCGCGTCCTTAAAAAGAACGTAGGGAGTGCCCGTCTCGATCTGGGATTCGAGAATCGCAAGCCAGAGCTCCTGCGCCCTGATCTTTTTTCGGGCTTTGCCTTCATTTTCATACCGCTCGTAAAGCACTTCAAACTCATCGCCCCATGCTTCCGAAAGACCTTTGGCTTCATTCGGACAAAAAAGGGACCATGCTTCGTTCTTTTCAACTCGCTTCATAAAAAGATCCGGGATCCAAAGGGCATAAAAAAGGTCCCGGGCTTTCATCTCCTCTTTACCATGGTTCTTTTTAAGCTCGAGAAATTCAAAGATATCCGCATGCCAGGGCTCGAGGTAGATCGCAAAAGCGCCCTTGCGTTTGCCCCCTCCCTGGTCCACATAACGAGCCGTGTCATTGAATACTCGAAGCATCGGAACAATGCCATTAGACGCTCCGTTGGAACCGCGGATATAAGAACCGGTCGCCCGAACATTGTGAATGCTAAGCCCTATTCCTCCGGCCGACTGTGAGATCTTCGCGCATTGTTTCAGAGTGTCATAAATTCCGTCTATACTGTCGTCCTTTAATTGCAATAAAAAACAAGAAGAAAGCTGAGGCTTCGTCGTGCCTGAATTAAATAAAGTGGGCGTGGCATGCGTGTACCAGCGCTCGGACATCAGGTGATAAGTTTCAATGGCCGCCTCAATGTCTTCACGATGGATGCCCACCGCTACCCTCATCAGCATGTGCTGAGGGCGTTCCGCCACTTTCCCACTGATCTTTAAAAGATAGCCTTTCTCGAGAGTTCTGAAACCGAAATAATCAAAATCAAAATCCCGGTCATAGATCAGGGTGGAGTCAAGCAGTTGGGCGTTCTTTTCGATGATCTGATAAATGTCTCTGGCGATGAGAGGCGCCTTCTGGCCTGTCTTCGGGTTCACGTATTTGTACAAGTCACGCATTGTTTCGGAGAACGATTTCTTCGTATTTTTATGCAGATTCGAAACGGCGATACGGGAGGCTAAAAGAGCATAATCGGGGTGCTTGGTCGTCAGTGACGCGGCGATCTCGGCGGCGAGATTATCAAGCTCACTTGTTGTGACCCCGTCATAGATGCCTTGAATAACTTTTTTGGCGACATCCGCCGGATCCACATGCCTGGGGTCCAGACCGTAGCAAAGCCGGTCGATACGCGAGGTGACCTTGTCAAACTTGACCGATTCATGTCTTCCGTCTCTTTTAATGACCTGCATAGAAGTGGTGTCCTTTCAACTAGAAATCCGTCTCAGTATTGAAAGCGTAATTTTCCTTTGGGCCTTTATTCTTGACCCCGGCCTTCTGGTATTCCCCGACTCTTTTTTCAAAGAAATTAGTCTTACCCTGGAGCGAGATCAGTTCCATGAAATCGAAAGGATTACCCGTTTTATAAAGCCTGGGATGCCCCAGAGTCACCAGAAGCCTGTCGGCCACAAATTCGATATATTGACACATCAGCCCTGCGTTCATCCCGATGAGGCCGACTGGCAGGGCGTCCGAGACGAATTGCTTCTCTATCTCGACGGCATTGCCGATGATCTCGTGGATCCTTACCACCGTAAGTTTTTCCTGAAGCATCCCGTACAGAAGGCAGGCGAAATCGCAGTGCAAGCCCTCGTCTCGGGAAATAAGTTCATTTGAGAACGACAGCCCGGGCATGATCCCCCTCTTCTTAAGCCAGAAGATCGAACAAAAACTGCCCGAGAAGAAAATACCCTCGACCGCGGCGAAAGCGACAAGCCGCTCGGCAAAAGATCCGCTTTTGATCCATCGAAGCGCCCATTCCCCTTTGAGCTTAACGCAAGGAACGGTTTCAAGAGCGTGAAAGAGCCTCTGTTTTTCTTCTTGGTTCTTGATATACGTGTCGATGAGCAGAGAATACATTTCTGAATGAATATTTTCCATCATGATCTGGAAACCATAGAAACAGCGGGCTTCCGGGATCTGAACTTCGCGCATAAAATTGATCGCCAAGTTCTCGTTGACGATCCCATCGCTCGCGGCGAAGAAAGCAAGGACGTGAGAGATAAAATGTCTCTCTCCGGGGTTCAGCCTGCCCCAATCGGTCAGGTCATGAGAAAGATCCACTTCTTCGGCTGTCCAAAAACTGGCTTCGGCTTTTTTATAAAGCTCCCAGATCTCGGAATGCCGGATCGGAAAAAGAACGAATCTGTCTTTATTTTCCTGGAGGATAGGCTCTTTCATTAAAGATCTCCTGTCGAAAATAAAAAACCCGCCTTTTCGCTTGATCGACCGTAAAGGTCAACCTGAACGAAAAGACGGGGATGCATCCTAGATTTCTTGGCCCCGAGAAAAAACGAAAGCGCTTCTTTCGACCACGGAAAGAAACGGTTCTTTGGATCACGGAATGGGGCAGGTCTTCTGACTTCTCCGCCTTTTTGGCTTTAGGCCTTCCCACTTTCTTCTGAAAGCAGTGGCCGTTCATTCACGCCAAAAAAGTACTACCGGAGTTACAGCGGCGGGACCGTGGCTGATTTTCACAGCCTTCCCTCTTTTCGCCATCAATCACACCAGCGGCGATCCGCCGACGCTTTGATGGAGGAAATGCCCTGTTACGGGCAACCACCATTCCTTTGGATATTCAGTTGTCGAGGGTGAGTGTATTGCGGCGAACGAAGTTTGTCAATCCAAAGTTAAAATCCTTCGACGCTGCGTCCAAAAGGACGCTTTGCTCAGGATGGTGAGCTTGCCGAACCATCAAGTCCGAGATTTGAAATACCGGAAAATAAAATAAAAAAATCGGAGCGTATCCTGCGCGGGGCGGATGTGGCTGGTTTCATCGGCGTAAATGCATCGGACCGGTACTGAGAAGATCTTGAAGCCGAGCCTTGACGCCTCTAGGATCATCTCCGACTCCACTTCGAACCGGTCCGAACGAAGCGCCAGCGCTCGGGCGGCCTCGCGCGTCATCGCCCGGTAACCACACTGGCTGTCCGGGATGCGTTGTCTGGCCAAACGTGAGAGCACTCCGGACATGACGCGGTTGGTCAGGCGCCGGATCCGGGACATCCCCTCGGGACGCCCCATGCGGTTTCCGATCACAAGGTCCGCGCCCGTTTCCAGGGCGCCAAGAAAAGCGCAAAGATCAGCGGGGTCATGCTGGCCATCACTGTCCATGAGGATGACGGCCAAAAGATCCGTTTTCAAAAATTCTCTAAGCCCTTTTCGAATCGAGGCGCCTTTGCCTTCATTTTTTTTGGCGCGCAGGACGTTCGCGCCGAGGCTCTCGGCGATGACGGCCGTCTCATCGAAGGATCCGTCATCCGAAACAAGCACCCTAAACCCTTGCTCTTGAACCTGTCGGATCACAGCTCCGATCTTTGCGGCTTCATTATAGGCGGGGATCAGGACGCAAACCCGCTCCGCAGTCAATCTTAGCAAGAAGGTGCCTCCCAAAATCTTTTAAAGTTGAACCACTGTTCCGGAGTCCGCTTCACCACCGCTTCGACTTTATTCGCGAAACGTTGAGTCAATTCTTCTTCGGAAGATCCTTGAAGCGCCTCTCCGATCTCCAGCAGATACCGCCGCGGCTTTTTAGACATCTGAACAAAAAACGTCGGAAGGATCACCGCTCCCGTCGCCAAAGAAAATCGGGCGATGCCTTTCGGATAAAGGATCTTGCGATCCAGGAAATCCACCGGGATCCCCTCTTTACCGAAAAGAAGGTCACCGACCATCGCGAGAATGCCGTTTACTTTGAGAACCGCGTAGCAGGCGCGCAGCGAGCCGCTTCCGAGAAAGATCACATCGATCCCATTCACCTGCCGTTTTTTTTGAAAAGCGTCATTCACAGATCTCTGTCGGTGCCCCAGAGCGAGCGCCGTGAGCGGGTACCCAAGCCTCGAAAGCACCATCCCGCCGAGCTCCCAGTTCCCCACATGGGCCGAAGCGATGATGACGCCTTTTTTCCTCGAGAGCGCTTCTTTGAGCCTGTCAAGTCCAAGGATCTCGACACGTTCTTTGATGAAAGATTCTTCAAGTCGGCCGGCATAGGCCAGATCGCAGAGATTGCCGGCAAAGTTTTTCATGTTCTCATTCGAGAGCCGTCGGATTTCGGTCTCATCCGAACGTCCTTTAGACGCTAAAACGGCCCTTAAATTGTCCCGCAAAGGCTCAAGCTTTCCCGTGGCGCAGCCGTACGGCACCGCCACCAGACGCATCACAGAATCCATGAAATTCTGAGGCAGGATCCGGGTAAGGACCCGCCCCGCCGCGTAGATCGGCGCTTTCAAACTCATCGGGTGGGTCTGCATTCGCTTAGGATTTCAAGAGCGATCTGCCGCGCCGCATCAGGATGGGCCAGCAGTGCCATATTTTTCTTCAGGGATTCAAGCTTCGCCGGAGACCTTAAAAGCAGGGCCGCTTGTGACGCTGCCTCTTTTTCGGATGCGGCCTCGAGCGCGGCGCCACGACTCAAAAGAAATTCGGAATTTTTTACTTCCTGCCCGGGGATCGGCTCGATGAAGATCATCGGAGTGCCGAAGGCCAAGGCGTGCGCGACGGTGAGTCCGCCGGGTTTTGTGATAAGGATCTTGGCGGAGCGAAAATAACCGGCAATGCTTTCGGTGTATGAGATGACGCGGATCTTCTTTTTTAGCTTTTCTTTCAGCGCGTTCAATTCTTTGAAAAGCTTTCGATTCAGGCCCGTCAGGACGACGACCTCGAACTCTTCATGCAGCCGATCGAGAGCTCGAAGGATCTTTTCAAGGGGACCGAGACCCTGGCTGCCGCCCATGAGAAGAATTTGAGGAATGCCGGACACCGCCGCATCCTCACCTGAGATTCGAGGATAATCGATGGGGATACCGCTGACGATGACCTGTCTTTCCGCAATGCCCTCTTGGGATAGTTTTTGACGGCTTTCGCGGCTCGGCACAAAATAACGGTCCACATTCTGGGAGGGCCAGTAAGAATGAGGAAAAAAATCGGTCAGAACAGCGTAGTGACGGACCTTAAGATCATGCGTCTTTTTGAATTCAGAGATCACGGCGCAGGGAAATGCCTGAGTGCAGACGACGTCGGTGGGCTCAAAATCCTTGAGGAGCTTTTCGAGTTTTTTGGAATGGGAGCGCTGGATGAGTTCTCTTAGTTTCGTAGTACCCCGGAAGACCTTCGGATTATCGTACAGGTATTCCCAGATCCCCGGATTTTTTTTGACGATCTGAAGATAGGCGCTCCGAAAGAACTTTTCGAGGATCGGATGAACGTAACGGATCAAATCGACGAGCCGGCACTCCGCGCGGGGGTCAAGAGCCTCGATCGCTTTTTGGAGAGCAAGCGCCGCCTGATGATGACCTGACCGCTCATGGACATACATGAGAAGGACGCGTTTTTCAGGCAAGCGCGGCTCCTTTTTTAAATTGGAATGAAAAGATCAGGCCTTCTGATCCAGAAGCCGTTTGATCTTTCCGAGCGCGAGCTCGATACGTTCGACCGGTTCCACGAGCGCGAAGCGCACGAACCCTTCGCCATATTCTCCGAAGCCTGTCCCCGGAGCCACGGCAACTCCGATCTCGTCTACCATGAGCGTGGCGAATTCCAGCGCCGTGAGCGCCGAATACTTGGCGGGGATCCGCGTCCAGACATAAAAGGTCGCCCGCGGCTTCTCGGTCTTCCAACCGATCTTATTCAGTCCGTCCACCAGAACATCGCGCCGTTCCCGATAGAGCTTTACCATGCGATCGATGCAGTCCTGTGGTCCCTCAAGAGCGGCGGTGGCGGCTTCCTGCACCGCGCGGAAGATGCCGAAATCAAGATAGCTTTTGGTCTTGTTCAGAGTCTTAAGGATCTCGGCGTTGCCGACCACGTAGCCGATGCGCCAGCCGGCCATGTTGTAGGATTTGGAGAGTGTATGAAATTCGATCCCGAAATCACGCGCGCCCTTCACCTGAAGGAAGCTCGGCGCCTTGTATCCGTCGTATACGATATCCGAGTAGGTCAGGTCATGGGCGACCACGATGTTCTTTCCCTTGGCCCATTGGACGACATGCTCAAAGAACTTCATGTCACAGACCGCTCCGGTGGGGTTGTGCGGATAACTGATGAACATGAGCTTCGCCATCTTGATGATCTCCTTAGGAATCGACTCCAGGTCCGGCAGAAAACCATTCTCCTGAGAGATGGGAATGTTATACAGAATACCCCCCGCCATGATGACGCCGTTAAAATGGACCGGATACGCGGGGTTGGGAACGAGCGCAATGTCGTCGTTATTCAAGAAAGCCAAGGACAAGTGCGCGATCCCCTCCTTGGAACCGATGAGAGGAAGCACTTCGGTGTTGGGATCAAGCGTCACGTTGAATTTCTTCTTATAAGAATTGGCGATCGCCTGTCTTAGGCGGCGTTCCACGTCGCCGTCTTGCCGCGAGTAGCGGTGATTTTCCGTGATATGCGCGGCTTCGCAGAGTTTCTCGATCACGTGGGCGGGCGCCGGCTGGTCCGGGCTTCCCATTCCGAAATCGATGACGTCGATGCCCCGTTCCCGGGCGCGCCTTTTCAGATCGTCAATGATGGTGAATAGATAAAGGGGCAGTCTTTTAAGACGATTGGCTTCCTGCATGAAAACTTCCTCTCATTTTTCGTGTTTCCACTTCTATTTTTAACGATTCGAACGATTCCTTCGCGTGAAAGGAACTCCGAACAAACGGCCCGCTTTCAACCCACGCAAATCCCAGTAGGAGCGCTTCCTTCTTATACTCCTCAAATGCTTCAGGCGTGATGTATTCCGTTACCGGAAGACCCGTCCCGCTCGACTGAAGATACTGACCAAGGGTCAGCATGTCGCAACCGACCTCTCTCAGATCCCCCAGCACGCTGAGCACGTCCTCCGGCTTCTCACCCAAGCCCAGCATGAGCCCGCTTTTTGTGAGAACGCTCTCAGATCGTTTTCTGATCTCTCGGAAAATCTGAAGCGACTTTGTGTAATCGCCCTGCGGCCTCACGCGCCGGTACAGTCCCGGCACGGTTTCCACGTTGTGATTGAAAATATCCGGGCCTTCAGCCAGAATTGTTTCAACAGCCACGCGTTGGGTCCGCTTAAAATCCGGCGTTAAGATCTCAATGATCAGATCTCGAGAAAATTTTTTAAGCTCGCGGATCACGTCCACGAAATGCGCCGCGCCCTCATCGGGCAGGTCATCCCGGTTGACGGACGTGACCACCACGTGCCGCAGTCCCAAGAGCTTCGCCGCCTCTGCCACACGCCTGGGTTCGTCCAGGTCCCGTACTTCGGGTCGTCCCGTGCTCACCGAGCAAAATGAGCAGCTGCGGGTGCACACATCACCCAGGATCATGAACGTCGCGGTCTTCTGCGAATAGCATTCATTGCGGTTGGGGCACCGTCCACTTTCACAGATGGTGTGAAGCCCGAATTCTTTTAGAAGCGCGTCCGTGCGAGTCGCTTCGCGGCCCGGCATCAAATCTCGTCTCAGCCAGTCCGGCAGTCTTCTTTCGGTGACCGGCCTGGCCTTAAAATCCGGAAGGGCTCTGGACATCAGCCCTTGATCACTTTAATAATCGCGTCCGCCATCTGGCTTGTACCCACAGCGGTCTTGTCGTACCGGTCCGCCTTTAGATCATAGGTCACGGATCTTCCTTCCGCCAATACTTTGGCCACGGCACCCTCGAGCCGGTCGGCGGCCGCTATTTCTCCGAGATGGCGGAGCATCAGCATCCCTGAGAGGATCATAGCGGTCGGGTTGGCCTTATTCAAACCCTTGTACTTCGGTGCGCTGCCATGCGTGGCCTCAAACAGGGCCACCGTGTCGCCGATGTTGGCGCCGGGGGCAACACCCAGCCCTCCGATAAGCCCCGCGCAAAGATCCGAAATGATATCCCCGTAAAGGTTCGGCAATACCACCACGTCGTATTCCCGCGGCCGTTGCACGAGCTGCATGCACATGTTGTCGACGATGCGGTCTTCGAACTGGATCCGACCCTCGTAGCGCGACGCCACCTCACGGGCCGTCCTCAGGAACAAACCATCGGAACATTTCATGATATTGGCCTTGTGCACCGCCGTCACTTTTTTTCGTTTATTGGCGATCGCGGTTTCGAACGCGAAGCGGACGATGCGCTCGGTCGCCGCCTGGGAAATGGGCTTGATGCTGATGGCTGGGTGCGGATTGAAACGGGCCTTCGGGTCAAGCTCCCGGATCTTGGCGACGAGAGCGTTGGCCTCCGGGGAGTTGGCTTCAAATTCGATTCCCGCGTAAAGGTCCTCGGTGTTTTCCCGGACAATGATGAGATCGATCAGACTGTGGCACGCCGTGATCCCCGGATAGGACTTGCAGGGTCTGAGACACGCGAAGAGATCAAGTTCTTTTCGAAGCGCCACGTTCACCGACCGGAAGCCCGAACCGATGGGAGTCGTGATAGGGCCTTTGATAGCGATCTTATTTTTCCGGATCGAGGCGATCACGTTGTCGGGCAACGGAGTGCCTGCTGTTTCCATCATATCGGCCCCCGCATGGACGGTCTCCCACTCGACCGAAACGCCCGTCGCCTCGATGCAGCGTTGGGTCGCCAGCGACACTTCCGGACCGATCCCGTCGCCGGGGATGAGCGTGATTCTATGTTTAGCCATTATTTTTTAAGTCCTTTCCAGTCTAGAATTCTTTGAATTCCCTCCGTAATGTCTTTTTCGGAGGCCGCGAAGCTAAAGCGCACGTGCCGGTCGGAGCCGAAACTTTTTCCGGGGATCACCGCCACGTTGGCTTCTTCGAGCAGCCTTTCGCAAAGGGCCTCCGAAGAAAACCCGGTTTTTTCGATGTCGCAGAAGACGTAAAAAGCGCCCTGTGGGATGAAGGGCCTAAAACCCGTAGCTTTAGACAAGAGGTCTACCATCAGTTCACTCCGTTTTTCAAAGATCCCTCGCACATCCCGGCGATAGCTTGCCGGTAATTGGAGCGCCGCCACCGCCATCTTCTGGCTGATCGAGGTCGGGTTCGAGGTCGAATGGTCTTGAAGGATCCCGATTTTTTTCACGACTTCCGGATCACCCGCCAGATATCCGATCCGCAGGCCCGTCATCGAATAGCTCTTCGAGGTGCCGTTGACCACAAACGTCTTCTCTTTGATCTTCTCGCCCAAAGAAGCGATGGAGACGTGTTTTTGTCCGCCGTAAATATAGTATTCGTAAATCTCATCGCTGATGATCAGAAGATCCTTCTCCAGCGCGACCTCGGCGATGGCCGCGAGGTCTTTTTCATTCAGGATCCCGCCGGTCGGGTTTGAAGGACTGTTCAAGATCAAAATTTTACTCTTAGGAGTCAGCGCTTTTTTGAGACGCTCGGGCGTAAGACGGAAGTTCTCTTCCTGCAGGGTCGGGATAAATACCGCTGTCGCGGACGCTAAGTAGACCATTTCAGGGTAACTGACCCAGTACGGGGACGGAATGAGCACTTCATCGCCGGGGCCACAAAGCACCTGGATCAGATTGTACAAAGAATGTTTGGCGCCGCAGGATATGACGACGTTTTCGGGACCGTATTTCAATCCCTGGTCTTCCGCAAATTTGCGGCAAACCGCTTCCTTCAATTCGGGAATCCCGGAGGTCGGCGTGTATTTGGTGAAACCCGCCGCCAGTGATTTGACCGCTTCGTCCTTCACGGCCTGAGGGGTATCGAAATCAGGCTCTCCCGCCCCGAAGCTGATCACAGGCAGTCCTTTAGCCTTCATTTCCTTGGCCTTGGACGTCAATTTAAGTGTCGCGGAGGGCGAGACCTTGGCCATCCGCGCGGAAAATTGGATCATCAAAACCTTTCTTTTTCTTTTAAAAATGAGAGTGCATTATAACAAAAAAATTGCCTCCGCCACAAGGCACGGCGGAGGCAGTCTTAATACACTCAATCATTAAACTTTAAACTCAGCCTCCGCCTTTGTTTCGGAAGAACCGGGAGATGTTCTTGAAGAAGCCCTTGGGTGGCTGGGGCTTCTCCTTCCCGGTTTCTGTAGCTCGTTTTTCTTCGTGGGCTTTCGGAGATTCTTTTTTCGTCTCCTCATGCGGATGGGCATGACCCGCGTGAGAGGCATGGTCATGCTTATCTTTTTTGGATCTGGTCTTGGTCTCTTTAATTTTGATCTCTTTTTCCGTAAGCTCCAAGAGCGCCATCGTAGCGCCGTCACCCTTGCGTCTCTGCAAATGAAGGATGCGCGTGTAGCCTCCGTTCCTGTTCTTGAAGCGGGGCGCCACTTCCTTGAAAAGCTTGGAAGTGAGCTGATGGTCCTGAAGATAAGAGAATACCTTGCGGCGCGAAGCAAGCGTATCGACCTTGGACAGCGAAATGACGCGGTCGGCAAGACGCTTGGCGGCCTTGGCCTTCATGAGCGTCGTCTGGATGGCCTGATGGCTCAGGAGGCTCGTCACCATGTTTTCAAGCATGGCCTGGCGCTCGCTGTGATTGCGGCCAAGCCTGAGCGTACGACGATTATGCCTCATGCGGATTCTCCGCTGTACTTCTTGACTCTCTCAAGGTCGATATCCATTCCAAAGTTAAGATTCATCTTCTTCAGGATGTCGTTGATCTCTGTCAGGGATTTTTTCCCGAAATTCCGGTACTTGAGCATCTCGGCCTCGGATTTCTTCACGAGTTCTCCGAGCGTCTTGATGTGCGCTTCGCGGAGGCAATTGGCACTACGGACCGAAAGCTCAAGCTCCGAGACCGGCTGGGCGAGCTGCCGGTACTGCCCCGAGTCCTTTTCATCCTGAGCTTCCACAGCCATGTCCTCTTCCGGAAGTTTGCCGAAATTCACGAACACGTCCAAGTGCCTCTGGAGGATGTTGGAGGCGTAAAGAATGGCATCCTTCGGACCGATGCTGCCGTTGGTCCAGACTTCGAGGATGAGTTTGTCATAATCGGTCATCTGACCCACGCGGGTGTCTTCCACGTGAAAGTTCACTTTTCGGACCGGCGTGAAGATCGAGTCCACCGCGATCACACCGATGGGCTGTCCTTCTTTCTTGTTCCGGTCGGCTGGGACGTAGCCCCGGCCTTTTTGGACCTCGATCTCCATCTTAAAGGGCACGTTCTTCGTCAAGGTGGCAATGTGAAGACCGGGGTTGATGATCTCGACCGTATCATCGGTGATGATATCGCTTGCAGTGATCTCTTTTTTGGCGCCCACGTCGATGCGAAGCGTCTTGGCCGCGCGCGCATGCGAGCGGAGCACGAGATTCTTCATGTTCAGGACGATCTCGGTCACGTCTTCGACGATGCCCGGAAGCGTGCCGAACTCATGTGAAACCCCTTCGATCTTGATGGAGGTCACCGCGGTGCCTTCGAGCGAAGACAAGAGGACCCGACGCAGGGAATTTCCTACCGTCACGCCATAGCCACGCTCAAACGGCTCCGCGACGAATTTGCCGTACTGCTCGGTCAGCGACTCTTCGTCGCAATCGAGTTTTTTTGGAATTTCAAAAGATCTTAACGCTATGCCCATGGGAGTTCCTCCTTAAAATTCTATTTGGAATAAAGCTCGATGATCAACTGTTCCTGGATCGGCATCTGAATGTCCGCGCGCTCGGGCAGTTTCTTGACCGTCGCTTTGAAATTCGCCGGCTGCACTTCAAGCCACTCCGCCTTTTTCTGGTCCTTCGTCTGCTCGAGGACGGTCTTGAAGCGCTCCTTCATCTTGTCCGAACCGCTCAAGGTGATCACATCCGCGGCCGAAATCTGGAATGAAGGAATATTGACCTGCCGCTGGTTCACGGAGACGTGGCCGTGCCTGACGACCTGGCGCGCCTCGTTTCTCGAAGCGGCAACCCCCATGCGGTAGACGACGTTGTCGAGGCGACGTTCAAGGATCGAAAGAAGCGCCGAGCCCGTCACGCCTTTGGATCGGCTGGCGTTCTTGAAATAAAACTTGAACTGGCGCTCGAGGACGCCGTAAATTCTTTTCACTTTCTGCTTTTCGCGCAGCTGGACGCCATAATCCGAGAGCTTCTGACGACCCTGGCCATGCATGCCGGGGACGTACTCCCGTTTCTCAACGGCGCACTTGGGCGTGTAGCAACGCGTGCCTTTAAGGAAAAGCTTCATTTTTTCCCGGCGGCAAAGCCGGCAAACCGAACCGGTGTAGCGGCCCATGTTAGACTCTCCTTCTCTTGGGCGGCCGGCAGCCGTTATGCGGGATCGGAGTCACGTCGCGGATCGCGGTGATCGACAGTCCCGCCGCCTGCAAAGCGCGGATCGCGGACTCTCGGCCGGAGCCGGGCCCTTTCACGTAAACTTCCACCGTTTTCATCCCATGCTCGATCGCTTTCTTGGCCGCGGCTTCCGCGGTCACCTGCGCGGCGAACGGCGTGGATTTCTTGGAACCCGAAAATCCCGAAGAACCGCAGCTGCCCCAGACGACGACATTGCCGGAGCGGTCTGTGATGGACACGATCGTATTGTTGAAAGTCGCCAGGATGTGAGCCACCCCTTCAGCGACATTGCGTATAACTTTCTTTCTCGATTTAAATTTCTTGGCTTTTACCACTTCATTCTCCCTTTAAAATGTGTGACCGCTTACTTCTTGGCTTCGCCCGCCGGTTTTGCCGCAGGGGCCGTTTCTTTCTTTCTCTGGGCTCCGATGGTCTTTCTCGGTCCCTTTCTCGTCCTGGCATTGGTCCGGGTCCTTTGACCGCGAACGGGAAGACCCCGTTTATGACGCATGCCCCGATAGGATTGGATATCCATGAGCCGCTTGATGTTGACGCCGAGCTCGCGCCGCAGCGTACCTTCGGTGCGGTGCTCTTTGGTGATGATCGTCGTGATCCGCGAGACTTCGTCTTCGGTCAGATCTTTGGCGCGTACGTCCGGGCTGATCTTGGCCTGTTCAAGGATCCGCTTTGCCGTGGATTGGCCTATTCCGTAGATGTACCCCAGCGATACGTAGATCTTTTTCTCTTTGGGGATATCCACCCCGACGATTCTTGGCATTCTTGTCTCCCGATTAACCTTGTCTTTGTTTATGCTTTGGGTTGGAACAAATGACCCTCACAACGCGGTTTCGCCGCACGATCTTACAATTGTCGCAGATCCTTTTAACGCTAGAGCGGACTTTCATTCGATTACCCTTTCTAAAGAACCTATTTGACCCTATAAATGATCCGGCCGCGGGTGAGATCGTAGGGTGAAAGCTCGAGCATCACCTTGTCTCCCGGAAGGATCCGGATAAAATTCATGCGCATTTTTCCCGACACGTGCGCCAGCACTTTGTGCTGGTTCTGAAGCTCGATGCGAAACATCGCGTTGGGCAGCGCCTCGACCACGGTCCCTTCGACTTGGACGGCTTCTTCTTTAGGCATTTTCGGTCACGATCTCCGCTTTATTTTCACCCACAAAAATTGTCTGCTCAAAATGACCCGACCGTTTCCGGTCTTTGGTCACCACGGTCCAGCCGTCCTTCAGGATCTCGACTTCATGACTTCCGGCATTGAGCATGGGCTCGATCGCCAACGCCATGCCGACCCGGAGAACCGGTCCGCGTCCGGGCTTTCCGTAGTTCGGCACCTGCGGTTCTTCATGCAGGTTCTTACCGATACCATGCCCGACGAACTGACGCACCACAGAGAAACCCTTGGACTCCGCAGCGCTTTGAACCGCCCAAGAAATGTCCGAGAGCCTCGCTCCTGCCACGGCCTGAGCGATCCCGGCGATCATCGCTTCGCGTGTCACGTCGATGAGTTTTTGACTCGCCACATCCACCCGCCCGATGGCAAAAGTCCTCGCCGCGTCGGAATAAAATCCCTGGAGCTTCACTCCTACGTCTATGCCGGCCACATCGCCCTCTTTCAAAATGCGAGATCCGGGAATGCCGTGCACGACTTCCTCGTTCACCGACGCGCAAATACTGGCCGGAAAACCGTAGTAGCCTTTGAACGCCGGTTCCGCTCCTCGGGAGCGGATGAATTCTTCGGCGATCTCGTCAAGGCGCAACGTACTGACACCCGGACAGGCTTCCTTCTCGAGCAACTTGAGAAGCCCGGCGACGATGCGGCCGGCCTTTCTCATGATCTCGAGCTCAGCGGGAGTTTTAAGAGCGATCCCGTCCATGCTTAAAGCTCCGTTCACCGCGCGGCAGTCAAAGACGCTTTTTTTTGAAAGAGCCCTTTTAGGACCGAATTCAGCGGGGCCACTTCCAGATCGCCTGAAACTTCGGCCAACATCCCCTTCTTCTGATAATAATCGATCAAAGGCGCGGTCTGCTTTTCGTATACCTTAAGACGCTCTTCGATCGCTTCTTCCCGATCGTCGGGCCGCTGGATCAGCTTTGAGCCGCAGAGGTCGCAGGCGCCGTCGTTCTTCGGCTTGAAATTCGTCAGATGATAATTTTTTCCGCACTGGCCGCAGATCCGCCGCCCCGACAGCCTTCGGATGATCACGGCAAGACTGGTCTTAAAATAAAGGACAAGGTCCAGCGTGATCTTCAGTTCCGAGAGCTTCTTGTCCAGGCTTTCGGCCTGTTCGCGCGTCCTCGGAAAACCATCCAAAATGAACGCTTTTTTGGCGTCCTCTTTTTGAAGCCGCTCGGCCACGAGGTCAATGACCAATTGGTCCGGGACCAGATCGCCCCGATCCATATATTCTTTGGCTCTTAATCCCGCCGGCAATCCCTGGCGGATAGCCTCTCGAAGCATATCTCCCGTGGAAACGTGCGGCGCGTTCAGGTCCTTGACCAGTACCTGAGCCTGAGTGCCCTTGCCCGCGCCCGGCGGACCCAGAAGAACAAGCCTCATCCTAAGCCGTCCTCTGACGCGCGCGGATGCGGCCGCGTTTCATGAATCCTTCATAGTGGCGCATCAAAAGTTGTGATTCGATCTGTTTCATTGTGTCGAGCGCCACGCCGACGACGATAAGAAGCGCCGTACCGCCAAAAAAATCCGCGACCTGATGCGGGACATTGAGCCATTTTCCGATCAAGTCCGGCGCGACGGCGATGAACGCCAGAAAAATCCCGCCCGGAAGCGTGATGCGGTTGATGATCGTGTCAAAAAATTGCGCCGTGGACTCCCCCGGCCGCACGCCCGGGATGAACCCGCCGTATTTTTTCATGTTCTCGGCGACATCCACAGGATTGAACGAGATCGCCGTATAAAAATAGCTGAAAAATACGATGAGGAGCATCATGATCACCGTATAGCCCCAAGTGCCGGACGCCATCGCCGCCGAGGCTTGCTGAATAAAACGATTGGGTACGAACACGCCGATCGTCGCAGGAAAAAGAATGATCGATTGCGCGAAGATGATGGGCATCACGCCGCCCTGGTTCACTTTGAACGGAATGAACGTCGATTGCCCCCCAAAAACCTTCCTGCCCACGACCCGCTTGGCGTACTGCACGGGGATCTTCCGCTCACCCTGTGTGACCATGATGACCGCTACGATCGCTACGACCATGATGAGGAGCATGAAAACAGCCGTCAGAGGATCCATTTGCGCCTTGCCCGTTCGGCCGGGGTTTACGAGTGTCACGATCTGAAAGATCGCCGTCGGTACCCTTGAGAGAATGCCCGCCGCGACGATGATCGACATCCCGTTTCCGATGCCCTTTTCCTGGATCTGCTCACCAAGCCACATGATGAACGCCGAGCCGGTCGTAAGGGTCAGCACCGTCAAAATGCGAAAAGGCACCCCCGGGTTCGAAACGATCTCAAGTCCTCCGAAATGCGCCGGGTTCTCGAGCCAGAGCGCGATGAAAAATGACTGGATGACCGACAGGACGATCGTGCCGTATCGGGTGTACTGGTTGATCTTCCGGTAGCCCATCTGGCCTTCTTTGGCCAGTTTCTCAAGAGCCGGGACCACCACCGTCAAAAGCTGCATGATGATGGAGCTTGAAATGTACGGCATGATCCCGAGCGCGAAGATCGTCAGGCGATGGATGGCGCCGCCCGAAAAGAGATTCATCACTCCGAAGAGCGTGCCTCCCTGAGTCTTGGCTAAATTTTCAAAGAACGCGGCGAGCTTTACGCCGTCGATGCCCGGAGTCGGGATAAAAGTGCCGAGCCGGTACACCGCGATCACCCCGAAAGTGATCAGGATCTTTTTCCTGAGATCGGGGATCTTAAAAGTATTGGCGAATGCCTGGAGCATTATTCCCCGACGGTCGGAACGGACGCTTTAATTTCGTGAGCCGTGCCGCCGGCCTTCTTGATCTTCTCGAGCGCTGATCTTGAAAAAGCGTGCGCTTTGACCTGAAGCGGATGTTTGAGATCACCGCCTCCCAAGATCTTGACCAATGGGTGCTTCTTTTTAACAATATTTGCGGCACGCAAGGTTTCTGGAGTGACTTCCGTACCGGTCTTGAAAAGGTTTAAGCTGTCGAGAGACACCACCTGATATTTGGCGCGAGGCGTAAACGTGAAGCCGCGTTTTGGGATCCTGCGAATAAGCGGCATCTGACCGCCTTCAAAGCCGGGACGCACGCCACCCGAAGCTCGGGAATTCTGTCCTTTATTTCCCCGACCGGAGTTTTTCCCATGCCCGGAACCGCGGCCCCTGCCGACGATTTTTGCACGCTTTTTGGCGCCGTGCGGTCTTTTAAGCTGGTTGAGCATCGACGGTTCTCTCCATTAATTTTTTAAGGCCTTCCGAGGTAGCGCGGACTACGTTGATCGCGTTATCGGAGCCGAGGGATTTTGTCAAAATGTCCTTGATGCCGGCGGATTCGCAGATGGCGCGGACCGCTCCCCCGGAGATGACACCCGTGCCGGGCATGGCGGGTTTCATCAAAACCCGCGCCGCGCCGAAATGGCCGATCACTTCATGAGGGATCGTGGTGCCTTTAAGTTGGATCCTGAAAAGATTCTTTTTCGCCTGGAAGATGCCTTTTTTGATCGCGTCCTGCACCTCATTGGCTTTACCGAGCGCGAAGCCGACGCGGCCTTTCAAGTCCCCCACGACGACGAGCGCGCTGAAAGAAAAACGCTTGCCGCCTTTGACGACCTTGGCCACGCGGTTAACGGCCACCACTTTCTCGACAAATTCCTGCGGACCCTGGTCGTGCTGTCTGTGAGAGCGCTTGCGCGGGCGCTCCGAACGAGGCTTCGTCGCTTCGACGACCTCTTCGGTCACGGCTACGACCGCCGCCTGGTTCAAAGGCACGGTCACGGCGTCCGACTTCACCGCCGTTTTGATCTTTGTTTTGGGTTTGAATTCTTTATTTTCCACTTTGTTTTTTTGAGATCCTTCTCTTTAAGTTAAAATGAAAGTCCTTGTTCCCTGGCCGCGTCCGCAAATGCCTTGATCCGGCCGTGGTAAAGAAACCCTCCGCGGTCGAACACGACTTTCTGGATGCCCTTTGCTTTGGCTTTCTCCGCCACGAACTTTCCAAAATCTACGGCCGCTTTCACGTTGCCGCCTTTTTTCAATCCTGCTTTCTTCTGGAAATCCTTACCCTTGGTCGAGAGGCCCAGAAGCGTCTTCTGATGGTAATCGTCGATGAGTTGCGCTTCGAGATGCTGAAGGCTCGGATAGATCGAAAGCCGCGGCCGTTCGGACGTGCCCTGAACTTTTTTACGGATCCTGAAATGCCGGATGATGCGATTGGTCTTGACGCGATTTTTAGCCAGCATTATTTGGTCACCGTCTTGCCCGCTTTTCTGCGGACAACCTCTCCGAGATACCGTACGCCTTTACCCTTGTAGGGTTCCGCCTCATAAACTTTTCTAACCTTCGCCGCGAAGAGTCCGACCAGTACTTTGTCAGCGCCTTTCACGAGTATCTGCGTGGGCTTCGGAACTTCCACGGTGAGCCCTTCGGGTACTTCAAAAAGAACGGGGTGCGTGAAACCCAGCGCCACATTCAGGGTCTTACCCTGTATCTGCGCCTTAAAACCGACGCCTTCGATCGCCAACTCCTTCACGAAACCATCCGTCACGCCTTTGATCATGTTGAAAATAACGGTACGCGCGGTCCCTTGAAGAGCGCGATCGTTCTTCTGATCGGTGACCGCGCTGACGGTCAGCACGTTTTCATTGAGGGCCGCTTTCACGCGGGGGCTCAAAGGAAAGCTCATCTTGCCTTTGGGTCCTTCGATATTCACGGAAGCCGGGTGTACCGCCAGCTTCACGTTCTTGGGAACTTCAATGGGTTTTTTGCCTACGCGCGACATACGTTCACCAAACCTTGCAGATCACTTCGCCACCCACGCCTCTTCTTTTGGCTTGCTCGCCCGACAGAAGCCCTTCCGGGGTGGACAGGATGCAGATCCCCAAGCCGCTCAGTACGGTCGGGATCGATTCTTTTTTAGTGTAGATCCTGAGTCCTGGCTTCGAGATCCTGATGATCCGGGTGATCCGGCGCGCCGGAAGCTCGTTCTCCTTCGAAAGATAGACCCTTAAGATCCCCTGCTTCTTGTCCTCGATGAGGCGATAATCAAAGATGAACTTTTCCTGTCTTAAGATCTTCAGGATCGACGTGACTATTGAGGAAGCGCGGACATCAAGCCTCTGTTTTCGCGCCCTTGAAGCGTTGCGTACAAGAGTCAAGGCGTCCGCGATCGGATCGGTCAAAGCCATATTCTTTTAATTCCTTTCTTTACCAGCTTGCCTTGATCATGCCGGGGATGTCGCCCTTGGAGGCCATCTCCCGCAGGCAGATCCTGCAGAGCTTGAATTTCCGGTAGTAACCGCGAGTCCTGCCGCACAGCATGCACCGGTTGTAGGCCTGCGTCTTATGCTTCGGAGGCCTCTGCTGTTTGATCATCAACGATAATTTTGCCATGAATGTTCCTTAGATACTCGTTACTGAGGCCGCGGACGCCATTTGCGGGGCCGCGAGCGCTGCTTTCTCGGTCTTGGTCCTGAAGGGCACGCCGAAAAGTGTCAGAAGCTCATACGAAACCTCTCGGGTCTTCGCTCCGTCAATGACCATGGTGATGTCCATTCCCTGCGCGCGCGCAACACGGTCGGTCTCGATCTCCGGAAAAATATTCTGTTCCTGGATCCCGAACGAATAATTTCCGGCCTTGTCGAAACCGCGGGGACTTAAGCCCCTGAAATCGCGTACGCGCGGCAGCGCGACGCGGATAAGCCTCTCCAGAAATTCATACATGATGCGTCCGCGGAGCGTCACGCGGCAGCCGACCGGAGAGTTCTCCCGGATCTTGAAATTTGAAATGGCCTTTTTGGCTCGCGTGATCACGGCGTGCTGTCCGGTGATCGTGCTGAGCTCCGCCTGGGCTGCTTCGACGATCTTGATATCCTCTGCGCCCTTTCCGACGCCCATATTCACGCTGATCTTCTTAAGCTTCGGCACCTGAAGCGGGTTCTTAAAACCGAATTTTTTCATCATCTGCGGCACGATGACCTTGTGATAGTGCTCCTGAAACATGGCTTTGGATTTTGGAGAGGTCACGAAAGCACCATCTTAGATTTTGACGAGACACGCTGTTTGGAGCCGTCGGTGGCGGTGATCGTCTGGAGTCGAGTCCGCTTCCCCGAAGAAGGGTCCAGCAGAGTCAAATTCGACAAATGGATCGGAACCTCCTGAGGGATGATCGCTCCCTGAGGGTGTTGCTGGCTCTTTCTGAAACATTTTTTCATCATGTTGACCCCTTCAACGAGCGCACGGCACCGATCCGGGTTGACGGAGATGACCTTCCCCGTCTTTCCCCTGTCTTTACCGGCGACGACCAGGACTTTGTCGCCTTTTCTGATCCTTAAGCTCATTTAGATGACCTCCGGAGCCAGGGAAATGATCTTCATGAATCCCTTGTCCCTCAATTCGCGCGGCACGGGCCCAAAAATGCGCGTGCCCCTGGGATTTTTTTGCGCGTCAATGATGACGAGCGCGTTGTTGTCGAATCGCAGTGTCGTCCCGTCGGTGCGGCGGATCTTATTTCGGGTCCGCACGACGACGGCCTTGACCACTTCGCCTTTTTTAACGGTAGCGTCGGGGGTCGATTCCTTGACGTTGGCGCTGATGATATCCCCTACCTCGGCGATCAGCCTTCCCGAACGACCGATGACGCCGATACACGACGCTTTTCTGGCGCCAGTGTTGTCCGCGACATCCAGAAGGGTCCGCATCCGTATCATGACAAGACCTCTTTAATGTCCTGGGATGAATCCTGGCGTCCGTGGCCGAGGATCTCCACAAGTCTCCAGCGTTTGTCCTTCGAAAGCGGGCGGGTTTCGACAATGCGTACGCGGTCGCCGACCTTTGCCTCGTTCTTCTCGTCGTGCACTTTGAACTTGTTCGCCTTCGAGATGACCTTGCCGTATAAAGGGTGCAGGGCCTTTCTCTGGATCTGAACGACGATGGTCTTTTGCATCTTGTCGCTCACGACCACGCCGACCTTTTCTTTTCTGAAATTTTCCCTTGCGGGGGCCTGAATGATTGTCATTTTATTTTTCTCTCACGATCGTCAGGATCTGGGCGATCTGGCGCCGCGCTTTTTTAAAGAAGTGCGGTTTGTCCAGCTGCCCGATGACCTTTTTTTGCCGCAGCTCGTGCAGTTCCTTCTCGAGCGCGTCTCTTTTGAGCAGGAGCTCCTGCTTGCTTAACCCTCTCAGATCTTTTGCTTTGGCGATGCTCATAACGCGGCCTTTCTGGAAATGAAACGCGTACGGAGCGGGAGCTTCGATGCCGCGAGCCTCATGGATTCCTTCGCCAACTCCTCAGGCAGTCCCTCGATCTCGAACAGGATCTTGCCGCGTTTGACTACGGCCACCCAGAACTCCACCATGCCTTTGCCCTTACCCATGCGGGTTTCGGCCGGCTTCTTGGTCACGGGTTTGTCGGGATAGGCACGGATGAAAACTTTACCGACCTTCACGTTCCTTGAGATCGCCACGCGCGCAGCCTCGATCTGAATATTGGTCAGCCAGCCGTTTTCCAGGACCTGCAGGCCGAATTCTCCGAAAGCGATGTGACTGCCCCGCTGGGCCACGCCTTTGCGACGGCCACGCTGCTGCTTACGGTACTTGACTCTTTTAGGCATCAAGAGCATGGGAAATCTCCGCAGGTTCTTCTTTCTTTTCCGGCCGTGCCGGAGCTTCGCGCTTGATAATGTCACCTTTGTAGACCAAAACTTTCACTCCGATCTTTCCGTACGTCGTCATTGATTCCGAGAACCCGAAATCAATGTCGGCTCGTAGGGTGTGGAGGGGAACTTTGCCCTCCAGGTAACCTTCCGTGCGCGCAATTTCCGAGCCGGCCAGCCGGCCTTTGGTCTGGATCTTGATCCCTTTGGCGCCGCTGTCCATCGCCTGCTGCATGGCTTTTTTCATCGCCCGGCGAAACGCGATCCTTTTTTCAAGCTGAAGCGCCACGTTCTCGGAGATCAGCTGCGCGTCTGAAGACGGGTTCTTGATCTCGCGGATATTGATGTGGATCTCCTTGTTGCCGGTGATGCCCTGAAGGTCTTCACGAAGCCGGTCGATGTCGGCGCCTTTTCTGCCGATGATGACGCCAGGACGGGCCGTATGGATGTTGACCCTGATCTTGTCGCTGGCCCGCTCGATCCCAACCTTGGCGATCGCGGCCTGATTGAACGCCTTTAGGACGTGCTTGCGGATCTTCACGTCCTCATGCAGGTACTTAGAAAAATCTTTCTTCCCCGCATACCAGAGAGAGTTCCAGGTCTTGATGACTCCCAGCCTGAAGCTGATGGGATGAACTTTTTGGCCCATTATTTGGCTCCTACGAGTTTTTTGTTGGTTTTTTTTCCGCCAGAGATCGCAGCGCCCGCCTGCCGGCCGGGCAGGGATCCTAACGCCACCTTCGATTGCTTCTTGGTCTGGCCTGTTCCCTCTTTGGATATCGGCGCAAAATTTTTCCTGGCCAGATCCAACTCAATGTGAATGTGGCTGGTTCTTTTCTGGATGACCGATGCGCGTCCCATGCTCGCTGCGCGAAACCGCTTCATGGAAGGCCCGCCATCCGCGGTTACTTTCGAGACCATAAGATCACGCGCCGCGATCTTAGAGTTCTTCTCGGCAGCGTCGATGGCCTGATCCAGCAGTTTCTTCACAATGCCTCCGGCTCGGCGAGGCGATCCGCTTAAGATGCCCTGGGCCTCGGCGACTTTCTTCTTGCGGATCAGGTCGATGACGTAACGAACCTTCCTCGGCGAAATTCTGGCGAATAGGACTGATGCTTTTGCGATCACGGATCGTTCCCTTAAGTGAGTTCCGCGGTCATCTTTGTGATGCCGCCGTGTTTTCTGAAAGTACGGGTGTGGGCGAACTCTCCGAGCTTGTGTCCGACCATGTTCTCGGTGATGAATGTCGGGATGAAGGTCTTGCCGTTATGGATCATCATCGTGAGTCCCACGAAGTCCGGGGTCACCGTGGAGCGGCGCGACCAGGTCTTGATGGGCTTGCGCTCCCGCTGTTTCTGCATCGCCGTGACTTTCTGTAAAAGTTTCTCATCGACAAAAGGACCTTTATGGATCGACCGACTCATGACCGAGGCCTCCCGCTTACGATATATTTGGAACTGGCTTTCTTTTTCCTGCGTGTCTTAAACCCTTTGGCTAGCTGGCCATTTCTTGAGGTCGGATGACGTCCGCCGGAAGATTTACCTTCGCCGCCGCCCATCGGATGATCGACGGGGTTCTTGGCGACTGCGCGCGAAGCGGGCCGACGGCCCATCCAACGGTGGCGGCCGGCTTTGCCGAGTGAAATATTTTCATGATCAATGTTGCCGATCTGCCCGATCGTCGCGTAGCAATCCGAACGGATCAGCCGCACTTCACCCGAAGGAAGCTTCACGTTCGCAGTCTCGCCTTCTTTGGCCATGAGGATCGCGTAGCCCCCGGCGCTTCTAACGATCTGCCCGCCCCGGTTCCTTGCAAATTCAATGTTGTGGATCTGCGCGCCCAGAGGAATTTCCCTGAGCGGAAGCGCGTTCCCCGGCTGTATCTCGGAGCCCGGTCCGCTGGACACCGTCATCCCGACCGTAAGCCCGACAGGAGCCAGGATGTATCTTTTTTCTTTGTCCGCGTATTCGATGAGCGCGATCCGCGCGGTGCGATTGGGGTCGTACTCGATGGAGATGACTTTCCCCGGCACGCCGGTCTTGTCTCTCTTAAAATCGATGAGCCTGTACTGCCTCTTGTGTCCGCCGCCGCGTCTGCGCGACGTCATCCTGCCACGCGAATTACGCCCGCCGGAGCTCGTCAAACTCTCCATGAGCGACTTCTCGGGTCTTTTGTGCTTCGGATCGATCTCGGCGAAATCCGAGATGGCGGTCCACCGGAGTGACGGTGAAAAAGGTCTGAATGTTTTAATTCCCATAAATGATCCTTTTAAGCCAGCTCTATTTTTTGGCCGGTCTTCAATGTGACCACGGCTTTTTTCCAGTCCGGCGTATGCCCGAGCTGCGTGCGCACGCGCTTGAGCTTTCCGACCACGACCTGCGTGTTGACGGCCGCGACTTTGACCTTATAGAAATCTTCGACTGCCTTCTTGATCTGGATCTTGTTAGCGCTCTTCTTGACGGAAAATAGATATTTATTTTGTTCGACCTGCGCGCCGCCTTTTTCCGTACGGAGCATGGTGTTGAGTATCGAGATCGTCGTCATGATTTAAGCCTCTTCACAAGCCCGAGGTAGGCGCTCTGGGTCATCACGCATTCGGCGTGGGACGCCACGTCAAGCGCGTTCATTTCATCGGCGGTCTTGACCGCGATCCCGCGCAAGTTCCGTGAGGCGAGCGTCAGGTTCTGGTTGCGGCGATCCACCACCAGGAGGGGTTTCCGAAGCTTAAGCGCTTCGAGCACTTCCACCATCTGCGATGTCTTGCCGGATGAAAGCTCGAGGCTATTCACCACGTAAAATTTTCCTTCGCGAAGCCGGTTCTTCAGGGCCTGCACCACGGCGTTTCTGCGGATCTTCGAGGGGATCGAATACGAATAATCGCGAAACATCGGTCCGAACGTCACGCCACCGCCGCGCCAGATCGGAGAACGGCGCGATCCGTGACGGGCCTGGCCGGTTCCCTTCTGCTTCCACGGCTTCTTTCCGCCGCCGCGGACGTGACCGCGGTCCTTGGTGGAAGCCGTGCCTTCCCTTTCGCCCGCCTGGTACTGAAGGATGGTCTGGTAGATCACGCCGCTATTGACCGGAGTTTCATGCAAAAGCGGATCCAGCGCCAGCGTCGAAATGGACTTGCCCTTCAGATCCGTGATGGACACCGAACCTTCGACCTTTTGGGCGGCATGCTTTGCGGCTGCCTTGGCGGACCCGGCCTTCTTGACCTTGGTCCGTTTGGAGACGACGGGCTTTTTGGTCTTTCGGGTCTTGAGGTGCTTGCTGACTTTCAAATTTTTCTTGCGTCTTTTTTCAGGCATTGGGTTTCTTCTCTTTTATTTCTTTTTACCGGCGGCCGCCGCTTTGCTGGCCTTGAGCGGGTCTTTTTTCTCAGATTTCTTCGGCGCCTGTTTCGGTTTTACGCCCAGGGGCTTCTTGAGCGATCGGCGAATGAATAAAAGCGCATTGTCGCCGCCGGGCACGGAACCTTTGATGAGGATCAAATTCTGTTCTGCATCGACTTTGAGGACCTGTAGGTTCTGAACGGTGCGATTCACGTCACCCATGTGGCCTGGCATCTTATGGCCGGGCCAGGTTCTGGATGGAAAGGAGCTGGCACCCACCGATCCGATACGGCGGTGGAACATGGAACCGTGGCTTCCGGGACCGCCTCTCCAATGCCAGCGTTTCATGCCGCCCGCAAATCCTTTTCCGATCGAACGGCCCTGGACGTCGACGAGGTCCCCGGGTTTGAAAATATCGGCCTTGATCTCCTGTCCTATTTCAAAGTTTTCCTGCGCGTCCAAGCGGATCTCCCGAAGCCATCTCTTGAGCGGAAGCTTTTTTTTCTCGAACTGGGTCTTGGTGGCTTTACTGACGTTTTTTGGCTTGATGTCATCACCGTACCCGACTTGGACCGCCTTGTAGCCGTGATCTTTCTCGTTCTTCAGATCCGTCACAAGGCAAGGGCCCGCCAAAAGCGCCGTCGCCGTAACCCGGGCGCCTTCGGCGCTTATGAACTGTGTCATTCCTATTTTTTTTCCCAAGATCGCTTGCATGTCTTTTTCTCTATTTGATCTCTACGTCCACGCCCGCCGGAAGATCGAGCTTTCTTAGAGCATCGATCGTCTTCGCCGTGGGATTTAAAATATCCAAAAGCCTCTTATGGGTCTTGATAAAAAATTGTTCTCTTGATTTTTTGTCGATGACCGGCGAACGGTTGACCGTATAAAGCTCGCAGTCGGTCGGCAGAGGGATCGGTCCCGACACTTTAGCACCCGTGCGCTTGGCCGTGTCCACGATCTCGATGGCGGACTGATCGAGCACGCGGTGATCGTACGCTTTAAGTCGGATCCTGATCTTCTGCATGCCCGGAGTTGTCATAGTTACCCCAATATCTCCGAAATAACCCCCGCACCCACCGTATGACCGCCCTCACGGATGGCGAAGCGAAGTTCCTTCTCCATGGCAATGGGGGTGATAAGTTCGGCTGTCACGGTCACAGAGTCTCCGGGCATGACCATCTCCACGTCTTTGGGGAGTTGGATGATGCCGGTGACGTCGGTGGTCCTGAAGTAGAACTGGGGTTTGTAGCCGTTAAAAAAGGCGGTGTGTCGACCGCCTTCTTCTTTGGTGAGGATGTAGACTTCGCCTTTGAATTTCGTATGGGGGGTGATGGAGCCGGGTTTGGCCAGGACCTGGCCGCGTTCTAACTGATTCTTGTCGATGCCTCTTAAGAGGAGGCCCACGTTGTCTCCGGCTTGGCCGTCGTCTAGGAGCTTACGGAACATCTCAATGCCGGTGATGACGGTCTTCTTGGTGGCTTGGATGCCGACGACTTCAACTTCGTCTCCGACCTTGCAAGCGCCTCTTTCAATTCTTCCTGTTCCCACAGTCCCTCTGCCTGTGATGGAGAAGACGTCTTCGATGGGCATGAGGAAGGGTTTTTCGATCTCTCTTTTGGGGGTCGGGATGTAGTCGTCGACGGCCTTCATGAGATCCAGGATGCACTGGTTCTTAGCGGGATCCTTCGGGTTATTCAGGGCTTCCAAGGCTGAACCTCTGACGACGGGGATCTTGTCGCCGGGGAATTGATACTTGGTAAGGAGCTCTCTTACTTCGACTTCGACCAGGTCCAAGAGCTCTTTGTCGTCGACAGTGTCGCACTTATTGAGGAAGACGACGACCGCGGGGACGCCGACTTGTCTGGCTAAAAGGATGTGTTCCCTTGTTTGGGGCATGGGGCCGTCGGCGGCGGAGACGACAAGAATGGCTCCGTCCATCTGGGCGGCACCGGTGATCATGTTCTTGATGTAGTCGGCGTGGCCCGGGCAGTCGACGTGGGCGTAGTGGCGCTTCTCGGTCTGGTATTCCACGTGGGAGACGGCGATGGTGATGCCGCGTTCTCTTTCCTCGGGGGCGTTATCAATAGTGTCGAAGGCTCTGGCTTCGGCCAAACCTTTACCGGCTAGCACACTCGTGATGGCCGCGGTCAAGGTGGTCTTTCCGTGATCGACGTGGCCGATGGTGCCGATATTGACATGGGGCTTGGTGCGTTCGAATTTTTCTTTGGACAT
>JGI1358J11329_10000618_pt1 | contig 31578 bp, 30 predicted proteins | sample Subgroupgradi54m_FD_11329 | JGI IMG/M metagenome (IMG submission 11329)
TTAACAACTGAAGGTGCTGTTTGTGTTGATCCTAAACTAAAGAAAACGTTTATTTTAGAAAGTTTAGGTGATGAAGTTATTGTGAAGAAAGCTTAAATTTTTCTTTTAATTCATTAAAGAAAAGATTTAAATTATAGGTTCTTAATTCTTTTAGTATGCATAAAAAAGGAGAGGGTGAACAATTTAACTGGATCTTTGTTCTTGTTGCAGGTTCTATTATTCTAAGTTTTTTTGTGATGTTTACGTTTAAGTATGTAGAACTCCAAGAGAAAAAACAAGATGTTGAAGCAATACGTTTTTTTGGAGGAAAAGTTTTAGCAGCAAGTTCTAAAATTGATGTGGGGGATAGTGGTGCTTTAGATAGTGATGCTGAAAATGGATTAAGATTTGGTTATTCTGTTCTTTTAGGACAATTGTGTACTGATAACACTTCTACAGTCTATGTAAATAAGGGGGATCTTGCAAAATATAAATTAAAAGATGAAGTTGTGTTTATGCCAAGAGAAATGCAGATTAATGCACTTGATATTTGGATTTTGCCTTGGAAGTATCCTTTTCAAGTAACTAATTTTATTTATTTAGCAGATCCTAAAACTCGTTTTTATCTTGTTAAAGATGCAGCAAGTAGGGATTTTGTAGATGCTTTAGAGATTAATAGTATTTTTAATGTTACAAAGGTTACTAAAGATCAACTCCGCCTTACTTCAAAAAGTAAAGTTATTTATTTTACTTCTGAACCGCCTTCTCCAGTTGATTTAAAATTACTTAAAGGAACTTTTACAGATGTTTCATTTGTCTCTATTAATCTAAGAAAAAAGCCAATGGAAGCTTCTTTTTTTGATTTTCAAACTTCAAGTTGGAGTAGTGGAACTAAGTTTTATGTAACAGAAGAAGATAAAGCCCAGTTATATGGTGCTATTTTTAGTACTACAAAACTTAATTTTGAGTGCACTATTAATAGGGCTATCACAAAAGTCAAACTTCTTTCTTCTTTTTATAGTGAACGAGCTAATCTTTTAGGACAAATAGATACAAAAGAGGGATGTCATTATGCTGAAATGTCTAAAACTTTACTTGCGTATACAAAAGACCTTTCTTTAGTTGATGCAGTGAAACAACAGAACTTAGCTGGAGCAGGGTGTTTATGGGTCTTTTAAATACAAAAGGACAATTGCAAATTCAAGAGACTATCTTAACAGTCTTTATCTTTATTGTCTTAATTATGTTTGGGCTAATCTTCTTTTATAGAGTACAGAGTGCTTCTATTGTTGATGATTTTAATGATTTTCAAAAAGAAAAGGCTTCAATAGATTTTATTACTTTAGGAGATTTACCTGAATTTTCTTGTAGTGCTGGAGGTATTAAAGGAAATTGTATTGACGCTGTTAAATTGCTTGTTTTTATGAAATTAAATGCTACAAAATCTTTTAGAGATCATTATATTTCTACTTTTGGGTATGCAAATATTACGTTTTATCAGGTGTATCCTAAACTAGAGACTAATAAGAATAGATGTACTCCCAATAAACCGAGTGATTGTGGTGTTTGGCAAGTTTATTTGTACCAACCTAAGAAAATTACTTCTAAACTTATAAAAGATACTCCTGTTTCTTTGTATTTTCCAGAAAAAGATACCTATATTATTGGAAACTTAGTTGTTGAGGGATATAATGTTTAAGAAAGGACAAGTTGAGATGATTGGGCTTGTTATTGTAGTTATTCTCGTTGCTTTAGGGCTTTTACTCTATGTTAAACTTGTTATTTTTAGAAGTGAAACTGTAAAAGTAGATACTGCTTATGAACATGCCTATGTTACTAATTTAATGGGTGCTTTATTTAATGTGAAACTTTGTGATCAAACTGTTAAGGTTGAAGAAGCACTTGTTTCTTGTTTTAAGCGTGAACAAGTTTGTGAACAAGATGGTTGTACTTATACTTCTCATGAAATTAAGAGTATTATTGCAAGTTTAGGAGTTAAAAAATATCAGAATTATTCTTTAGAAATTAAGAAAGGGAGTGAAAGTAAACTCCTTTTAAATGGCTGTAAAACTGGTATTTTGACCTCTACGACAATAAGAACGCAAGATCAAGAACATTACACTGCTTCTTTTCGGGTCTGTAAGTAGAGACGTAACGTTGTTATCCTTTAGTGATACTATAAATTTCAATACTTTTTTGCTGATCTTGCCCATTACGGCGTATACTCCTCGAATTTAAAGGAATTTGCTTCTTCGTGTGTTCTTTAGTACAGATATCTTTATAAATTGAAGTTGGGGGGTATGCTTTAAGTGCTTAGTAATAAGTGCTAAAAATATAAAACGTTATAATAACACTTGGAGGTGTTTAAATATGCAAGAAACATTTGCATTTAGAAAAACATTAAAAAAAGTTGCTGCTGTTGGTACAAGCTTAGCTTTAGTTGGAGTAACTATTAGCGGTGCTTTAGCAGCTGGTTTAGCAGATTTACCTGCTCCGTTTAATAATAACCCAGCAAGTACTGTTGTTGTTTATGGTGGTACTGGGGATATGGATGCAGTAACTGATGTTGTAACTGCTTTAGGTGAAATGCCTGGTAGTGGATCTACAACTGTCTTAGGTGGTACAAGTGTAACTCCTTTAGCTTTAACTGATTTAAAAACTGGTGAAAGAAAAAGTTTACCTGTTGGTAATGCTTTAAATAGTTCTGTAGGATTTAAAACTAAATTGACAGATACTTCAAGTGTAGGATTATGGAGTGGAAACTTTCCAATTAGCATTGGCACAGATAAAGATTACAATGCACATGAAGCTATAGATATTGGAACTGCAACGTTAACAACTTCTCTTGAAGAAGGTATTCCAGCTTATGGAGATAAACCTTTTTTGAAAGTTCCTATAGGCTCAATTGGATATAGACTTGAATTAGAAAAAGATCTAGATACAAACAATTTCTTTGCTAATGCAACTTCTACAAAGAGTATTAGAGTACCTTTCTTAGGGAAACAATTAATTATTAACAGTGCTAGTGCAACAAGTATTACTGCTTTATCAGGAGATAAACAATCCTTAAGAGTTGGCGATACTGTTCAAGTAAACGGTAAAACTGTAACTTTAAGAGCTGTAAGTAGTACAAGTGCTTATTTTGACGTTGATGGACAAGCTCTTACAGTTACTAAGGGACAAAGTGCAAGAGGTGGAGCTAGTAATGTAGAACTTTATGTTGATGATGTTTTTGATAGTCAACAAGATGTTAATGACTTAGCTATCGTTGTTTTACAAGGTACGAATGGACAAGCTATCAATACCTATAATAGCGGTGAAAATTTTGTAGATGAGGATCAATATACTTATTTATGGGAATGGAACTTAGCTAGTTTAAATGTAGGTAATAAATCTCTTGTGACTTTAGGAGTAAAAACTCATGAAAGTTTAGCTAGTACCTCTACAAGTCCTTTTGGAAGTAAAATTATGAATCTTGGATTATTAAAATCCAATAAAGGTTATTTAGCTGAAGGGGATTATTTATGTTTACCTTATAGGTATGCATGTTTAGTTCTTGAAGGTACAGATGGAGATGTAACATGGAACGATTACACTTTAAATGGTGTTGACACTAAAGGATTAGATCGTAATGCAGATGCAACAGAAGATACTTCTAATGCAGGAGTTATTTCTTTTAGAGCTAATGGCGTTGGAAGAAATAAAGGACTTGAAACTAGATCAGGTTTAGGTGCAGGTGCTGACTTATTAGATACTGATTACTTGTATTTCTGGTGGAATTCAAGTGCTGGTAATGTTTCTGGTCAGGGTGTAGAAGTGTATGCTGCTGATAAAGATACAGGAAAAGCTAAATTAGTAGATCTAAACGGTGATGGTGTCTTTAATGCAACAGATATCATTACAACTGGTGTGAGTGCAGTTGTTGGTAGATTTGACAATAAAGATTACAATGCAGGAATTAATATTAGTGTAACTGATGGTAATCCAGATGTTGTGACCTTTAGAATTAAAGGACTAGATCCTGCAGGTAGTACGAATTACGCTAGTGATTTAGTCTTTACTGTAAATCCAGCTAATGCGACTGATGGATTCACTTATTTAGGAAACAGACAAGGAAGAGATACAACTCCTCTTTTAAATTATACAAAAACAGGCGGTTATGACCTTTCTGGTGCTACTGTTGATGTTATGAGAAAAGATGGATTTGTTGTTGTAGCTCCACAAAGTAACTTTGATTCAGATAAGTTAACCTTTAAAGTACCTACCACAAACTTATACAAATATTGGGTAAGAATGGCTAAACCTGTTGCTGGTTCATCTACTAGCGTAACTACTGGATCTGCTGCTGTTGCTTCATTAAAAATGATGGACACAGAAGTTAATCTTGCAACTTTAGGAAAAAATGTTGTTGCTGTTGGTGGACCTTGTGTTAATGCAGTTACTAGATCTGTTTTAGGTTTAGGTGCAACACCAGTTTGTGGTGAAGCTACTGGTATGACTATGGGCAGTGCATCCTTAGAATTAAAGGATCTTACTGGTGGAAAGAAAGCACTTCTTGTGTATGGTTGGGAAGCTGAAGATACAAGAAGAGCAGCTATTGTTGTTAAGAATGCAATGAATGAGCCATTCAAGACACAATTAGCAGGTAAGAACTCTGCAACTGTTAGTGGTACAGGATTAACTGTAGCTGGAATAACAGTTACTGCTGTTTAAGGCTGAAGCAGCCTTATTTTTTTTATTTTTTTTATTTATTCTTTATTATTGGAATTTTCATGAAAAAGAAAAAATATTCTAAAGATTATCTTACTTCTTCTTATTCTCCTAAACCTGTTTCTTCTCGATCTTGGGGCACGTATCTTGTTTTAGGTGTTATTGTCTTAATGATTGCATCTAATTTTATTTTCGCTTTAACAAATAGAGAGGACACTGGTTCAAATAAAATTACTTACAATGGATTTACTTTTTTGCTTCAACAAGGAAGATGGTTTACTGATATTTCTGGTTTAAAATATGGATTTGAGTATTCTCCTCAAGATGTTGAAACTATTAAGAGTATTTCTTTTCAAGATCCTGGATTTGGACAACAAACTTATCTTCTTTTTAATCCTGATGAATTTTCTGAAGGAAGTCAGGAATTAGTGTTACTTAAACAGTTTTTAGTTTCTCGAGGAATGACTGCTTCTTTAGCTTGTATTAAAGAACAAGGATGTGGAGATTTACCGCTTGTTACTTGTGAAGATTCTCGTAAGAATATTTATTTTAAACAAGGAAATAAAAGTGAAATTTATAACGAAGGAAATTGTTTTGTTTTAGAAGCTGAACCTGGAAGTGAACTTATGGTCTTTAATCGTTTTGCTTATGGATTACTAGGAGTTATTCAAAATGCAACCTAAAAAAAATAAAATTACAGAGAGTACTGGATTTTGGTTCTTCCTTGTTTTTATTATCTTTTTAATTTTAGTTGTTCTTGGTTTTTATTTAGCTAAAATTTATTTCACTAATAAATACTATAATTATCAAGGTACAAATGGAGAATATTCTCTTGGAAAATCCAAAGTTGGAAATGTTATCTTTTATCATATTACTACTTTTTTTCAAGGAAAGGAATATATCTACTCTTTTAGAAACCATCCTAAAGACTTAGAAGACCTTTCTTTTGAACCTGATCTTTATAACTTTCTTAAAAATAATAAAATAACGTATGTTACTGGGGATGTTGAACTTGGAAATATGACTAGTGGAACTGCTGTTTTATCTGCTCTTTCTTTTGAACAAATTATGACTTCTCAAGAAGGAATCTATAACTTTAATATTACAAATACTTATACGACTTATGTTCGAGATACTCTTCCTGTTATTACTTGTGTTAATGTAAGTTCTGAAATTGGAGTTATTTATCTTAAACTTGGAGAAGAAAGCAAGGTTTATGCTGAAAATAAATGTATTATTATTCAAGGAAGAGGAGGTAATGGACTTTTAAGAGCAAGTGAGAAATTTGCTTACTCTTTACTTGGAGTTTTTTAGAACGTTTTCTTCTTTTTTCATTTTATCGGTAAGTTTTTAAGTTCTTATTTTTATTCTTTTTTACTATGCCGAGATCGCATAATTCGGTAGTGCGCTGGTCTTGAAGCAAGCTTTTGAGAAAAGCTTGAGCAAAAATGAAAAAACTAGAAAAGTAAACCAGTGTCTGAAAGGACTTGCAGGTTCAAAAATCATAATTGAGGTTGTCGATACCTCCTGATGGAAATTCCTGCTCTCGGCGTATTATTCTCTTCTGAGATTAAGATTAATATTAATTAAATTTATAAATTACTTTAAATTATTTAATAAGAGGTAACTTTTATGCATTTTAAAAAACTAATAGTTTCAATAGTAATTCCTGCTTATAATGAAGAAAAAGAAATTGCTTCTTGTCTTTTAAGTTTAAAGAAGCAAACTTATAAAAATTTTGAAATACTCCTTGTTGATGATGGTTCAACTGATAAAACTACAGAGATTGTAAAAAAATTTAAAGATGTTCAACTTCTTCTTGGAGCACATAAAGGGCCAGGGGTTTCAAGAAATTTAGGTGCTCAACAAGCAAGGGGTGAAATTTTAGTTTTTGTAGATGCAGATATGACTTTTGAAAAAAACTATCTAAAAAATTTAATTGCACCTTTATTACAAGATAAGAAAATTTTAGGTACAACTCATGATCAAGAAATAGCAACTAATATCCAGAATATTTGGGCTTCTTTATGGGGAAAATTAAGGGTAAATCAGAAGCAGAATACTTCAGGAGCAATTTTTAGAGCTATAAGAAAAAATAAATTTTTAGATTTAGGTGGATTTGATCCTCGATATGGTTATGCTGATGATCAAACTCTCTTGATTAAATATAATTTAAGACCAATAACTGCAGAAAATACTCTTTGTTATCATAATAATCCTGAGACTTTAAAAGAGGTTTATAAGCAAAGTAGGTGGATTGGTGCTTCCTATAGGTCTTCTTTATTTTTTTTATTTCCTTTTAATTATCTTCTTCCTTTTTTATTAACTCTTCTTTTTCCAATCATTTTAGTTCCTTTTTGTATTAAAAGAAGCATTAAAAATAAAACTTTTAAACATTTTTTTCCTTGGATGTTTATTTTTATTTCTGTAAAATATTTTGGAACAATAGAAGGAATTGTAAGAAAGGTTTATTTTAATAAAAATGTCAGATAAATTTTTAGGGTAAAGTTTTAAATAATCGTTTGTATTTTTTAATGTATGAATATTACCTTTGCTCATCTTTTAGGCTTCTTCGCTTTTCTTAGTTTACTTCCCTTTATTATCATCTATTTTATTAAACCAAAACCTAGAACTCTTGAAATTCCTTCTTTAATGTTCTTTAAAACTCATACTAAAATAAGCACTATTAAGTCTTTGTTTAGATATTTTTATGCTGATCTTTTATTTATTTTACAATTACTTGTTCTACTTTTTCTTTCTTTTAGTATTGCTAGTCCTTCTTTAGTTTTACAGAGAGATATTGTTTCCCAACATCTTGTTTTTGTTTTGGATGTCAGTGCTAGTTCGCAAGTTTTAGAATCAGAACATACTACAAGACTTGATGTAGCTAAAGAAAAAATAAAAACTTTAGCTGCTTCTAAAAATTCTCTTATTCTTCTTTCTTCTCGACCAGTTCTTGCTTTACAAGACGCTAGTAAACGTGAACTTTTAGCTTATCTTGATCGTGTTTCTCCTACAGATGGACTTAGCGATCTAGGTTCTAGTTTAAACTTTGCTGGTGAACTTTTAAAAAAACAGAAAGGGAGAGTTGTTGTTTTAAGTGATTTTATTTTTAGTAAAGGAGTACGTCCTGAACTTACTAAGAAAATTTTAGAAACAGAAGGTATTAGCGTAGATTTTATTTCTACAAAAGGAACTACTTTAAGAAAGAATGTGGGAATAACTGATCTTTTACTTACACCTCAACAAGTTAATCTTTATCTTAAAAATTATAATAATTTTACTTCTCCTCTAACTTTGAAAGTTAATCATCTTACGTATCCTCTTCGTTTAGATGCACAGGCAGTTCATCCCTTTGTGTTTACTTTAGGAGAGAATCTTACAAAAGTAGATATTCTTGAGAAGGATGATTTTGATGCAGATAATCATGTTTTTATTACAAAACCTTATGCTGAGAAGATACGTGTTCTTTTGATTAGTACTACTCCTTCTAAGTTTCTTAAAGCTGTTTTAACTTCCCTTCCAGAAGTTCAACTTGTTGTTGCTACACCGCCTATTATCTCTAGTGATTCTTTTGATCTTTATATCATTGATAATGTTCGTAAAGATGCTCTTGTTGTTGACACGTTTGGAAGTATCTTTAGAAAAATTAAAGAAACAGGAGGGGCAGTTATTGTTATGACTCAGCCTGATTTAGATACTCTTAATTTTGAAGGATTGTTGCCTTTACAGTTCAAAGGTAAAATGAAAAGTGGACCTAGTGTTGTTTCACAAGTTACGAGTTTTACAAAAGAAATTGATTTTGGGAATGTAAATAATGCTTTTAATGTTTCAAGCAATCAAAGTATAGACTTTGTTAAAGTTCATGATAGCAGTGTTCTTTCTTTATTTACTTTTGGAAAAGGAAAAGTTCTTTATTATGGAATCAATGATCTCACTAATGATTTTAAATTAACTCCAGATTATCCTATCTTTTGGAGTAGTGTGATCCTCTCTTTAACTGGAAGAGAAAATTTGAATCTTTTTAATTTGAAAACTGGAACTCTTTTTGAAAGGGGTAATGAGACTAAAAATTTGGATAAAATAGGAGTATATGAATTTGGAGATACCTCTTTTGCAGTTAATCTCTTGAATGAAAAAGAATCAGATATTAATTTTATAGATTCTGCTGTTTCTACTACAGTTTCACATCAGACTTTGACACCTTTAAAAACAGATGTTTCTTATGATCTTGATTTTTATCTTGCTCTTTTTGTTCTTCTTTTACTCTTAATTGAATTTATTTATATTAATTATAGGGGTGAATTATGAATCTTTTCTCTAGTTTTTTGTTTACTTATTTTGAAAGACCTTTTATTTTTTATTTATTTTTTCCAATTTTATTATTTTTACTTTATTTTTTACGTAAAGACTTTTTTAAAATGAATGTTTTTGAAGATGCTAAAAGGAAAAAATTTTTAAGAATCTTTGTTTTTATCATGAGGTTTCTTATCTTTTGTTTTTTACTTTTAGCTTTAGCTAATCCTTTTAAAGAAATAACTACTACCCTCCCTGGAGATGCTCATGTTAAAATCTTCGTAGATCATTCTTTCTCTATGGATCTTTTTAATTTGAGTTTTCTTCCTTCTTTAAAGACGGCTTTAGAAAAAGAAGTACCTGTGGAAATTTTTTCTGTTGCTCAAGGAGAGGAATCAAATATTGGAGAAGGTGTTTTATCAACACTTAAAAAAAATGATCACGTTCTTTTGATTAGTGATGGAAATAATAATAAAGGTCTTTCTTTAGGAGATCTTTCTTTACATCTTACTTCCTTAAATGCAAGTTTAAGTTTAATTACTCTTAAAACGGATGTTTTTGATGCTTCTGTTGCAGTGTATGGTCCTGATAAAATCACTGTTAAATCTGAAAATACGTATACTGTTTTAATTAAAAAAACTTTAGATAAAACAGTGCATGTTCGTGTTCGGGTAGATGGTGTTGTAGTTTTAGATAAAATTACTAAAGAACATAAACTTACGTTTAAACAGTCTTTTGATTTAGGATATCATCAGATTGTTGCTACTCTTGAAGGTGAAGATTACTTTTCAATAAATAATGTTTTTTATAAAAATGTTAAAGTTGTTCCTAAACCTAAAGTTTTACTTGTTAGTGAACGAGAAGAACTTGTTACTTTATTTTCTCCTTTATATGACATTAAAAAAGTTACTACTTTAGAATCTGATCTTTCTGGCTTTACTGCTGTTCTTCTTGATGACCTTACCTATTCAAAGATTTCACCTTATGTAAATCGACTTATTGATTTTGTTTCTGATGGAGGAGGATTATTTGTTTTAGGTGGAAAAAATTCTTATGATGGGGGAGATTATAAGGGTTCAAGATTTGAACAACTATTACCTGTGTATGTTTCTAAAGTTGGAAAAAAACAAGGAGATATTAATTTAGTTTTTGTGATTGATGTTTCTGAAAGTACAAGCGGCGGATTTGGAGGATATACAAAAGTAGATTATGAAAAAGCTTTAGTTGTAGGAATGCTAAGAAATGTTAGTTTAATTAATAATGTTGGAGTTGTTGCTTTTAATACTCTTGCTTACAAAGTTAGTGATCTTAAAAAATTATTAGAACAAAAAGATTTAGAAAATACTATTGCTCGTTTAACTTTTAGTGGTGGAACTGATATGCTTGTTGGTGTTCAAGCAGGAATTTTGATGTTACAAAATACTACGGGAAGTAGAAATTTAATTATTATTTCAGATGGAATAACTGGAGGAAAAGAATCAGTTCTTGAAGTTGTCAGACTTGCTACGAGCCAAGGGATGAAAGTCTATACTGTTGGTGTTGGTGGAGATACTGATGCTTCTTTTATGAAAAGTCTGGCTACTACTGGAAATGGTGTTTATTTTGAACCAAGTGCTTCTCAACAATTAAAACTTTTATTTGGAGAAGGAGAAGTAGCTGGAAGTAAAAGAGTTTTTTCTTTAGCTGCATTAGATACTACTCATTTTATTACTCAACATTTAGGACTTACTGCTAAGATTTATGGCTATAATCAAGTTGTTCCTAAGAATATTGCTCGACTTTTAGTTACTACTGATGTAGGCGATCCAATTCTTGCTTCTTGGAGATTTGGTTTAGGAAGAGTTGTTTCTTTAGCTACAGATTATACTACGTATGGGTTTGAACTTTTAAACAGAGATAATTCTTTACTTCTTACTCGTTCTACGAACTATGTTATTGGGGACCCTGAAAGAAAGAATGCTTATTTTGTAGATATCCAAGATGGAAGAATTAATGCTTCTTTGAAAATTCTTGTTAAATCTGCTGTTCAGCCTTCTTCTCCTGTTGTTGCTTTGTATAAAGTTGATGAACAAATCTATCAAGGAGTTTTCCAATCTTCTCGATTAGGCTTTGCTTCTTTAGTTGGTGCACAATTTGCAGTTAATTATAAAGAAGAATATGAAGACATTGGTCTTAATCCTAACTTAGCTGCTCTTGCCTTTTCTACGAATGGAAAGATTTTTGAAGCTAGCAATACTTCTGAAATTATTGAATTTATAAAAATGAAATCAACAAGACAAATTTTACTTAAGAAAAGTTATTCATGGATTTTTTTATTATTTGCGTTAGTCTTTTATTTACTGGAAATATGTGTGCGAAGGATAGTGGCTTATCGCATTATTTAAATTTAGGGGAACTTTATGGCTTTTATAAAAGATACAATCAATGTGAAAATATTTCTTTTAGTTGTCTTAGTTTTAGTAAGTATGGTTTCTTTACTTATTGTTTTTAAAAATAGTTTTGATGATGTTACTGCGAGATATACCAATAAAACACTTGAATTAAATAAAACTTTTGAAAGATTATCTGGAACTGAAGTTCAACTTAATAAAACAATGGATAATTTGCAATTAAAAAGTCTTAAAGAAGAAGATCTAAGAACAAAGTACACTCAATTAAGAGATGAACGAGATCTTTTAGTCGGACAAAAAAATCAACTTCTTAAGGATGTAGATGATAAAAATAAACAAGTTCTTCTTTTAGATGGACAATTAATTATTTTTAATCAAACGATTACTGATTTGAATAGGAGGATCAATCTTCTTAGAAAAGAGAATGATTGTTTGAAAACAAATGGAACCAATTGTTAGTGCTTTAGAAGAACTTGATACCACACTTACACTTCTTAAAGTAGGTGAACTTCTTATTAATACTCTTTTGATTTTTGTTCTGCTTTTTCTCTTTACTCAACTTTTTAGTCTTTCTGTTTATTATGCTCTTTTTGTTGTTGTTCTTTATTTTCTTGTTGCATTATACTTTCTTTTTTCTAAAAATAGATATTCTCTTGTTGAACATAAGGTTAAAGATTTGAATGAGAAATTAAGTACTGTTGCAGATAATGTTTCTAAAGTTAATCCTTTAGTTGATTCTTTAAAAGAAGATGTTTTGAAAGGAATTGGTTTTATAAGAATTGGAGAATTTATTAATTATGAATCTGTTGCTCTTAAGATCTTGGCGTTAACACTTATTTCTGTTTTAGTTCTTGTTGTTTCTTTTTTTAATGTAAACTTTGATTTTGCTTTAGGAAATCTGACTTTTTCTGGCGTTGTTCCTGAAGTGGGAAAGGCAGTTACTCATGTTTCAGATATAAATTTAAGTTATAAAGAAGGTAATCTAAGTTCTTTACTTGGAAATAGATCAATTGCTCAATTAGGTGTTGAAGAATTAAGTTTTTCTTTACATCCCCTGTATAGTAGTACAGATTTAAGTAAAATAGGGGAGAATTCAAAAGAAGAGTTTAATGCTCCTGTTTTTCCAAAAGAGATATATACCAGTTACGAACTAGCCTATAATGAGAAAATAAACAAAGAACATCAGAATGTTGTTAAAGGTTATTTTCAAACAATTGCAGGGTGAAACTTATGGTGAGTATGGAAGAATTACAAAAAAAGTTTAAGACTCTTTTTTCTGAAATTGATAAAGTCATTGTTGGACAGGAAGCGGTTGTTGAACAAGTTATTATTGCATTACTTTGTAATGGCCATGCATATGTAGAAGGATATCCTGGTTTAGCAAAAACCATGCTTATTAAAACTCTTGCAGGTGTTATGGATCTAGATTTTAGTAGAATTCAAGGCACTCCGGATTTACTTCCCAGTGATATTACTGGAACGTATATTATTGATGAAAGTAAAGGTAAAAAAGAATTTAAATTTCAAGAAGGTCCTCTTTTTTCTAATGTTGTTTTAGTTGATGAAGTGAATAGAGCTACTGCAAAAACACATTCTGCTATTTTAGAAGCAATGCAGGAACGACAAGTTACTATTGGTAATATGACTCATAAACTTGAATCACCTTTTTTTGTTTTAGCTACAGGAAATCCTATTGAGCAAGAAGGAACGTTTAAATTAAGTGAGGCTCAAATAGATAGATTTTTATTTAAAATTCTTATTGGCTATCCAACTCTTGAAGAAGAATTAAGAATTGTTGATAGATTTACTGAACAAGATTTTGATGATATAAAAATTAGAAAATTATTTAGTGCTGATGAACTTTTAAAATTACAACAACTTGTTAGACAAGTTCCTATTTCTAATGATCTTAAAAAATATGCTGTAGACTTGGTTGTTAGTACAAGAAATAAAAAAGATCTTATTGAATATGGTGCTAGTCCAAGAGCAAGTATTGCTATGATTCACACGGCTAAAGCAAGAGCTTTAATGAATGGAAGAAAATATGTGAGTAAAGAAGATTTACAAGCTGTTAGCTATCCTGTTTTAAGACATAGAATCATTTTAAGTTTTGAAGCTGAACGACAAAATATGACTGAAGATGATGTGATAAAACAATTATTGAAAAAATGATAAAAGCAGATTTTCTTAAACAACTTGATAAATTTAGTTTAGTTGTGAGAAAAAATGTTTCTTCTAGTTTTATTGGAGAACGAAGATCTTTTTCTACTGGAACTGGTTTAATTTTTAGAGATTATGCCAGTTATTCTTTTGGTGATGATTTTAAAAGTATTGACTGGAAAGCCTATGCCAAAACTGAAAAATTATATGTTAAACGTTATGATGAAGATAGAAACTTAACTGTCCATCTTATTTTAGATTTTAGTGCAAGCATGAACTTTGGAACTAAAATTAAGAAATATGAATATGCATCTATGATTGGATTAGGATTTGCTTCTCTTGCTTTAAAAAATAATGAGAAATTTGTTTTAGCTACTTTTGATGATACTCTTGATTTTTTTAAACCTAAAAAGGGAGTCAGACAAATTGCTTCTATTTTACAATACTTAAATACAAAGAAAGCTGCAGGTGTGAGTAGTTTTGAACGTTCTTTAATGAGTTATAAACAACTTGTTGGAACACGATCTTTAATTGTTATTATCTCTGATTTCTTTTATGATCTTGAACAAATAAAAAATATTCTTTACAGATATAAAAAAAGCCAGATTATTTTAGTGCAGGTTTTAGATGACTTAGAGAAACATTTAAAGTTAGAGGGAGATTTTAATTTAAAGGATTTAGAATCAAATTCACAGTTACATACGTATATTGATCCTTATTTAAGAAATAGCTATCTTGAAGAACTAAAAGTACATCAAAATAAAATAAAAGATTTATGTACTCAGGTAAGAGCTGAATTTTATCCTGTCAGTACTGATGAAAATATTTTTGATGTTTTTTATAGGATTTTACATTAAATTTTAATCTATTTTCATGTTCTTTTTAAAAAAGTATAAATAGAAGTTATATTTATTCTTACTTTGAGTACTACTATGGAAATAGAAACAAAAGTTGGTCCAAAAGGACAAGTATTAATCCCTAAATCTTTTAGAGAGTGGTATCATCTTCTGCCTGGAGATTTTGTGCTTCTTAAAGAAACGGAAAAAGGAATTATTATTCAAAAACGTATGGAACATCCTTTAGAAGTTCTTGAAACTCTTGCGAAAAAACATGCTAAGACTATAAAAATCCAAAACATTAATTTTGAAGAAGAGATTGAAGAACGATGGAACAAGATAAAAAAATAATTTATTTAGATTCTAATATTTTTATTTTTGCACTTATAGATTCTGAGTTGAATAATAAAAATGCTCTTGCTCTTTTATACTTCATTGCTCAAGGTAACGTTGTTGCTTATACTTGTTCTTTAACCTTAGATGAATTTCTTTGGATTAGTATGAAAACTCTTGGCACTGAGGATGCAGTTTTAGCTTGCAGGGCTCTAATGGATATTCCAAATTTAAAAATTTTGAAAGTTGATAAAACTACAATTTTAAAATCTTTAGACTTTGTTTCTAGAGGTTTAAAACCAAGAGATTCAATACATTTGGCTGCTATGGCTTTACAAGGAATTAAAGAAGTAGTAACTCAAGATAGTGATTTTAATAAAATTTCAGAGATAGATGTTTTTTCTCTTGAACACTATCTTCAAACTTCTCATTAATCTATTTTTGCAACTTTTGTTAAATCTTCTTTCTGTGCAAATTCAAATCTTTCTTTATTTTCAGCATAGAGTGTGAAGAGTGGTTCATTTTTGGTTACTTTGTCTCCTATTTTTTTATGTAAGTAAAGCCCTGCTCCTTTGTCTGTTGGTGCTCCTAATGTTTTTGCTAGTCTTGATATTAAGTTATTACTTAGGTATGTTACTTTTCCTTCTTTTTCTGCAGGGTAATCTAAGGTGTATTTTCCTAATTTTATTTCTTCTGGTTGAATATTTGGATTTCCCCCTTGTGCAGAAATTATCTCTTTTAATTTTTCATATGCTTTTCCAGATTCTAAAATTTCTCTTGCTTTTCTCTTACTATTCCATATACCAGTCATTTTTAAAATTTTAGCAGCCATGTACAATCCTTTCTTTTTTAGATCTTGCGGGCCCTTATTTTGAAGAACAAGAAGAACATCTCTTGCTTCTAAACTTGGTCCAACTCCATTTCCAATTGGTTGTGAGCCATCAGTGATTATTATTTTTATTTTCATCCCTAATATTTTTCCTAATTTTATAAATTTTTTTCCTAAGTCTTTTGCTCTTTTTTTATCTTTTATCTTTGCTTCTGGACCAATAGGAATATCTATTAACACATGACTTGAACTTACAGATGCTTTTTTTGCTAAAATGCTCGCAAGTAAAAATCCTTCTGGATCGAGATTTAATACCTTTTCAAGTCTAATTAATTTATCATCTGCTGATGCTAGATCAACTGCTCCACCCCAGACCATACACCCATTTGTTTTATTTACTATTTCCATAATCTTTTCTTTTGAATGTATTACAGGTGCTAAAACTTCCACACAGTCTGCTGTTCCTGCAGGTGAAGTAATAGATCTTGTTGATGTTTTAGGAATAGTTAAACCTGCTGCTGCAATGATGGAAACTACAATTGGTGTTGTTCTATTTGCAGGAATTCCACCGATACAATTACTTATTCCTATTGGAGCGTTTCCCGCAAAGAAATTATGATTGTCTTCTACTTCAAGATCATATACATATTTTATCTTTGGATAATGTACTCTTATGCTTTTTATAGGAAGTACTCTTATGTCATTTTCTATAAGATTAAGTATTTTTTCATCAGTTATGTGTTCTTTTATTTTCTCTAATTTTGTTATTGAGATGTATTTTTGTCTTCTAAAGATCCTTCTTGTTTCAAAATCTAAATTTTCTAGATTTATTGCTTTTTTTATTTCTTTAATAGGTAATAAATTATTGAATGCATTACTTTGTTTTTCATATTCAAGATCAAATATTTTTTTAGTTTGAGTATATAAATAGTAAGACTTACTTACAAGTAGTGTTTGTCCATTTGGAAAACTTGTGTAATGCTCCTCTTTTTCAGTACAACTATAACTAATTCCCAAACTACTTAACATATAGCTTAAATCTGTTATTAATTCTTCTGATACTGTGACTGCTATTGTTTCGTATCCCCTTCTTCTATATCCGTCTCCATAAATGTATCCCTTCAGAAACTCTTTTTTTAAATTATTTTCAAAATTAAATACAAAATATGGAATTTTTTTATTTTGAGCATTATCTCCAATTTCCCATGTATCAAAGAGATTTTTTATTACTTTGCTATATATCCTTATTCTTGTTGCAGTTTTATGTGCTGCTCCTATTGTTGGTTTTATTTTAAAAACATGTTCTATACATTTTTCACAATCTTCTATAAGTTCTTTTTCATGACTTCCAAAATTAAAAAAAATCCCCTGGTCATTTGAAAATCCTTCTGCTACATAGTAGCCCAATAATCTTGCAAATTCAGCTGTAAATTTTATAACTTCAGCTAACTCTTTACATTGTTTTTCTCTTGTTATTCCTTTTAAATCTTGAATTATCTTTATTTCATCTTTAGTTTCAAATTGAATCTTATTTGGGATAACTACATGATCTGTTAATTTACATTGATTTACTGGAATTTTTCCTATTTTTCCTTCTCTTAATACAAAAATACTATGATCGGGGGTTAGTTCTATTTTTCTATTTCCCCTTAAATTTAGTTCTACAATAAGATCATTATAAGGTATTTTGAATACTCTTTTTATTTTTTTAAAACTGATCTTATTATTTTTATCAAAGGAGGGTACCTTTAAATCATTGACTTCTCTTTCAATGACTTCGCTTGTTTCTTCGGGAATAAATTGATCTACTACTTCTTTTATTTTCAGAATTTTTATTTTTTCTTCTTTTTCTATCATTAACTTTGTATCTGGTGTCAAACAGTGTTTGTCTACTACTGGTTTTTTATCAAAAGTTAATTTACTGCTATTGTTGACTATTGCTTCTGCTAGATAGGCTGATTCATCCAGTGTCATTTTATTCACGTAAGAACCAGCAACAAAATATGTGGATTCTACTTCAGTTAGTTTATTTGCTAAAATATCCTTTATGATTTGATCTATTTTTTCTTTGTTTAGTTCTTTCTTATCTAATTTTTCCTTTATGTATTCTAAAGACTTTGGTCTTTGTTCGCTTAACAATTCTATTTTATCTGCATTTTTAATTTTTAATTCCTGAACGACATCTAAGAAGAGGCCCAGTTCACCAGGTTTTACTTCTTTATTTCCAAACGTAATTTCTAAAGCTATTACTGTTTCTTTTTCACCCTTTTTTATTTTTACACGATCCATTGCCTGGATGTTTAAGATTAGAGCATCTTTATTATTGATCATCCCCATTAATGGTCCTTTTGTTACAAAAGGTAATATTTTTGTTTTAAATTTCATTTTCAATCTCTTCATATTGTTCTTTAATAATAATAACAATTGCAGATAAGACTACTGGGCCAATAATTAAGCCTATAAAACCCATTAATTTTATTCCTCCAATTGTGCCAATAAGTATTAACAGGGGATGAAGTTTTACTCTATCTCCAATTATCTTAGGTCTTATAAATGTTTCAATAATAAATAAAGTTATTCCTAAGATACCTATAATTATTACATTTTTGTGATCTCCCTTTAGAATTTCCAAAATAAGATAAGGGACCCAAATTAAGGAAGGTCCTAAGAAAGGAATAAATGCTAAAAATCCAATTCCTAAAGCTAAAATTAATGCTGCGTGAGTTCCAATTATTTTAAATGCTATTAAACTTATTATTACTTCTATTAATGCAGTTATAAATAAGCCATACATTATAGAATAGGTTACTTCACCTACATGTGTGATTAATTCATCTTTTTTCTTTATTGGAATAATTTTCTTTACTGTTTTTATGAACTCTTCTCCTGTTATTAAAAATGCAAATATCCCATAGATTGTTATCAAAATATCGAAAACTTTTGAAGTTATTCCTCTTATCACTGTTGTTGCTTGTTCTTTTGCATAGATTACTATTTTATTTATAATCTCATGAGATGCCTGAGTTATTATTGGATCTGTTGCAGTATACTCTGAAATCTTTTGTATTGTCTTTTCTATAACTCCAGATCTGTAAAGATTTAGTGACTCTGAGATAATTGCATCTGAGATATAAACTAAAGGGACTAAAATAATTATAATTGCAAGAACTGTGGTAATTATTGCACTGAGTATTTCATTTTTTGTTTTTTCTTTTATTTTTTTATAAATTGGATAGAATAAATAAGCAAGTACGAAACTTCCTAAAATTGCAGTTATGAAAGGTTGTATTACCAGATAAGCGATATATGCTAGAACAATTAAGATAAAAACTATTAAATATTTCTTTATCTCTTTTTCTAACATAAGAATTTCTTGTCTAATAGTATTTATAAACTTTTTTGAGGTGTTTTCTTTTTATGTGCGGTATTGTTGGGGTTTTTGGAAAGGAACATGCGGAAGAACTTGTCTTAAAAGGAATGCATCTTCTTATTCACCGGGGAAGAGATGGATATGGTTTTTTTGACGGAACTAAAGTTCACTTTTCTTCTTCTCTTGATTTTAAGTTTGGTGCTAGTGAACTAGCATTAGGACATTGTTTACATGCTGTTGTTAATAAGATTCATCAACCTTTTAGAGATAAAGGAGTTTTTGCAGTTAATTGTGAAATTTATAACTATAAAGAACTTAATGAAAAATATCATTTGGGTGTTAAAAATGATGCTGAATGTTTTTTTTCTTTACTTGAAAAATTTAGTGTGAAAAAAACTTTAACGCTTCTTGATGGTGATTTTGCAGGGGTTTATTTTAGAGATTTTAAGGTTTATTTATTTAGAGATAGAATTGGAGTAAAGCCTTTATGGTATTCTTTAGAAGAAGGTTTAGCTGTTAGTTCTGAAAGAAAAGTATTAAGAAAATTAGGGTATACCCAAGTTTTAGAATTAAACCCCCGAGAACTTCTTATTTATGATTTAAAAAAAAAGAGTGTTATTCTCCAAGCTCTTCCTTTTTTTACTCTTAAAAAAAATAAAGATTCTTATTTCTCTTTAAAAAAGCAATTGCAAGGATATTTGGTTCATGCTGTTTCAAAACGTATTCCAGATGTTGCTTTTGGATTATTATTTTCTGGAGGTGTAGATTCTAGTTTGCTTGCTCTTCTTTTAAAAAAATTAGATGTGGATTTTACTTGTTATACTGCTTCTTTTAAAGACCTTGCTAACATTCCTGAAGATTTATCTTTTTCAAAAAGAATCGCTCAAGAATATGGATTTAAATTGAAAACTACAGAAGTTACACTTGAAGAATTAGAAAAAGAGTTACCTTTTATTTGTAAACTTGTTGAATCTAACAATGTTACAAAGATTAGTGTAGCTTTACCTTTTTATTTTGCTTCTCGAGCAGCACATAAAGATGGAATGAAAGTGCTTTTTTCTGGACAAGGAAGTGAAGAATTATTTGCAGGATATGAACGACATTTGAAAAGTCAGGATATTAACAAAGAGAGTTACAATGGATTATTAAATATTTATGAACGTGATCTTTATCGAGATGATGTTGTTACAATGGTTCATTCTTTAGAACTTCGTGTTCCTTTTTTAGATTCTGCTTTACTTGAATTTGCTTTAAGTATTGAGGGAAAATATAAACTTAGTGAACGAGGAAATAAACTTATTCTTAGAGAGGTAGCAGTTGAACTTGGACTAACTAAAGAATATGCTTTTAGAAAAAGAAAAGCTGCTCAATATGGGAGTGGATTTTTAAAAGGACTTGAAAAATTAACTAAAAAAAATGGTTTTACAACTATGTCTGCATATTTAGCAAGTTTGTATAATGAAGGAAATGTAAAACTTGGGGTGCTTTTTAGTTCTGGAAAAGATAGTTGTTATGCAATGCACATCATGAAACAACAAAACTATGAACTTAAATGTTTAATTACTCTTAAAAGTAAAAATAAGGATTCTTACATGTATCATACTCCCAATATTGATTTAGTTTCTTTACAGGCTGAAGCTTTGGGATTACCTTTAATTCTTCAAGAGACTCTAGGTGAAAAAGAGAAAGAACTTTTGGACTTGGAAAAAGCTTTATTTCGAGCTAAAAAAGAATTTGGTATTGAAGGCATTGTTGTTGGTGCTTTATTTTCTACTTATCAAAGAGACAGAGTACAAAACGTTGCAAATACGTTGGGATTAAAAGTTTTTGCTCCCCTATGGCACAAGGATCAACTTACCTTATTACATGAATTATTAGTTAATCATTTTGAAGTTATTATTGTTCATGTTGCTGCTGATGGTCTTGATGAATCGTTTTTAGGAAGAAAGTTAGATAAGGAATTAATTTCCAAATTAATTGAATTAAATAAGAAAAATGGAATTAATGTGGCTTTTGAAGGTGGAGAAGCTGAGACTTTGGTTTTAGATTGTCCCATGTTTAGTAAGAAATTAAAGATTCTTGGAACTGAAAAAAATATGTCTTCTGAATTTTCAGGAACACTAAAAGTCAAAAAAGCTGAATTAATTGACAAATAAATTACTCTTGAATGAAAGAATATCTTTTTAAACTTCTTTTCTTCTTAATTTTTATGGCTAAAAAAAGTATTCTATTTTTGAGTATTTTCCTTTTACTAATTTTCTTTCTTATTAGTTGTTCTCCTTCTTTAGATAAGAATGAACCTCTTCTTAATTCTAGAACTGGTGTTAATGCAGGGGTTGATCTTGGAAATAAAGTTTTAGAAAATAAGGTTCAAGATAAACCTTTTCAGTCTTCTTCAGAAAATCCCGTTGTTCGTTTACCTTCAGGTACTAGTGTTTTTATTAATTCTCAAGAATTAACCCAATTTCAAATTCAAGAACTTACTACTGCTTTTGGTAAAGCTCCTCTTCCCGGAAACTATTGGTATGATTCACTTAGTGGTTTTTATGGTATTCTTTATGGTCCTACACTTGGACTACTTTCTCCTGGATATCATTTTGGAACTTTAGCTACTGACGCTTCAAAAGGGAGTACTGGGGTTTTTATCAATGGAAGAAATTTACCTGAAATAGATGCTATAGCCTTGGAAACTTTGTTTGCTATTCAAAGAAAACCTGGAAGATACTGGATGGATGGTCAAGGAAATATTGGTGTTGAAGGAGATACTCTTCCTTTAGTTAATCTTTATGTTGCTTATGCTCAAGTAAGTAGAAATAGAAGTGGTGGTTCAGGAAGTAAAGATAATTACTGGGCAGGTAACTTTGGAAGTTATGGAAATGAACAAAATGGATTTGGGTATGTTATGGTAGATGGTGCTTCTGTGAGTTACGGAAGTTAAACTTCTTAGATTAAAGATAATTTTTTATACTTCTTTCTTTTTCTTTAAAAGATGTACGATCCACAAAAAGTGCATTATCTTGTTGTAACAGGAATTATTCTTAAAGATGGAAAATTTTTAATTACAAAAAGAGCTTCGACTGAAAAAGCATTTCCAAATCAATGGACTGTTCCTGGTGGAAAATTAGAATTAGATGAGTATGCAAAAAGACCAAAGGATACTTCTGCTCATTGGTATAATATTTTTGAGAATTTATTAAAAAGAGAAGTTATGGAAGAAACACATTTGGAAATAAAAAATATAAGATACTTGACAAGCCTTGCTTATCTTCGTTCTGATGCTATTCCTACAATTATTGTTAGTCTGTTTGCTGATTATGATTCTGGAAATCTTCAACTTTGTCCTGCTCTTACAGCGTATGCGTGGGTTACTCTTGAAGAATCTAAAAATTATGAACTTATTGAAGGAATTTATGAAGAACTAGAAATGCTTGATCGACTTCTTAAAGGAGAATCGGTTGGTGTTTGGGAAAAGAAAAAATAATTTTTTATATTAAAGAGATAAATGCTTTTTGTACTAAAAATAAAATTACTATTGAAGTAGGAATCCAATGTGAAAACCCAAATGAAACAATTATGATATACACCCCAGAAATCATATCAAAAAAATTAGGAAAGAGACTTCCTGTTACTATAAAAAAAAGTCCTTTTATTATTAAATATATACCCATGATGATTATTATTTGTTGAGGTAAGAAAGTTGAACCTATTAAAGCGAGAATTGTTAAGATGTCTGCAATCCCTAAAAGTTTTATTAACATTTTAATGATTTTTTACTTTTATTTATAAGATTTGTTATTCTTTGTAGGTTATTAATCAAATTTAGGTTTATAGAAAAGAACCTAGTTTAGAATAAAAATAATTTAATGAACACTAATTCCTTGGGTAATTACATTGTACTTCGCGTTCTTGAAAATAATAGTTAAAGTCTTTTAAAATAATTGAACTTTTTTATCATCAATAATAAAAAAACAAAGTTACATATGTTTGAAATTCTTCTCTATGTACCCTACGAGTTCTTTTATTCTCTCTAAATTTTGAGCATTTAATCTTCCTGCTGAAGTTTCTTTTAATTGATGGATGTTTTTATATGTTGTAGGTAATTCTTGTTCTAAACGTAAACAATGTCTTTCTGAAGGTTCATTTCTTAATAATCCTTCAACAGAACTTATGATATTTTTTATATTTTGATCAAATAATTGACCTTTATTAATATCAGTAATACTAATTCCATCTTTTTCTAATTTGTTTTCAGTATCATTTGCGACATTTCTTAATTCCTTTATTTTAGTTAATGTTTCTGCTGCGATTGCCATGTCTTTTTCTTAGTGATTTTAGTTTAAAAATCTTTGTGTGATCTAGTACTCTCTTCTTTTCTTCTTAGAAATTGATTACTCTTTTAGTGCTTTTGTAATTAACAGAGAAACATCAATTTTAGCATGAGGATTTTCTATGGTGTTTGTTGTTATTAAAGAATTTGTACTTGCTTTTATCTTCTTATGTGTTACTTCATCTGCAAAAACCCCATGCACTGCAATAACATTAATACTTTTAGGTTTATGATTTTTAATGTGCTTAATTGCTTCCAGAATTGTTTTTCCTGTAGAAAGAATATCATCAATAATTACCACATCTTTATTTTTTACATCTATAGGTGATTCTAAAACTTCCTTTACTTTTGTAGCAGAGAAACGTTGTTTTTTTAAGATTGCAGCATTAGCCCCTACTGCATCTGCTACTTCCTTTGCCCATTGATAACTTTCTTCATCTGGACCAATAATGACTGGATTTTTATAACTTTTTTTAATATATTCTTTAATTAATTCATTTGCTGTTAATTTCTCTGTTTTTGTATTAAACATTTCATTTAGAGATTTAAACCTGTGTAAATGAGGATCAATAGTTATTATTTTATCAAAACAACTTAACAATTTTCCTATGATTTTGCTTGAAACTACTTCTCCAGTGTTGAATCTTTTATCTTGTCTAATGTATGCTAAATACGGAACGACTAACGTAACTTTTTTTGCTCCAAGTTCTTTTGCAGTGTTACAAGCTAAAATTATTTCTAAAATTGCTTCATTTGCTGGTTTTAANGTTTGNACNAATACTACTTCTTCATTTTTTACTTCAGNTTCAAATTTAATATATAATTCTTTATCTGGAAAATGTTTGACTGTTAATTCGGAATACTTTACTTTAAGAATACTTGAAATTGATTTTGCTAACTTTTTAGAATTTGAACACCCAATTATTAACATATACTTTTTAGTATTCTTGACATTTATAAATATTCGGTTTTTAATTTTTTTTATTGAAATAATCTATCTTTTTCTAATTTTATTGATCATTACTACCCTAAGGTCTTGCTTTAGAGAGCTTCACTAAACTTAAATATAACAATCTTTAAAAGAGATAACAGATCATTAAATTTATGAAAGGTAAAGTGTTACTTCTTGGTGGAGCAGGTTTTATTGGAAGTCATACTGCAGATCTTTTGGCGAAAGAGGGATATAGTATTCGAATTATGAGTTCTCTTTGTCCTCCAACTCATGATGGTTCTTGGCCTGAATATTTACTTCATAAAAATTATGAACTCGTTCTTGGAGATGTCACGATTAAAGAAGATATGATAAAAGTCTTAGAAGGTGTTGATTATGTTTTTCATTTTGCTGCTTTTATAGATCAGTTACCTCAATTTAGTACTTTTTTTGAAACGAATACAGTTAGTGTTGCTTTACTCTATGAACTTATTCTTGAAAAGAAATTGCCTGTAAAAAAGATAATCTATGCAAGTTCACAATTTGTTTATGGGGATGGAATATATAGGACAAAAGATGGAATGGAATTTTTTCCTAATCTAAGAGATCTTGAAAATTTTAATCAAAAAATTTGGAATTTCTCTGATAAAGGTGGAAAAGAAGTAGATTTTATTCCTTTTAAAGAAGATCAAAAATTAAATCCTACTAATTGTTATGGTATTTCTAAAATTGCAGGAGAACAAATTACTTTAAAACTTGGAAAAACTTATGGAATACCTTCAACAGTTGTTCGATATTCAATAGTACAGGGTTCTAGACAATCTCCTTTAAATTTTTATTCCGGTGCACTTAGAATTTTTGTTTGTCAGGCGCTTGCAGGACAAACTATTACTGTAACTGAAGACGGTAATCAGTTAAGGGATTTTGTAAATGTAACAGATGTTGCCAGAGCTAATTTATTAATACTTGAAAACTCAAGAACTGATTTTGAGATATTTAATGTTGGTGGTGGGGTTGGATATAAAATCAAGGATTTTGCACAAATGGTAAAAAAAATTACTCATTCAACATCTGAAATATTGATTGATGGAAGATTTAGAAGATCAGATACGAGAAATGCAGTTTCAGATATTACTAAATTAACTTCTTTCGGATGGAGTCCTAAAAATACCCCTGAACAATCAATTAAAGAATATGTTGATTGGATAAAAGCTAGTAAATATGATATTTTAGATCTTGCGAATAAAATTAAAGAAGGAGCGAAAAAGTTAGTTTAAGTTTTAAATTTTTCTTCAGCTTTCTTAAATCTTTCAGGAGTCCCTACATCTGATAAAAATTCTAAAGTATTATAACCATATAAATTTAAACCTGCTTTTAACATTTCAGGAAAAACATCTTTGATAAAATCTGAATTTCCTTTTGGAATAAATTCAAAGATCTTTGGAGAAACAATATACCATGCAGCATTTCCAAGTATTCCAAAATTTTTATTTCCTGGTTTTTTTATCAAATTTATTATTTTTGAATTTGATTCTTGAATTTCAACTATATCTGAATCTTCTGGATGATTTGAAGGATGTATTATTAAGGTTACATCAGCATTTTTTTCTTTATGAAACTTTACCCAGTTCTCAAAATTTATTTTTCCAATAACATCCCCATAAATTACAAAGAAATCTTCATTTAAACATTCTTTAAATGCATTTAATGCGCCAGATGTTCCTAAAAGTTCAGGTTCTAAATTGTAACTTATTTTAACTCCAAATTTTGAACCATCACCAAAATAGTTTATAATTGTCTCTGGAAGATAATGTAGATTTAAATAAAATTCTTTAACTCCATATTCTTTTAATTTTTCTATATTGTGGAGTAATAAAGGTTTACCTTTAAGTTCTAACATTACTTTGGGTATTCTTTTAGTTACATCTCCCATTCTTGTTCCTAAACCTGCAGATAAAATTATTGCTTTACTAATCTTTTTTTCTTTTAATATTATTTCTACTAATTTATTTTGATCTTTTAGAATATAGTCTGCAAGTATTTCTGAATCATAGTTTTTTCCTTCAATTTTTTTATAACTATATTCTTTTTCAATAAGAATTGTTTTACATCCAGCATTTTTTCCAGCAATAATATCTGATGTTCTATCACCAATCATCCAACTCTCTTTTAAATTTATATTAAACTCTTTTGCAGCTTCATTTAACATTCCAGGACTTGGTTTTCTACATTCACAATTAATTTTATATTTCTCTACATTTGCGTTTGGATGATGAGGACAGAAAATGAATTTATCGATCTCTATACCTGTTTTTTCTTTAATCTTTACATTTATTTCTCTATTTATTTCTTGTATTTCTTCTTCAGTTGCTATCCCTCTTGCAATTACAGGTTGATTTGAAACTACAATTAATTTAAATTTATTTTCTTTTAAAATTTTTAAAATTTCCGGAATTCCTTCTATTAGCACTATTTCTTCTTTTTTATATAAATTTTCTACTTCTTTATTTATTATTCCATCTCTATCAAGAAAAATTGCTTTATTTTTCATTTTTTTCCTTTAATATTTCTGTTAATTTTTTTGCTAATGAAACACAATTTACCACTTTTCCTGAAAATATAGAAAAAATTCCTTTATCTCTATCTGTTATTTCTGAAGGTCTTTCATCTGTAGATTCAACATTTGCTTTTACAACTTGTATAATATAAAATTTTTTTACAACTCTTGCTTTTTTTACAATTGGAAAATATTTTGTAGCAACTTCTAATATCTCTTTTTCGTTTGATTTATTCTCTTTTAAATCTTTTATGATTGAGTCATCTAAATTATCAGATATTACTCTTTTTATTACTGATTCTTTAGCATTTGCAAGTCTGAATGTTGATTTATTTCCGTTGGGGAGAAGAGCACTAAAATCACCGTCAACTATAATCATTCCTATTTTATAATTTATTGGTAATTCTATTTCTAATACTTCGAATAGACTATACCTTAATTGTTGTTTTGGAAATTTAAACCATTTATTTAATTGATTAAAGTTTGAATATAATGCCCCAATAATATAGTCAAATTCTTCTTCTGTAACTTTATTTTCTGATTTTATTTTTAATATTTTTTTAGTATTCTCATCTATTTTTGCATCTATTATTTCAGAATTGTATCTTATTTTTATCTTTGTTTTCTTTAATTTTTCTTTTATTACTTTTCTTAGTTTATCTGGATCATATACTGGTTCTGGTGTTTTCAAGCATAGTTCTATTTGTGCTCTATCCATTAATTCTTCTTTTGGCCATTCAATTTTATAGGGTAAACTTAATTTATCACAAAAATTTAAGTATTCTTTAGCAGTAGACTTTGAGCCTTCTTTAATTATTGCATAATAGGAAGGAAATTCCTCAGAGATACATTCTTTATATTCTTCTTCAAAAGATTTTATTGCTTCTTGACATTCTTTTGCAGTTTTTTCACTTCTTGGATAATGATATCCATAATGATGCCTTAATAAATTTGTAGAAGAAGCACCCAAAAGTAGATCTTTTTCTCTTTCAAAGAGAGTTATTTCAAATTCTGTATTTTTTGCAAGATCTAAAGCTATTGTCGAACCAAATATTCCTCCACCAATTATTGCTACCTTTTTAGGCATTGTTTTGTAAAATTAATAACCTTTATATAATTCTCGGTGAAACTTTTATTCCTATGATCAAAGTTGTAATAGCAATTCCTGCTTATAATGAAGAGAAAATTTTAGTAAGGAGTATTAAACAATTATATCATGAACTTAAGAATTTAAAAAAATTTTATATTAATGTTATCATTGCTGAAAATGGTTCAAAGGATACTACTTATTCTCTTGCAAAAAGTTTAGAAAAAAAGTATCCTCAACTAAAGGCTTTACATTATGATGTTGCTGGAAGAGATAATGCAGTTCAAGAAACTTTAAAAAAAGCTTCTGCTGATGTATTTATCTTTCTTGATGCAGATATGTCTACGAATCCAAAACATGTCAAAGAATTAATTGAAGGAATTCTTGAAGGATATGATCTTGTTGTTGGATCTAGAATGATTAAAGGTGCTAAAGTAGAAAAGCCCTTTTTAAGAAAAATCATGTCTTTAGTTTATAACTACTTTGTTATTCCTGCTTTACTTCCAACAGGAGTCCTTGATAGTCAATGTGGGTTTAAGGCAGTTAATAGAAAAGTTATTAATGAAATCTTTCCTAAATTAACTAAAGGTCAATCTTTTATGGATACTGAAATGCTTGCTGTTGCTAGGAGTAAAGGATATAAGATAAAAGAGATACCTATTGAATGGAAAGAATCTGATAGAAAAAGTACTATGAATGTTTATAGTAATATCTTTAAGTATATTGTAAATATTTTTCAAGTTAGAAAAAAAATTAGAGAAGGATACTATTAGTTCAGAACAAATATCTTTAAAAATCAGATAATACTTTCAAATTTATGGGTAAGGTCATTATAACTAAGGCTCCCTTGAGAGTAAGTTTTGCTGGTGGTGGAACTGATTTAAATGAATTTTATTCTAAAGAGGTGGGTAGTGTTGTTTCAACCACTATAAATAAATACATCTATATTTTTATTAAAGAATATTTTCATAATAAACTATTACTAAGATACTCTGAAATTGAAGAAGTTGATAATGTTTCTGATATTAAACACCCAATAATAAGAGAAGCTCTTAAAATGTTAAATTTGACAAAAGGAATAGAAATAAATTCTATGGCAGATATTCCTGCAAAAACAGGAGTAGGTTCTTCCAGTGCTTTTACTGTTGCATTATTACATGCTTTACATGCTTTTAAAGGAGAACATGTTTCAGCTGAACAACTAGCTAGAGAAGCTTCTCATGTTGAAATTAATCTTGTAAAAAATCCAATAGGAAAACAAGATCAATATTCTGCTGCATATGGTGGACTTAATTTTATTGAATTTTATCCTAATGAATCTGTTATAGTTACTCCTTTATTATGTAAAGAAGGGACGATAAAATCACTTAATGAAAATTTAATGATGTTTTATACAGGTATTCAGAGAGATGCAAATTCAGTACTTCAGGAACAAAAAGATAAGACTGAAGAAAAAAGAATGGTTTTAAGAAAGATGAAACTTATTTCTGAAGAGTTAAAATTTGCTTTACTTTCTGGAGATCTTGATTTATTTGCAGCAAAAATGCATGAATCTTGGCTTGAGAAAAAAAGTTTAACACATCAAATAACTACTAGTTTAATTGATGATTATTATACTAAAGCAATCAATGCTGGTGCTAAAGGGGGAAAGCTTTTAGGTGCTGGAGGGGGAGGATTTCTTTTATTTTATTGTGAAAGAGATAAACAAGATAAAGTTAGAATTGCTTTATCTGGACTAAAAGAATTATCCTTTAAAATGGATTTACAAGGTAGTAGAATTATCTATGTTGGGGATTAATTTATGGAATATATAAAAGACTATTTTGCAAAATACCTTGAAGGTATTAATAAGTTTGATTTAAATAATATGGATGCTATTATTAATATTATTTTTAATGCTTGGAAAAATGATAATCAGTTATTTATTTTGGGAAATGGCGGAAGTGCTGCAACTGCATCTCATATGGCTTGTGATTTAGGAAAAGGAACTTTGTCTAATGTTCATGATTCAGGATTAAAAAGATTTAAAGTTATTTCTTTGACTGATAATGTTTCTACAATTACTGCTATTGGGAATGATATCGGTTACGATCATATTTTTTCACAACAATTAAAGAATCTTGTTAAACCCGGAGATGTTGTTCTCTTGTTGACTGCTAGTGGCAATTCTCCTAATGTTCTTAAAGCTGTTGAAGTTGCAAATGATAAAGGTGCAATTACTATAGGTCTTCTTGGTTTTGATGGAGGGAAATTAAAGAATCTGGTTGATCATTATATTTTGTTTGAAGAAAAACATTATGGGAGATCTGAAGACTTTCATTTAATGTTTGATCATATAGCAACTGAACGAATTTCTCAATTGATGAGGGATCATAAATAATTTAAAGATTATCTTTGTTTATAATATTCATACATTATTAAGTCTTGTAATTTGACATTCTTTAAAACTTCTTCTTTTGGAATTAAACAATTTCCTGTTGATAGTGCAGAAACAAATTCTCTTATTGAACTTCTAAGGGGGTCTTCTATAGCAAATGTTTTTTCACCATAAACGAATTGTTGTTGATAATTTTCTCCTATTTTTCTTGTAAATTGAGTGTTATTAATGGAAAACATGAGATTTCTTGGACGTTGTTCTTTATATCCAATACTATAACTTACTTGACAATTACCATATTGAAATTCTATTGTTATTTTGTCTTCTTCTTCTTTCATTGGAAATCTTATCTTTGTTGCTTTAGCTTTAGGAATTAGTCTTATTAACATACTATTCATGTGAGGAATAAATTCAGTTAGTGATTTATCTCCTTTGATTGCTCCTTCCATGTGCATAGAGAATTGTTTGATATCATTAAGTGGAAAATCTTTTGGAAAATACTCAAAGATTAAGGGCCATTGTGTATTTACAGTTAATATTTTATTTTTATTTTTTGCAAGATCATATAACTCTTTTGCAATTGGATAATTTTTATATAAATTATTAAGCACAAATGGTTTTTCACAGAATATGTTAACTCCTGCTTCAAGAAACAATTTTGTATGTAAACTATGTACTTCTGGAGGTGTACAGATACTTACTGCGTCTAATTTTTCCTTAAGAAGTTGTTCAATATTATGATAGGATTTTACCTCTAAATTATATTTTTCTTTTAGTTCTCGTGCTTTATTTCTACTACTTTCTTCCGAACTTCCTAAAATTGCAATAATCTTACAATTAGCATCCTTAAATTCTCTAGCATGAAATATTCCTATTGAACCTGCTCCTAAGATTGCAATACGTGGTTGTTTTTCCATATTTCTTTTCTTTTAAAAATATTTATAAGGTTTGTCTTCTTTGTTCTTTTATGTTTAATAGGTTTAAAACTTCAGATTTTTCTTTAATTTTACTCTTTCTTATCTTTATTCTTCTTTTAATTTCTTTAACTTTTTTTACTCATTATTATGGTTCTACAGACTTAGGAGATTATGCAGATACTGCTAAATTCTTTGCTGGAAAATATCATGCAAATATTAGAAATTCCCATTCTTATTTATTTGGTTTTTTTCATTTCCCTTTCTTAAAAAGCTTTAATAACTTTCTTATCTTTAAATTTACAAGTCTCTTCTTTCTTTCTTTAATTATTTATTCAGTTTACTTTCTTTCAGGTAAAAATAAAAAAGCCTTATGGTTAATTCTTCTTTCTCCAATTGTATGGTATATTGCTCCTTGGATTAGTCCAATCCAACTTTCAGGCCTTCTTTTATTATGGGCTTATTACTATATGGCTAAGTAT